>JACCDR010811506.1_pt1 | contig 35174 bp, 43 predicted proteins | sample 7446431 | NCBI WGS metagenome assembly JACCDR01 (sample SAMN15323443, study PRJNA562643) | freshwater metagenome | isolation source: river surface water | place: USA:Blue River Watershed | collected 2017-08-17 | reverse complement strand
CTCAGTTAAAACAGCCATGTTTAACGCTTCCATTGCCAAAGTATCATTAGGAGTCATGGTACCAACATTGGTTGAGTCAATGCCTTTGCCGCCATCTTTTTCAAAACCATATTTTTCAAATAAATCTGTTATAAGCTTGGCTTTATTGTTATCAATGCCTAGTTTGCCCAGCCATCGTTGCCCTCTTGTATCTAACGTCCCATTTACAGCTTTAACGCAGGCATCTAGCACTTCAGTGGTATTGAGCGCCCAGCTAGTATTTAACACGGCATCTTGTACGGATGATGAACCAGTAAAAAAAGACAGCTTTCTCCTAAACTTTTGCAAGTTATAAGCAAAGGTGCTGGCTTTAGGGCTATTAGGGTTGCCGTACCATTTATGGGCTACCCAATCAGATTGTGCGCTTTTAATGGCATAGCCAAGTTTTTGCGCTTCTTGTTTGCTAAAAGATTTTATTTCTGGGCTGTTTAACATGCCCATCCAATTCCTTGCCACTTTCCCAAAACCATGTTGAGTAGCTGGCACCAAGAAATCTTGCATAAACGACATAAAAATGTTGCTGTTCAATACTGTAGAAGCCATGCCATTAGCCAAATTAACCAAATCAGAGGCATATTTAGAGTTAGTGTTGTAACCGCCTGCATTTAATCCCATCACTTCTTTAAATACTTCATCAAAATCGTTAGCGGCCATTTGGGCGGCGTTTTCAATTTTTAATCTTTCTTCGCCCACTGCGCCTTTAAGCATGTCATTTCTTTCTTCTGCAATCATGGCTAAGAATACTTTTCGAACATCTCGGTAGGTAATTTCTGGCAAGTTTTCCATGGTAATGCGACTATAGGCAATGTCTTTATTCATGCCTTGCGCCACCTTTTCTTCAACCAAAAGCTTGCGCCATGCTACTTTTGCCACATCAATAGTGTTTAAAGTTTTAGCTAAATCTGCCATGGCTAATACTGGCGCAACACTGTTAACCATTTGATTGGCTAATACTTCAATGTCTCTGACAAACATTTTATCAGCGCCAGGCCAGTTGTCTGGAATTTTGTTAGTTCTTGCCTTTAAGGAATTGGGTTTTCCATTCATGATGGCGTTAAAAGTGGGGTTAATCACAATGTCATTGTTTCTGCCTAATACATTGTTATAGACAGATTGTGCTTTTTGCCTTGCGTAATCAGGGTTTGCAGCCTCATCAAAAATCGGGTATGGATTGCCTGTAGTGGAAGATCTGAAATCATCAGGAATAAGCTTTTCAGCTTCATCCAACAACTTAGGATGCATTTCTTCTAACAAATCAGCAACATCGCCCGCTTTGATTTCAAATGGTTTTTCAAGTAATTGCTCAATGGTTTTTTTAGGAAGTAAACTTTCCCTTAGTTCTTTTTTAATCAATTTAAGGTTTTGTTTTGCCCAATCGTCTCCGTACAACTCTCTTAATTGCTCAACGCCTTTAGCTTGGTCTTTAAACTGCTGTTCAAACTTGTAACCTTCTTGGCTGTATCGTTGTTTTTTGCGTTCAAACTCTAAAAAGTTTCTAGCAACTTTGTTCACGGCATTTTTGTATTCTAAATTAACTCTTGATTCGGTTCGTGCAAATTGCAATTTAGCTAATTTATTTCTTAAACCTTGGCCAGTTGCTTGCTTGATGGCATCATTAACGGCTTCGGTTTCAGCTTTTAAGTCTTTGAAAGCTTTGTTTGTAACTTGTTTTTTTTCTGATTTTAGCTCGTTAACATATGAGACAAGGCTGTTAATGTCTTGTCGTAGAGCGCCAAAGTTTTCTTCAAGATAAGCGGCTCTATCTGAGGCTAAATCAACTTGAGACCATTCTTCCTCAACTAATGAAGTTGCTTGCTCTCTGAGCTGTTTTGGTTCGTAAATATCACTCGTATTTTCAATGAGCGTGGCTTCGAGCTCTCGGATTCGCTCTTCTTTGATATCTTTATCAAATCCGCCTCTTTCGAGCTTTCTTTTGATGTCTCTGTATTCGCTTCTTTTGGCGTCAAGCTCTCTTTTATAGAGCGAAATTTCCTGATCATAAAACTTACCAATCTCTTTAACTTCTTTTTTATAAGCTTTAAACTCTTCACGTAAATTAACCTTAAGCTCATCCACGCTTGCGGCATCAACGCTACCAACCCCAACTGTGCGCTTTTCATAAGCCTCCTTGGCTTTGGCTATTTTAGCATCACGCTTTTCAGCTGCCTTGGCTATTTTTTCTTTAATCTGCTTGACATCAAGTTTTTCTGATTCTTTAATCAGCGACTCTTCCATGCGCCTATAACGCTTGGCATCTGCTAAAGTGCTATTGGCAAGCTTTTTCTTTTCCCTGTACATAGGCATTAGCCGTTTAAGGCGCTCATTAACATGGCTAATCCAGCTAGACTCAGGTTTTATAAAGCTTTCTGGGTCAGATATCATGCCAGGCTTGTCATACATGCGATTGATATAATTTAAAGCCTCAATTGCGTCATCACCTTTAATAATCCCAAGCGCTCTTAATTTGTCACCGTATGGCTTGTATAGGTCATAAAATATTTTAGCTGATTGCTCTATTTCAGGTATGGCATGCACATGGCCTTTTTTGCCCACTACAATCATATGATCGCCTACCATTTTGTTAAACTCATCAATGCTTAACACCTTTTCAGCAGTCTTGTTGTATTGAGCAAACAACTTATGATGCTGCATCCTGACACCATTTAATTTACCCTGAGCCGCAATAATCTTAATTTGCACCGATTGCGGTACAATTTTTTCCATGCTAGTACCTGCAAACTCATAAGCAACCCTGGCTAGTGACACAGCAGCAAGCTTGGCAGAGCCAAAATTAGAACCAATTAAACGATTAGCAGGAGATAACTTTAAAATTGCCTTATTAAAAAACTTAACCAACTGATTGGGGGCGACCATGTCAAAGGTTTGCTTTAAATCGTTATACCAAGCTAAACGCTGCCCAGCGCCAGCAACTTCTTTAGCTTGCTCTAGCTTGCCTGCTTCCATGGCTTTTGCTCTGGCTTCACTAGGCGAAAGCTTTGGAATTTCCTCACCAGATGCTAAAATCATCTGTGGATAGGTTGATTCCATAGGTTTGGGGGTCTCTTGAAGCTTCCCTTGATTCCCTTCCGGGGAAACTTGAGGTGACTCCATTCCTTTTTGCGCAGGCGCTGCCTCACCTGAGGCTAAAATAGTTTGTCCAGCCTTAGACTCCACAGGCGCAGTAATATCAGGCACAACCGGATCTGGCGTGTCATTCTTCATCACAAAGTCAGCAATCTCAGCAAAATCTTTCTTGGCTTTATAGCCTTGGTAAGTTCCGCCGATTGCCCCGAAGAACATCCCAAACATGGCGCTATAAACGGCATTCTCAAGCTTGTGAGTATCGTCTATGCCTAAAGGGTCTATTTGCTTTGCCAGCGTGTCTTGAGCGTAACTTGATACAAATGCATCGGCTCCGGCAAAAACCGCGCCCTGAGCCGCTGAGAACTTCACAGGGTTTCTAGTTATGGCACCCGCTGCACGACCAGCAATGCTAGCGTTGTTTTTAATTACACTGGCTGAGCTAATAACTCTGTTTAAGAATAGCCTAGAGGCTGTAGCAGCCCCATAACCCGTACCTAGGTTGATGGCTAAGTTAATTGGGTCAAAAATTTGAGCTGGAATGCCTCCGATAGCGTGTTGCATAAAGCTTGCATCGGCCATTAAAGCTTCACGCTCTTGTCGTCTTGCGTAAAATTCTTTCATTTGAACAAAACGCTGTGGCGATTTTGCGGTTTTAAGCATGTCGCGGTATTGTTCCAGCTCTGGCCCTATATACTCTTCTGGATTAAATCCAGTAACAGGCTCAAATTTGTCTTCGCCAAGGCCGCCAAATAAAGCCCCAAAAAAAGGTGAATTTGCAAGAGAGGCTTCTGTGACACCCGTTACAGTTGGCCTAGTTCTGATAGGTGCAAGACCTATGGTTGGGCCATAGTAATAATTAGCTTTATCAGTGCTAGTAGAAGCCCCATATTTTCTTTCAAGCTTTTCTCTTTGTTCTGGGGTAAATTCCATTTATAGGTCCTTAGTTAAACGTTCAAACGCTTCTTTCACGGTGCCTTTTAAAATGCTCTTATTGGCTAATATCCATCTAGGTGGGAATATGTTTTCTACTGGCGTTTGTGGGTTTTCAATAGCTGCTTTGATAAATTGCAAACCTACTGTTGGTCCCGCAAAGTGCATGGCATAGATTTCTTTGGCGTTAGGCTCTCTGCCAAATTGGCGCTGGAAGATGTTCATGTTTTCTTTAATTAACATGACGCCCATTTTGGTATTGCCAGCCACATCAAACACATCACCCATTTCTACGTTAAGCTGTCTGCCATAACGATTGACCATGCTTTCCCAGGTTTGGTTGATAAACTGAAATAGCCCTTTAGCTGAACTAGTAGCTGCTTTGGCCATATGGTCAAATCTAGATTCTTTCTCAGCTATCTTGATGGCAGCTTCAACAGGCACACCGTATTGCTTGGCATATCGTGTGATAACTTCTTTGGCAGATGCTACTGCTTCCTTGGATATTCGTCTCATTTCTTGAACCCCTACTTGTCGAACTTCATCAAACGATGTTAATTTAAAATCACTTAAATATTTTTGAACGCTGTTTTGCTGTTGCTCAAAGTCAACAGAATCTTGAATCAGTTTAGATTTAGCCGTTAAATCTGTTTTGTCCGCAAACGTGCCATCTTTAATGTCAGACACTTCGTTTTCTTCTATGCCCATAGACAAAGATTCATCGGCTCCATAGCCCGCTGTGGCAATGTCTTGATACAAATCGCTAGCATTGGCGGCAAAAGTTTCGCTTTGCAATCTGGCTTTTTTGATGGCTTTAGCTTGTTTGGGGGCAATTTCATCCATGAAATGTTGAACAATTAAAGCTTGCTCGCCTGTTGTTGGGTCAATGACTTCAACTAGTGATCTGTCGTTTCTTTGATGCCAGGCTTTCCAAGTTAGTCTGTGGCCTATTAAATTACCCTCTTGGTCATACATGGGCACCTTAACTTCACTTTCAGACAAAGCAAGACGGCCTTCTCTTCCACCGTATTTAAACAAAACACCATTGCCATCTGGCATTGCCATAGAAGAGCCAGTAGAATAATAACGTTTGTTGGCTAAATCGGCATCGGTTGCGTTCAATACATCAGCAGCATTTCCAAGCAATTCAATACTTTTAACCGTCATGCTATTGGGATTTGCCATTAAATAATCATTGGATTGAATGCCAAGTTTTGCCAACTGTTCAGCTGCATTGTTAATAGCCATCTTTTCATGGCCGTCAGCGTTATATCTAGTTAAAGGATATTTGTATCCAGAGCCTTCAGAAAACCCAGTTCTAAAAAATTGGTACTCACCAATAACCGACATAATGTCAGAACCATATCTCATTTTGATACGATTACCAGCTTCTTGAAACGCCTCATTTTCAGTTAAAACGCCGTTAGTATTCATCATGGCGGTAGCAATTTGCATAAACTCTTGCAAATCTTTAGCTTGATTAACCAAAGAAGGCGAGGCGCCGACATATTTTTTAAACATTTTTAAAGCATTTGTTTTACCAGCTTCTGTGGCAATATTGTTTTTAGCGCTAAAAGCTGCAATTTTAAGCTTGGCCTCTGCTGATTTAGGCGCTTTAGCAGTGTCCTGCAATTGCTTAATTTGCTTGCCTAAATCCTCTTTGTTAACGCCAGACTGAGACAGCACATTTTTGCCTTGAATGGCCAAAGAAATTAAATCATCGCTCAAGCCGCCGTCAGCGGTAAGTGCGCCTGATTCTAAATCTTGAAGCTTTTTAACAGCGTTAACGCCAGCTATAAACTGTTCCGGATCCCCACCTATTAAAAACCCCTCAATGGTCCTCATAAAGGTTTGTGATGGCTTTAAAATTTGCGACTGCGCTAAAGTCATATCTTCAATACTTGCGCTCACATTAGGATACATTTCATCAAAGCGAATTTGCGCCTCCGTTCTAATTTGCACCTCACTCCAATCCTTATGTTCTGTGGCAAGATTTGCTACAATATCGCCATAAGTCAGCAAGTCTCCACCTTGCCCTTGCTCTCTAGCTTGCTTAATCTGATTTTCAACAGCTATGTGCTTGGCCTTTAAATCTACAAATAGGTTAGCTTGTTTGCTAGTGGCCAGATTGGTCAAAGCCTTGTTGTTAGAAGCATAAGACATAATCATGGATACGTCAGTGCTATTAGAAGCTTTTTCACGCATACGTTTCATATAGGTGCTAAGCTTGCTAAAGCCTGCTTCTACACCTTCTTGGGAATACTTGCTATCTTCTATTAAGCTTCTAGAGCCCACAAATTCTCTAAATCTCTTTTCTCTTTGCTCTTGTGTGGCACCTTGCTGTACAAATCGCATACCCAGGTTGTAAGTAACAGAGCTCTCAAATGACTTTTGCATGGCTCTAACAGATTTTTCACTACCGCCAAGAGCGTAATAATTAACACTTAATTGCGCTAATTCTTTGGCATAAGAGCTAACTTGCTCCGCTTTTCCTTCAAAAGCTGCCTGGCCTGCCATGTTTGAAATTTCATAGGCATTTAGCGCAGCTATGTCACGATTAGATTCATGGGTGGCTTTAGTAACCAGCTTACCAAACTTTGTTTGATAATCGGCCTCATCTAAAGTAATTGCTTGCTCCATTTTTCTTTTCATGTATTTAGGAGCTTCAAGAACAGATTTAGTTTTTACGCCAGAAAAAGCGGCATTCATGTCCTCATAATCTTTAGCGGTTGGCCGAGGTTTTGCGCTGTATTCATTATAGATATTTTTTAAAACGTTTCTGGCAACACCTACGCGATTAGTCATTTCTAATTCCATAGATGCCTTATAAACATCCACGCCGGATTGTATTCCCTGCGCAAACATTTGGCTTAGCATGGTAGGCTGATTTACAAGCGCGGTTAAATCAGGCGCATTAGGTTGTCCAATCTGTCGTTTTTCTAAGCCTAGCTCTGCCATGTTATTCCCCAAACAATTTAAGTTCTCTGGCCAAGTTTAAAGAGCTAATCGCTCCCGAGCCTACTGTCGTCAAAGCGCCAGTCTTATAACCAGCCTTGTTAGCCAAGGCACCTGTTTTAATCATGTCCAGCTGCGCTTTGCCTGCTTTTAAATCACGACCAAGCACGCTTTCGCCAAAGGCGCTGGCCTGTCTAAAACCAGTCACGCCGCCTACGCCCATCGCAGATTGCGCCAAGGAAAACGCCATGTTCTGGGCATATTGCTCAGTCCTAGCGGCCAGCATTTCTTCTGTCTGCAACATTGCTTGAGCTGCATCTATTTTATTTTGCGCTTTTTGCGCCCCTCTTTGGCCTCTCGCTTGAAAGGCACTTAAACCAAAATTAGCGGCTACCATGGCGATAGCTGCGGCAACTGGTAAAGCCATTAGGTTACCTCCACGGATAAGCATAGTCCTAGTAAATTAAACGGTCCTGGATACGATTGCGATACGGTCACCACCTGCCTTGGGTCCCACCCACCTACTTTATTGACCTTAAACACACCTGTCTTAGGATTTGGCACGGTTTGCGACAAGAATACACCTGCATCCACAGGGTTCACTTGTTGCCCATCTACAGTCATACCAAGCGTTTCATAATAATCAATGTGAATTTCATTGATGTGCTCAGGTTTATAAGCATTTAAGCCAGTGACTAAGAAGACCACTACAGGCATAGGTATAACCAGGGGTTTTTTTTCAATGCCGACTACACATTGAGTATTAGCTAACTCAGTTTCAATCGTGCCATCTTGGCAATAGAACGTGCCTAAAGGATAATTATTGCCATAACAAAACACGTTTTGGCCTCTAAGCGGCGTTAACGTTGTTACATCTCCAAAACCATCGGCTGTGGCTTCAATTTCGCAATCCATGTAGCGACCAAATTCTAAACGCTCTAAATACACTTTGTTTTCAGTGTTGTTGTTGATGCCAAACATGGTTGGAATTGTGTTAATACTATTGGTGCGCTTAATGCGAATCCAGTATAATGAATCGATTAACACATCTCTGTCATTGGATACGCCATCCAAAGATTGTGGTGTCCAAGCATTGGGGGCAATTGGGTCCCAAATGATAGGCCCACTTTGTGTAAATCCTAGTGTGCCATCTAGTGAAAAGCCCGCTACCTCTTCCCATCTGCCTTCAAAGTTTAAATACTCAACCGTAAAGGTCATGGCCGGATTAGCTGAGCCAATCAAAGAGATCTGCACAGACTGAAACTGAATCTCATCACCTATCAAAAGATAGTCCCCTGTATTGGGGAAGGATACAACGCCAGTGTTGATAGACTCGGATATGTCTAGAAACGCCGTGAAATCCTCTGAGACGCGATTTAGGATAACGGGTATACCAATATTAGGGGTATTGTTATTAACCTTTCTCCTGACCAAAGCGTGGGCTTTTGAGTTAGAGCCAGACACACGCAGATAAGACCCTCTGGTTTGCACTTCAGTCCATGAGGATATGTTTTGCTCTGCAACGCTTTGCAGTACCGCCATGGAGCCATCGGCATTGACCACCAAAACATAGCGACCTTCAAAATTATCTGGGTCAAAAGTAGCCATCCACACAGGGTTTTTTATCAAATGATTCGAAAAAAGAGAGGCATTTATGATAGAATAACCAGAGTTTGGCACGTCATAAAACATCGAATAAACATTTTGTTTGTTAGATGAGACGTACATCACTTGATTGTCGACAAACTGCGCGTCAATGTTGGCTGAGCCTTCAGTGCCTTGCAGTGTGGCAAAGATGTTAGTTGGTGTGGTTGGCTCTTCAAGCAAGATTGAGGTTGAGGACACGCCGTTAAAGCATGGGACATTGATAGTTTTAGTGGCAATAATATCATTAACCACGTCGTTTGAATTTCTGCCAGCCTCAAAGGTAAAGCCATAGTTGGCATCTGGTAGCGCGTCATTAAACGAGTAGAAAGCTTTGACCTCGCTAGCCGAGACTAAGTTAGGAACACTTCTCCAGCCACCAAAATACAACCTGCCTTGAAACACATCGCCATGAGCTGGCCAGCCACGTTGTTGCGACCACGCTACAGCGCCTAAAAATGACTCATCGCCACGAATAGCGCTTGTGTTTGTAAAATCTTTTATTGTGTAGCCGCTTACATCAGTTGGACTTGTATAGGTTGTAATCCTAAGAATACCAGCATTACCAAAATATAACCCGCCTACATGCTCTGCTGTAAAGATATTTCCGCTAGCCGTTAGGGTAACAGCGCCTGAGACCGCGCTAGGCGTAAACGTAAAGCCAGCAGCTTTATAGGGCACCGTATTGCCATCAATCAATGAGTAATCAAAGCTTGGATAGAATGAAAAAGGAAAGTCAGCAATGTTAAAGCCATCGGTAAAAAGCCTAGTAATCATTTGAGGTTTAACATCTGGATGTAGTAAAATAACGCGATTAGCTGCAAAAACCCATCTGATTTCTTTGATTTGATTAAAAGCAAAGGCTGTTAAGGGAAGCGAAACTCTAAATTGGTCATCACGGTATATGTCCATAAAGACATTCAGATTGACATCTGGCCTGATGACACAGACATACAACTCGGATGCTTCAAATTCGTACTCAAATAAATTGTAGTTTTCAAAATAATAGATTTCAGTGCCACCAATACGGTCTTTAACGATGTCGATGTATTTAGAGCCAAAGCATTTGGTTAGCCCACCTTGAGGCATGCCAACCACGTTAAGCGCACGACGTGCACCCTTTTGGTAGAAATCTAAATCGACTTGAGCAATAAGCCTTGGGTCTAATTCGCCACGAGTAAAGCGATTAAATACTTGTCTGTATCCCATTAACCTCTCCCGTAGCCACCAAAACCACCTGGCACACGATTAGCAAGCCATGGGGATTTGTAGATACCATTGTTTTCATTTTCCTGCGAGTTAACCACCATGGCAACAGGCTTCCAACGCTCAACACCTTTCTCGATTTCCTTGATAATGTTAGGGTCTTCCGAGATGCTAGGTGCTATCATTTGCGCTAAAGAATAGGTAAAATACATGATAAAAGCAGGTGGAAGCTGAGACTCAGGAACCACGGCACGATATTCGCATTGAATATAGTCATCACGTCCAACGCTCCATAAACGCTCACCAAAGCGCACCAATGGCACGTCAGGATAAGTTCTCCAGATGGCCAGTAGGTTAGGCGGTATTTGATAAGCCGATTGATAGCCGACAAAATCAGGGTCAATCCCTGCAAGCCTTGAGAGCTGCGCTACATGCGTGGCAAAACGCCAATTAGGCATGGATAGTGTTGCTGCCATTAGACTGTCGTAGAGCTCATGAGCTGCCTTGGCAGATTCCCCACCACTGTCAATGCTAGTGATAATAGGGCCACCAGATAAAATCAACGCTTGTTGAATGATTTGGGTGCGATTATAAGCAACGCCTGGCATAGTCACCCCTTAAGTGAAAGGGGGCGAACCCCCTTAAGATTATAGAGTCGTAGTAATCACACGATAGGCCACGTGTACGTCTACAGTGGAGCTACCAGTTGTGAATGCAGCAGTTTGGTTAGAGATAAAAATCCCTACGTTTACCGTTGCAGCAGCGCCAGCATTCAAAGTTGCAGGAGCTAGAGTAGCAATGGTATCAGCAGCCCAACCGTTAGCAGTTGCAGCAGCAAGAGTTGCCGTTGCAGCGGTACCAGCACCGTTGGCAGTGTTACTATATTGAAGGGCTACAACACCACCAGCAGCAAACTGGGCACCGCCGTAATCGACTTCGAGCGCTACGCTTTCAATGATGATGGCCTTGTTAGCACCTGGCGCAGCAATGATTTGCACAGGAGTTGCATACATGCCTAACCAGTTAGCGGATGACAAGGAAACCTTGACCACTTGTCTAACGCCCTCATCTAATTTAGCGCTAGTTACGGCATCATCTGCAATTTTAGCGGTAATGACGGAATCAGCAGCTAATTTAGCATCAGTGACAGCTAAGTTATCGATTTTAGCAGTGGTTACCGCTAGGTTGTCGATATTAGCAGTACCAACCACAGGCACAGCGCCATAAGCGGTGATGGTAACGGTAGTGGAGCTAACTGCTTGCACAGTGTAAAGACCCACCACAGCATCATCATCCATGGAGATGTAGAGTAAATCGTTGACTTGGAACTTGTCGTTCATAGCCAAGAAATAGTCAGCAGCTTCAACGGTTGCTTGGTCGTCAGAGCCTGCGTCATATTTCCAGATGTTTTGGGTGCTTAGGGAATAACCGTGTCCTACGGCAATTCTATTTAAGTCAAAAGCCATGTTTGTGCTCCTTAAGCTGCGTTTAAGATGTCAATTTTAACGATACCGCGATCGTCCACTGGCACAACCCCAAGCTTAGTACGAGCATTAATCAACCAGCACTCATACAAACCTTGCCATTGCATGTCAGTACGTTGCAAATTAGATGCGCCTAAACCTAAGGATTGACGGTTCCACATAAAGCAAGTAGTAACGCCACCAGCTGTTGGTAAACCGCCTTCTAACATGCTTGGAATAACCACGAACTTAACGTTTTGAACCACACGGCCATCTAAACCAGAGCCTGCAATTGGCTTGTAATCAACGTAGAACTGGTTGGTAATCTCTTCAAAGCTCATCAATTGACGCTGTGCAGCTGCGTTAATGGCGCACATAATTTCACCACGACCGGCTGAGTTATCAGCTAAGAATTCAATGGCTTGTTGGAACTTAGTGAAAGTAAAACCAGTACCGCCAGCAGCAATTGTGTTAGTGGTAGCAGAAGCGTCCAAAGCATCAATGACAGTTTGGTCTTCACGACGACGAATCGCACGTGCTACACCTTCAGCAACTTCACGACCTGCTTGGAAATTCACGTCGGTTTCTTCGAAAATGTTTACAAAGTCAGGAGCTGACCAGTTAGAAAGTGTGCAAGGAACGGGATCGAAGCGCATGTTAAGCGGAATCAACGCATCTTGTGGAGCTTTTTGAGTCGCTAAAACTTGGTTTGAAATTCTGAATTGTACGGTGTCACCGATAACGCCGCGTCTTTCACGCGCTGCACCAGCTAATAAACCACCTTCGGATTGGAAAATTGCATGCACATAGGCATCAAATTCTGTTTGTTGAACGCCATTTAGTTCCATCGTGGAACCTCCTCTAAGTTGTTAATACATATTCCTACGCATTGGTTACTTTGAGGGGGTATTACTAGTATCCCCAACCAACAAAAGTCTTACGACTTCAGGTGCTGGTGAAGTGGGTATTACTAGTATCCACGACCTGATAGAACTATTTTAGCCTAACCTAACTAACTCTACAACTTGCCACGAGCATGTAACGCTTGCATTCTTGCACTAATAGATTTGCGGTAAGCTTCATCTGAGTCATAACGTTTTTTGTTCTGCGCAATTTCACTGTATAAAGATTCTCTGGTATCATTAGTGTAGCTATGGCCTAAATTGTTAATCGGCATTGGTACGAAATTACCCTTGCCAATGATATCGGTAAGCACTTTTAGGTCATCGGCTGTTTTAATCCACTTAGCTACATGCTCTTTTTGCTCAGGCGGTAAGTAATTATCAGTCCAGTTTTTATACTGCTTGAGAATGCGCTCACCGTCACGACCAAGCTTAGCGACTTCTTGCTCGAAATTGACTTCAGATTCAGCTGTTTCAGCAATGACTAATCGCGAGACCAGCTTTTCCAGACCTTCTTGCGACATGTTGAGCTCTTTAGCCACAGCTCTAATTTCTTTAAATGTGGCGTTGTCTTCCAGATCGAACTTAGAAATGTCATATTCTTCCGGAGCTCCTGTAAAGCCTCCAAACTTGGATTGGAGCTCAACGTATGCTTTAGCTTGCTTAGCGACATTTCCACCGTATTTATCGAGCAACCACTCTGGCTTTGCGCCTTCGGCAGCTTTTCCATCATCCCAGAACCAAGGTGTGGAATCGGTTGTTTGACTCGTGTTTTCTGCGCTAATATTAGTCGTTTCAACGTTATTCGCTTCTGTCATCACGCACCTTTAAAGTTTGTAGCAAGTCGAGTAAAAAGTTTCGATAGCCCTCGAAGTAGTAAGCGGAATGCTCTCCCCCTTTATGACCTGGCACCCAACCACGACTTTCAAGTACTTTTTCCTTCCAGATTTGAATCAGTCTTTCACCTGCTGGACAGCTGAACACTTCTTTAGTTAAACGTAGTAATTCTTCGGCTTTTTCGTTTCGTTCGCTTTCCATTTATCCACCCATCTGTTGCATCATTTGTTGTACGCCAATCTCGCCAATCTGCTGCTGTTGCTGCTCAGTATTGACAAGCTCAGCATTGATTTTCATTTTGTCAGCCATCCAAGGCACAATCTTTTCAGGCCTTAAAGTGGTCAAATACATCTCGCCGAATGTCTGTTGGATGTTGCCGACGTAACGCATAAACATCAGCACATCCTCGAGACCTTGTGACGTCATCAGAGGTGTTTCAAACTCAACATCCATGATGTTGCCATCCAAAGACACATCATCCCAATGACCAAATTCGCGCAAAATTTCGATGTAACTTGCGACCAAAGGCTTGAAAAACTCACGCTGAATGCGTGAAAAGCTAGCAAAACCATGCTCAAGTATCTGTTGCTGTCGCGCAATAATCTCAGTTGCAGTCATATTAGGGTTTTCGACCGCGCCAAATGGGTCAACAAGCATAATCTTCTGCACTTGCTCACGTAGCTCATTAAGCATAATTAGCGAGTAGTTGAGGTCTCCCGCCACTGGCACAGGCGCAAGAGGCCAAACCCCCGTAGTTGTTGGGCTACAAGGAAGAATCGTTAATGGCTTAATCTTGAATTTGTGCGGATTAAAGATGCCGTCATCAAAGCCCATGTAAGTTGGCAGAGCTCTAAAGTTATTGCTAACTATCTCATCGCCTACAGCTTGGTTAATTGTGGCAGCTGAAGGCATAGCATCAATAGCCGGCCCTCTACCATAAACCTCACCAGATAGCTTTTTGATACGCCAGCCGATAATGAATTGCGCTTTGTGAGACTTCTTCCAACACACATGCTCAGAGCCTGACGTCAAATCAATAACCGTATAGTCCCAGAGCCCAGTAGAATAGTTTTTGCAAGCGATGTACGTCACTTTCAAGCATGGCTCTTTGTCGGCATCTAGCACCAAATCGCTTGGCGCGACAAAACCTGGCCACGTTTGTTGCGCTTCAACAAGACTAATATCGTTATAGTCCAGCACAAAGAAGTCCAAATCCCCATACACGCCCTCATCCACAAAGCTGACATCAGGGGCGACTGACGTAAACACACATGGATTTTTAGGGTCTAGTGTCTTGTTAAGCACCATGATGCCCGTAGACACAACCGCATCCATCGTCGATTCATACACAGCTGTTTGAAAGTTAGATGCATGTAGAAACTTAAAGAATGTGTCAGTGTTCTTATCAAACTGGCTTCTAATCTCGTCTTTCTCGGCTGTACCTAAGTCACTCAAATCAGTTCCAGGCACAAATCTAAGCCACTTCTTGCCAGCTGGAGTCAGCGCGTTAATCTGCTTATTTGTATAGACTTCGGTTGCGTGCGATAGCGTTGTGTCATACACGTACCAGTTTTGATTTTGGCCTGTAATGTCCATCGCCCTGCTTGGATTGCTTATAGAGCGCATCTCAAACACGTTACGATTTGGCTGAGAGTATCTATACGCTTGTTGTAGCAAGTCTTGCCAATTTTGCTTGATGTTTATCGCTTTCTTTCGTCGACTTAATAGCTGTTTGATTGTATAGCTCATCCGATCGTCTCGCTTCCGGTGTCAAAGTAAGCTCCCCCACGGCGAGAACGTAAGCCAGCCATTCTAAGTTTCTGAGCTTTCTTCATACTTTTTTTGCGGTCTTCTTGATAGCCTCTAGCCTGCTCATTAGCAATGTCGGCTGCTTCTTGCGCACTTCTCAGCGCAGCACTTTTGCCAGTCTTGAACGGTTTCTCTAACAGCTTAATTGGAGTCGTTGCTCTCAGAATCTTTTTTAACACACCCATTTTTGCTTAGCTCCTTCCGTGTTATGTAAGGCGAATAAATATTATCTATGTCTATCTGCAATATGATGTAACGTTCGTTATCAATCAGTTGTTGAGTCCCCAGCCATACTTTCAACTGTCTCTGCTCTAGCACGCTGTCTGAGAGCTCTTGTATTCGCGCTAGCAACGCTTTTCGTTTCTGCCTGCCCATCTGTAGTCCCCAAGCAGTTGCTGCAAGTGTAGCGCACCGCAGTGGTTATGCCGTTGATAACTCGCCACGCGCTGACAACGTAATGATGCTTGCAGCTCATAACGCGACCGGAACATAGCTACTAGAGATAAGCCCTAATTGCGCTTGCTGAGCAGCCGTGAGGCGCACTGGCTGTAGATTAGAGCTTGAGCAATAGCCGATGACGTAAGACTCGGGCGGATTGATGACTTTAACAGCTGACCACGGTGATTTGAGTTTGCACAGCTTACGCGCATGCTCATCAGCTTCAGTTTCTTCAAGCGCTATGTAGTGCATGATATCGCCACCGAGTGCGCCTAATCTCAAATGAGTTTGTGGACTGATTTCGTCGCCAGATTCTAAAATAAGCTTTTTGATTGCGAACTCTAACTCATTTGTATTGCTGTAGATAATGTGTCGTTCGCCATGCTGATTGCGCAACTTTTGAGCAGCCAAGTTATTCGGATGAAAATAGAATATAGCCATTTAGCTTTCCTTTTTGTCTTGTTTAGCTTTCTTTTCTCTGATTGTGTTGTTACGTCGCACTGTCTTAACGTCATGCTCTAGGTTGTACACTTTTTGCTCAAATTTAGACTTAATTTTCTTTTTGAGAGACGTATTGCTTGCACCCAGACTGTTTGATTTTGCGTCTGCGGGCTCTTTAGCCAATAAAATACCATCTGAGTTGACTGGCACTGTTGCATTCTCAGCTTTGAGATTTAGCGATTCCTCGACCTTAGCGAGTCGCTCTTCAAGCACATTTTCGTTCATCGCTGCGTGCATTTCAGTAAGCGCGTGAGTCATCTGCGTGAATTCCACAGGAGTTATACGACCAACACGCAAGTATTCTAAGCATTTAGCGAGACAATCTTCTAGTTTAGTTGGCTCAAGCTTCTCGAGTAAGTCTTCTGAGTATCCATCATGAAAACGCATCTTGTGTATTTTGCGAATGTGATCGTGCGGAAGCTGAGTTGTCTCAGTCGCATTAATAAGTTTTTTGTCATACACGCTATGTGCTTTAGCTCTCGCAACACGATAAGCGTCAGCAAAATCAGCATGCTCCTTTAGCCAATTGTGGAATGTTGGCAAACTTATGTTAATCGACGCACAGAACTGCGCTTTTGTGTAACCTTCCGAGTACATATCAATGAGTCTTTGAGCAAAAAAACCTTCGTAATCAGACTCTTGCCAAGCCTTCTCTTTATTGCGATAATCATCAAATTCTTTCATAAGTTAGTTACCTTGTACGCAGGTTTAAATGCATCAGCATTCACTTAACCTACTCAACTCACTCATATTATCTACCACAACTAACTCACTTATTCCTCAATCTCATCCTGCTTATATAGTATAACACTCCCAAACATAAGTTAACTTAATCATTTTAATTAATTAGTACGCAACATGTTGACACAATCCATCAATGTGATATTATCTCACCATCGCGACAGACATTGAGCTGTAGCGAGATAGAGATAGATAGATAGTACGCAAGTAGTTGACAAATATCTCAAGCGTGATAAAATACAGAAATTGACAAACGAGGAAATAAATATGCCAGTTTTAGCTCAGGCAGTAGTGATGATGTTCGGTTGCTTTGTTTTAACGACTGTTTATTTTTTAGTTACAGGCATTTTAGGTAAGTAATTTTTAAGCGTGGCGAGGTTGATATGTTTTTTAAAGGATATGAAATAGAAGCGAAACTTGGTGATGTAACTGTCAATGCTCTTAAAGAGCTGGCTTTTGAAGATGGTTCGATGATCGTAGATGGTAAAGTTAAAGATTACGATCGACGAGCGATAGAAGTAATTGTTGGCCAATATTGTTATTTAGTTGTCGAGTATAAAGAAAAGGGTCAATTTGGCAGAAGTCTTTTTAAAATCGTGCAAAAAACCGACTAATTCAAACCCTACCCCGTTGCTGCGTGAGCGCGGGGTACGAACAAAAGGAAAAATCAAAATGGCTATCATTATCAAACACCATGACTATAACTCTAATATTGCTGCATCAGCTGAAAAGCTTGGTGGATATTGGGACAGAATGCAAAAAGCTTTTGTTTTTGAAAACACGTTGGCCAAAGAAAAAATACTCGCTCTCAAGGAAAAATGGGAAGGCGAAACAGTTGTGGTTGACATCAAAGCCAAAGGCAATTTGTACAATAGTCGAAAAAACTTAATATTTGGAGGTTACACGCTGGCATTTGGTTACGGTAGAGACAGCGGGGCAAACCTTAATAGTGCTCACGTGCAAATGTTAGCTGGCAAGATTGATACAGGTGGCTCAGCTAAGAACTGGTGCACAGAATGCACAGAGGGCTCAATTTTTAGACTCAAAATAGCTAAGCATTTGCTTAAACGTGCGATGCAATCAGATTTGTGGGATGTTGCGCTTGCTAGCGAAAACAAGTTCGCAATCGAAGAACAAGAAGATGAAGACATCATTTAAGCATTAAGCCCGTTTTGACGGGCAACTTAGGCAAAAACTGGAGACAACATCATGGCTACTTACAACGGCTGGACTAATTTCGAAACTTGGCGCGTCAATCTAGAAATTTTTGAGTGCACTGACTGCGACTTTGAATACTCAAATGATATCGACAAGCTGGCTAACTCTATAGAGCAATATGTATACGATGTTTATACGGATGGCATTGACAATCAATTAGCAATTGGTTTGATTGATGTGTTTTTGCGGGCTGTCAATTATAGAGAAATCGCAGAGCATATTGCTAAAGATTAATTAAAATTATTTAAACGGGAAAAATAAAAATGACTATTAAAATTAAACATCACGCTTATAACTCAGAGTTAAACCGCGCTGTTAGAAATCTTGGTGGGTTTTGGGATACAGCATCAAAAGAGCATGTCATCAAAGATACTCTAGCCCCAGAGTATGCACAAGAACTCAAGTGGTTATGGGAAAGTGGCACCGTACTTGTCGACATCAAGGCTCTTGAATCTATTTCAGCTGAATACAGCGATGTCAAAATGGAATTTTGTGGGTACAGGCTGGCTTATTCTGACAGATCACTAAACGTTAGTAACGTTAATTTGCTATCTGGCTCAATGTATACGACTGAATGGGATGGAGATTTGGTGCACATTGATGCTGGCACAGTCCTTAGGATCAGAATTTCATCCCACTTGCTCGACAAAGCAAAAGGGCAAAAAAAATGGGCTGTCACACTCGCAAGCGAAAATAAATTTAAAGATTAACCAACTGTTCGGAATTTCCGGACAGTTCAAAAACTGGAGACAACATCATGATCGACAAAACAAAAACCGAAACTTATTTATTTGCAGAAGTGGGTGACAATCCAGTTTTTTCAACAAGAGAACTTGACAGCAAAACCGACAGTCTTGGGCACATAAAGCAGCGAATGGAAGAGCTTATTTACTTGATTGAAACAGCAGATAAAAAACTAAAGAGCATGCAAAAATACATTGATGGTATCGAAATTATTGCAACTCAAATTACAAGACAGATTGATGAGCTTTAAAAACCCCACGTCGGAAACTGGAAGATTAAACGACGTGGGGAAAAATCACAGACTTAGGCTTTATCTGCCTGATTAGTTTAGCAAAAATACTGGGGGCTGGCAATGAATGATGAGTTAAAAAATGCAAATATTATTTGCAAAGATGAGATTTATGAAATATACGAAATTGTTCTTGCTTTGTCGATAAAAATTGCCACATCCTATTTTGAGCTTACTGCTATAAAGTGCAGCAAAGAAGACAAAGCAAAAATTGATGACGGCATAGTGGAGTTCATTCCTTATCTAGACGATATATCAAAAAGGCTAGAAAAAATATTAGACTTATAACGGCTAAAAGGGCGTGACAATGATTAGCAAAAAAGAAACGGTCAAAAACTTGATTAAAGAAGTAATGGGCTTAAGTAATAGCACAGAAATTTTTTTAAAAAAATGCCAACCCCAAATAGGTCTTTTTGTTTTTGCTAGCAAATGCAAATTATTAGACATTAATGAGGCATGGGAAATTGGATTAATCACTAGCATTGAAACATACGACTCAGAAACAGTTGTTTGCTTAAATGGCTCTTACAAATATTGGACACATTTTTGGGCAATTGGAATTGAAAATGATAGAACGACTTGAAAAAACAGCTTATGGGCTATTTCTATTTGCGCTATCACTCTCAATGATAGTAGCATCATTGTTTTTAATTGGGTTATTAGCAAAAATCATGGGGGCTAATTAAAAATGCAGGATGTAGATACAGATACAATTCTAATTAAAAAGGATCATCTAGCAGATTTGTTAATGCAAACAGGTATGCTTAAGTCAAAATTGATGCATGCCATACATTTTCTTGACAAAAGAAACTGTTGTGACGCGGAAGAAGTGGCGCAGATTGCAGAAATTATTTTTGCATCTTATAACACCACAAACAAAAACTTAGAGATATTGCACTCTATTCTTGGCATTGACGATTAAATTAAAACGGGAGACACCATGAAAATTAAAGCATCCATATCACTCGACAAATCAAACAACAACGATGACGACGTAGAAAAAATAATGAAAGAAAAATCAAAAAAAATTAGCGAGTTCCTAAAAGGTTTTTCTAAAAAGGTTGATGCAAACTGGTACAGTTTTTTTTGCTCAGTCGAAGTCGACTGCAAACACTCATCGCCACTTGCGCTCTTTGGCAGCAAAGAAAAAGAGCCACCCATGCTGACACTCGCTAAACTCAAAATGTGTGAGCATTTTATTTTTAAAGATGATGAAACGAATGGTATTGATGACATCAAAGAGACTATCCAAGATGAATTTGGGGTCAAAGATTTTATTCTAATCTTTAATATCGATGGCAACGTAGCAGCTATTCGCAACGGTAGTAGATTTTCACAAGTACTTGCTTTAACGGAAGCTCAAATCACATTGATTACACAACATCTAATAACTGAAATGACAAGCGAGTTAGTCACAAAAATGGTAAGGGATTTGGGATGAGAGAACAGCACGTACCCTATCAAAATAAAATGTACACGCTAAAGAAAGTGGGCAAAACCGTCAGCGTCTATCAAAACACCGTAGGAGGGGAACGCTTTGTCAATCGAGTCATTGCGCAAAGCACATTTGAAAACCCCGAAGCCCTAGTGCGAAAAGCACTTAGCTTTCAAGTAGCCCATAGTTCCTGAGCACTTCAACCCCTACGGTAAATGTCCAAGCAAAAAATCCGGCATGCAATAACACTGCATGCCCATAGCTTCTTGGGCGCATCCCCAAGCTCAAAACAGGTAGTCTAAACGCAGCACATACAGCTAAATAAGCACAATAAGCTAAGCAGCCCATTAAGCCTCCACGCCTGCCAAACTCGAAATATCGCCACCCTTATTGCAGGCAAAACAATGGTATTTCTTGCGCTCTGTATCAATCCTCAAACTGCTATGCTTGTGATTGCAATACATGCACTTGAGCACCCACATGTTGCCCATACGTTTGACGTCATGCTTTTGCAGCAACTTAATTAGCTCATCAATGCTCAAGTTTAATGTCCTCGACAATGGTTACATTGGCGGAAAACTCATCAAAATCTTGCTTGACCAATAAAAGCTCATCTTTTAGCTCTTTAAAATGTTTAAGCTTTTCAACCAAAGTTTCTTCACCAGCTAGCCCCGACGCTGTGACGGCATGTTCGTAAAAAAAAATTAACTCATGCATCGCGTCGTGTAATTGACCTAAAAAATTGATGCTATCTTTAAAACTTAACTCAGTTGCCATCAATGTAACTCACTATAATTTTTTGACTGTCTTCAAAATGCCAAGAAGCATGCGCACTATAACCCACATGACGCATACGTTCCAAAAAAGCTTGCTGCTCTACAGTCAAACGCCCACCCTCGGTTTTTAACTCCAGCCATAGCCCAGCATAACCACCAATCGGGTAGGCCAAAAGAAAATCGCTAGCCCCTTTTAAAAGCCCCATGCGTTTAAGTCTCGCCCCCACCACAGCCCCAACATTTTGGCCATTGGGGATATGGATGAGCAAATCAGACAGCTGTCTATATTGCATCCGAAACCACGCCACTAACTGCTCTTGGTGGTGGGCTTCAGAATACGAGTACTTCACACCTCACCTTTGCCAAAACAGCTGCCAAAGCAACCGCGTTTGCGACTCTTATGACTATTGGCTTTCTTGTCATCGTTGGTTGCGTCATCGTCTTTGACTGTGTAATCAGTCTCAGTGGTGACAACATTTTTATAGTGATGAGCGACAGCTTTTGAATGGTCAATGTGATGGCCAGTATCAACGCTAAGCGCGTCATCTTTGTGGCTATTGGCTTGAGCGTTTCCGCTGATTTCAGGTTTTAGCTCTTTGGCTAATGAGGCAATGGCTCCGTATTGCATAATCCTATCTCCTTATAAGTTAGCTTAATAAGGATAACAGAATTATTGGAGTATGCAAAGAGCATAAAAAGTCAGTTCAAAGCTCCCCGAGGCGTGACACTCGGGGGTACATAAGGAGCTGTACTAAAGCTTTTACTTTTACTTTGACAACTTGGAATGAGCTAACGAAAGGAAATAAACGTTAGCCTAACCAAGTATCACCCATCAGTCCGGATATGGCAAGTATTGAATCGGCACTCCAAACACCGGACGCTTACTAATCTCAGTGTCAGCTTGATGGCTTCTCGCGATGGATTGTTTGTATTGGGCTACTAGTGTCTCAAACAGATCATCGTAGTCACGGCATGCCTCGATTGAATCATGAGGCCTAAAAAGGAAGCCTCTGCGTTGTATTTCAGCTTCAGCAAATAAGTTAGCTTTCTCTTGTAAGCTCTTATTGTATTTTAAATCGTATTTCCTGTTCATGTTAAATTCCTATTAAGTTGTTTAGCTTTGTTTTCATAATCAAATCAAAATCACGCTGGGTAAAGGGTATCTTCATTTTTTCCATGTATTCGGCTGTTTCTACTGCTGCTTTTTGTCTTACCTCATCTGTTAGTTTATGAGCTAATTCCACTACATGCCTCTTATTCGCATCCATTTTGTCTACAAAGCGTTTTGCTACTTCAGTGGCGTTACGTATAGGGGCTTTCACAAAATCCTTATCTAGCTTAATAGGCTGCGTTCTACGAAGTGGTTGTAGTGCATCAGGTGTTCCGAACATCAGTTTTCTGTACTGGTGGTCTAGTAGGGCGTCTACATTGCCTATGGATTGTTTTCTTCCAAGTTCAATGACTGATTCCAAGGCTGAAAATAATTTCCATCCTCTAGCTGTGGTGTATTTGAGCCACTCTATGGCTTTGTTGTGATGGATTGGGTCGAGTCTCATCTTGATGCATTCGATTGCAAAGCAAATCTGATCTCTATCGCTCATAGCTTCTAGCCTCCCAAGTTTCTCGTCTAAGTATACCAGCTTTTTAACTGGCATAGTTAATTCTTTGATGGCCAACTTAAAGAGGTTATCCACAGATTTGTGGGGATCCCAATAATATTCTTCTTTGTTAAAAGAAGAAGAATAAGAAGATCTTAAGAGAATATTAATATGTATGGGGTTTTTAAGATCACAGTATGGGGTTTTTATATTTTCATCAATAAAATCAAAGCTTAAATCCTCGGTTACTAACACCCTGTCCACTGCCTCTTCTTGGGGCTCAACAAGGCTAAAATACACCGCCCAACCTAATTGGGTTGGCTCATTAACTCTTGATGCAAAGGTAGGGTTATAGGTTTCGCCCACTCGCTTAACAGTGTGCAACAAGCCCATGGCTCTGAGCTCACTCAATGCCCTACAAACGCTGTCACGCGTCATCGCCTTCCAACCATGGCTTGGAAGCAGATAACGGCCTATAAACTCATGGCTTGCTATACAGCGACCCTCCTTGCCCTTAAGGATTAATTCAGCTACAGACTTAAGTAAGGCGTTCAACCTTTTTGTGAGCTTGATGCTAGAGGCTTGTCTAATGATTTCGCGATCAAAATCAAAAGGATGCTCGCTTGGAGTGTAAATTTCGTCCATGGGTAATTCTTCCGTTAAGGATGGTGCAGTTGCACTACTGAGGTTAGCTTGTGAAATTATTTGACAGTGATCGTAGGTGTGGTACATTTAGACCGTCCTCCGTTAGGTGGATCATCATCTTGGTAGCGATGAATTATTGATTAAGCATGCTACAAACATTCTTAATCGCCTAAGCCCGTTTCAACAGCGGGCTTTTTTATTTCCGACACACTATCACCCCTTTTCAGCTCAAAGCAAGCCCATAACATAACTAACATCCATGACAAAGCTGACTCACAGTGCAAAATAAATTTGCATTACGTGTACGCAATGTAGCATACTAGCGTAGATTTAAAAAAAGGGGGTTAATAATGGCTAGGTTACCGAAACGTATACCTGAAATACTTAAGTCAGAATACGAAGATGATGAGATAATCAAGCGCAATATGTACCTTGCACTTTTATGCGTTGAGCGTATGGGTTCGCAGACTCAATTAGCCGAGTTGCTAGGCATTTCTAAGCAGTTGGTGTGCGACTGGGTTAACGGCCGTAAGCTTATAGCGCCTCACTGGGTTGGGTTGATGCTCAAAATTGGTAGGTGCGGGTTTAAGCCTCGTCATATACGTCCAAATGTGTTTAATTGGGCTAAAGAGTTATCCACAGGCGTGCGTATTTTGATGCGCGATGAAGAGCGACAAAGCAAGCTGGATAAGGTGCGGAAGGAATTAGGGGTGGACAAAGCGCGTGAGTTGTCACCTCCTTATATGCGTGAGCAGGCTGCGAAAGCAGACGAGTTAGAACGAGAAAGGCGCGAGCGTGAGAAAGCCTATATCGATGAGCAAAACTGGATTCGTGAAAACGGCAATCCATACATGTAACTAGAGGAATGAGCGATGAGTGAAATGCAATATTGGCAACAAAGCGGGTTAGAGCAAATGTATCATGAGACAATAGGCGACGATGCTTGCATGACAAATGATGTCATCACGCATTTAGTCGAGGAGCTTAGAGAGCTCAATGCAGCTGAGCGCGTGTTAAAAACGCAGATTGATGACGTTAAAAAACGCATTGCTAATTACATGGGCGATAAGGTTGTGCTCAAGGATGCCTACGGAAATGATTTGGTTACTTACAGGTTTGATAAGCCACAAGAGCGATTCGACGCTAAGTCATTCAGGGAAAAGTATCCCAATATTTATCAGATGTTTGTCACCCTAGGTAAGCCAGTTAGAAGGATGCTAGTCAAATGAGCTTGATGGATAATTTACACATAGTACAATGCACGCTGAGATGCCCTAAGACTCGACGTAACAATTTCGGTAATTATAATTACCGCAACGCCGAGGATATCTTAGATGGCCTCAAACAAGTCATGCCCAAAGGGTGTGCGGTGACTTGCAGTGATGAGATCGTATCCATAGGCGATAGCATCTATGTCAAAGCCACTGCCACCTTTTGGTGTGGCTCTGAAAAGATGGACGTCACAGCCTACGCTCGTGAGCCCCACGAGAAAAAAGGTATGGATGTATCCCAGATTACAGGCTCAGCCTCAACCTATGCGCGTAAATACGCCCTCAACGGACTATTTGCAATCGATGATAGCATTGATGCAGATTCTGACAGCCACGAGGGTGGCGCACCCCCTAAAGCCAAAGCTCAAGCTAAGCAAGAGCCAAAGGCAGATAGCAGGGCAGCTACATTAGACAGGCTGGCCAATAGTGGTGACTGTGAGGCGCTGATGAAAATATGGGAGCCTTTGTCCATGCATGACAAGGAAACCATATTCAAGCAGCTACAAGAGCACACCAAACAGTTGCTCAAAGACCTGAAGAAAAACGCCTTAGAACGTAAACCGATTACGCCACCCATATAGGTGAATCATGGATGAAAGCACAAGAAGAGTGGGTGCATACGGCAACCGCTCTGTAATTAAAGACAAAGAGATTAAGCGCGAACTCAAGCGCCTACAAGCCTATACCAATGAAGCCCTAGATTCACACCTAAGGTTTTATAAGAAGAGGGGCTGGGTGGTATCGTCCACGAGGAATATCATTCACACCGAGCATGGCAAGGCGTTTGAGCAGTATATGGCGAGATACTATTGATATTAAGGCTATCAGACTATGTAAAGCTGTACCCACAGCAGCAAGCCTTAGTCCATGCTTTTGTAAGCGGTGATAAACGCTATGCCCTGCGCATAGCGCACCGTCGCTTTGGTAAGGATTTTGAGTGCTTCACTACCGCTTGGGTAATGGCCTATATCACCAAAGGCGTTTACATCTATTTTCTTCCTACCATCGGCCAAGCTAGGCATGTCATATGGGATACCATCGGCAAAGATGGCATTCGACTACGCGATAGAATCCCCAAAACGCTGGTCAGACGCATGCACTCTACAGAGCAACGTATCGAGCTTATCAATGGCTCTCTAATTTATGTCACAGGCTCAGACAATTACGAGCGCTGGGTAGGCATGAACGCCAAGGGGATTGTGTGGTCAGAGTTTCAAAGCTCAAATCCAGTAGCCAGAGCCATTATGGCGCCCATGCTTGCAGTCAATAGAGGCTGGGAGATTATCAACGGCACACCCAGAGCCTATAACCATTTGCGAGACACTTTCTTTTCGCTCAAAGACGAGCCATCTTGGATAGTCACTAACTATACAATTGATGACACCTTTGACCGTGACGGAAACCCCATTGTCACCGAGGACATCATTGAGCAAGAGCGCAAAAACGGCATGCCTGAGGAACTCATCCAACAAGAGTATTACGGCTCTTGGGATGCTGCCATCGTGGGTTCGTATTACGGTAGTTTTTTAAAGACAGCTAGGGAGGAAGGCCGCATAGGTCAGTTCAGTTTTAACCCCAATTTCCAGGTGTTTACGGGGTGGGACTTAGGCATGGATGATTTTACAAGCTTCTGGATAATTCAAGTTATTGAAGGCCGGATGATTTTTCTTGAGTACTTTGAGGCGTGTGGGCAGGGAATGGAGTACTATGCCAACCAATTAAACATATTCCGAAAGAAGTACGGGTGGGGGCGGGAGATTAACTTCGCGCCTCACGATATCGAAGTCCGAGAACTCGGGCCAGGCAAGAGTAGAAAAGCTCAAGCGCTGCAACTCGGGCTTAGGTTCAACACGGTAGCTGCGCCTGCTCGAAAAATGCACGGCATACAAGCTGTAAGATTTTGCTTCAAAAAGTTCCATTTCAACGAAGTTGGGTGCAAAGTCGGGCTGAAGCGGTTGTATGAATATAGCACCACTTACGACGAGCAAACGGGTAAGCGGGGACAAAATCCAAAACATGATGAAGCCTCACATGGCGCTGACGCATTGCAAAGCTTTATTCTAGGCTACATGTCTGCCTATGACCAAGAGAATTTAAGCAAGCAAATACAATACGCTAACCTGTATGGAAGTTAGTTTTCTTCAGGTGTTCCACGTGAAACATCTATCTTATCTTTAAGGCTGTCTTGTGGCAGTACCAGCATAGTTTCTAGCTTCTTTTCGATAATGGTTTCGGCGTGCTCTTCGATAGCATGGTCGGCACCTAAAAGTGCCCAGCTAATGACTGCCACTGCCAAAGCTGCCACTAAGATAAATGTGCCTATCTCAAAGTATTTCATGGCAAATTCCTTTATCTTGCTATGATTAGAACCCATCCATCGCCTCCTTTTCCTCCTGAGCCACCCTGGGTTGTGGTGTCACCTCTAAAAGCGCCACCACCGCCCCCACCTGAACCTAATAAACCATCTCCACCCCTACCGCCAGGAACCGCGGTTGTTCTTGAGCACTGACCACCTTTTCCGCCCGTTATAAAGTAACCATATGGTTTGTTAAAAAATTCCGCACCTGGAAGCCCTTGCGTGCCAGCAACAAGCGTTTCAGTAAAGTAAGCTGGGTATGGGTTTGGCAGTGTCGCAACGCCGCCTTGATAAATAGTTGAGCCTGTGCTTGCTCCACCGCCACCTGTGCCACCAAGCAACATAGCATTTGTGTTTGCTGCAAAACTTGAGTTTGTGCCGTTGGCGTTTCCATTTCCTCCTGCGGTACCGCTTGCGCCTTGAATAGATGCGGCAATAGAAGGTCTGTAGAAATTTGCATTTGTAAAATTAATAGCTGTGGGAGTTCCTCCGGTTGTACTAGCCACGTTGCCGCCGCCTCCTGCCGTTGCCTTTAATATTGCTCTATTGGTTCCATTTGTTGAAAAATAAACAAAAGTGTCTGTTCCTGCGCTTCCATTGGTGCCACCTGCACCGTTAATGTGGCCTGTGCCTCCAGCGCCACCAACGCCAGGTTGAATTAATAATGTTTCAGGTATTGTTGCTGCGTTAAAAAATGCAGCGACACAACTTCCGCTGGCCCCGCCGCTTCCGCCAATAGTTGCGCTTGCAGAGGTTGCCCCGCCACCGCCTCCACCACCGCCGCCGCCAACAGCTAAGATATAAACAAAAGAGCAATAAGAGGGTTTTTTCCATTCTGTTAAAATGGGGCAGCAAAAAAGTTTTGAATACTGATCTTGACCACTAATCATTGCATTAATCATTTAAGCCACCACAATTAAAACAAAACCACCACCACCATTTCCGCCAGCGCCACCAATAGAGCCAGCACCGTTAGCGCCGCCGCCACCACCACCGCCGCCACCTAAAGCGCCATCTCCGCCACGACCGCCCACGGCACTTGCGCCAGAATTGCCACCACCACCTGTGCCACCTTGTGTACGCCAACCCGCTAAAGCATCAAATATTCTTGACATTCCAAAACTTCCAGCACCACCACCAGCCAAACCACCAGGCAATGTTTGCAACCAATCAGCACCAACAATAGAACCACCAGCAGCAGTTGCATTTAAAGCTGTTACACCACCTCCACCCGTGCCACCGCAAGTGAATCCGGTAGTTGAATTAAGCGCAATATCTGCCGCAACAGTTGTATTACCAGTGCCGCCATTAGCGGTAATAGTTTTCGAAATGCCCATGTAATTCAAATTAGCAGCGCTGGCATAAGTACTGGCACCATTACCACCAGATGTTGTTCCAGCAGAGCCGCCACCAGTGGCACTTCTTTGCATCAAAATGGCTTGAGTGGCAAAGTTTTGATAAGCAATTGTTGTTGCGCCACCCGCTAACCCTGCGGTTGCAGCGGCGCCACCCTGAACGCCACCAGAGCCCCCAGGGCCACCAAGTCCAACTAAAATACTTAATTGGTCAGGCACCATAAAATGAGGCATCATTAAATAAGCTGAGCCACAATGACCGCCCCCGCCGCCGCCAGCAGCAGTTGACAAAGCAGATGCGCCACCACCACCACCACCAGAGCCACCAGATGCAATTACAAAATAAACAAAATTACCTTGTTTTGGTTTACTCCAAATATAGGATATCTGTTGACCAGTTGTAGTTGCGGTTCCAGCTGTATATAAATAAATACCTTTTGATGCATCAATTTGCGTATATGGCTGCATTAAATCCACTCCACAATCAATAAACCATCGCCACCTTTGCCACCAAAACCCCCTAAGGAAGATGTGCCATTAGCCCCACCGCCTCCACCACCACCGCAACCAAAACCGCCATCACCTCCATTTCCACCCCTAGAATTTGTGCCAGTTGCGCCAGCCCCACCAGTGCCACCACAGCCCCACAAAGGTGAATTAGAGTCTAAAAAATAAGAATAACCGCGATTACCGGAAGCTGAACTCCCAGCAGCAGCCCCAGGCAAATTAGGTACAAAAGTGTCTAATACAATAGTTGCAGTAGAAGAAGTTGTTATACTATTAGCGGCGTCAACACCAGAACCACCACCACCACCAGAAAAACAATCCCATGTAGGGGCAGTCGCAGCCGTATTAGCTGTTCCAGCAGTGCCAGAACTTGAGCCACCACCTGGACTGTTAAGGCCTAAAAAGCCCGTGGCTCTATTGGAAACAGCTGCAATTGTTGCTCCAGGCGTTCCACCAGCTGAAGTGGTACCACCCGTTGCGCCAGTTCCAGATGGTGAAACAAAATCACCAGTCCCAGGCGTTTGAAAAATATTGATTAAAGTAGCTGTTCCAGAACCACCACTGCCACCATTAGTGCCAGCAGTTGGCACACCATTTACACCACCTTGACCAACTCTATAATAAATTACATCAGGCAAAGCACATGCCGGCACTGTAAAAGTAATAGGAAATGCACTGCCACCGCCAGCGCCACCAAAAGCCGCAGTTGACAACGCAGAACTTCTACCAGCAGCACCGCCGCCACCGCCGCCAAGCAACACAAACGTGATTATCTTTGCTTCAGGTGGTTTTATAAAAGACTGAATATTGCCACTACCTGAAGCATAAAAAACCATTCTTTTTTGTCTTAGAATAGGGCTATTTATACTCATCAGTAATCGCCACCTTGCGCACACACAGCCCAGTTAGTATTAGCGGCCATAACCGTGACCCCTACATAAATTCTATAACTAGGCGGCAACATTAAAGCTAAAGGAAAAGATGGCGTGGCTACCGCTGCCGTTGCTGCAGTATTAACCGTTGCCACAGGTAAAGCTAACTCTCCATATAAAATATTGTTAGTCGCCGTTCCTGGAGTGCTGCCATTATTAATATAAATTCTAGCCACAGCTAACGACGTTGATGTTGAGCCAGATGTTGAACGTGGTGTAAATCGCAATTGTTGAATATAAGATCCGTCTGTCGCATCCGAAGTAAAAACAAGCACCACGTTAGCGCCTGTTCCATCTGTAGTGGTGTCAGCGGTTGTGACCTGAGCCCAAACAATATCACCTATGTTTGTAAAAATAGGACTTGTGTTAACTGCCATAATAATTCCTTAGCTTGAAAATTGACCTGTCGCCATTACGTAACTTAAACCATAATTAAAAGCGCCACTGCCACCAGTAGCATTTAACGTTGTGCCAGACATGCTTAAATTAGTGCCTAACGCGATTTCCTGAAAAGACCCTGCTCCACTATCTCCACGACCAATCAGCACACTAGCGCCCGCTGTGTTTTGAATCTTGGCGTAGGTAACCGCCGTGTTATCAATAGTCCAAACAGAACCGCTACTGCTAACTGTAATGTCGCCTTTGTCACCGTCTGATATTGCTCCAGTAGCATTTAAGGTAGTACCAGTGATACTAAGATTTGTGCCTAAAGTAAGCTCTTGCGGGCTTCCTGAACCAGAATCACCTCGTCCAAGTATGCGACTGGCTGCGCTCACGTTTTGAATTTTGACATAGGTTACAGCTTCATTATCAATGGTCCAAACAGAGCCACTGCCACTAACTGTGATATCGCCTTTATCGCCATCAGACACAGTTCCAGTTACATTGAGTGTGGTGCCAGTAATAGAGATATTAGTACCTAAGCTTAAATATTCATAAGCATTGGCAGAAAAGTCATAAAACAAAATTCTATCAGCTGCTGGCGCAGCCAAAGAGCCAATCTGTTGCAAACCACTAAAATAAGCCTGAACATCTGTGCCAATGACCAAACCAAGACTTGCTCTAGCATCTAGCGCATTGGTTGCATTAGTGCCACCATCGGTTACAGGAATCACATTGCCAGGCGCATAATAATCAGTCCCAGCAACTGCGATGGATACAACGCCAGTTCCAGTTGTAGACTTAAGAATGCCCGTAGCAAGAAGACTTAAGGCTTGCTCATTAGTCAGGTCGGCGTTAGGGGTTTGGGTGATGTAGGTAGCTACTGTAGGTGCACCGCCCCCACCGCCAGGAGCATTAACCCAATTACCCGCTGAGTAAGTCAACACCTCTCCATTTATAGGGTTGGTGATGCTGACATCATTTAAATCTTCTAAAAGCCCAGACATGCCCGCATTGGAAATATATTGTTCTAAAGTCACAGGCTCTAAATCTGTAATGCGGTAGATTATGAATTTAGTGTCAGACTCCATAGTCACATAGATTAAATCGTTGACTTGAAATCGGGTGGGTAGAAAAAAGCCAGGTGCCTCAAGGGTTGCTTGAGACACTGCACCAGCATCATATTTCCAGAGGTTTTGAGTGTCTTTGCCAAAGCCTTGAAATAAGGCCAGTCTGCTTTCTTCAAACATTAGGATTTCCTTGATTTACCTGCTTTAGTTAAGGATATGGCCACCGCTTGTTTTTGCGGATAGCCTTCTTTTTTTAAAGTTTTGATGTTAGAGCTGACAGCTTTTTGGCTTGAGCCTTTTTTGAGTGGCATAGGTTATCCTGCTATTTCAGTAATTTTTAAATGAGTAATCCAGGTACCGCCAAGATACTGGTCGTTGTTATCGTCGGCGTTCATGTAAACAGTTCCCGCTGAGTCAGGTCCAAAGCGAACGGATATAGTTAAGGCTGAAGTGGTTCCAGCTACTGTTTCAACGCTTACAGCCACAGCACAATAAAAACCAGTTCCAGCGGTATTGACGCAGCCACCATAGCCAAGCAGAGCATCTAGCTGATCGCTTCTAAATATGCCCAAAATAGGAAATTGAGTTCCATTTCCAGCCCATTGAGGCGCTATAAACTCAATTAGCAGTTTGCTGGTTGTAGAAGTTGGCGTAATGGTTGCGGTTAAATATTCTTTACCTTCCGTTCTTTGCGGCTTGGTATTGTCCCAAGGAATGACGTCGGTAGAGCTCATTTTGGCATCAGATTGGGTGGACACAACCTGGATGGGATAGCCCATCATTTCAGTATCGCCTTGCAAGTAAAAGCCCGCTGTTGTGCTAATGGCGTAGAAAACAGGCTTAATAACCTGATTGTAAGCCGTGGGACGGGTAGCAGTTAGCAAGCCAGCGGTTGAAGGTGAAAGGTAATACAAAGTATTAGCGGTTAATCCTGACTGGCTATTGGTATAGCCTGAGCAGAGTAATACAAATTGGTCGACGCTTATCACTTGGTCTACGATGCCAACAGCAATGGCATTAGTAGGTGAGTTAGCTTGGGCTTTTTGGTAAGATCCGGCTGCGTATTTGACTACGTTTCCAACTGAAAGACCATGGGCTGCTTGAGTAATGCGCAGCAAAAGACTGTCGTCGTTTAAAACATTAATAGCGGTTGAGGTTGCCATGTTTAAATTCCTATGTTTGCGCCTTCAAGAGCGTATTTGCCTTGGATGAATAAGCCTTGGTTTAGGTATAGTCGGATGTAGTTGACGTTAACTTGTTCAAATAAAGCTAACGAATCGCCTGAACTAAAATTTCCAAATACTCCCTGATTTCTTCCAACGCCATTTCTTCCATCCTTATAATCTTCAGGAAAATTATTTCCTACGCTATTTCCAAAATAGTAATCTGTCCAAAAACCCATTCGACTATTATTTTGAACATTTGTAAGCGTCATTATTTGCTGAGCTGCCCATTTTGGAACACTCCAAAGACCACCATTTCCACCTGTATTAACAACAGGTAAAAAATGAGATATTCCATAACCAACTAAAAAGCTTGAAATAGTTCCACTATTTGAAAATTCAGCAAGACCAGAACCAAAAATAGATTGGCCTAATCTTGTTAATCCATTGTCTTCTGAAAAAGTTATATATAAATAAGTTTGGTTAATGCTGGTTAACATGTTATAAAAGCTAAGTCTGTAGTATTTATAACCAGCCGTTATCAAAGTGTTATCAAATATAACTTGATTCAAACCAGTTAAATCACCACTTGCAAGCGTAGTCCATGCGCCAAAAAGCCCATATCCACCACCACCACCGCCACCCGCGCCACCATTAGCATTGGGTTGCAACATAGGTCTTTGCTCAATAATATAAGCCGTAGAGGCATTAACAGCCCTTAACACAGGCTTCGAGACTTGGCCAACGGCTGAGGGCTCAACAGCTGTCCATTCGCCAGGCGTTGTAGCGCTTAACCAGTATTCTTGGCCACCAGTTAGGCCAGAGTACACATTGGTAATACCCTCTGTTTGCAGCACAAAATTATCAGCATCAATAATGTCAATGATTGCGCCCGATGTTTTTGACTTAGTTAAAGTGTCTGCTTGGCCAAATATGTAAGTATTAGCTGCACTGACACGCACAAACTTGCCGATATCGGTTGGGTCTACAAAACCATGTCCAGGCTGATTAACTGTAACAATGTTTGGACTATTGGTGCCAGAGGTCACATAAGGCGCTGTTCCTTCCTGCACTACAAGCCCACGTTGTAGGCAAATAACCCAGCCGCCCGTAGTAGCTTTGGCATCAAGCACAGGTACCGAGACTTCGCCAGGCGTAGTAGTTTCAACGGCAGTCATGCCGCCTGCAACAGTTGGGCTTAAGAAATATTTTTCTCCGGCGGTCAAGCCTGCAAAAATATCCGTAGAACCTGATTGCTGCATCGTAAATGTATCAGCATCCTCAACATCAATTACAACACCTACTACAGTGGCATTGTCAGCTGTGTTGGCTTGAGCTTTGACATAATCGCCAGCGTTATTAATTCGTATCCAGTCTCGAACTGCTAAGCCATGTGCAACTTGAGTCACTTCTTGGGTGGTTTTGCCACCTGAAGGGTCAGTCAAAGATATCACAATATTTCCAGCACCTTGACCATTACCATTGGTCACCGTAATACCTGTGCCGCCTACAATAGATTTGGTGTCTACCTCGCCATCATCATTGGTGACCATAATGCCAGGTGTGAGCTCATCTAAAGCTTGTGCATCTGGTAGTAAAGGATTAGAGGTTTGAACAATGTAGGTACCTGTAGAGGGTGCGCCACCACTGCCACTTACAAAGTCAGCAATGTTCATCGTGATAATATCGTCTGGGTCATCCCCAAAATCACCACGGCCCACCCAGAAATCACCATCATTGAGCATGGGTAATTCACGTTTTTTAATGCGCACTTGAGAGCTTACTAGCTCATCGTAGCGATATTTAGGGGTTAGCTCTTCTAAAATGGTATTGGTTTGATTGACCATAATAGTTAAATCATTGAGCTGTCTGTTCATGGTGACAGTAAATGGATTTAGGTCATCAAACACAGAAGTTCTATCAATGGGCTCTGTGCCGATAATGGTGACAATTTCACCGCCTGTGCACGCCACATTTAAAGTGATAAACCCGCCGTTTTCTAAACCTGCGCCCGTGACCGTATAATCAGTATTTAAAGTTAGCTTTTGGGTTGTGTTGTTAGGTTCGTCGTTAAAATCACGTTTGAATACTTCTAACCAATCATCTTGATAGAATGGATAGCTTACCGTAAACTGAGTTTGTCCAGGATTGGCTTGATACAAATCCCTTGATACATTTTCAATGATTGCAATGCTCATTATTCGTCACCTTCATTAAGTGCCACTCTCAAACCAATCGCAATAGGCATAAACCTAGCTGCGGGTATAAAGCTTAAAGTCTGTCTAATTAGTTTTGGATCTACCTCTGAATCCTCATCCGTCATTGTTTTGCGCCATTTAGCAATGTTATTAGCAACTTGACCAGCCAATCCAATCACGGGCGCATTAAAACCACCCGTTCCAAATCGTGAGTCAGTAAGGCCAGCCATTCCGGCTATTGATTGCGATGCAAAAATGCTAGCTACCCCTAAGTTTCCGCCAGCCTCTAAACCTTCATAAATGCGTGCGCTTAATGACATGTCGCTTCTATCTTCACCTCTAGCCATAGCTCGCAACTCTGAAGAAAGCATACCACCGCCAAGCATCATCAGGTAACCTTCCAAAGCTTGGGAATCCCATCTTTGCGCAGCCGGAACCAAAACATCGGTTGTAACCTTGAAAAAATACGACTTTAAAAATAAAAACAGCTTGGCTATAGGATTATCACCGCCAAAACCTGTACTACCAGTCAATCCCACATTTCCATGGAAAGTTTCAACCTCAGTTAAAACAGCCATGTTTAACGCTTCCATTGCCAAAGTATCATTAGGAGTCATGGTACCAACATTGGTTGAGTCAATGCCTTTGCCGCCATCTTTTTCAAAACCATATTTTTCAAATAAATCT
>JACCDR010130336.1_pt1 | contig 35187 bp, 31 predicted proteins | sample 7446431 | NCBI WGS metagenome assembly JACCDR01 (sample SAMN15323443, study PRJNA562643) | freshwater metagenome | isolation source: river surface water | place: USA:Blue River Watershed | collected 2017-08-17 | reverse complement strand
GGCGGCGTTAATGCTCGTTCAGGCTACTTGGAGTTGATACATGGCGGCCATAGGGGCTCTGTTGATACCCCCTACGTGCCGGAGAGATTCGATCAGTTCATTGGGCCAGAGGACCAAGACCCACGTGGCAACAACAATGACGGGGCGCCCGATATGAAGCAGCTTCGTCGACAAGAGGATGCTCGGATGAGGTTCGTCAGATGGAATGCAGATGGCTGTGATAACATCACTGGGGGCACTCGTGCAGAGCGTAAGGAGATCGCTGACCAGCAGTCTGTATGGGCCGGCTGGAAGAGCCGCCTAAAGGTGTTTGATAGGCAACTGGATGGCCGCCGTAATGGACTACGTAGGGAGTACAGATATAAATCACAAGTGCCCAAGCAAGTGCTAATACAGTCGTATGGTGACTATATGAAGGATGATGCCCTCACGCCACAGCGACGAGGAGCGTTCATATGCAGAGAGGTGATTCGTAACAGTAAGGCATGGCGCGAGGAGACCTTGGATAGTGATCTGGCGTTTGCTAGATATACACAGATATGCAAACAGAAGAGGACTGGTGGGGCCATCTCACGCGTGGCCGATGGGCGAGACGAGCGTCATGTTGACAACGACGTTAGCACAACAGAGACTGGGCCTAAGTACTTCAAGGCGGCCGGCCTATTGATGTCAAACATCGTACGAGGTAAGCGCCAAGCGATGGACACTGATATCGTCGACCCTGCCACTTCGGGTGTTGTGGTGCGCAAAACAGGCCCCTTTGTCAAGGATCTCAACGTGATCTTGAAGTCAATTACAGCTGGGCCCATGGAGGACGGGCGGAATACTATGGCCGGCAAGACGGCCCCCAGAGTGCCACTAGAGCATACTGGACGGGCGGTTGTGTATAATCACTTGGCGCCGGCTCATCATGCGTTGAATGCTGAGATACTGTATAAGAATGTAAGTGAAGGGGGGGACTTGAGGAAGGTCAAAGACCTAATCATTACGGATGTACGAGATGCATCGGTCTCTGATCGCGCGGCCCATTATAAAACGTCTGCTCGGGGAATCAAGACGGGCGCCAAGTTGGCCACTACGTCCACGGATAGACCGCATGGGCTCAGCCTTACGGGCACTGCATGCGGGCATACCAAGACGTTCAATTATAAGACCTCTGTGCTCCCATCGGGGGACAAGAGAGTGCGCATGGGGGCAGTGGGGGCCCTTGGAGAATCGGCAGCAACACTGATACGGCGGCCCAATCATACGTCTATCCGGGCTGCAACTGGAGAGGACGTTGATTATCAGATGAGGTACGGAGATAACGCATGTAAGGACCGTCATGGGCGAGGACTGGGCAGTAAATATATGGTGAGGTTCATTGAGAGGGACACGCGGGGGGATGCTATCGCGACGGCTAATTGACAATTGAACCCCCGTGAATGACGTTTATATGCCATATGGATAGGAAGAGCTATGATAGCAAGGCGATGGGGGTATTCGATACCATGGGGTCCTACTTTGTTGATGTCATATACAACAACCACTACCGTATAGCGAAAGATCTGGTCCGCCGTGGGGCCGCCAGTAACATCACCGATGCCTATCGCGGGACGATCATCAATTACATGAACGGGAGCGGCCGTGATGAGCTGTTCAAGATCATTGTGCACAAGCTGCATGAGTTCTATCAGCAAAACAGTGGGTTCCATTCTATACTGTTGAGCGAGTTCCAGAACAAGGTACTATCGCAGTTTATCCCGCCCGAGTATTACAGTGACTTCGCCGACCGCCATAAGGACAAGACCCTCAAGGAGATCGTAGTTAAATCGGTCAACGAACTAGGGGAGATCGTCCTCGAGCCGCAGGTGCTCAGGAGAATCATTGATAATCACCTTGACCGGAGCAACGTCAACCTACTGCAAGACAAGATCGTTGACATATTCATCCTGCAACGAGAGGAGTACTACGCCAGGTTCGCCCGTGAGATCTCAAAGAAGAACACTGGTGGACTTGTTGATAAGGAGGTGCTTAATAAATTGAAGGACGCCTATATCGAAGAGAAGAAGAGGAGCTGTGAATTGGCGGCGGATAGGGAGCGAGCGAGCAATATCATTAGACAACTGCTGGATAAGATATCAGTGCTCGAGGCCGAGTGCGAGAGACTACGTGGGGCCGCTCTGGCGCGGGTTGACGTTGCCCCACCGGACGATGATGCTGATCTATACAAGAAGCAACATGAGGCGATTGTTAAGCGGGCTCTGGGCAAATCCACTAAGCCGGCCCCTAGTAAGCGTGTTGAGGCCCCCGTGGCCCCCCATGAGCCGGCCCCTAGTAAGCGTGTTGAGGCCCCCGTGGCCCCCCCTGAGCCGGCCCATAGTAAGCGCGTGGAATCCTTTACAGTGCCCATTGTGGTGCCCCCCGCTGAGACCCCCATAGTGGACACTATGGGGATCCCTGGCGTTCTGATCAGTGTGCCGGAAGAGGACCCTCCGAAGGATACGGGGACGGGCTCGGGCGGCAGTAGTCTGCCCACAGTACTCTTGGACGATGACCCATGGTTAACGTAATGAAAATATAGTCCGGTGTATATACCATGCCATTCGACTTTGGTGAGACCATTAACGCTGGCGCTGATGCCTTCTTGCGGGCGCCCATAGTTAGGACCATAGCTAGCCATCCCATCTACACTGCGATGATCATCGTGGTTATCATGATACTCATCATCATGTTCGTGTTCCGTGATACAGACACTAGCGAGTCGTTGTTCGTCATGGCGCTGAGAACCGGCTTTTGGACGTTCTTGGTCGCGCTGGGGACCATCTTCTTGCATGACAAGGTGTTGTCAAACGATGTCCGGGTGTCTGAGATGAACGAGTCTATCAATGATGTGTTCGGGAGCAATGTGAAGGACCTAGAGGGGCCGGTTGCACCCCAATAATTGGTCATTTAAGACATTTTTTTGATGTAAGTATAGGATGACATCATTGCCGGAGTTCGATATTAATTACAAGTACTTCCTGGACCAGAGTGCCCTGCTGTTCGGTGAAACGAGGACTGGCAAGAGCTCTATTGTAGTTGACATACTACACCACCTCAAGCCTCATGTGGAGCAGGTCATAGTGATTGCCCCTATGGACCAACAGAACCACACGTATGACAGGGGCATAGTCCCGCCACCATGTATCCATTACTCTATCACGGCTGAACTACTGCAGAACATTTGGGACAGGCAGAACGCTCTATCAGTGGTATACACTAGGGCCAATAGACCGGCCGTGTTAGCGCGTTTGTTTAGCCGCTTGACTCACGTTCACCAGGCCCACGCGACCATACATCAGATCAACGAGAAGCTAGAGTCGTTTAGATCGGAGATAGAGGAGAATGAGCCCGATCAGTCCGCTGCAAAGGCCAAGATAGCCACCATGGAGAATGATTGTAAGGAGCTCATCACGAAGATCTGGAGGCACTATATAGGCATTAATGCAGCCGCTCTAGAGCAGATGAGACTGACGCCCGATGAGGTATACACACTCAAGTACTTGAATCTCAACCCGCGTTTGATACTAGTGTTCGATGATTGCACTGCCGAGCTTAAGAAGTTCAACACCAACCCAGTGATGAAGAAGCTGTTCTATCAAGGTCGATGGGCCTATATTACGTTCATCATAGCATGCCATACGGACAAGTGTATAGACCCGGAGCTCAAAAAAAACGCGTTCGTCAACATCTATACGGAGGACTCCTGTGCGACTGCCTACTTCGAACGCCCGTCGAACAACTTCAATAAGGAGACGCGAACTAAGGCCAATAACGCATTGAAGGCAGCCATCACCCCTATGGCCAGGTTTCAAAAGCTCGTATGGGTGCGCGAGGAGAAGAAGTTCTATAGATACACGGCTACTCTGCGGCCGCAGTTTGAGTTTGGTGGGGACATTGTAAGGGAGTATTGCAGACGATGTCAGGCCGATGAGACGAACAGAACGTCCAACAACAAGTTCATTAACGAGTTCACCTAGGGGCCGCCTACCGCGTGGCACTCTTGGCGGGCTAGGGGGCGCACCGTGGGGCCGGCTGATGGAGTGTTGTATGAGAGCCCTATGGCGCGTCATGCAGGCCCTCATTTCTTGATCGGCACCTTCACCTCCATCTTGCGCCCATTCTTGCCCTTGATGGTCTTGGTACGATAGGCAGTGTCCACTGGGCCATCTGTTGGTTGGCGAACAGGTTGGTATTTGTCGATGTATGGGCTATCCTCCTGTAAATGAAGCGGGGCCTCTGCTTGAGTATAGAACTTGGTCTTACGTAGCTCTGTTTGGCCTGTGGTTGGGTTGTGTTCGGGATAGAACATGTCTATCTGTATACTGTCATCAGGTACTTCATAGTCCTCCTTGATCTGCTGAGCAGTCCTCACTGCTTCCTCTAGTTTGTCCCTATCTTCCTTCGTTAGATGATCAGCCCCAGAGAGAGACTGTGCCACTCCCATCGCTTTTTTGTAGGCTTCCAGGCGTGGTGCTGCAGGGCCCGCCTCTTCGATGTTCTTCTTCACCTCCTGCGTTCGCTTCTTCTCCATGAAGTCCTTACCTAGTTTGTGGTCCATCTCTAATTGCTCCAGCATACGCTTGGCCACTTCAGTGTTCTTGTTGTAGAAGTCGACCCTGTCTCTGTTCTCCTTGAATGGACCAAGTAGGGTTATCTCGCCGCTCTCTATGGCGAGGACTTCAGTGCGGAACTCTCGCTCGTGCTGTCTTCTGTAAGTGGCGGCCTCTTCGGATGTCTTATGGGACTCATACATCACGACCCCAAACTCGAAGTCCCCTTTGTCGTTGTAGAGAGCCTGCACTACGGCGCGCAACTGCTCGTAATGATTGGTCAAATAGCGGTCGAACTGATGGAACACGTCAACAGGAGGGTCAATTACGCATGCAGACAGTGTATCGGCGGCGGATAGTGGGCCGGCTATCTTGCGCATGTCAGTGGTAATGTCGGTCAACTGCTTGTACTTCTTTAGCAGGATACCCTGCTTATCGTCCGGTGTGATGATAGGATCACCTAAGACCGATAGGATAGACTTCAGAGTGGTGGCCGCCTCGGCCGTCGCGTTGTATGCCGAGAGCATGTTTGAGCGTAGGTACTTGTATGTTTGTTCGGGGCGAGAGGCGAGCTTGACGTCTATTTGAGGGGCTGACTCAGCGAGTTTACACGTCTCTCTGATAAGAGCATCCTTAGGTTTACGCTCGGGATCCTTACTGTTCTCTGAGTGGCTGCCCCTGAGGTGCTTATCAGGGTCAAAATCGAAGTTCCGGCTTAGGAACTGATGTATTATCCCCTTGGCCGTTGATTTGATGAGAGAGGTTCTCGCTTGATGATCTGCGAGCGCTTCGGGGGTCTGAGGGCCGTCCTTGTATCGGGCCTTCTCTTTGGCCAGCTCGCCCTCTGGTTCGTACTCTTCGAGTGTTCTAAATAGATAGCCTATAAGGGCAGTAGTGTGGAGCTTACGCAAGTACCTCTCCCGCCAATTGACTATCCCCATGTTGACATAGGTCTTCTTGGCTGATACGACGTTGCCGAGTGGGTTAAGGTGCTTACGGAGGGCGACAGCTTGGTCCAATGACAGTGAGTATATGGTGTCCGGGTCACGGGCCACCTTGTTACTCAGTTCACGCAGTTCCTCTACTGACATAGTCATGTTGGCCTAAATATACTTAAAGCAACACTCATCCTCTAATATAAATTGTCATGAAGGGGACTGTGGAGAGTGTAAACAGCAAGATCATGGCCACGTTCGCGAACACACAGCGGGCTGTAGTGGGTCTAGTGAGTATAGTAGGTGAACTAAGGAGCCTTATAGAGAACGGTGCCGAGTCCACAGGTAAGCGCCGAGAGGAGGCCCTTAGAATACTCGAAGGGACGGCCCCGGAGGAGTTAAAGCGGAACATCGAGCATATTGAGCGGGATTATCAGTTGTCGATCGTTGGGGTGCTTAACGACTACTACGCTTCGGGCGAGGAGACGGGGTCAAAGATGTTCTATAAGATCGTTGTTGGCGAGAACTTCGTGGTCCGCATCAACGATATAGTGAAGGAGGTCAGGGGGCTAATCAGAGCCATATATAGCGTGCTTGGGCTGCGGATTATAGGGCGGGCCGACACTAAACGCATAGATGTACAACTAGCCAGCGCGGTTAGCAAGCTGAAGAGCGTCACAGTGGTGGATCTAGAGATGACACTCGAGAAGCGTGACTACGAGATGTGTAAGTGCGGGCATCGCATGAACGTAGTCCCTGAGTTATCTGAATTGCATTGCCCTAACGTAACGTGTGGGAAGATCAAGATGATCATCGGGGCCGTCTTCCGCGATGATCAGTTCTACCCACAAGAGGGCCAAAAGAGCAAACATGGGGGCTATGATACGTCGCGGAGGTACCGGTTTTGGATAGAGCGTATACAAGGGATAGAGAACAAGACCTTTGAACAGGGGGACATTGATAAGATCGAGTACGTGATCAATCGGGACAAGTACGATCGCCGACAGCTCTCTTGCGAGAACATACGGACCATACTAAAGGACCCCATGGTTGGGCTGACCTCGTTGAATGATCATGCCTCTCTACTGGCCAAGACATTCGGCGGCCCGGCCCCTCCGCGATTGAACTTCCAGGAGAACAAGATCATATCCATGAGGTTCTCTAAGGCCATGAAGCTATATGACACAGTGGTGCCAACTGGGGGCAATAAGCCCTACTACCCGTACTTCATATACAAGATAAGCGAGTACGAGTTCAGGGATAACCCGGAGAAGCTGCGATTGCTTGAGTACATCCACCTGCAATCAAGGGAGACCGTCATAAAGAACGACAAGATCTTCGAGCAGATGTGCCTGTTGGCGGCTGAGGGAGACGGCCTGAAGTACCGACCTACCGTCCCAGGGGAGACCATTGGCCACTACTAGTTCGGGATAGGGACCCCTCACGTGGTCCGTGATTATAATATTGCGCTACGGGGATTATGTATCTAGGTATATACGTTCGTTATGTACGCGTTAGCACTAGGTATAGTCGTGTTGTTGATCATTATCGTCATTGCCACGGGCTCCTGTCCGTGCTCTTGGCCGGGCAAGCTGTGCGATGCATGGAAGTCATGTAAATGCCCTGTTTGCGGGCCCTCAGAGTCATATAAGACTAACTCCTTCGTTGGCTCGTTCGACTCTATGAAGGAGAACTACAATACACGTAGGGATGTCGCCGCAGGTACCATGATGAGCGGCTATCAGTACCGTAGCACGTTGCCTGGATAAAAAGATAAGCGGGGAACGCTGCGTTAGAGGGATACACTCTCCTCCCATGTGTTCGTGATGACTCGCAAGAGGATGATGTGGAGCATCGCGGGCCAAACTGGATTACACTCCCCCATGACCTTGTGGATCACTATGGGGCCGTCTTGTAGGAGCGCTTCATAGGCCGCCAGGGTTGCTCTGAAGCAGTTTGATACGCGGGCTTGCTCGATAAGCAGCGTGTTGCATAATGGGGTCGTTGGATCGCATACTCGGAGTACGTCGCGGAAGGCCTCTAGGGCGGCCATATAGGCGCGTAGAGTGGCCCTATAGCCGGCATCAAGGGCGGCTAGGTGGTGTATCGAAGGATGACCTCGAAGAGTATCATGGGCCCATCTGCGCAGCCCAGGGTTAGCATATAGGTCCGCAATGAGGGCACCGAGGCTCTTCGGGCGTGTTATCATAGGATTATACTTGTGCATCGCTAGGAACTTCACTACGGAACGTTCGGTTATCGTGGTGGGGTCCATGGCGTGATGCATAGTGTCTCTGGGATCAATACTTATTGAATACAGGAAGTCCCCATTCAATTTTAACTCTTATGTATGGGATAGTAGACTGTATCACATGTCGCGTGCACCCAGAGCTGGTTGTATACTAATTAACCCAGGCGGGAAGCTTCTTGTTGTAAAGGAGGTGGCTAGCGGTCTTTGGGGCTTCCCGAAGGGGGGTCGTAAGCGTAACGAGACTATGGTCGATGCGGCCCTTAGAGAGCTAAGAGAGGAGACTGGTAAGGTCATCATGCCGAGCAGCATATCGGCCATAGTAGTGAACGGCCGCAACAGACTGTACGTGGTTCGGGGCAACTTCCCTATGTATTGCATAGTGGACAAGCTGGAGATTGATGACTACGGGTGGGTCACGATAGATGAACTGAAGCGCATGAACATATCCAACTTCACTAAGAAGTGCATAGGCAAGGCACGGGTATTGGTTGAAAATTGAAACGCGGTCCGTTAACTGATAAAGAGTCAGTTGTGTGATTGTAATGACTGAACACAGCAAGGTGATTGAGAAGTTCCTCCTCGGATGCACGGTATGCAACGAGGAGTCAGCGTTCTGGCCGGCCCATAGTGTGCTGGAGGAGGCCGTAAAGGTCTATAATGAACGTGTGTTGAGAGAGTTTGGAGAGCTTCCTATGGCGTATTTGAAGGTACACATTGAAGAGGACTGGGATAACACTACGAAGCTAGCTATAGAGTGCGAATACTCATGGGGAAATGAATGGTGGGTAGCGTCCTTTATCGCGATCAGGGATGTGTATATTAAGGTAAGAGGCGACGACATCAGGGTTGTGATCGTTGCGGGCGATGTGGGCGACGGAGATGTGCGGTCGGACCTCTACTCGCCGAACATACAGGCGCTAGTTAGTGGCTTGATGCGGGTCTCGGGGTTCCCTGGGCGGCGGTACATAGAGTCGCGCAAGGGGCGGACTAGGTGAGTTGGGAGTTTGTTTTTTGCGTGTATTCATGGTGTAAAATTGAAGTGGACCGTGCCTAGTATATAGAGCGTTGGTAGATGGCACAAGAGAATACTAGTCCCTTGAGCGTGTTCCTATTGGGAGAACATACGGACATCGAGGACGAGGGAGAACGACGATCAGTGTGGGGCATACTAGAGCGGGCTATTGAGATATATAAACACCGCATGATGAGGGTATACCCGAGTTTACGGAGATCCTACTGCGTGACTAAGCTCGTGAGGACTGGTCTGGCCATTGATTACCGACACAAGGAGGGGGCAACAGAAGTGTTGGACAGTAGACTGATGATTAACTACGTGAGCTTCAGAGATGGAGAAGTGTACGTCACATGCGGCCGTAATGTACTCATTGGGAACATGGTTGTTGATCCTAATAAGTCCTCAAAGTATGATATTGAGGGCCCGCTCGCAACGAGCTTCATCGCGATCACCGAGGTGTCCAGGAGGACGAGATATGCGTGCAGAGTATGAGCACTGTTTTTTGTACGGCACGGCACCCGTATAGGGTACTAGTGGCGTGCTATGGGGCCGCGTATTGGTGTTCTTGAAACGGGCCACCATAGGGCTCCACTGGGCCAAAAAATAAGGGCGCTGCGCTGTGCGCGGATAGGATCTCATTTGATTGGCCGCTTAGGTGCTGTATCTTAAAACGGCTGAACCGTCTGATATGAGCAAGAAGTTGATGGCATAGGCCAATGTAAGGAGGTCGCACGGGGTTGAGGACGACGTATATGAGGATACGTATTGGAGGTAGAACTCACGGGCCCGCGATACGTTGATGTGGCCGCTGGGCTGGTAGGTGCCAGGGTACAGGCAGAAGTTAAGCATGAGAGCTCCGGGGTCCTCGGGGGTGTTGACATTAGTGCCGCCAAAGGTGTACGAGAGGTAGTCTCTATAGAAGGCAGACTTGAATGTTGAGAAGATGTTGATACCGTGCGCTTGGAGTTGCAGCGTGTCGATAGTCTCGGTGTAGACTGGGTATGTGATGTTCTCAGTGACCTCTTGGGCGGAGAATGTCTTGTGCGCGGCCTGTATGGCTGTGTTGGGGGCGTTAAACGCGATGGCATCATCAGTCATAACGTCACCATGAGAGGTGGCGGTCTGGTTGATGGTCTCGTCGGTCAATAGGGTAAGTCTGTGCCAATCTCTATACTGGTTGGTATTGGATGAAGAGATGTTGACTGCAGGGCGCAGACCTACGAACATGGTTTCAATGGGCCATTTGAGCTGGCTAAGTAGCAAGTTATCAGTTGATACGGCAACTCGCGTGGATTGGAACCGATGAACGCGAATCAGGGAAAATCCGATGCGTTTTATGTAAATATCATGGGAAAAAGTACCGTTCTCGTGTGGTCATTTACTACCACAGTTATAAAACACTACCGTTCTAAGGGTAGTCGCCTTTTCAGGCGGGTTTAGACTGTATCTTAAGGGGCCCGCCATAGTGCGCACACTAGCGCGTCTAGTAGTATACACTATGGCAGGCCCCCCACTGACGTTCAGTCGTTGAGCATGTCTCTATTGTGGGACAGGTTGTGGGATGGGTAGTTGTAATCTGGTGAGTAGATCAAGGTACCAGGCTATAGCGTTGGCCCTGTTCTCTTCACGCGTACAATCAGTGCGCTCGAAGCGCTTATCATATATACGTTTTTGATGCGTCTTGCATACTCGATACCCCTTACGAGTCTCGACTAGGCCCTTGTATATCTTGATGTCGGCAGCATCATCAGTCTTATCGTTGTTCCTTATCGGAGGCACGTAGCGCACGCCTTCGTGCTCGAGTTCGACTAGGAAGTCGAGGACAGCGTGCTTGACGAGATCGAGGCTACCATATGCTTTGACTGAGAAGTACTTGTAATCGCATAGAGGATGGTCTCTCACGCATAGGAACTCACCGTTCTTCTCGGTGTTGTAGTAGCATACATGAGGAGGCATACCCTTGAGCTTATCGCTTCGGGTCTTGATGTTATCAATACGAGCATGCTTCTGTTCAATCATGTGTTTGATAGTCTCAGGATGTTGTTTGCTTCCTGCGCCTCCACCGGAGTTCAAGTTGTAGCCAAAGGGGACTATGCAGTTGCGCTCCTTGATGTAGTACGTCTCGAGAGCGTTGAGTTCGCTGTCTGCAGCAGGCGTGATAGGGTTTAGATGGAAGTTATCTATGCCATGTTTGGCCATAGCTCGGTAGATACACGAGTATTTGATGTTCCCGAGCTTATCAGGCGTATCGCGGTACTTGAGATATCTGCGAGCTTCACGTCGATGTTCCTTCCATCTATCGTCTGTTGTGCCCGTCGTTTGTCCGATATAGACCTTAGCGTTAATCGTATTAGTGATGATGTATATGTATCCCATTATAGAGGTTAGTTGCTGATTGTCTCTGTTCTCTGAGTTATTACTATGCCCCCTATTCTTCAATAGGAAATAGGTTGGACGTGCTTTCACACGGGTTCCGCACTTATGTCGCCATCAGTGGGTAGTATCAGAGACCTAACGAGAGGTTCCAGCAGTTTGACAGTGTCGCAGCCGCCATGATATGCTTATCAGTTGGCGGGTAAGCATATCGTGGGGCTACTAGCCTATACTTTTATATAGACTCTTAGAGACCCATGGTGGCACAGTCGTGGCGTGTATCGTGTATATCATATAACACACATGATATTACTAACTACGGGCCTAGACTGTGGCCATATATTAATCTCAGGATTGACGAAGATGTTGTTGGTATAGAGTTCCATACCAGTTATCTGTTGGGTGGTGTCGATGACGCTGCCAGTGGCCAGCGTGGGGGTCAAGGTAATGTACTTCTTGACATCAGTTACAGCGATTGCTGCGGCCGTACCCATGGTGCCTACACTGGCGGACGTTTGGGTCTCGACAGTGAGTTTGAGGAAGAGGTTACCGGGGGCCGTGAATAGGATGTTGTTCTGGGCCTCGAGGTCTATGGTGATGAATCTCATTCCATAGGGGATAGAGACCGAGGCAATCGCTAATCTTGGGTCTTTGTTAACTATAATACCGGTTATATGGCACCACTACATGTTTGTATATCATACAGTGGTGCATACTACCAATGCCTTGCTTAAGGGCATTCATGCTCTCACACGGGTATAGACTATATCTTAAGCATATACCATACGTTGTTGATGAACGAACGATGATACACACCGACTGACGTCTAGTCGTTGAACTGCATCCCTCTATGGGCCGACTCAACAGTGTATGTTAAGAAGACCGACCTAAGGGGACTTGGCTGCGGATTGCCCATGTATCCTTCGAGTTGTTACTATTCCCAGGGTCGTTAACTCGGGTACTGCAATGCGTTCACCGCTTGCATGTAGTATCGAAGGCTTTGGGGTGTTCCCGCAATTTGACAGTCTTGCGGCTGCGGTCTATCAAGTGTATATAGAGATATACATGATAGGCGCGCCACTAGCATGCGTTTTGCACATGCTGTTCCTGGCATAACGAAGTGTTCACCAGAAGATCACAATGATTCCCAATGCGCGCTGTATAGTAGGCCCCATAGTATATCATGGGGCTCGTCACTAAGCGCACATCTCTGTAAGCTCGGGCCGTTACCGCGGCTTCATCTTACAGCTCCCTCTTGGGAGGGTTGGACTATATCTTAGGCACTCACTATCATGCGCCCGCCTGTGTATTACAGGGGCATATGACGATAAGCACCGACTTCCGCATAGTCTCTGAACGTTTTCCCTATGGGCTCCTCCCGGCCAATGGTTATTGACTGGAAGAGGCCGCATAGGGAACTTCGCTGCGGATTGTCCTTATTCCACACGTTGTTACCATGCCCAGGGCTGTTAACTCGGGTACTGCCATACGTCTTCGTTGGCAAGTGGTAGTGTGGACTTGACAGGAGGTCCCCGCAATTCGAAAGTCTCGCAAGTGTACGTACGGGTAATTCTATGACTGTACACTCACTAGCGCAGTGTTTGACTGCGCTGTCTCCCCCTGATCGGTTAAGGGGATCCAAAGGTCGAGGGCGGGCTGAGTAGCCTTAGGGGTCTGCGGGCCATTGACTATCTGAGTCAATCGGCGAGCAGTTTGTGTGGCGGACACAACGCCCCCTGAGGCGGCATCACCGTTGACGTCCTCGAGGTCAACAGCGATGGCTGGGAAGTTGCTGGTGCCGGCAACAGAGATGATGTTGGAGTACGCATCGACGGGCACTTCTTGGCCTACGAGGCGCTTCCATCCGGTCATCTTGTTGGGGCCCACCTTGAACTTCTGGTGGTAGATGTAAGCCTCTGACGAATAATCGTCAAGTGGGTTAGCAAATGAGGTTACAGGCCTCCACAACATATATCTTCGTACATATTGATATTGTTGCGTCATCGGCCCTTCCAGTTCTTCCTGGAAGCACTCTTTCGAGTGTGGCTAGGCTATATCTTAAGCATGCTCCATCATGCGCTGATAAGCACTCTGATGAGCACACCGACCGACGTTTAGTCGTTGAACTGCATACTTGATTAATTGTTGGTTGGTAAGGCCGCTATGTAGTCGATAGCGGCTTGTCGCTTCTGTTCCATAGTAAGGACCTTACCGTTGAAGGGTTGTCTATAGAGAACACCATTTATCTTCCTCTGCGCGAGGTATCCATTGCTCATGGGAGTAACACCGATAGGCAAGGTAGGATCGGACTTCCTCTCTTGAGCATATGGAACACCAGATGCTTGGAGATTAGCAAGGAACTCTATCGCAGCGGCCTTACAATCATCCATGGTGGCGTACTTACCACTGTTAATGGTGAATGACTTGTACGAGCATAGTGTATGGTTGCATATGGCAAACCCATGAGAGTTGCCCTTGTGGTGAGCCACGATGTTCATTGGTAGGCCTTTGGTCTCTTCTCTGCGGTACTTATCGATAAGCTTAGGGGCGTTCTCCTTGGCGATCTTACTCATGAGGGCTTTTGTAGCATCACTATGGACATGATGCCCACCACCCTCATGTATATTATAGCCGTTCGGTCTCAGTGTGTTGAGCTTAGTAATGAAGGTTATCTCTTCATCATCAAGGTCCGAGAAGAGGACGTTCTCCTTGATAGTCTCATGCTTGAAGTTGTCTATGCCATGCTTGGCCATCGCCTTGTGAAGATAGAAGACATTCTTGCATTTGACCTCGCCTATTGAAGTGGCGCGTATGAACTTCCTTGCGTTCTTCTTATGTTGGGCCCATCGTGCTTTGACGGTGTCCTTCGTTTGGCCAACGTATTGCTTGTTGTTGATGGTGTTGGTGATTAGGTAGATGGATCCTGTTGTCATCTGTTGGGTATGTGACTCAACCATCATGTGTCTAAGTGTTAATTAATCAAGTACTTGGCTGCGGATTGCCCATGTATCCTTCGAGTTGTTACTATGCCACGGATGTAATCCTGAAGCTGCCCAGGGGCGTTAGCTCGGGTATCACTCTGCATCACTGCGAGTGAGTAGTATCGAAGGTGTTAGGGGTTTCCCGCAATTTGACGGTCTCGCGGTACGTATGGGACTCTACTGTGGTTCGTCATGATAGTAGTCGGCCCCATAGTCCACTAGCGGCGCGCTTTCACGCCCGCTCTCAACGGCAACCCATATTTTACCGTTAACTTCGAACTTGACTCTCTTGAAGAGCCTTTGTCCGGGGAACTCAGCGTATCGTACGAAGTTGGAAGCAGCGGCCCCAACAGTCTGTACTGTGCCCTGAATGTTCACGTACTGGTACGTGTATTTAGTATACACTCCAGATGCGATGTTCTCAGTGGCGGATGACGACTGAGTTGCTGACGTGGCCTGATCATCGGCACCAATGTACGCAGGGAGTGCGGGGACGGTTCCCACTGTGGCACTCGTGGCGGCAAGGGTGACGTTGACGACCATGTCAAAGAAGAAGTCTCCAAACTGTGCTATGGAGAACTGGACGGAACCTCCGTATTGAGGGGTACCAGTCGGTGTATCGAGTCAACGATATGCGTATGGGCCGGTGATTGGTGGTCACCTTCCCATGTACATATGGCCGACTTCTCTTGACTCTGCCCATCTAGTATAGGCTCCTTCAAGAGAGACGCTCTCGCGCCCGCCGGACTATATCTTAAGAGACTCGTCAACCAATACTAATGGTTATTGGCTGACGAGTCCCCGACTGACATCTAGTCTCTGTACTGCATAGTCATGCACGGTCTATTTATAATATTATAAATAGACCGTGCATGACCACTTGGCTGCGGATTGCCCGCATATCCTTCGAGTTGTTACTATGCCACGTGTATCCTATAACAGTAGTTATAGGATACTCTAAGCTTGCCCAGGGTCGTTAACTCGGGTATCGCCATATGTCTCCATTGGCGAGTAGTATCGAAGGCTTTGGGGTGTTCCCGCAATTTGACAGTCTTGCAGTGTACCTATCGTATATATAGAGGCATATATGATAGGCACACCACTAGCATATGCTTTCACATACACTCTTGCAAACCCTGGGTGAGCCTAGAAGGCTCTAATTGATTTGCTCTCACTCTATTGTATTCATAACCAATAGCAGCGCGCTTGAGGTCCGATATCAAGTATATACGTGTGTTCTTACATGTATATACGAGATATCCCACAAGACTCGGGACAGTGTCCTGTCTTTGTTCTTATGGCACGCTTTCACGTGGGGCAGACTATACCTTAAGAGCCAGCCCACAGTATATCTATCAATATATGATAGGCGTACTATAGCGAGCCCCCACAACCATCTAGTCGTTGAACTGCATCCCCCTATGGGGCCGACTCAACAGTATATGCTAAGAAGACCGACCTAAGGGGACTTGGCTGCGGATTGCCCATGTATCCTTCGAGTTATTACTATACCCAGGGTCGTTAACTCGGGTGTCACCCTGCCTTGCAGCGGATGAGGAGTATCGAAGGTGTTGGGGGTTTCCCGCAATTTGATTGTGTCGCGGCCCTAGTGGTGTTCTCATGGCCAATCCACGAGTATATCACTAGTGCCACTAGCCCTTGCTTTACAAGGACTCTTACCGTCAACTGCTTGATTTAACGGCTTGAAATGCGCATTTATGAAGGTCGGGAACGATAGATCAATGAGAAAATTGAATCCAAGGATTCACTACTATACTTACGAAGAACTACTGATAACTAACAGCTATACAATGATTAAAGGCTATATCTATCGACTTACATGTCCTATTGGGAAGATGTATTATGGACAAACCGATGTGTCAGTAGATCATCGTTGTCATGTACACATGCTATACTCTCAAGATGATAAATACGTGCATATAGCTATCTACGAGGCTATTCGTAAGTACGGATGGGAGAACTTCAAGAAGGAGACAGTGTTGGAGTGCGAGCTTCACGAGCTGGACTTCTATGAAACCAAGTACATCAAGGATGACAACACTCTCGTGCCAAATGGATACAACATGAAGCCTGGTGGTCGGCGTAAGGTTGATAACCTTAATCCAGAAGATCTACCACCTCGTCCTCCAAATGCACGCAAGCATATCACTTATAACCTTCCTCCTGGAGTGGCTGAGGTATGCCGTCCACATCGTAATGAACATGGATTCCTAGTGTATTTAGAGGGCGGTGTTAACCGCGGCTTCATATCTCAACACGAGACCATGGAAGAGAAGTACCAAGCCGCCATGGACTGCTATAACCAACTCAAAGCTGGCCAAGCTTATCAAAAGCGAGCCAATCATCATAAGTGGGATAAGGCCTTCTATAACAACTTGGGCATCAATGTACCCGAAGGTATCAAGTATCGCAAGGACAAGGATGGCTTTGAAGTACATGCGAAGATCAATGGTGTGGTCTATCGCAAGACGTTCACCAAGAAGAAGTTCACGCGAGAGCAGAACCTTCAGTTCGCGATTGATTACCTCAACACTCTACGACAGTAGTTTTCTCAATGAGTTATCTCCAGCACACGGTATCCTTTTTTGATCGCCGTATGCCCTGTAAGCTCGGGAGTTATCATACTCTTTGTCTTACAGCACGATTTCGCGTGGGGATGGACTATATCTTAAGCGCGTGTCAACATATGCTTATAAGCAACATGTGATGTGCACCCACCGACGTTTAGTCTCTGGACTGCATACTCAGCCGATCTGCCTTAGCATCACGCACTAAGGCTGACTGGCTGAATACTTGGCTGCGGATTGCCCATGTATCCTTCGAGTTGTTACTGTACCCAGGGGCATTAGCTCGGGTTTCACGATATGTCTCCACTCGTGAGTAGTATCAAAGGTTTTAGGGGTTTCCCGCAATTTGACGGTGTCGCGGCCCGATGATATGCTTGTGGGTTTACCATCAGTATATCGCGAGCCACTAGGCTACACTTTCATGTGACCTATTCACCCCCTTCGATTGACCGCTAAGGCCAATTTGTTAAGGATGTGCGTTCGTTCGATATCAACGAGTGTAGGCGTAGGATCCGGGACGGATCGATCCATGATGCGTATACGTTATGGTTCTATGCACAACGTATACGCATCGCTCTCTAAGCTCTAGAGCGTCGCGGCTCTTCATCTTAGGACGCGCTTTCACGCGGGGTGGACTTTATCTTGAGTATTCAACGAACACCCGTTGCCGTTAAGTCTCTGAACTGCATCCCTCTAGGGCCGACTCAGCAGTGTATACTGAGGAGACCGCATAGGGGACTTGGCTGCGGATTGCCCGTATATCCTTCGAGTTGTTACTGTTCCCAGGGCTGTTAGCTCGGGTATCGCCATATGTCTCCATTGGCGAGTAGTATCGAAGGCTTTGGGGTGTTCCCGCAATTTGACAACGTTGCAAACAACACGACTACGACGTTCGTCGTGTTATTCACTAGCATCCGGTTTATCGGACACTGGGACTCCCGGTGTTAATCCCTGTTTAGCACGCATACACATGATATCTTTGATACGTTGGTTTAGTACGGTTTATCCGGCGATCGCAAGCATATAGAGTACACGCTTGTAGTCGTCCTGGTGTCTCGAGATGTACCGTCATCCCTATAACATCAGACTCCTTTCAGAGTGGCCAGGCCATATCTTGAGCCCAGTCATCTATATTGTTCATTATAGATGACTATGCCCGCTACCATACGGCCGTTGAACAGCATGGTCATGAGCCATCAGTTCACAGTAGCGCAAACCAATAGTCCATGACCACTTGGATGCGGATTGTCCATTGTACCATCTTAGACGTTGTTACTATGCCCTAGGTCGTTACCCCGGGGATCACCATATGTCTCCATTGGCGAGTAGTAGTCTAAGCTTTAGGATGTTCCCGCAGTTTGATAGCGTTGCATGTAGGGGATCGATAGTTATCCCCTACACACTAGCATGAACGTTTACCGGCGCATATGAGTCAATCTCCCACGTACCGCATCCACACTATTCAGAGCCACATGAGGGTGTATCACGTCCTCATTATATCGACTCTGTGGCCATGCATGGCCTCCCACTAGTCATATACGCTATGACCCTATACATAGCGCACACGACTAGCTCCTCGAGCTCTAGAGACCCGCTTGTCTCCTCCTCTCGGGGCACCCTTTCAGGTGGGATGGACTCTATCTTGAGCCATGCCTATCAGTATATACATACACTAACATAACGGCACAGCCGGCAAACGCTGAGTCTCTGAGGGTTCATCTAATGAGCTGGCTTGGATATCTGCCCAACTAGACTTCCCAGCGGATCACCCATGACATCTCAAGTGTTTTTACCATTCCCAGGGCCATTGACTCGGGTGTCACCCTGCCTTGCAGCGGATGAGTGGTATCTTGAGCTTTAGGGTATTCCCGCTATTCGGATGCCTTGCAAACCATGTACTGCGGACTTCAGCCCATAAGGGCGTGGCATAGGTGTACATGACTCACTAGCATGTCGTTTCCCCGGCGGCTAGCTACTGTCTGCGGGTAGCACCGGCGATCATACTCTTCATGACCATGAGCTTAGATCATGCGATCAGCCTTACCATCGTTGGCGATTAACTTGAAAACTCCGCCGGCAGACATGTTATTTGATCAATGAGCTCGTTGATTGAGTAGGGTTGTATACATAGGGAAACACAAAAAACCTGTAAATAAATATCCCCACGCCCACCCCACGACCTACCCTATCCACCACTCGACACTCCTATTCTCACGGTGCCCACCACTCATCGACCCCCCTCCGCCTACTTGTCGCGGGCCATGATCGCCGCCGCAGCAGTGGCCAGAGCAACCGCCGTGACCTCCCAGTGAGTAAGCTGTTCGCCGAAGTAGAAGTACCCTATGCCCGCCACCGAGATGACCGATAGGGCACTCCATATAGTGTTCACTGCGGCCATCCCCCGTAGCCCGAAGGACTCCCGCAGTAGGAACGCCACTAGTATATAGAGCAACATACCGTACAGGAAGTACAGGTAGTGCCCATCGCCGCTCATCCGTATGCAACTCATGGCACCCCCTTCAGCTATAACTATCATAAGGACCAGTATAAGTATGATGAACTCCATCGGACTGTACACACGTGTATATATAGGCCACATATAAGGGGACGTGATAAAAATGAAGCGGGGCCTGCTAAAGATATAAACAACGCATGAACGACGAACACAGTATGGCGGCCCAACAATGGGCTGCTTATGTAAAGGAGGATAGGGAATCGGAGGCACTGCAGCCGTATGTCATTGACGCGGATAGTAGCTTCATAGACTTCTGGGGCGATCGACATGAGGATGCGTGTGGTTGGCTAGCCGTATACGCAGCACTGTTATTTGATAAACATACAGGAGAACTGACCACGTACATAAAGAACATGTGGGACACCATATCGATCACGCAGTTGAAGCTATGGAGTGGACATCTGTCCCGAACGGGACGTATATTGGACAATGGGGATGGGGGCTTTGATGGTATATGCAAAGCTCTCCTTATGCGGATACGAGAGTTCAGCCCGCTAACGCCTAACTCGCCCAAGATCTACGGGGACAGCACGTATCAACACACGATAGATCTCTGGTTGGCCGCAGGACATTACACCGCCTATTTGACCCCGGACAAGGGGGTGGGATACAGGGAGACGTTCGCCAAGCAGTACGGACACGCCTTCAATCTCACGTGTGGCCAGTACAAAAGAAGGACGACTGACAAAGAGCTCGCCGATAATGAAGCAGCGGCCATCAAGCTCTCCGTGGGGCCGCTACCAGGCGACCGCGTTACGAGCAAACAGGGCACTGATATGGGGTTTCAACCTGGAGACTATGTTATGACTGATGCAGAGCTCAAAGCAATAGCCGCTGTGTTAGCGATTTGGTATTACGGTTCAAACCATAACAAACTCTAGAGTCCACGTGCGAGCGATGACAGTGTACTATCTCACGAGAATAGGTGGGCCCAGTATATCGCCCATCTGTCCCCATGGGATAGTATTTTTTGGCCCCTGTTCCATCCACCATGGCCGGCACTCTCTATCACCACCTATCACTACCTATGATACCCATTAGACGCACGACACGCGCGTGATATACATTCCTAATGGACAACAAGACATCAGATGAACACCGCCGGCAGATCATTGGGGCACGCCGCAGGAACAACATATATGGAGAAGCAAGCGATATAGTCGTGATGACCTTCCTATCCCTTGGCGGCGATGGAGCCATATATAACCCAGTAGAGTCAGACGACCTGCCAATCACTCTATACGCACGATCAACGGCCCGACTGTACGCTATAAGAGTACTACGATGGGGCCTTGCCGATACCATCGAGCCCACCATAGACCCGGTCACGGCCGGTCGATTGGCCGCCATAGCCACCTATATGGGAAGCATCCCGCTCATTGCGGTAGTCAAGGAGCACGCCGGTAGAGTGAAGTTCCGCCGCCTTGATGGGAACAGGATGAGATACATGTAGGTGGCCCTGAAATTTGAATCAGGAGTCTCTTATATGTATATATACATGAGCTACGTAAGTCAACGAGCCGACAATAATACTAACACAGTCCATCGCCTAAGATGGCAGTCAGCTATCCCACCTAGAATGAGTATCCCCAACAGACCCACAGCCGCGGAGATGCTTAACTCGCGATACAGTTACAACGTCCTACAGAAGGCCTTCCCGTGGAAGAAGCTAGTTCGCGCGGGGGTCATTCCGATATTCATGGGAAACGGCCCCATAGAGGTACTCATGGTGCACCAACGGGCCGAAGAACAGCGCCTCAAGGGCGGCCGCACCAAGCACCTACCGGTCCGCGCTGGGTTCCCTAAGGGCCAACAAGAGGACTGCGATAAGAGCGCCCTAGAGACGGCTCTGCGTGAACTTAAGGAGGAGACTGGTATTGATGTGCACGATGCACGTCTTGCGGCCCGCATAGTCGTATCGACAATCATCATTCCGCGCATGGGTCGCGGCATAGACGAGCTACTCATCTACTTCATCGTGATCATCGGTTGTAAACCACAGATCAGCATATGCGAACACGAGTTATCAGGGTACTCGTGGATCAATATAGCCAGCAGCCTCAAGAACGAATACACTACCACTTGGGCCACTGCCAAGATACTCGACCACATGAGACTAATCAACTTCTGGGGGCCGATCAAGAGCATCGCCCCATAGGAGTTCTCCTATTTTTTCAACAAAAAACAAGGGTTTAACATGAAGTACAGGCCATGAACCAGTCATACACTAGCCGAGTCAGAGGTCTCACGGCCCGCGAATTGTTCGCCAAGAGCCGCCGAGGCATCGCCCAAGACATCATCCAAGAGCAGATCAGGGTCATCGACGCAGAGATCAACACCAACCACGTTGCAGGGTTCAATTACGTGGTCCACGACCTTCCTGTTAACTTCAACATCAGCGGGATGGACAAGTCCGATGCGCAGACCCTCATATACTCTGAGATACTGTCTATCTATAAACAGCCTGAGCCACAAGGCAAGGGCTTCGAGAACGTCTATATAGAACGCGGAGAGCGTCCGAAGATCCACATAGGATGGGTCAACGGCATGGACGAACAAGAACGCCAGCAGCGCATGGCCTTAATCCGCAGTTGTTACCTACCGGAGGCCAAAAAGAAGACATAGGAGGCCCAACCACGCACATAGGAGCCCCATATAACGCGCTATCTAAACGGGCCACAAGTGTACTCCTCAGTATACATGACATGGCTCTACCTGCCCCAACATCCCACTCAATCATGTTAACTGTACAACAGACTTGAAAGATCACTATGCCGCGAATCGTCTGTCCACTAAAGAGCATCACTAAGCGCGTTGATGCGGCCTGACGATGCGCTCAGTCGAGGGCCCCACTAGGTCTTATTGATGAGCTGCTTGAGGATGTCTATCTGCGCGCTAAGGGTGGCAATAGAATAACACATGCAAGCCACCATGACCACAAGGAATATCAGGACAATGATCATAGGGTCGCCTATGGGGCCGACTGTAAAGTCCTCGCAGGGGCCCGCTATATCGCGCACTCGTTCGTCTATCGTCTTAGTTCTCATCGGCGGCCTAGGTTGCGGCGCGAGGTCTCTGGCCATAGAACAGTGTCGACATCTGCACGGATAGTATGCCGGTATCATCTGTTGCTCGTGTTGGTACTTGTCCTCGTACTTGTCAGTGTCCACTGGGGGGTATTGCTTTGGCCTCCCAAACAGAGGGTATGGTGTGTCTATATCGGCCGCGAACTGGTCACGGGGGTCAAATGAACTACTCATGTTGCAGTATATAACTGAGGCAGATTTTAATTAAAATCAAGAACTCAGGTGTCACAGACCATGTCTATCGCACGAGCGAACCTACTCATCCTACGCGGAGTGTATCTGAATGACCTTACTGTAGAAGACTCGAGCACGATAGGTATATCCAGCCCGCTCGTGGAGTATGACGAGATTCCCAAGCGGTTCACCTCCGTCACGACTTGGCCGCAGACCACTAACCTGCTATGTTGGTCATGCGGTCTCCTACCACTCGGCCCCCCTGCCTTCGTGCCGGCCAACCCTGAGAAGGACAAGGACGGGGGCGATGTATGCGACGTGGTGGGCAACTTCTGCGGCTGGAATTGCGTCATAGAGTACGTTATGAAGGAGCTACCGGAGGACCAGCGGTGGGATGCACTGGAGACCGTATGTCTATTCGAGAGTAAGTTCTCTGGGCGCCGTAAGGAGAAGATCATGCCCCCATTACACAGGACCAAAATGGCCGCCTATTGTGGCAAGGGCGGACTCACGGCCCCAGAGTGGCGGGCAGAGGTGGCCCGCATAAACACCGAGTATCACCTGTCTCAGTACAAGATAGAGCACCTGAAGTAGCTGCGAGTGGATTACTATCCCGAGCTACGAGTGGGTTTACAAGCGCGTCGCTGGGGCCACTGTCCGAGTCAACGTTAGGCGGCTCAGTTGGGGCTTCTGTTGTTCCACGTAGTAGAGAATGACTGTGATCACTAGTATAGCCACTATGATACGCCCCACCGCGAACAGTACATCAGACTCGGGGCGGAACACATGCATACACTCGCGCAGCGCATCGGTAAACAGTATGGCCGCAATGAGGGCCATAGAGGACTGCGCGATGACAGTCATGTTGATATGCTCAGATTGCATTTGTATATATAAAGGGGGACATAAAGAGATGAACCAATTACCCCCTGAGATGCGGGTAGGTACATCAATGGCAAAAAAGAGTGGGGTCTAGACGCGTGGCTATCATAGATCATAGTCTTCTAGTGGGAAGCCATGAGGTCTGCGCTTGAGGGGAGGTCGGCGTCTTCGGTGTCTTTTTTTCATGTCTGTACTTCTCGGCGGCGGCCTTCACTGAAGTGGTGGTTGTTATGCCTGGGTTATCCTTCCTTATCTTACTCGCTGAAGCGTTGATCTTATCGAGGGTTTGGTGGCCCTTCGTCTTCTTGTTATCCATACTATATGATAGACTTCATAGTGTCTAATTAGTATATAATGGTCTGTAGTTGAGCGGAGGAGATGTCACATTAAGTCCATTGATATGACGTCATATAACACCATAATGTGACTTAATATGACTTCATGAGTATCGTCCGACATCACTCATGCCCAATCACATAAACGGTCATCAATCTCATGAGTGATGTCGGACGATACTCATGAAGTCATATTAAGTCACATTATGGTACAACGGTCTTCATTCAAAGAGGAAGGCAGTACTGCCGCTTACAGTTCAAAAAATAAGGAGGGTAGAGTATACTAATGATATCTAACCTTAATGCCTTCTATATAATCAAGCTCAGGCTCTTCCGTTAAGTACCTACAATATACAGATGCGCCCCTCTCAACTGGTATGCTAATAGCATCATCAATACCGGTGAATATATGGTCAGTTACCCCGAATATCTCAGCGTACACAGTGAAAGTAGAGAAGTCAAGAGCGGTTGGTCGACTAGTCATCTTGTACAGTGTTTCGATTGGTCCGTTCTCGTACGTCTCCTCGCCGTCTTGTTCGCGGAAGTATGTGTCAATCTCATCCTTCTGCATATGATGATAGGGGTTACCATTGATTCTCTTCTTAAAGATATATACTATGGGTACCATCAGTTCATACTGCTTGAGCTTGTTATTCAACTCCGTGTTGATCGCGTTGAGAGCACTCATATCATTCTGGTGAGTGATTCGTAGTTGATCTCGCTCTGACAGTCGGGCGTTGTGGATAAGATCAAATATGAAGTTCTGGAACTCCTTAACTACATGAGATTTGGAGTTGAATATAAGTCTATATGCTCCTCGTTCTGTCAAGAGAATAACAGAGGGATCGGGCCGCATGGTATCCTTATACGTTCTATAAGTAATGATACCATATCTCTCTCGTTGCTCAGGCGTTACAATGTCCTCGTTCGCAAAGTTCTTTATCGACGAATGAACGCTCTTTATACCAAGTACAGTAGCAAGGTCTGTGGCGTAGAAGAATGGTTCATTCGGAGAGCCTATGATACGTATAGGATGCTCGCCGAAGAACTGGTTGATACTGAATGCTGCGTTGTCTGCCATATGTTGAATGGTGGTCGTTGTTTGTTGTTCACCCTGGGAATGAATACATTCAACGCTCGGGATTCAATTTTGGATTTACGGCAGTCCTCTCATCAGCCACCCCACCGCCCCATAGCCGGTCCCTAATCGTCCTCCAAGCGCGCCCACGGACCTCATGTGCCACAAACATGATCAACACTAGCTCCCCGCCTCGATCATCGCACAGTGCCCTCAATCGGCCATAATCAGCCTCTTTTTTCCTGTTTTAAACACAATGCCCGGGAACACATATGCACCTATGGCCAAGGACGTCCACATAATCACAGGTATGGATGCTATCATCAACAAGGAGAATACTCGCCCAGGCATCGACTTCAAGGAGCTGGAACGCGACCTGATCAACGGGGGGATCATCACCAAGAAGTCCCGTGATCCACAAGACCGCTTCAACGAAGAGCTCAAGGAGTTCGCCAAGAAGCTCGGCATCAACTTCGGGGACACCGATGCAAGTACATCATCGGGCGCGACTGGCTCTAGTCATACAGGCACGACGGCGATCCGTCCACCATCACCCCCACGGCGCACCTCCACCACCCCACAAGAGACGACTAGGCCGCCCGAACAGACCCGCCAAGAGGACGACGATAGCGACGACTACGAGGCCCCAACAGGAGGATACTCAACGTCCGGCCCACAGTCGGCCCTACAAGCCCCCATTGCGGCCGGCTTCTCCACTAACCCCTTTACTGACACGGGCCGGCCCAGGTTCGGCGCCGATCTAACCACGAGGACACAAGAACAAGAGCGTCAGTCCCACATTGACTCAGTCGTCGGGGGCTCCGCATCTAGCTTCTCCTTCGAGAATGAGAAGCGCGAGGACAACAAGTGCGCGATGCTGGCCGACATCGATTCCCTTACGTCGAGTCTCTCCGATGAGAACGTGGACCTCTCTCGTGTGCCCAGAGTGGACCGCAACAGCAGCTACGATGAGGTCGAGAGTGTCCTCAAGATGCTCCGCCATAAGAACGATCATGCCCGCTACTGTTCATTCGCAGAGGAGTTCCTCATCTTCGGCGCATACGCCCTCGAGGAACTGTTTGATGGCAAGCGCAAGTGGTTCGGCCACTACCAACCTGACCTAACAGGTTGGCACAACCATGTCAACATCAAGATCAAGCGCATGCAACACGACACAAGCAAGATCGTGAGTGAGGTAATGCAGGACTACAACATCGGATCTGGGGCCCGCTTACTGCTTGAGCTTATACCCTCTATGGTGCTCTACTCGAAGATGCGCAAGCAGCAGCATGGGGAACCAGGCCTCTTCAGTGATATATCTATGGCCGACGCTACCCGCAACGTGAGGACCCTGTAAAGGTACACCATGCGGCCGGCCCGGCATGAATTTCTTTTAAATTTGATTCTGTCTCGTGACAATGCACTACTGCAAGACCACCTCGATGTCAAGTGCGTTCTCCGCTATGCTCGACATGCTCTCTGAGCCCGACACCGAGGACTACTCTGAGAAGATGGCCGAGATAACGAACGAAGTCCGCAGTATCACTCTACCGCCGACCATAGCCCCACAACACGCCCAAGAGAAGGGCCGTAGTGGTAGTATGTACGACGAGGACAATACCCTCTTGGATACTGACGTGCGGGAGAGGTTCAAGGCCGAGTGCAATACCCCCGCACTCCCCCTATTCACGGCACTACAGCCCACCACAAGCACCATCGAGGGCTTCGTGTCCAACGTCAAGTTGCACGAGAGAGACTTGATTCAAGAGCTCTATCCCGATGAAGATATAGTCATGTATCGATGTAACTTCGGCAAGGTGGTGCACGACGGGTACGTTGAAGTAGAGAAGGTCAGGACAACGAACAGGGGCCGCAAGAAGAAGCCCAAAAAAGAGAGGAAGCGCAAGGTGCAAGGCAATGGAACTGACTTCAATAGCCAAGTGACGTGTGTCGTACGTAGCACGCTCAGTATGTTGAAGGTACACAAGATCAAGGTGTTTAGGAATGGGAAGCTACAACTGCCCGGCGTACATCAGTCGACTGTAGAGGACGCGATAATCTGCGCCCAGAAGGTGGCCTGGGTGATGAATGTCCACCTGCACACTACCGAGACAGACCCCGCCAAGAAGGCCTATATAACTAACCTGAACCCCGTGATGAAGAACTACAAGTTCGTAGTGGTGCTGCCACCGGGCCACATCATAGACCTAGCAACCCTCCGCTCCATATTCGCCCAAGAGCGCCTGCATAACGCAACTGCCCCACGCCCGGCCATCTTCACTATCAAATACAGCCGGCAAGATGCCGCTAAACTGTCCATCAAGTTCGACACGCCAATGCGCCGCAGGGCCGATAAACGGGTCCGTATCAACATCTTCATGCGCGGCCGTATCAATATCCTAGGGGCCTTCCACTTCGACACCACTATGGTACTCTACAAGTACTTACACTCGATATTCGAGACCCACCGCGCCGAACTCATCGTGGCCGAGGGGGATAGGAAGGGCGATCCATACATAATGACTACCCAGAACATCGAGCCGCCCACACCCAGTGAACTCGCCGCCATCCTTGCAACTCAGCGTAGTAGCGTCCATGAAAGAGGAATCCATCTCTCCGAAGAGGAGTACCAGGAGATCATTTCATGGGCGGCCATAGAGTGGGCCCATGTTCGGGCATTGAGATACGGGGAGGACATCAACGTGTCTACTGCTGAGATGCTGGCGCTTATATGATTTTTTGGCGAATCAGGGCATCAATGACCATCATTATCAACACGAGGAACAACCCCTGAAGGAATGTCCCCCAGGACGTCGGGCACTTGTAGTCGACACCCCCTCGGAACTTGGCAAGCACACGGTTAATGAACACGTCAGAGGATATGAATATGAACATCACTAGTAGCAGCGTAAGGAACTTAAACTGCACATGAGACGCGATATCGAGCAGCACTGAGGTCAGGTCATCTGGGCACTTGCGAGATATCTTTATAGGATCAGAGTCTAGTTGTGGCATACTCTCTGTATATGATTGGCCCACATATTTATTCAGCCAGGCGGTAAATGGTAATGATCTCTGTGGCCCGCTTGGTGAACCTCAGCCAGTCAATGGTTATGTCCATCAGCGAGCTCAAGAGGTACTTCGATTTGAGGGAGTCCATCAGGTCAGTGGCCAATAGGTCTATGAACTCGCGGATCGGGCGATTCACCACGAGCTTGCCTTGGGCGCAATAGCCGGTGGACACATCATCACTGTTGGGAGTGGTGTTGCACGCAGTATATATGTTATGGAACGTCACGTTGGTCATGTCCACGTCCTTCTGCACAGAGAACTCAGCCGCGATGACCTCGAGTTCCTGCAAAAGGGCCGGCCTATCCAGCTTCCTCAGTCTATTCATAGTCACCCTATCGAACTCGTATGTATGTTCATCGATGTGGGCCAGCAGTGCATTCTTATCCAAGTACGTGTAGTAGAACGAGATCAACTGCTGCTGCACCACGTTGTAATCATCAGGATAATCAATTAGAAGCTCACGCAGGGCCCGACGGAACTCCTTCAAGTCCTTACGGAAGTCGGTGCTAGTGATCAAAGCGCGGATCTTGGCCCGCAGCCCAGTGTTCTTCTCGCTGTTGAGGTAGTTGACATACCCGATGACGAACAACTGATATATGTAGTTGTTATATAGAGCCTCACCAAGTCTAGTAGTGCGCTTATCAGGCACAGGGGCGGCCAATTCAATCACCTTGCGATTGACTTCAGTGTAGTTATGGGAGAGGGCCATGGGGGCCAACTCGTCGCCCGCAGATGGGGCCTCCCAATCCGTAAAGTAGAACATCAGGTCACCACTCATGGCCCCGGCGATCTTCCCTTCGATGGTGAAGGGCCGCCCCAACACAACTGGTGCGTATACGGAGCTGATACCACTAGTACTACCGGTAGTACCGGCCCCAATATACTTGTTGAGGGCCGCTAGGAACGCCACTAGGTCCGCGTGAGATAAACGTTGAGCCGTGTTACTAAACACGTCAAAGGATATCGGGATCCCGTCGGATGTGTGGACACTGTATACCACAGGTACATATATCAGTCCCTCGTTGGGCCCCTTGATGAGCACCCCATAACATAAATTACGATGGTTGACGTACTTTAGCATGATTTGGTACGTCTTGTCGCCCTCAGTGAACGACTTGATCAGGGACAGATCAACCGGCATATTGACCCTTGAATCGTTCGCCGCCGCGTTATATTTGATCATATTGAAGGCCAACTGCACGATCTTGTCCTCCACCGTGAACCGACGTTTGGCAATCGTGAACAGACGGAAGTACTGAAGAACATCGATCGCGAACAGTGGATAGCACTGATTACGTCTCTTCATCAGGAACACGTAAGTTTGATCCTTGGCCACAACGTCCACTAGGGGCTCACTCATGCGCATATAGTACAGGGCCTCGTCGCGCGCGCTATCGGCCACGTATAAATCCACCACGTCGCCGGCCCCTGAGTCGTCTATGAAGGTCATTATGGTCGTCCCGAACAACAGCCGCAGCAGTTCACTAAACAGCTCTCCCCATCGTTTGAACGGCTGTATCTCCTTCGAGAACATCTTGGCCCGCACAAATAGGTCATCCATGGTGTCAGCAAGGTCCCCAATGCAGTGGAAATACTCGATCAGTGATCCGTTTAACAGTACATTGAACAGCCCACGAGCGGCCTCTGCCCGAAGTGCCGCAGCCACCCGCCCAGCCAACTCTTCAATGGACGTCTCCATGGCCTCTGCAACGCTATATAAGACGCCCACGTGTTCGGCCCCAGGTACATTCTGTGGCACACCATATAGGTAGTAGCCGAGCTCACTGGGCAGTGTGTTGAACAGCAGGCCCCTGATGGCCGAGTTAGGCAGTCTAGACAGTCGGCCCAAGTCGATATCTTTACCATAACCCATGATGTGCCTAGAGACACCATCGCTGCCCAATTCACTATCGTCGACCGCGTGGTTCTTTAGACATAACGCGTTGATACGCGCCTTCCCACTACTCTCTGTATCTTGGGCCTTCTTGTTGCAACACGGTAGGCAGTAGTGTTTGGGATGAGAGCCCGCGATGAAGCTCAAGTGGGGGTACCTCTTATTTGGGCAACCATAGTACGCAGGCTTGTTGAGGGTGAAGTTCCAATACTTGGTCAGCCGCTTGACGTCCTCCGCGGACATGTCCTTCATCTCATCTTGTGTGTATATCAAGGGCTGCCGTTGGTTTTGGCATATCTTGGAGTATACCTTATCACTACCGTGTTTACGCAGGTTATATAGCTCGGGGTCCTGTTCTCGTAGCTTCTTGAGCTTCTTGACGTCGTGATATGATTTGACCGCGTGCATCGATTGGCGGACCTTCTCGTCGTTTGCCGCGCGATGAATGAAGGTAACCATGTAGTGATAGAACACTTGGAACTCGCGCTCCCTAATGTCGAGCACTTCAAACTTGATATCAACAGTCCTATGTACCATCCGCACAACCCTCCCATCGTAGTTCTGGGCCCACTTCTGCTTGACAGTGTTGTTGCTAAGGTAGGCGTAGTGGTTGGACAACTGCATGTTGTTGCTGGCAGTGATGATACGATCGATCGCGGTGGTGTCAAACTCATGCATGCCCTTGCGGAACAAGAACTCGTACCTATCGAACTGCTGGACGTTGCGCTGGCCGATGATCCTGGCGCGGATATATGTGTCCCACACGTCGCGCACTGCCTTGAACGTGCTCTCTAACATCACTTTTTTCCAGAAGATGCAGATGTTGAGGGACTGGTAGTTGATGTTCTGGCGACTTATGAGCTCCAGTTGCTTGCCCGCGATGAACACTGTGCGGCCGAGCTTGTTGATGCCGGAGATGATCGGGTCAGTGAACTTCTTCATCACCTTGATGATCTCATCGAAGCCGAGGTCGTCCTCCTCGTTCCACATCGTCTTGATATAGTACTTGCCCGTGGGCCAGATGTTAAGGAACATGTAGCGAGACTGTTCGTTCTCTATGGTGGAGGCCTTGCCCTTATTATGGAAGACGTCTTGGTCCGATTTGCGTAAGGATATAGCGATAGTCAGGCCTGTTTTCATCAGGGTGCCCGACGCGAACTGTATGTCGGACCCGTTCTTGATGTGGCGCTTCCTCAGCATGTATTTCTTGTTGTCATGCTCTACGTACGCATGTATCTCTGGCAGGCACCTAGTGGTCCGCAGTTGATCAAACAGGTTACGGATATTTAACAACACTCCAGCGTTCGCGACGGTCGCTATCATCTGCGTTATGGCTATCGGCACATGGGCCACCCCGCACATCGACAGAGCCCTAGTCATGTTCTTGTAGTTGGCCACGATGATGTCCCTCTCGGCCTTGTATATGTTCGCTAGTATCGGCTTACTCTTGGCCAGGTCGGGGTACTTGTGCTGCAATTCCGGCTCGTTGATCATGTAGTCATAGAAGCACTCCTCTGTTAATTGAGGCCAGTATTTGATCACCATCCCATAATACAATAGCTCAAACTGGTATGTGTCGTTGATCATCTCCAGCAGCTGCGAGCGTATCTTCACGACGAACTGTGCAAGGTCTACAACGTAGATGACGTTATCAAACGATAGGGACTCTCCAAGTATCTTGAATGCATCCAGGGCTTCTATCTTGATCTGGGTCCTGAGATCATACAGCATCTTATCTATCGGTATCCCATGTATGTTGTCGCGGGTACTGGTTATTTGCCGTATGTCCACGTTGTATATGCCTTCAGCATGTATTTGGTAGACTGACCGCAGTATGTTGTGGTCTATATAGAACACGTGCTGCCTGTACGTGGGTATATCAGTCACGACGAATACCTTCTCTTTGACCTCGTTGAACCTGTCCTCTGGGAAGAAGTGTACATCAGTTACGTACTCTATACCCTCTTCTAGGGCCGCCTCTGCAGCGTTACTCGCGGCGGACTTAGGGGCCGCTTCGAGGAGGGCCTCAATGTCCGAATAGTCTACCTCTTCGTCGCCCGCCTGGCGCACCACATAGCGGTCCTCTTGGCCCCCCACCGGCCCACTACCAGTCGCGACCCTACAGCGGGCTAGGTCGGCCTCCTTGACCTCTTTGGCGGGCAACGTATCAAGGCCCAGATCCACTGCCTTTTTTAGTCTATGTATGCCATCAATGACCACGGGCCTCCCACTCGCCGCCCCGAGTGATAACTCTGGAATGGCGACGACGATCGGGGCAGTCACGTCTGCAATCTCTGTGCGGGCGGCCTCCGTCGGCTCATCGAAGTACCCATGGGGCATCTCTTGCAGTATCCACTTGAGATCAGCGGTCTTCATCTGCACCACGGGGTAGTCCGCGATCATCTCGAACATGCAACTGATGTCGTACCTATGCCCGTCGTGGGTGAACTGACCTGTCTCCGTGTACGCGCTCTCTGCGGCCCCAACAAGCTCTATTACAGCTGGCTTCTTGAAGGTCCAGGCGGACTTGGGGTCCTTTATATCGAGGCCCAATTTGGCCTTAAATGAGGCCCCGTAGTAGTCTTTGAGTACCCTATCATAGGCCGCTCGTTGTCCCTGAGTGACCGTATGGTAGTAATGGCAGGCGTTCCACACGGACTTTGGCGCGTCCCCCAAGAAGACGAATGCCCTCCTACACCGCTCTTTAATAGGATCATATACGACCACCTTGGGTGGATTATCTAGGAATACGTTGTTCCTCATCCTCCTATACTCTACTTGACTGCTAATATTAGAATATAAATATGTAGGAGCAGTCTATATAGATGAGCTCCTTATCGATAAACAACATAATAGTCACAGTGCCCAGCGGGGTCAACCTGGGGCTAACGGCTGATACAATCAACATGCGTGAGGGGAACTTCGAGGTGTTGACAGTGAATGGGGTAGACGTCGGCACCATAGTAGTCGACGCAGCGGCCCACATAGCCGCCACGAGTGGGGTGCATGGGGTCACAGGTAACGTAGTGGGAACCATTGACGTGCAGGTGCTGAGCAACAAGTCGATCACCACGACCAGCTCCATAGTGGACTCTGTAGACAACACAAAAAGGATCAGCTTCGACGTCTCTGGGGCCGTCACAGGAACGACTACTACGTTCGTTACAACGCAGACCGGGGGCCGCGTCATCACCTTCCCTGATATCACTGATACAGTAGTCACTGAGAACGCCGTTCAGGAACTTGCAAACAAATCATTGAGAGTGCCATCAACTAAACTCATAGATGACCTCGATGCGACCAAGCGGATCACCTTCGATACATCTGCCGCGGCGGGGAGTACGCTTACTACGTTCATTACCGGGCAGTCTGTGAACCGCATGATTACCTTCCCAGATGCGACTGATACGGTCACGCTGAACGCCGCAACGCAAACTCTGACCAACAAGACACTGACTCTCCCGGTAATCGCATCGATCTCCAACGGAGGGACGGTGACGATCCCTACTGGGCCGACTACACTTGTAGGTACTAACACAGCTGATGTGCTGACCAATAAGCTGATATCAGTACCATCAAGCAAGCTGGCAGACGACAGTGATACAACGAAGCGAGTATCGTTCGATGCCTCTGGGGCCACTACTGGGAGGACCACGACATTCACGTTCTCGCAGTCCATAGACCGTACCATCGCTGTACCCAATGCCACAGACACGATGACTCTGAACACCGCCGTGCAGACCCTAACCAACAAGACGTTGACTCTTCCGACCATCGCATCGCTCCTTAATGTAGGACTAGTGACTATCCCCACTGGGCCAGAGACGTTAGTCGGCAGAGCAACTACGGATACTCTAACCAACAAGACATTGACTCTCCCGATCATCGCATCGATCTCCAATGGAGGGACCGTGACTATCCCCACTGGACCGGAGACGTTAGTCGGCAGAGCAACCACAGATACTCTAACCAACAAGACGTTGACTACTCCAACCATCAACTCGCCAGTCCTCACCAACAGCGGGAACACTCTAACTCTACCCACTATCACTACTACGCTAGTCGGGACCAACACGACAGATACTCTGACCAACAAGCTGATATCGATGCCCTCGTGCAACCTAGCATCTGATGCCAATACATCACGTCGCGTAACGTTCGATATCTCTGCGGCCAGCGATATTACCACAACTACATTCAACTGCTCGCAGTCCATTGACCGTGTTATCACTGTACCTGACACTACGGACACGATGACTCTGAATGACTTTGCGCAGACCCTAACCAACAAGGCCATCGACAGTGCAAGCAATACAGTGTTGGTAAATGGAACCAACATCAACAGTCTTATCAATCAGGACGTGAGAACAACCGCGGGAGTCACGTTCAACACGATTGCACTTACTAATGTACCCGTAAGTACCTACGGCTTGACCATCGACCAAGTGGCCGGAGCATCGACTGCCAACGGCATCAAAATAACCGCGGGAGGAACGGACAGGATAGCCATAACCTACAACGGTACTGCCGGCCGTACAAATATACACTCCATAGTGGACACGGAACTACAGGCAGGGAGTAGCGTTAGGATGCTCATCCCCTCGGCCACCGCGTCACCGGCCACAATCTACTTTACAGGCCTCGATCTCGACGGCAGCGACGTTAAATATACAGTGAACAGCGCAGGGGGTTTACAGTACGTCACTACGGCCGGCACAGGCTTTTCATCGTCGGCCACAGGGAACATCAACGTGCGCGTCAATAGTAGTTCTCAAACCCTTAACCTGGGCGTCGGCTCATCCACTGCACAACTACAAGTGGCCAACACAGCCACAACGATAACAAGCACTCTTGTTGTAACAAATACACCATCTAGCGATGCCGACACAACTGGACTCAGTATGGACGGCGGCGGTCTAGTTCATAGTCGCGGTATTCAATCAGGGCTCTACAGTAGTACGTTCGGCGTTGGCACGTTCTCCGACTTCTCTGGGGGAATATCTCAAATGATCTACTCGAGGAATGGTAATATCGTCACGTGTAGCTTCGTATTCGATACAGTACTCGTCGCCAACGCAGCAAGTAACGTTGGGACGGCCACCATACCAATATCTAGGTCTAGTAACTTCACTACTGCCCAACAGGCGGCTGGAGTAATATCCTTCAGCGCTAACCCAACTGTCATCAGTTATGCCAACGCGTTCGTACGGGCGACTACGGGTACTACTGATAAGATCGATATAGTCGTTCTCGGTGTCTCGGGAGGGGGAGACGTGACAATCATAGGTAACTTCCAGTATACACTGGCATAGTCGACTAGCGGTGTACTATGGGGCCGACTAGTAGTGGACTATGGGGCCGACTAGTAGTGGACTATGTAATGGGCCACTGAGCACGCTACGGGGCCGGCTGGTGGTATCCGAACGATGCCCAG
>JACCDR010995819.1_pt1 | contig 35250 bp, 62 predicted proteins | sample 7446431 | NCBI WGS metagenome assembly JACCDR01 (sample SAMN15323443, study PRJNA562643) | freshwater metagenome | isolation source: river surface water | place: USA:Blue River Watershed | collected 2017-08-17 | reverse complement strand
TTCTGTTGCAATACTGGTTGAGGTAATTTAGAAAAGGCTTCTGCTTGTCCCTTCCAATATTCCCTCTCTTCCTTCATCTTGCTCACTTCACCACGTAGTGCCTCGAAGTTCATTTCCTTCTGAGACATCTTTTCTTGACCGGCGACTTCAAGATCTTTTTTAACGCCCATTTCTAAAGGATCATCGACGGCATGACCCACATTTACGTCTTGATAAGAGTTGTATTTCTGTGCTACAGCCGCATCTGGGAACAACTCACTTCCAGGTCGCGACATATCTAATTCGTTCATTCAATTCCTTTTTGGCCACGGCGACTGACCTTGCTACGCCCGTTTTTCAATAAAATTCTTGTCACAATTAACAAAAATTTTTTAAGACACAATTCACCTACGCTAACAAGATCGACCCTGATTTTTGAGCCGCTTGCGCTACTGAAACTATGACATCATTTGTATTCGTAGACATTTCCATCTCGCTGATAGGAATGTCATACGGCAAGCTTAAGTCTGTTTCCACTTCAAGTCTTTGATCTGCATCGTTCCACTTAAAGACCATAACTCCAACCATTGCTCTAGGAGGTCTCTTTGCAATGACTTCCCACCCCATAACGACTGCGTTTTGCTGTTTCACGTGTGGCTTTGCTGCAAAAAGTATCCAAAAGTCGCCTTCTAGCTTTTTTGAATACATCTCGGCTAGACGGTTTGCGTCGGACCAACAGTCGTACGCCATCGGTTCCCTCGTTTCGCCCATCTCCTGCATGTTGGAATTGCGCTTTTGACCTATCAGTGTTGTTTTCATGATTTACCTACGCCCAAGGGTATTCTCGAAACTGAGAGTGTGCCATTGCGTTGCTCTTCTCACAGCCGCGTTTACCAGCTAATCCATAAGCTTCGTCCATAGCATCATCTTTCATCTCCATGACAGCACTCCAATTCATCGCTACGCTATCTGGTGTTGTCTCTGACTGATGACTAACCATTGGCGAACGTTCGTTGTTCTGCTCCATGCTTTCGAATCCAGCTTGTTTGCCTGAAGGATTCTCTTTCATGTTATTCTCCTTTTGTTACTTACTAGTTTTCGCTTTCGCTACTCTAGATTTCTTTAACCTCTTCTTAATCGTCGAGGGTGTGTGTGCATGCTCAGCTTTTTTTAACTGACTGCGTGCTTTTTCTAAGGCATTTATTTTAGCCATAACCTCTTCCTTCAGTTCCGTATTTTGCGCTAGGAAGCAATGTGTTTTGTAATTCTCTTGGGTTTTCGTAAATAGCTTTTCCAGGTTTTACCCCTTGCCATTCTTCCCAATATTCGTGTTGTGCTCTCTCGGATGCTAAGGCTTTTTTAATCTCTGTTAGTGGCTTTCTAGATTCCTGTGATGTAGCACCGCCAATACCACTTTCCACCGACTTGCCATTCATCTGATTCTGCGCCCATACTCCAGAAAGAGGATGAAACTTCGGGTTGTAACTGTTGTATTGTCCCGGTTGAGGCTTCAGAGTATTGAATGGTGCATTGCCTTTCATTAAAACGATCCTTTCCCAAACGGAGAGCTTCCGTCGTTGTGTCCATTTTCGTAGATGTATGTCTGCTCGTGCTGCTTCCGCTCATTCTCTTGCATCGTTTGCATGTCGCTCTTTGGCTTGTTAAGTTGTCCTTGGATGATTGGTTGTATCGCAGGTCCTGGTAGTTTTGCCTTAGTCTTCGGTCCGACCACTGCTGTGTAACCGCCTTCTCCTTGAAACATACTTGCTGTCATTACGGTGTCCCTGAGAACTGAATACCTTCGCAATAGTCGATGACTTGCCCAGACATCATGGTGTATTTTCTATGGCTTCCAAGTGATGTCATGTCTCGCTCAAGAAACTCCCTAGCATGTGGCTGCATTCCGGTCGTGTCTAATTGCGTAGACCAGCTTGGGTACAACTCATCTCGTTGGTAGCCATCTAAAGGAACAGGCTCTACTGCTAAATAGTCATTACCTAAGCTCTTGTTTGCGCTCGTCATGCCCATCTGTTCTTGTTTTTTTGACGAAGCAAACTCTTGTTCTTTAGTTTGATAATCGCCTTTCCATCTCTGCTCTTTCATGTTAATCCCTCTACTTGCCGGAATGTCTCTTGAGATCTTGTAACCTCATCGACTTGCTTTCTTTGTGTTGCTTATTTTCATTCATTAGCGCTTCATGCACCTCAATCTGCGAAACAGGCGTACTGTACTTTGCTCGGTTACCTGTTAACTTCTGTCGGTTATGCTGCAAGTCTTCTCCTGCTACTCTCATGTCGGAATCGCCTGCTCCCATGAAACCCCATCCATCATTATTCACTGAGCTGACCTTTAATTGCAGGTTGAGGAACCACAGTGTCTGCTGTCTTAAACCTCTGCTCTTCTTCTACGCCGCGAATGATATTAAGTATCTTCTCAGCATGTTCGATACCTTTGCCGTGCAAGTTAGCATCCATCTCAGCGAACTCTTTGCTAGCTCTAACGATATCAAGTACGCTTCTGGCTCTCTCTTCTTGTGCTGCTGCCAATCGCTCTTCTGACAACGCGGCATCGTATTTAATCCTGCTAAGCCGCTCTTCTCCCAACGCAACATCCCCATATGCTTTCGCTTCGAGTAGTTTGTTGACGCGAGCTTTGTCTTCGAGGTCGGACTGTTGCTGCTGTTTCGCCATCTCGTTCTGCTGCTGAATTTGTTCCATGAACTTCTTCTGAATAGGAAACGGTGACAATTCCCATAACATTTGATCTGGCACTTCTGTACCTGCTGCTTTCATTGTCCATGCTTGTAGGAAGGCTTGCTGCTTTTGTGTAGCTGTCATGACGGCAGGAACAATATCCACGTCATATTCAAGGAATGTCTTGTTGTAGAACTCAGGCGTTGGTGTTTGTTTGATGATCCGCTGGACTTTTTCTGGCGTGTAGTTTTGGATCATCTTCAAAACTTTTTTGCTTAAAAGGTATTGAGACTCTCGCAAATTGTCGAAGATTGGTCCAAGTCCCATCATGCTTAAGGATTGCTTCATCTGGAATAGCACGGAACTCATGCGGTCTGTATCATCAACTGTGAGGTTGTTCAAGTCGACCATATCGTTCATGTCTTTATCAAATGAATCAGACAAGGCAAACAGACTCTCTGGAATGTTGGGCGCATCGATACGTTCTGCATCACCTACCTCGTAACCCGGATTGAAGAAAATGACTTTACCTTGACCTGTTTGAAACAAACTCTTAGGATTTGAAACGGCACCTGATTTGACTTTCCAACCGCTACCAATTTGAGAATCGACGATATCAAGCATTTTGGAGCGTCTCATGTTGAACTCCTCCTGCGGATCCCGAAGAATTCTTACGAGAGACTGTATCTTCCACTGAAAGAGGTCGTATGAACCGTCGAATACTGTATAAAAGGGGACGAAAGGGTACTCGCTAATGCCCCAAGGATCGTCGCCGCTGTAGAGTAATCGGTTCTCGACAATCACGTTATATTCAACTGTTTTGTAGTAACCATCAATTACTGCAAGATTCGGAAACATTCGTTGCATCATAGCAAGTCGTCGTTTGTCTCCCTTCCAAGGCTTTTGCTCGCCTGTCGATTTATCGATTAGCAAAGAGCCTTTCTTGTATCGCTGCTTCCAGTATTCGTTGTATGCTAGAAGCTCTTGAAGTCCCCATTGTCTCGCATATGGCTCGTAAGTAAATTTTTCATCTCTATTGCCGTATCCCATGGCGTCTATTTCACGCTCGCATCCAGGAACCATCGACTTGATAGCATCCTTCGCTAGATACTTACGCCTTGCAACGAAGGTACAGTCCTCAAGATCGGCACGAACACTGAACGGATCCCAGATAACATCATTCCAATGGTCCATGTGAAAAGAAATTCGTCCATTCACATAATCTTGGCGATAATCTACCCAAGGAGAAACCCAAGCAACACCAGAACATAAGCTTGAGAGAAAAGCTTGACTAATGACCTTATACCCGTTGGGCTGCATCACATGTCGAAGAAGTTCCGTAAGTTGCTCGGCAGTTTCTTCATTACCTGTTTCGAAAGGAACAATAATACTAGAATTGGCGTGGGCTTTTTGATACCCAGAGACCATATTGATGATTTTGCGAACTTTGTTAAACGTGAAAGAATTCCTTCTCTCTTCATTTAAGTAGCGCATTTGGTCTAAGGACCACTGATTGCCTAAGTAAAACCCAACATCGCGATAAGCTTCTGCATAGTAAGTATTTAGGAGCATATAAGCGCGATTGTAGTCTTGAGTAAAGTCTGAGACAATATCGTAGTCTTGCGGCATGAACCCTGCTTTAATAAAAAAAATACTATATAGACGTTTACGCTTTACATAGTCTTTTTTTTAATTTTTAGCAAGAAGAATGTGTTATTTGTTTTTTAATTTTGACAAGAAGTGAATGAAGGAGTAAGTTAACGACATAAAAAAAAGAGCCACCCCCGTTAGAAGTGACTCTTAAAGAAAATTATCTTGCATCTCATTTTCTACGATAGTCTACGATAGTCTACGAAAACCAATCCTAGAAACTAAGACATTCTACGATAGTCTACGAAAACCAATCCTAGAAATCAAACCTTCTCGGATTATTGTAGACTTTGGGATTTAGTGCAAGAAAAACCAAAGGAATTTCAAACATCATGAAGTCTGTTAATCAAAACTCTCCAAATCACACTGAACAACTGCCTATTCCACAACAACGCTTCACGGGATATTTCATACCTGTTGAGCTAGAAAAGTTAGGGCTTAATAGAAGCGAACAATTTCTTTTAGCAATGATTGATTCTTTAGATGCCGGATCACCTAATCACTGTTTTGCCAGTAATGTGTATCTTGCTGAAAAACTTGACCTGTCAGAATCTCGTGTTTCTTACTACATAACAAAATTAAAAAGATTACGACTTATTGAAGAAGTTGGGTTCAATGGGCGGAGGAGAATTCTTAAGTCACTGAAGCACAATTGGTACAATCCAGAAGTTTCAAAAAAAGAATTATGCGTGAAAACAAGAAGGCAGACTACGTGCAAACAAGAAGGCAGACTACGTGAAAACAAGAACCATATACAGAAGATAGATAATAAAGCTGTTGTGTTGTCTTGTGTGGAAGCTGCGCCTGTTGCTCCGCTTGCCACGGTTGAAGTTAAAGAAAAAACAAAGATCAAAGACTTCAATGGCCAAGAAGTTGTTGTTACCAAAGAAGACTTATACTCCCAAAGCGTGATGCAAAGAAAAGATTGGACTGCACCCGAAATTGAGGAGGCCTGGAAGATCCTTGAAAAATATAAAGATCCTGTGAGAGACTGGTTCAAATTTTGTGAAGGAACTATACAGAACCTTCGAAAGATCGCAAGAATCCAAGAACTTAAAAGTAAATTAAAATGCAAACCGAAGAAGAAAGAACAGCCAACCTCGAACGCAAAGTTGCCGATTACCAACGAAAAACCTTTGGCGAAAGATACGTGGGTGCGTGCCCCAGCAAATTGGTTGGACCTAGTGAAGCCATTGAAAAAATCCTAGGTTTCATGAAAAAACCAAAAGGAATCTTGCTTTATCACGGTGTCCCTGGAACTGGAAAAACATACCTTTGCGCTGCGCTTACTGTATGGATTTTTAGAACCTTTCAAACACAAAGATACCATCGAGAACAAGAGCTTTTAAGAAGACTTAGGCTAGGTATCTCTGAAGGAAAAGGCGACTATCTGATTAACCTTGAGTACTTTATAGATGATGAAATTGCGATACTTGATGACGTTGGAGCAGGTATTAACCCAACAAAAGAAACAAACCGAGACTTGGAATTTAGAAGAGAAGTGTTCCTTGCTTTTCTTGACTATCGCTACAACAGCAGAAAACCAACGATCATCACAAGCAACTTTACTCGTCAGCAATTTTATGATGTTTACTCCGAAAGAATTGATAGCCGGTTATTTGCTTCTGAAAATACGATAATCTCGATATTTGGTGACGGTCTAGACAAAAGACAAATGGGCATGTGATTTACAATGCCATTTAAACTCAATTGCAGGCTCTAGGAGCGATTATCTTAATCGTTACGTGTTAAAACCTGCCTACATAGACAAGTTCGATTGTAGAGCGTTTAATGAGGTTTTAGCAACACGTCAAGAACATCATCGCAAATCTCATCAGAAAATAGAGTTTCGTTTGATGTAAGTATGAAGAAACAATTTAGTTGATATGAAGCTATTACTTTTATATAAGATTTATTTGGAATTATAAAAAACTCAAAGCATCTTGGTTGCATAAAAAACTCCTTGTTGAAAATTGAAATTTGTAATATATTTTACCGTTATAAAAATTTATATTATATTGTAAATAAAAAAACGAGGAAATATGTCTTTAGGATTGAACGTTCAATTATCTGGTGCTGGAGCTGTAATAGGAGGCGTTAGTGGGTTTATGATTGCTGGACAAAAAGGTGCAGTAGAAGGATCAAAGCTAGGAGCTGCCACAGGTAATCAAATAGCTCAACTTGCAAAAAAACCAGGTAAAGATGCAGCTGGAAGAGCCATCAAAGATAACACAAAAACTGAAAACGAAGCTCTAAAACAAATTACAAATGTTTCATCTAAAGCTATTGAAGAATTTTCAGATAAATATTCCAAGGTGGTTATTATTGGATATTTACTTCAGGCTGTGCAAATGGGGTCTATTAATAATTTAGACATGTACACAAAATATTGCCCCACAATCTACCATAGCCTTGCATGTATCCCTATCATGATGACAACTGTAACAATGCAAATGTCAGCTGCTGTTATTGCTGGATGTTCTGCTATTCAAATAGTAAAAACAATCAGAGGAGATTAATTTTATGATGGGGATTTCAGTTCACATTGATAAAGACGCTGCTATTCATAATATCTCTGATATTAAAAAAGAAACAACTGCAATTTTGAAAGATTTATGTAAATATACTCTTCCTTACGTTGTTACTGCAACGGTTTTCAAGGGATTGCAAGAAGCTATACAAACAGCTCCTAAAGAAATAGTAGCTAAATATGCTGTAAATTCAATGTATGTGGGTATTGGTCTATGTATATTAAAAGGCGCTCATACGATGTGGCAGTCATATGATAGATTATTTGCACCGCCAAAAGAAGCAACACATATCATATTAAGCAATGAAGATTTTGAATCTTTGCAAAATGAAATCATTCGGCTTCGACAAGATGTTATAGATCAAAACAGAAGATCAAATTTTACACAAAGAAGTAATGGAAATAGAGAATTTGACAATATAAGGTTTCATTAAGTTACAAAAACACTAATTGTTACAGAAAAAACGAGGAAATAAAATGACAGCGCCTTATCACTGGGACCTTAGAATGCCGAATGCTAATGCAGTTAGAGATTCAAGAGGTTATTTAATTGATCCTAAACCTACACATGATGAAAGTACGTGGAAAGGAAGGATGGTAAAAAGACTAGCAGATGCAAATGAAAAAACTCTGGAAAGACAAAGACAAATGGGATACAAAGTTTATGATGGAGACCCAGGCGATCACCCAATTAATATGAGTCACCATGAACAGTCAGTTGCAAGCGGACCTCTCTACGAAGCATTCTGCACAATCCTATAACGAATGGATAACCGAGTCTTCATTGCGCAAAGTGGATTCGGTTATGTACCACGGGAGGAAAGTTATTTTGCTAACAGCATGTGCGCTTCCTCTCGTTTATTTGTTGTCTCAAACAATTGTTTTTGCCTCTTCAACTTCTTTTTTTGTTATTGGTTTAGTTTCTTGTTCAATATTTTCATTCCTAGACTCCATGGAAAAAGGAAAGTTAACCTGTATAGAAGAAGCGAAGGAACGAGGAGAAAGCGCACCTACCTATCAAAAATCGACAAAATCGTTAATAACGTTAAATTTATGTAACAAGATTGTTGGTTTTTCGTTTCCTTTTTGTGCAGGCACTAGCGCTGCTTTAGAGTTAGTTCCAATGACCTCGGCATCTATTGGACTAGCATTAGCTGTAACATCCTCAGTGGTGTTGTCGGTGTTTTTTGAAATATTTAGAGTGTTTGAAAGGGATTATGAAAAACAATACGCAATGTAACTCTACACTTTCCAGCCCCAATTCTGTTTCATTAAACCGTACTGAGTGTCATTTACACCCATGTCAGGACGAAAATCGCTTTCAGTTATGGCTAAATAGCGAAATGCATCGGCTCCGTGCGAAGTATAATCGTGAAATGGCTTATCTCCATACACACGAAACCTCTCATTGTAACTCTTGCGATAGTTCTCTAAACACTTCAGACCATGTTCACATTTCTTCTCATCAAACCAACAACGTGAAATCAGCATACGGACACTTTCTATTCCAGATTCTAAAGACAATCGTGGAGCAACGCGGAAGTTCAACCCTAATTTCCGAGCAGTTTCTAAACGGGTTTTACCAGTTGTTAACTCACGAGCTTGAATATCGTGTGGAGCTACATGAAGATCGTATACACATCCTGTTTCTCGTCGGTAATCATCCAAAATACGTGCATAGTGAGCTAATCCTTCACCAGAATTTTCGTAGTAGTTAACCAAATGAATTTCTTTACCAACGAATTGAGCAAACCAAATAGCTGTACTGTCTCCAATACCAAGGTCCCAGTAGGTTCTGATAGGAAGAGCAGGATCAAAAGGAACTCTGCAGATCTGTCCCTTCTTACGCAATTCATCCATGTTTTTGCCATAGTAGCTACCTTCTTGCCCTCGGTTAAAGTTGCAGTAGAACTCTTGCTGTATCATATCTTCCGGCATACCTTTTCTACGCTCGGAATCAATCTGCGCCTCAGTAAGCACTCCTGTTTCTTTTATAGTAAGAATCTCAAAAAACCATTCATCTTGATTCCTCCTAGCAATTTCTGCAAGATCCCACCCATGGTTTTTGCCACGTGGAGTGTAAATAAATGCACACCATCCTCCATTTGCAGCAAGAATTGGCTTTATGAAATCGTACGCCATCGGGTCCATAAGAGACCACTCACTGAATACTACACCTTTTGGATTAGTTCCCATAATTGCATCGTAACTATCTGCGCCAATCAATTGTATCAGCGACTGACCCTTAGCACCGTTTATCCACACCTTCATCTCAGTATTGTTTGGATTACCGTCGATGATCTCCTTAGGAATATAATCCAACATCCTTTTGCCGTCATTAGTCATACCATCCCAAATTACGCGCTTTGCTTGTGCAAAAGATGGTAAAAAGTAATAGTAAGTACCCGGTTCTAAATAGGCTCGTTTAATCATGTAGTTCCACATCGTAGTATCTTTACCACCTCGACGATGAACTACCCAGCATGCGTTTCTAAACCCGTCATCTAATGCTGTTAAAATCTTTTCTTGGTATGGACGAGGCTCGTAGCCGTATGGAATAGTAATATTAGGCATAGTAAATCCTTTATAAAAGAATCTTACACATACCTAAAATTTTAATTTGACGCAAGTTCTATAGAACTTTTTTAAAAGAGACGCAGCTTAACGTTACATGCTAAGCTGCTTTAATGTCTCCCCTTCTCTATCGATTGAGTCGTGGGTGTTCAATAAATAGAGAAGTACCCTAACAAGGTAATTACAATTATTCGGGCCCTGAAGGAGTTGAACCTCCGCTTCCTTTTTTTAGACAAAAGGCGTGAACTACCGCTGCACTAAAGACCCTAATGAAGAAGGAGGGACTCGAACCCCCGACACTGCATGAAAACGATAAAAACTATAGGGATAAATATCGCTCATCGCCCCTCTACCAACTGAGTTACTTCTTCGTTGCCTAATGTAGGAATCGAACCCACCGCCAATCGCTTACAAGGCAATTGCTCTACCAATGAGCTAATTAGGCATCTGTCATTAGGATTTACCTTTTTTCATCGTATCATTTTTTTGTCTTGCTTGTGGTCAGCTTTTAACAAAACTTTATTGTCTTGCACGGCTTTATTTAAGTCTTTTCCAACTTTTTTTATTAATTTGTCCATGATTTTTTCCTATATTTCAAAATTTACTACATCATTTACTGGTTTATATTGTCTGTTCATTCGTGCCACATTCAAGGTTTTTAATCCACCTTCTTCATGCATCCCATAAGCTTCGTGTATGTGTCCGTGTATATGCAATTTTAGCTGCTTACCACGCAAATGGTCCACCCTGTAACGCAAGGCAATTGATCCGGCATTGTCACCGTAAAGCGTTTTGTCTAGCCTACCAAAACAAGGACCATGTGTAACCAGAATATGAATATCTTCGGGAATTAAATCAAATTTATCTTTCAAAACAAATTCACTTTTTATCATAAAAGCAGAACAAAGAGGATTCACACCCTCAAACCAAGGAGTCCAAGGAGTTCCCCAAATCTTATATCCTTTATATTCAGTTCCCGAATCACAGAGATACGTAGCACCTAACCATCGATTACTAAAATAAACACCGCCATTTTCTACACGTGTATCATGATTTCCTGCGATTAATATCTTCTTTTCGTAGTCTTGCAACTGTAGCCAGTCTCGAAACCAAAAATACTCATCAACTGAATTTCTAGCTATCAAATCACCTGCAATTATTAAAAGATCTCCACCTGGCAAGTCCGGGAAACTACCATGCAAATCGCTGACTGTTGTTACTTTCATTACTATTCTCGCAAGATTCCAAGTATTTCTTTCTCGCTAAGCAACAAATAGGGTTCTGCTTCAGTACCGCCCATAACTTTACTCCCCGCATAAGGCGCAAGAAGAACCAAATCCCCTTCTTTAATAGGTGCTTCTACTTTTTCTCCAACTCCTACTACCAAAGCTTGTACAGGATCACCAGACTGCGAAGATAAAATTAATAAAGTCTTCTTCTCTGGAGGACGAATTTGCACGATTAGACTTCTTCCTATTGGCTGTAACCTCATATTTACTCCTCATAATTTAGGTTAATTACTTTAAAACTTATAGGTGCTGATCCAAAGTTTTCAATTGAACGAACGACCACACCTTCTCTCTCTGCACCGTTTAAATACTTCCCTTCCCCAAGAAGTTCTACGCCTTGCATATTGAACGACCTTCCATGTTCTAGAATCGTGCACACAGGAAACCCAATCTTTTTACATAAATTAATCAACTCATGCATCGTAAGGTACCTATGCTCATCAATCTTGTACCCACTGAACGCAAACCCATCGATCTCTGTTAACCCCATAGGATTGCTCTGTATTCCTGGACCACAAGTCTCCCACTGCAGCGCATAACCTTCTGGAAGCTTCTCCCCTACACCATACTTCTTAGCAACGATCCAGTAGCCATTGTCAGGGTTAAACTCCAACTCAAGGTTCCTACTACACAGACCGAACTGTCCCTTGTAACGAAACGCAGTAGTTGATGAACCGTCGGCTTTCTCTGTTATGTAGTAAGGTTTGCCATTCAATTGCTCTACCAAATCGAAGTGCTTCTGGTAGTTAGGCTCATCGGTTTTAGGTATAAATTCTGGGAAATTTCCTTTCGCAAGTCCTTGAAGATGTGCAGGTAACGGCTTGTTGTACTTGGTAACACCTCTAAAAGCAGTGATGTCCAAACCTACCAAATCGTCTTTATTTAACAATGGAAGGATCACTACTTCACTTGGAGCACCACGGAACCTACGCATCTTGACACGCCAGTTACTTGACTTTAAGAACTGCAATCTCTCATCATCCTCAGGAACTAATGCATCTGGTAAATACACCTCGCACAAGTTATTCACCAAAAAATCAGCTTTCCTAATAACTCCCTTCCATTTTCCCCCTGCTCCACACACAACAGTCGCGCTAACAATATTGTCTGCAGTAGGAATGGTATCAATCGCTATAATCTTGCCTATGTATACTAAGCGATCACTCATTATCCCTTCCTTTTGATATCTATCAATATCTTAAGGATCTCTTTTAACAATTCACGTATCTCTTTAACAATATTTCTATCATGTTCACCCAATGGCATGTTTCACCCCTGCTTTTGTTACAAATTCTACCGTTTCTTTAGCTCCATCATCCCAATCGAGATTTTCACTAGCCAATTCAACTGCTTTCTGTTGTGTAATTAATGGATCTAAGTACCCCAAACCAAATGCAGCTAATCGATCCTGGTAGTCCGGATCCTCTTCATCACTCCATCCAAACTCAGCTTTATAGGCATCACATCCACTGCATGACCCAAAAGAACCTGTTACCCACCCAATATCGCCATTGTACCTACAAACAGCCCACCAATCTCCTTGATATGACCCAAACGATTCAAATTCAAGTACTTCTGCACCAGCAGCTTTTAATGCCTTTTCGTAACTCATACTAGTCCTTATATGGATCAAATGTTCTGTCATCGTCCATGCATACCCCAATCGGCTGCAAGGTGTGTAAAATCTTTATTGTCCCGACATGTGCAGCAAGAACTTGTTCAATTCGTTTGTAAGCGTAAGGGGACTCGTCGAGGTCAGACCCGCGTACAGTTATCCACTTATACCCGATCATTTTTCTTATACTCCTTTACCAAATGCACCATCAAGAATCCTAAAAACAAACACGGCAAAATAAAACACCAAAAAACTATTATAAATATCAATGGACTGAACACCCACCACCACGAAATTACTACCAATCCACACAGTTTAAGTATCAATAGCACCACAAACACTACACTACACAATCCCATCTTCATCTTCCTTCCTCGTAACTCTTAAATTCACCACCCAGTCCCCATCTATGCAATAAAACTGCGAAGTATCTGTGTTATAGCATTCAAACCAACGCCCACACGGAGACACAAACGAAAGCAAAACCGAGTTAGCATCAAAACGCCAGCCTTCCGCCAAGTATTTACTCTTAATTTCATTTATCATCTCCACACTCATTGGGCTGTTGCAGCAGGTAACGCCTGATCTGCCACTCGCACTCCTTAATAAACTGTTCTTCTTGCCAATTAACGTCGTCGCTTCTTCTTCTTCCCAATTTTCGGCAGGTTCTACAGTTACATTCTTCATCTTCAAGAGTTAGTTCCTCAATCCATTCGTATTTTGGGATTTCATCAATCTTTTTCACCGATCCCCTCAATGTTTTTATCATCTTTAATCCTCTGCATAGTCTCTTTTATTGCATTAATCAATTCATTGTAATGTGCTTCACTGCATGGAACAGGTTTTGCTTTTATTACATCATCCAAAATTAACATATAACTCCAAAACCATATGAAAACAATACTACAAAACCAAAAACCTGCGGAAACCTAGAAGTTCAAGCAAAAAAACCACCATTCTATACAAATACACTTAATAAATATTTTAATCAAAGAAAATAATTACACAGGTTAATAAAAAAAGTTCTTGACAACGGAATCGACATCTACTATAATACGAACGAAGAGAGGTGCGGAGCCCGAATTCAGTGAGGGCGGAGGGTCCCTCTCTTTGTTCGCTTTAACACCTAAAGGATTTTTTAATTGTTTTTGTTAGAAAGGATAAATGGGTATGAGCGAAGCGAAGGACCATGTATTAAGCTAGTCAAGAAGCTGATCACGAAGCCTCTCATCTAGCTCAACAGCCTCCTCAAGTTTCTTCTTTTTCCACCAGTCACTCCGCAGCTTTTTTCGATACTCTAGCTTCTGGCACTGCTCGCATCTAACAAATCGGTCTCGCTGCCTGTTTGGGCATCCTTTGTAGCATCTTTTCATAAGTATCTAATGTTAAGGTATTTAGGTATGTAGAGTTATCTAGGTAATCTTTTGTGTATCTAAAGTAACTTCTAACTAATTAATTATCAAGAGGTTATGTATGTTGAATAGAAGAGCTTATCAAGGTTACTGAAGAGGGTTTGATTTTAGCTCTGATTTTAGGAATATTTTTAGTGAGGGTCTGTCAATGGGGATGTCCACGCTCCATGGGGTCACCCCCCTCAACGGTATAGACAAATTCAATTTTTAAATACTAGTGTTTTGCAGTGCTGAAACAGGTATTCATAATACATATTACGGTTACTCTTCATCCTCAGTGCATTGTAGAGGCTTCTTAGAGGAGTAGCTTACAATGTTCACCGCTAACTGTCCTTTATGTTCTGCTTCGATATCGATCTTGTCTCTCCATCCATAACGATTAGCCATGTTGTAGTACCAGCTTCTTGAGTTACCTAAGCACTGTCCGTTAGCCTGTTTATCACCAATAGTTTCCCAGTACACCTTGCCTTGTCTCATCGCTTCATCAAGTTCCTCCTGAATAAACTCATCCTTAAACACGTTTATGTACCTCCTAATTGAATTCACACTCAGTGGAACAAAACAATCAAGACTATACCCCTTCTCAACATGCGCGCAGAGCTCCCTAAAGATTCTCTTTCTTTCAGTTTTATCAGCTTCAAGCTTTTCAATCCGTTCTTTGTAGCTTAACTTCTTGCCTTTCATAATCAAAACCTCTTGTCAATTGTTTATTTTAAACACAACCCAAGCTATACCTTAAGCTTAATTTACTGTCCACAAATATTTAACCTCTTGCAACAAATGTATGTTGTATTGTATACTCTTTAAGTATCTAAAACAAGCGATTAAGTGAAGTGCTTAACACGCAAGTTTTATAACAGTCTTCCTAGATGTCCGCTTAACTCTGGCTAGGTTGTAGCAACTGCGGCAATGTGTTTCTAACCAATAGCGATTTTCAAGCAGCTATGATGAATGGCAATAAACTCGAAGTGTGGTATCAGTGTTGCAATTGTGGGCATGAAGGTTTCGCAGAAGGTTGTCAATTGAATGAAGATGGATGCAATGAATGTAAAGGAGAGGAATAAATGGACAAGATGAATATAGACACGTTATTTGATTTAGAATCGATTTTACCAACAAAATGTATCGAGGAAATAGCACTTGCAGGGGACAATTTCGCTGCATGCTATCATTGGGCGGAGCAATTACCACTTGATATTACAAAAGCAAAAGCAATTGAGATATTGAATGGATATGGCTCTTGGGAACTCAAGGAACTCCGTGCAATGCCTTTATGTGACTTGAAGCTTAAGATGTTGTGGATTGTTGCGTGGGATGTTTACGAAAGAAAATTAATTGATTAAAGACAGGGGAAAGGCCGACACGAACCAATCCCCTTCCAACAAAAACGAGGTGCTTCACACATAACACATAAAATTTTATTAATACAAGCAATTTTGAACTGTAATTCTTTGTTGCAACAAATGTATAAGGGGAATAAAATGTCAATTCAGTTAAAAACACAGTTAGATAACACTATAGACAGATACGAGTCTCTCAAGAAACAAGGACGCAACGATAAAATAGCGCAACTCGTTCTTAACAGGCTTGAAAAAGAAATAAACATAATAAAAAGGAAATTAAGCAATGAAGAAAAGCATAGGCAAAAAATCTCTACACGTACAGGTGCCAGCAGCTTTACACGATACATTAGCAAGATTATGCATCGATACTGGCCTAAGTGCTACGGCGATTATTACGCAATACCTACAGTACCTGCAATCGAAACACCATAAGAAACGAGAGGTAATAAATGAGAAATCAAATACAGATTTCACCTTGGATGCAAGAGCTACTTGACAACTACTTTGCACAGATAAGCCTTAGCAAGAGCAGGCAAACAGTTGAGGCTTACACTCTCGACATAGCTAGGTTCCTCGAATACATGCATAACAAAGGACTTAAACGGATCACTGGATTGAATGGGCAAAACATCGTAAGCTACCTAGGACATCAAAAAAGCCTTGGCAAGAGCGATGCAAGCCTTAATAGATACTATATGTCTATTAGAAGCTTTTGCTGTTATTTACGCATTAAACGTGTTATAACGGAGGATATTTGCTTAGACGTGGCAGCACCCATGTTTAAACAAAACACTCCTTACGTGCCAAGTCTGTGCGAAATAGAGGCATTGTTAAATTCACCCTCAATTGATACATACTCAGGAAGGAGGGACAGAGCAATCCTTGAGCTGCTATACTCTAGCGGATTGCGGGCCAGTGAGCTTTGCGAACTAGAAGCAAAGGATATTCTCGGCCTGCAGATCACAATTAGGTGCGGAAAAAGAGGCAAAACGCGCACAATACCGATGACGCAACAGGCACACGATGCAATAGCGATGTACATGCAAGACAGAGGCTCTGAACATGGACCGTTGTTTCAAACAGTGATGGGCAAAAAGCTTCGTAGACAATTGCTTTGCAAGATGGTAGGAACTTACGCGAAAAAAGCAGGCATAGAGAGTATCACGACACACACGCTACGCCATGCTTGCGCGACTCACTTACTTGATCAAGGAGCTGATCTTCGCTTGATACAAGAAGTACTGGGGCACAGTTCGATAGCAAGTACGCAGAGATATACTCACCTATCGAGCAATAAGATTCAAGAGATGTTTAAACAATTCCATCCTAGAAAGGAAAAACAATGGAGATAGTAATAGAGATACTTAAAGAGATAAACATAGCTCAATTGATAGTAATCGGCTACATGGTCTGGTTTTTCTACAATCGACTGGATAAAAAGATCGATAAAATGGGAGAAAGAATAGATAAAATGGGAGAAAGAATAGACAAACTTTCTGAAAAGGTTGAGGATATTGACCGAAGGCTTTGCAGGATTGAAGGTAGTTTAGCAACAAAAGGGCACTGTTTAATGGAGCAATCCTCAATACAAAGAAAAGTTGAATGAAAACGTTTGTGATTAACGAGCTGAGGCACAATGAAAAGGGTGAAGCGTTTGAAGTAAAAACAAAAGTCGAATGCGCATCTATCGAAGCACTCATTAAGTACCTACAAAGCAACCCTAAAATACTATGGAACGGTAAATATGCAGTACAACAAGATAAGCGATGAACAAATAGCGGCGCTCCATAGAAACCGGTTGATTTATCTTCTCGACACATACGACTTGGTGCTAGATGAATTGATAGATGAATTTATTTCAGTAGGAGAGCACTTATTAGGTTCTTTGTTTGCTGCCAATAGATTACATATGTATATGCATGGAGATAAGCTTGGAATTGAAAATAAGAATAGAGCGATAAATCTTGAAATGTTACGAGATAAAATGCTAGAACAGCAGAGATTATGTACTGATATCGTTACGGAGAAAATGAATGCAAGAAATGAATGATGATACTTGGAGAATTATTAAAGGCTGCGGAACAATATTCATATGTGTAGTGATGATCTTATGGTTCTACTGCTCTTTTGCTTCACCGTATCTTCATGTATGGCAGCAAAGCAAGCTAGGAGAGGCGGAGCTAGCAAGAGCCGATTCAAATAGACAGATCGCGACATGTGAGGCTATTGCGAAGAAAGAAAGCGCGAAAGCCCTAGCAGATGCAGAAGTAATCAGGGCTGAAGGCGTAGCAAAAGCGAATAAAATCATTGGCGATAGTTTGAGCGGAAACGAAGGGTACTTACGCTACTTGTGGATACAAGGGCTACAAACTAACAACATGCAAGTGGTTTATGTTCCTACAGAGGCGAATTTACCGATCATGGAAAGTCAACGGTTAAGGCGATAAATATCCAATGTAAAACCGCTTTACATTACCGAATGTTTTTCAATCCATAGATCATAATAGAGAGTCTCCGAGGAAGTAGAAGCCAGAAACTTTTTAGCCTCATTATAGGAATTGAAAACAGCTAGCACTTGATCGTGAGAGTGTTCATCAATTCCTAAAACTATATAGACTGTCGAATGTTCGGAGTAATTTTCAAACTTAACAACAGTCACAGTCTTCCTCGGCATCTCTTACAATTTGCTTCATTCTCAATACTGCGATATTACACCCTTGCGAAAGAGTGTCAATAATCGTTTCAAGTGCTTCCTCGTCTTCAAATATAGTGTCTTCCATACTGTCTTTTGTACTCTCAAGAAGACCTGCAATAATCATCATGTGAGATTGTACAAAGTAATCCTTAGTCAATGCTTTCATTCGTTGCCTCTTTGTCTATGTAAATATGTTCGTTAATTGCTTCTAAAATTTGTTCGTAATCTGTTTTGCTGTTCGTTATTTCTTGAGCGTAAAATATTGCGTAACCTTCTTTCTCAGAAGTAACAGTTTTGCTTCTAAGCATCCATGCAATTCGAGAATCATCCTCCCAAATAATGCCAGTAAGAGAATCATTGAGATACTTCTCTAGGTTGTCTCCGTCCGGCTTCTTTATGTGAGGTAGGTAGTTTTGCGCTTCTCTTTTTCTTTGAGGCAGACTTAACGGAGCTGGTAGAACAAAATGCACCACTACTAGCAATGCGCCCTTCAGAAGCGGCATCGGATTGTTCTGCAGCTTGCTCCTCACGTAGGTCGCTACCTGCTTCATTCCCCTTGCGCTTGGGTTGTAGCTTCCGCCTCTTGACATCCTCACCGACGCTTTTGGCTTTGGTGTGAAGGGTATTATTACCTTGTAACTTGACATACTCGTCCCATTTCATATACTTCATTACTGTTCTAGGGTTATTACTATAGATCTTCTCAACGTCTAGCTTCACAACTTGACGATACGAGTTGAATAGCACATGATGCAGCATCTCTAAAAACGAGAGGGTGTAATCGCACAGTTCATAAGACATAACGGCCGGCAGAGATTCTTGGCGCAACAATTTTAAAGGAACTTTAATATATTCAGGTGGAGAAACATAGAACCGCACTATCACTGCAACCGGAGTAGTGGTACGGTAAAACGACCTGAAAAAGGTTTTTAAAAACGATTTCCATTTCATGTTTCTAAAAAACTGCACACCTCGAGTTCTCTGCCCTACCGGATACTTAACGCTGTAGATCATAGGCTCGCCCGGAAGAACCATTTCATTGCCTACTACTTCATTAAGTAATCTGCTTTGTCTAATTATTTGTTTGAGGCTCATACTCTTCAGCTGTTTCCATCATTTCATCAGCAATATCGCTAATCATTTCCATAAGCACTCTATTTAACCTTCTCTTGGCTTCATCTTCGGCAAGTTCCATTGTAAACTCGCAAAGAGTCATCCAAGAATCAAAGGTATTATCCGAACCATACAGAGGATGCGTCGTCTTGTAATGGATTCGCTTGCTTTTTATATGCGCTCGTTTGGCCATTTGGTTCCTTTGCTTCATGTTCTGACAAGGCTTTTAACACTGCATTTTTCAGCAACTCTAGCTTTGTTTTATCCACATAGCTAACATACGGGATGTATTCGGTAGGTCTTCCGTCGGAGTACTTCACTTCCTTTTGAGGAAAAGAAATCCATCGCTTGTCACCTTGTTTAAAATAACGACAGTCTAGGGTTTTACGAGTCGAGGGATACTCCAATAGGGTAAAAAACGCTTTGAGAGAACTCTTGTTCATCTCTCGATACTGTCCTACTTCGACATATTCTTCTGTGTTTCCAACTTGCACTTTCATAGTCTTGCTAACTCCTTTTCAATTTCTTCTAGACTCATAATCACGCTGAAATACAATACATTTGATATTTTCACTTGAGACGAGTCAACCTTATCTAAAGCCATGCGAACTACTTCAGTTAGGTCAATAATGTTTATCAACTTGTCTCGTATATCTAGAATCGAAGGCGGTTTCCTGTATGCAAAACCCTCGTTGAACTTTTTAGTTTCTTCGTCATCCCAGTCCTCAACTTCTCTGGAATCGCTTCCGTCTGTGTATTTAGTAGCCCGTGTTAGCTTTGAAGTAACAAAGTTTTGTGGATTCATTTAGTCATCTCCATATAGCCGTCCCAGGTAGGTTGGTAAAAAAGATACGCGTTTCCTTCAGTACCAAACATCCTGTTCTTAGCGATTCTTATTTTTACTTTATAAGGGTCCGCTGTTGCATCCGTCCTTGAACATCGATGTAACACCAAAACATTATCGGCGTATTGTTTGATTGAGCTGCTTCCTTTTAGCGAATGGATCCCCACCTCTTCTCCAGAAGCTCCTGACTGTCTAGGATGACAAATCAAAAGGAAATGCATCCCCAAATCAAATGCCAATTCGTGTAGACGTTTAACAGTTTCGTCAATAGCCTCATGCAGCTTCTCCTTACGAGAATTTACTAGGTAATCCAGGTGATCAAGCATAACAATCTCAACACCTAGCTTCTTAGCCTCGTAAAGTTGATGTCCTAGCGAATGAATATCAGTACCAATAGTGTTTGGATTTATGTACACCTTGTATCGCAAACACCACTCGTTGAATTGCTCGTTTTCATGCTCCGAAAAAGACTGAAACTTCATAGGTCTTCTTAACACGATAGAAGCTAACTTTCGCATAGTTGTTTCTGGCTTCATTTCCCATGAGTTGATCCACACAGGAATGCCTTGCATGGCACAATTCACAATAAGCTGCGTACAAAAGGTTGTTTTACCAGCTCCGGTATCTGCGGTAACTACTGTCACTTCCCCCTTTCGGAGGCCTTGCATGTAGTTATCTAGATTCCTCCAGCCAGTAGAGTAACCTTTGTCAATAGCGTCTCTATAGCTTTGCGGTAGGTCAGAAACAGGAATGATGCAACCTGAAGTAGCTTCATCTAGTTTCCTCTTCCAGAAATCCTCTAACGCTTCGCCTTTATTGTATTGAATTCCAGAATGTGTTCCCGGTTCTTCCATAAATCCACCAAATATTCACGAAAGAGATGGCCAACAGGGGAGTTGCTTTGTATCAAGTCGAGCTGTTCAGAATTAGTAGGAGGCATTGGCGTTGCATTATTTAGCCAATTGATTATAAAGCCGATGTTTCCTTTTCTACGCTTGCCTTTTTCAGACAATAGCCAAAGTCCCATCTTCTTTAATTCATTATTGATGTCAATGCCGTCGTATGATTCTTCAAGTTGCTTAATTATCTGAGAATCAAGACCGTAAAACTTGTTAGATTCGCGATCGAAATAGACAGAAGCGTTTTTATCTTTAGCCATAACCGTAAACTTTTTATTTTAGGTTTGGATAAATACACACTTCTGGTAGTTTGATATTGTCTATATATCTAACTAGGTGTGAGTTCCCCAACTCTTACCAAAAGTATGTCTATCCTAACGAGGAGCTTTACAGAGTTCCTCGTTTCATTTTTTCAACGTATACCAAATTTATATTTTAATACAATTCATTTTTAACATCCTTTTGGCATTCTCTTCGTAATATGCTCTCTGCTCATTCTAAAAACCTCTCGCAATCTTTCTCCATCTCTGTAGCAAAAGTTGAGAGAATTTCTGACTAAATCTTGCACGGAAACTTTTCTTCCACAATAACTCGATTCTAATGCAGCTATCGCTGTCAATTGCTGATACATATCCTTCTCTAATCTCGTAGACATTACATAACTATTTTGCAACATTGCCGGTCTTGCCATACCCACCCCCATGTGTGAAGGCAAAATAATCACTATGGTAAATCTTGACAAGAACAAAAAGTAAAGGTATGTGTATGTATTGTAAGTTAAAAATTTAAATTGGTGAATTATGACAGACGAACGCAATGAAACTTGGACAGAAATAAAAGATGGAATGAAGGTTAGTTTTAAGATTATTGCCAGCATAATTATTGGTATGTCTTTACTTTTCGGGGTAGCTTATGTATGCATCAATTGCTGCCTCTAATATACCTAGAGTCACTGAAATACTAAAACCATTCACAGGATATGACCAAGTACCAAAAGACATACTAGAGAATGCTGCAGCAAGAGGAACCTCCGTGCATGCCCTCTGTGCGGGAATAGCTAAGGGCAATTGGATACCTGACGGGATGATTGGTGAAGAGTTACTAGGTTACGTGCAATCGTTCCGGAAGTGGCAAGAAGCTCAAGTGAAAAGCTTCGTGATAGTCGAGAAGCGCTACACGGATTGCGATAGTAAATACTCGGGACAATTGGATTTCGTTATCAAAGGTACGGATGAAAAACTGTATCTCATTGATCTCAAAACAAGTGCAAGACCTCAAAAGACATATCCGATTCAAATGGCTGCCTACAATTCACTACTGAAGCAGAACAGCATCAAGGTTGAAGGAGCTATGCTTGTGTATCTTAAGAAGGACGGCGAGTTTCCTGACATTGATTTTATCGAAGACATGAACGAAGAATTTGACGTGTTTCTCGCAGCAGTTAAATGTTACGAATATTTTAAATTAAGGAAGAAGAATGACAGTTAAAGAAAGCATGGATGTGACTAAATGGAACGTGCATCAGAGAATCTTGGGGATCATGTCAGAATTGTCTTATATTCAAAAAAGCGATAAACAGGTAAATAACCAATATCGTTTCGTAGGACATGATCAAGTTACCGCTAAGATTCATCCTCTAAGTGTTAAATACCGTGTGTTGATTATTCCTACAGTATCTAGCCATTCTCAAGAAGGGAACAGAACTATCGTGGATCAAGTCGTGCATTTTATCAACGTGGACAAACCAGAAGATCAATTCTCTATCAACACATTCGGTTATGGGGTAGATCCTTCGGATAAGGGACCAGGCAAAGCAATGTCATATGCGTTTAAATTAGCCGCTCTGAAGGCTTTAATGTTAGAAACAGGTGAAGACCCGGATCAAGACCAGAAGAGCGTCTATGAGCCTGTAAAGTGCCTAGAATTTGATTTGCTGATACCTGAATCATTCACGGAAGCAGAAAAGAAGAAGCTGAATAAATTCCTTGTAGAATCTGCTGAAGCGCAAGGCAAGCATGTTGAGGAAATTAAAAGAAGCGCTGTAGATAAGATGGAACAATTTTTGGAAGTTTTTAAAAAATGGGGAAACAAGAAGGGATAACATGAAGAAAGAAGAGAAAAAAGTTTTTCTAAAACACATTAAGAAAGATGACAAAGAGTTTCGCGATCAAATCAAAGAAGACGTGAAACTAAAAAAGAAAATACTAAAAAAGTAGCTATGTAAAACCGCTTTACATTGGGGAAATCTCTAAGAGAAATCCCCGCATGTTATTTCTTTTTTGCTTCACTGATTGCAATTGCCATAGCCTGTTTCTTGTTAGTTACAAGGGGTCCATGTTTAGACCCGCTATGTAATTTACCTTCACTAGCTTCTTTCATTACTTTTTCTATCTTGTTTTTTTTCATTAGAACAATACTCCTGTCATAAAAAATCTTCCTGTGCAAGATGTTGCTGTTATTGGTGTGATAATTTTTAAATAAATAGGAGTCCCAGCAGGTATGATACCAGAGAGAGATACGTCATTATAAAAACTTTTTAATTGAGTAACATCTACATCAATTGCAAAGATTCCATTATAAATATTGTCGTAGTCAGGATTGTTTATACCTAACGTTGCATTACCATTAACAGTTCTATTATTTATATTGTCGTAAACAAAGACCATTCCCTGAACATAAAAATCAGATGCTGGAGTGTAAACAAGAACCGATTGAGCTATAGTAAAGTCAATAGGTCCTGCTAAATCCGTGTAAGTTAAAAGATTTCCTGACACAGTAACATTTCCAGTTTGTCCGACTCCTGAAACTCCATTTACTTCAATTGGGGCCGTACCCGCAACAGAAGTTACTGCCCCGGGTATTGCTGTGCTTGAAAGAAGTCCTGCTTGACTCATGGTTTACCTTTTATGATACTTGATAACCGTAAAAATATGTTGCAAAAGTACCCCCAAGAAACGCCGTATTTTGGATATTTTTGGGTGTATTTGAACCTGCCTTAAAAACACATGTATCTCCAGCAGACATACTTATTAAGGCTGTATGGTTTTGTGCTGTTTGTTGTGATGCTGTAGCGTTGTAGTTAAAAGATACAGTTATCGATGTAGCTACAAACTGCAACAAAATAAAATCAACGGCAGCAAAATAAGCTGATGCTCCAAAAAAGTAAATTCCTGTACTTGGAGCAGTAAATGTATATGTTCCATTATTGTAATTTGAGCCAATATCAAAAACTTCTGTATCTGCCTGTACAGTTGTCGCCCCGCTTGTAGCTTGTGTGGCGGCTGACATGTATGCATAAAAAGCCGCTCGTGATGCGCTTACCCAGTTAGTTCCATTTGAGGTTAAGACATTTCCTGTTGTTCCTGCTGTATCAGGATATGTCGCTGTTGACCATGCTGGCTGATCATTTACATTTGCTCTAAAAATCTGTCCTTGTGTCATTTATACCTTTATTATGGAATTAAATATCCTGAAAAATTTGTATAAATTGCCGGTGCTGCAGCTCCAACTACATCGACAACTTTAGTTCCATTTGTAACAAACGCAAACACCGACATTGTGTTTCCTGCAGTCATAGGAATAGTAAATGATCCTGATGATGAAAATACTCCACTAGTCGCCATTGCACCCATATTGTAACGAGCAAATCTAGATTCGTAAACACTTCCGTAAAAAGAAAAAATACCTTCCGTATGACCTGTTAACAAACCTTCAAGATTTACTGTACATGAAAACATATAATTACCTGTTGTGGGAGCTGTAAAAACTCCCGTACCAGTATTGTATGCGCTTCCAAGGTTGACTAGAGCTGTATTAAATGGAATAATATAAACAGTTCCATCACCAGTTACATTTGATTGAGTAGAAGAAAGATAAGCAGAAAACAGGCAAGTTGTTCCGTTGTTATTTATTGTTATCGTACTTCCCGATGCAGATGTATTTACACGAGTTCCCCCTAATACATTTAAGTTGCCTAATGCAGGCACAGCAACACCCGAATCAGTTGTGAATTGAATTGGTACTGAAGGAGGTAATACACTTGTTGAAATGTTTAATAGACCTGCTTGACTCATTAAGATCTCCTTGCGAAAATACCTTCAATGTAGACAGAACCAGAAGTAGGAGCTGTCGACTGTTTAACATAGAATTGAGTGCCTATTGACATAACAAAAGTGTCAGTGTCCGATATCGGTGGTGCGTTTGTAGACAGATCCCAAAGCAGGAATGAATTAGAGGGTAGAAAGAAGTTGTTATTTGTTCCGTCTACACTTATGAATACATCCCCGTTTGTAGCATTTACAATACGGAACTCACGCCAGTTCTGAGACAAAGGAGTCCCAACTGCTGCGTAAGTTCCTGAAATACCACCAAAGGCTATGGATCTGAGTGTGTCAAATCTTGCTACTGCCATTGGTATCTCCTTAGTTTACGATTTCCCAAGCAATTACAGAAACATCTGCGGCTTCAAGAGCACTTGCATCGCCTACTTGAACAGATCGAATTTCAAAAGACGTTGCAGCTACAATTGTTCCTAATGTAACAAAACCCAATGCTGCTGCTCCTGTTGCTCCAATACCTTGACGGTATAAACGAATGATTGAAGAAGCTGTTACCGCTGTTGTTGCAACTACGGCTGTACCTCCGGCAAGAACGACAGTACCAGCAGAGTTTGCACCAGCTGCAGTTGTTGATGCTACGCTAGAATATACGTCCTTGTTTCCCGCTGTACCTCTTACTATGTTACCGTTTGTGGCAGTAATGTTACCAAGTGTAGCTGTTAGGGTTGTAGCTGCGGTTATTGCTCCTGCATTTAGGGCACCACCGTCCAAGTTTAAGGGAGTAGCTCCACCGTTTGTGAGGAGTCCCATCAATGCTAAACCGTCTTTAATATCAGCTGTTGCTGCAGGTCTTGCTGCTGCTGCAATACCGAAGAAACCGATAGTACCTGTTGTATTACCGATGTTTGCTACTGCTCCAGCTCCTGTTGAAACGCTTGTAAGACCGGTAGAATCTAAGGTTGTTGCATGCACAGGTCGAGGAGTCGTGCTACCGAAACCTAAGACAGGTGGAGAAGCAAAGTCAAGTGCTGTAGCTGAATTTGCTGTGGCTGGTGAAATGTAGACATCTGTAAGAACACCTGCTGCTGCTTCTGCTGCTGTGGCGGCTCTTACAGTTGAGTTAACTACTGTGGCTGGTGCAGAAGCTCCTGGTGGATATCCTGCGTAGCCTAATGGATTGGTAAATAGACCCATGTGATTCTCCTTTTGAAATAATTTATTTACTTTTTAGGTAAATTTGTACTGTTTGTTGTTTTGTTGTTTCTTTTTTTTGTGTTATTGAGGTATTCTAGTTTTAACCAAGGAATTCATATGTCACCAGATCTAATGGCTATTATCGGAGTCAACATAGGTTTATTTGCTTCAATGGCGACTCTAATCATTTGGACAGTTAACAAACTTGATTCCGACATTAAAAGTGTTTGTGCTCGCCTTGATGGTCATGCAACTCGTATTGATCAACTTTATCACATGTCAAATGCTAAACATGATGCTCAAATGCAACGTATCGATCAGCTATATGAAATGTTTGTTGAGCTCCTTAAGGCAGGTAAATAATGGACTGGTTTAAACAACACTCCGATACACTTGCTATTATCACTACATTTGTTTTGTGTTTTTGGCACGTAAACGAAAAAATTATTCAACTAGAAAAAGATGTATCGATTATCAAAACAGTGTTGATTCTAAAAAACATTATGCCAGACCAACTTTGTAAAACTCAGGAGCAATAAATGGGCCTTACAGAAGTCATTACAGTTTTTGCAGTTGTAACTACAAATTTAGGTACAGTTATTGCACTTTACTGCCAAACAGACCGAAAGTTAGACGCTATCCAACAAGAAATGAAAGACTTTCACGGAAGACTTTGCACTATTGAAGAACGTTACCAAAAACATCGGAAGGACTAATCAGTATGTACCTAACTGGCATGTAAGATACTTGTCTCACTATGATTGTTACTTACTTTTTATTTTTTGGTTTTCATCGGAAACACTTCTGTTATTTTGCTCTGCTAATGCTGCTTTTATGGGTTCCAGCATTTGTTTTCCTATCTTAGTCATTAATCCAATATCATTCTTTTCAGACGCAAGAATCATATCTTCTACAAGTTTAAGAAATGAAGCATCTCCCATGAGTTTAGTCAAATAACGAGCACCTGATTTTGTTGTTTGTTTATTTTGTTTTATTCCTCATCCAAAGCCTGCTCTAGTTCCTCAATCGCAGCAATAAACGCTGTAGTATCTAAGTTTCTTTGAGATGCTTTGATAAACGCTTTGCGCACTCTCGGACTGGTTGCCATCTTTTGAATTATTTTTGTCGCAAGAGGAGCCATCATTGCTTTAACAACACCGAATTTCATGAGAGTGAACAGGTTTAGCGTCATTCTCCCATTAACCCCCAAGAAGTCTAAGAAGCTTTGAATCTTCGCAGCCATCGGGTAGTCTTTGTTAGCCTTCTTCTGTAAAACTGTTTGTCCTCTTTCACCTTTTGATTTCATCTCCGGCGTTTGAAACTTACCCTTCTCTCCAGATGGTTTCCCTAGCTTCTCAACCACTAACTCTTGTGTGTTTTTCTTGAGGTTGTTGGCTCTGACTAACAGGTTCTCGAAGAAATCTAACGCTTCTTTACCGCCCAGTTGCTCCAGGTTGTTCCGAATCGCAGGGTTCTTCATCATCTCATTCAGCTTCTCAAGATTGATGGTTCCATCCTTGCTAATCACTGTCCTAGCCATGTCTTGCAGGGTTTGTTTCTGAAGATAGTCGACAATCTCTGCGCGTTGGGGATGTGTCTTAAGTGCGTCCTTCACAAGCTTCTGTCCTCTCGGATTCTGCCATAGGTCAAGCACGCGATTGGGTCTCTGTCCTGTGTTCATTGCTGTTACAAGGTCTTCATCAATAGCTTCGTGCATCCTATCGGTTCTTCCTTTGATGCTCTGCTTGTTGATCGGAACCTTTGATTTGATGATGCTATCTGCGACTTGCTGTGACTGTTTCGATAAGCCAGATTTGATTTTGCGCAAGAACTCTTCAGCTTTTGCGTGGGTCATCTTGTTCATCTTCTCGAGAATCTGTCGCTCTACATTCTTCATCGTGCTAGGCTGGACAACCGCTCGCAAGTCGTTGAGTCCTGTGGCTGATTCGAGTCCCTTCGGAATTGCTTCTAGTGCCTCGTTACTTCTGATCTTGCGGATGGAGTCTCGGCCAAACTTCTCGGCGTTCGTTGCAAAAGCTTCTTCTGCCAACTCGAACGCGGCAAGTAGGTCTTTGTCGTAAGCTCCCAAGGCCGACCTGACATCCTGTTTCACTGCCCTAGCGATAGGGTTAATCCTCTGGCGAATACTCTTATCAAGGACGTCATACTCTGCGATCTCATTCAATCGACGGCCTAGCTCTAACAAACGAGTCAGTGGAGCTTCTGTTTCCTGAATGATTAGCTCGATTGCTCCGTTCTTTGCTCTCTGTACTTTGTATCCTGCGTCTTCAAGCACATCTTCTAGCGCGTTGATTACTGTCGAGTATCCGGATGGTCTGGTGCGTAGCTCTTCCATCACTTGCACAAGATTCCCTGCTTCTCGGGCTGTGTTGCGTGGGTCTGTGGTGATGAATCTTGCGCCTTCTTCGACTTCATCATAGAATGGCTTGTATTGGGCCTTTGCTTCTTCTCTAGCTCGGTTTACACCTTCCTGAATCTCCTTACCCAGCTCGGCGTCATCCAGCGTCCTACGGCCTACAGAATCGATCTGCTGACGCACGGCCTTTTCTTCTAGATTCTCGACTAGTGCATTCAAGCTTGATGTTGGCTCTTTTGCTTCAGGCAAGATTGGCTCGGCTAGTTGGTCCAGTGAGTTGTCCATCTCTTTGAATTGCTTTGGCTTTACTTCCTTGACCTTTGTTTTTGCGGCAGGAGCTTTCCCTTCGGCCATATCTTCGATGATTGTCATGGCCTTAGCTGCTACTCGGTCACTTGCCTTGACGTCTACCCCTTGTTCTTTCAACTCGGTCAGCACGTCATTCACCACCTTCCATTCTGGTTTGCCTGTGTTTTTAGCTGCCTTGACTGTGTTGTATGCGAATTCACCTGTTTTAACAGCCCCTCGCAATGCACCATCCAGCAGCATCCATTCAAATCCATGCTTGAGTACATCGTTCACTTCGGGAAGCTCGCTTTCTTTCAATACACTTTCGGCTGTGTGGTACGCTCCACCGGCGAGTCCCATGCTAGTCAATCCAGTCAGAGATTCCAGTCCACGCAGAAGAGTCGGTGAGTTCTTAGCTGCATACCTTAGAGGAGCACTGGCAAGACGAAGAGTTTGATACGCTGCTTTTGCTGTCCCTGTGATAGGAGCTACTGAACCTGCGAGATTCCCAAAGCCTCCTAGTAACTCGCCTTCTTGCGGCTTTAGTGCATCGATATTCTCTGTTGCTCCAAATGTAACGCCTGACAGAAGACCCTTTGTGAAACCCTTGCTTTGCAAATACTCACGCATGACCTTTAAGTCTTCGTTGTATTGCATCCTCTCTTGGACTGTCATGTTCTTCAGTTCTTCTCGGCTTCTCTCTGGCGCGTAGTATGGACCGGCAGCTTTCTTTACAGCTTCTTCCTCGGTCTGTTGGCTTGGCTCTTGCACGTAGAATTGAGCTAGAGGGTCGGCAGGTTCGTCTGGCTTTGGAGTTTCAGGAGCAGGAATAGCCTTATCCGCTTCTTCTTGTCTCAACTCTTCATCGTCTACATAAAAACCTGTTAGAGGATCATTAAGGTTTGACATCAGTGATTAAGCCCTCCCGTAGCCATTTATCTTGTGTTTCGATATCAGGAGCTTTCACAGGCTTACCATTCGCGGTGCTGTAAAAGAGTGTTGGTTTTGTTGGGTTTTCTTGACTCATCCGATCAATCAACGCATCAGCCTCAAGATCGAGTTGCACAACATCCCCAATCGGAGGGTTGCCTTTATGTTCCTTGAATAGATTGATCCTCTTCTTAGCAATCTCTTGCGCGTAATTAGCATACCTACGAAGCGCGGAGATTTTACCTTTGATCTTTGCGGACGAATCGAAGCGGCTGATACCGTAGATTTTGGATAGCTGCTCAAGTTTCTTCTGCGCGATTGGTCCAGATGGGTTAAATGTCTTTACGATAGGCTCAATTGCACCGAATCCAAGAGCCTCAAGTTCTGCTGCTTCTTGGTCAAATGGGTTGAGGGCGTTGAAGTATCCAGTAGGTCCAGACAGTTGTTTGTTTAGCTGCTCCAGTCTATCGAGGTCTTTAAGGTTCCTCTGCGATTGGACAAGAGATTTCTCGGAGTCTGTGTACTGCTTCACTCGCTCTTTCGTTAGACCTTTGGTGAAATCGTCTGTCGCTTCTTTCTTCTTTTGCTTTACAAGCTCTTTCACTCCCGAAAGGTTAATGTTTCCTTCGTCGATGTCTATTGTCAGCCTCGTCTTCTCTTCTTCGGGCAGGTCACTTGCTTTGAGAAGCTCTCTTGCGTTGTTCTTCTCTACATCCTCTTTATTCTGTTTCTCTTCTCGCGTAGTTTTGTGTTGTTTCTGAAGCTCTTCGAATTGAGCTGTACCTAGGTAGTTCTTGAATAAGTTTTGTTTCGCTTGAGGATTATAGGTTTTAGTTCCTGTCACTGCATCGAGGATTTGTCTTGGCGTTGGGTTCTCTCCGAGATCACCAATTGCTTTTTGTAAGGCCATGTCATCTGCACGGTTCTGATAGCCTTGCGATACTCCTGATCCAATCGCTTGAAACGCGTCTGACCAATCGTTTTCTTTAGGAAGAATTGTTACCATGTTTTACCCCGCTATAAGCCCTTTAATCCAGTTTCCTATGTCACCTGCAGATCCGGCAGCTCCTCCTCCAAAAGACTTACCAAGGCCCTCTCCTGAGCCTCTAAAGAAGCCTTGGACAGCACCCTCTGTTCCTGGCTTGTAGATGTTCTCAAAAGGTTTGGTTCCGAGAGCTGTATTTACACCCGAGATCTTGTTTTGCTTCTGCTGGTTCTGCGCTTCGTACATCAATTGAGCTAGTTTCGCTTGAAGGTCTGTCGCTGCTTTGGCCCCAGCTCTTCGCATGCCACTTCCACCTACTTGATTTCCTGCAATAAACTTCTCTTGTATTAAAGGAAGTATCTCGTCTTGAAATTGTTGAATAGCTGGTTTAGATACTCCTTCTTCAAATGCAGCTTGATCAAATCCTCCGAAAATGTCTTTAAGAGGACCTTCACCTTTAGATATTCCTTCAGTAATTAACCTTAGAAGTTCTTTTTGATCTGGCGATTGTGTTTCTAGTTGTTTCGTTTTGCCTTTCTTCCCGAACAGGAATTCGCTTAATTTAGGCATTGATTACCCCTTAATATAATAAACTGTTACGTAACCTGAAAATGCTGAGCGGTCAACTCCTGCACTAGTCAAGACAATATTTGTTCCGTTTCTTACAATTGATATGCTACCAGCTGGAAACGCAACATCAAGATGCGGAAGTAGAAGTGTGTTGCTGCTAGACAAAGAACCGTCGCTTATGCAGCACACGATGTTAATCACCGTAAAGTTCCCTGTAATAGCAAGAGGAATTGTGTTACTAGTTCCTATAGCTACCCATGCCGAAGTAGGAACTGTAATAGTCCATATCGGCTTGTTATCAACCCATACGAAGGATGTTTGCCTCTCTCTTAAGAAGAAGCTCTCGTCGTCGATCACGGCATTCACACTGTTAGCTACAAAGATGTGTTGAGTTTGAAGCTGGTATTGAAACTGTTGCTTCTGGTCCTCTGGTTTCCCTTCGTATTTTTGCCATGAGAAGTTTGGTTGTAGCTTGCCCATTAGTTGAAGATCCTTCCTGCAGGTTTGAAGTATGGCACAATTGCATGGATACGGATCGGCTGGTTAAGCTGGCTACCTGCAAAATCTTCTTCGGCTTGATAGAATCTAAAGGTGTGCTCTCTTGCTACTGCACCTACATAGATTCTTTTCCACACCTTAGTTTGTGGCGTGTTAGGACTCATCGAATCAGTTGTGGTAAATGTTAGTATCGTTTCTTGATAAAAACCAGAAGGAGTACCGTCGGGAAGCTCAAACAGTGTATCGTCTCTGTAGAACTGAACGCGGAGCTTAGAGGCATTGTTAGCACTCACGAAGATGTCAAGGTACCCCAAACGACACAGTTCACCAGCTTCTATAAACGGATTGAAGTTCTTACTAATAACATCGAACAAGACTGGAGCGCGGGTACCGTCAGGAAGTGTTCTTGTGTTTGTGTTACCTAAAGTGTATACAACACCGTTTCTGTCACCTGCAAGATCGATTAAGGCATCTTTAGATTCATAGTAACTTCCCCAGGCATAATCAGCATCGCCCCATAAATCGAAGTTGTTCCCCCATGTATCTGAAGAAGTTACAGTACCAAACCCAAGACAGTTAAAAGGAAATGTATAAACTGCGTATGTTTGATCAAGATAATTGAATGCCAAAACATTATCCGATCTTTGAATTTCATTAGAAACCTGAGAATCGAATTGCTTGAAACACAACCATCCTTCCTTGAAATCATCAAACCTTTCACCATAGCATTGCCCCATACTTGTTTGGTCTATTGATATGATTGGACCTTCGAAAAGCACTCTATTGTTCAATGTAAAGTCTGGAATGATCTCATCTGCTCTTTGCACGTTAACGCCGTCAGAAGCAACAATAGCTGGCTTCCCAACAGAAGTTCCGTAGGAGTCGTAGTTTATCGCAGAGTATCTTGTATCGCATCTCCAGATGTTGTTTGTTGTATCCCAACGGAAGGGGCTAAATGAATCACCAGTGAATCTAAAAACACGTTCTGAAGAAGCAAAACGCACGATCATGTCAGAGTTGATAAAGAAAAATAACCGGATTGATTCTGAAGTAGGAGCCTCAAGATCACCTGCGCCATTAGCAGTAATGAAATTAAAAGGATTTAAAGGAACTGACCAGTAGATAGAGCTTGGTTCCAATTGACCAGAAACTGTAGGGGCTAACAGCAAAAGCCTTTCTCGATTGATAGCAACGTGGAGGCATTTGGTAATATCGTAAGACAGGCTGTTTATAGGCTTAGTAGATAGATTTGTGTTTAGGAACCTTAGGCATGTTCCGTCGTAATATCGAATAGGATCAACGTTATTTGTTATAAAGGCATTGAATTGATAGTTAGCTACAGAGAAGAAGTTTGTATAGTCACCTGTAAACACATCACCATACACGCAAGCTATAACGTTTAGAGTATCGTTTGCTAAAGGAGCAGCGCTAAATGTAAGGGTCCATGCTCCTGTTACGTAGTTAATAAATCCTGTAGCTGTAGGAGCGCCAACACCTGTTAAGAGACCTGCTCCGTTGTCAGTAATTGTGGTTTTAACAGCAGGAGCTACACTGTATAAAATCATGTTGACTGTGCCTGGAACTACATTAGCACCGAGAGATCCTGTAAATGTTAAAGCTGCTCCATTAAACGCAGGTGTTGTAGTAACATCTTCGTTCTGAGACTCATGAGGTATTTCCGTGATGCCATTGTCAGAACCTGCAAGAGATGCTGTTACACCTGATAAAACAACTGACTTACCTAATCTTCTAGTATTAAATATCAGGATGTCTTGGCTACCGTTTCTATTGAAGAATTGTTTTATGCCCATGATGTCGAGATCAAACGCAGGCATCAATATATCACTAGTCGCATAATCGTATGTGATGGAAACTACATTGAAACCACCAGGAACAATCGCGGGAGCTACATCAAACGTTAGACTAACAGCCAAGGTGGTTGTGTTAATTGTTCCAACACCTGTTCCGACGCTTACGAGATTGATGATGTCAGGTGCTGTAGAAGAAGCGAAGGTAAATGTTTCTTTAGTAGTCGCGCCTGCATTTGTAGCTGCTTGTGCTGTAATGTTATTTGTAGAAGGCGCGTAATTCAATGTTCCTGTAAATACTTTGTTTACGCCGTTAGGAGCAGGAGTTAAAGCAATTGTTTCTCTGTAGCTCATTCTTGCGTACAAATCGTAGCCAGCTATCTTCTCAAGAACACCTCGATACAAGTGCGCATTCTTTACAATCTGATATGCATCTCTAGGAAGCAACCACGGTTCTACTGCCTCGGCAAAACCTGTGCGAAAGTTAGAGATTGAGAAGCCTTGGTATTCTTTCATTATGGTGTCGAGTAAGTTATTAGGTACGTATAGACTCCATTGTTACTAGAACTATCTACTTTTGCTTTAAAGATTAATCCTGCATTAGTAAGAGACATGCCTGGATCTTGTCCCGAAACACTAGTTCCGCTGATATACATGTCTGTTGTGGTTGTTATTAATTGGCCTGCAGCACAAGCAGCAAGAGCGGAGCCTTTTAAAAAGATCCAATAATTTCCTACAGCATTTGCAGGTATTGTATCGACGTTAGCAAAAGTAGTGTTAAGAGCCACGGTTCCTGTTAATACCTTTAACGGAACATTTGTCAATTGAATCTGAAAAGCGGTTCCGTTGTAAAACTTAGGAATACCTCCAGAAACATAGTATTGTCCGTTAGTTCCTGCAGGTAGTGCGCCTGGATCCGCTTGATTAGGCATAGATACTTTCAAGTGATACATGTCGGAACCGGTACCAGATGCATTGAAGTTATGCTCTTGCTGAAGACCTGTTTCCAAAAAATCAAAGTTATCTTGAATCAACGGCTGAGTAAACGCTATTGTCTGTGTTGCTTGAGGTGTATTCTTAGTGTAGGCCATTCTATCTCCTAGAACTGTGGAACTGATCTTTGATAAATGTATTCTTCGTAAGTGTCTTGCATACTCACGTCTTTGTACCGGTTGAATTGCACAAGAGTTTGGTCATACTGATCCATTTGGTTAAAGTCTGCAAAGATCTCAAGCGAAGCACCGTAAGCTATCAATGGTCCGAGATCTGGACGAAACGGAACATCTGTTAAACTCACAAACTCAGGAGGAATCTGTATCCCCTGCATCTTAATGAGGTACACTTGATCGGGTACGCTGCGCAAGACGAACATATTAACCAAATCTCTAGAAGCGACAGTTGCATCGTCTAAAGGCTTTGTCTTGTAAAACAGGATGCCCTCCGGTCTGTTAGGTAAAAACGTTTGGTAGGTTGCTACGATGTTAGTGTTGTTAGCAGGGGCAACTAAAAACGTCAAGCTTGCTACTGAACCTGTAGTGTAATTAACAGTACCGACAAGAGGAATACCAGAAGCAGTGGTAAACCCTCCGGTTCCGTCATCTTGTGCGACCTGAGTGCCATCTGTGACATAAAGACTCCTTCTTAAAACAGGGAAGTTTGATATCTGGAAAGTAAAGCTAGTTGTTACTCCATCACCAGTAGCTACCACAATTTTATTTTCTTGCTGCGGATAATCTGAAAAGAAAATATCTGGACTTAAGTACCATTCAAGAGGAAACCCATCGACCCAGGCTTGAGGGTTTAATGTTTGGAAATTAGTAGGAGCAACATATTGGTCGACATTAGCCTGCGTATAAAACTGATGGTAAGTGTAGCCCCAGAAGATTTTAAGCTCCTTGGGCAACAC
>JACCDR010291962.1_pt1 | contig 35261 bp, 51 predicted proteins | sample 7446431 | NCBI WGS metagenome assembly JACCDR01 (sample SAMN15323443, study PRJNA562643) | freshwater metagenome | isolation source: river surface water | place: USA:Blue River Watershed | collected 2017-08-17 | reverse complement strand
GTGGTGGGAAGGGTCCAGCGGCAAAGCGTTCTTCTATTTCCTTTTTCAGCTTCTTCAAAAAATCAATCTGCTCCTGCGACAAGGGCTCTCCCAAATCATCAGGCTCCGCAGGATCAGGATGGTTTGGTATTTCGCCCAACTCCTCCGCTCCCCACCAGGCACGCAAATGCTGTAGTAAGGCGTCCACCCCTTAGCTTTTGCGAATCCATTTTTGGCGGCCCTGCGATTGAAGCAATTGGCCATAATGCTTGGGAGATAGTCCACTACCCACTATGTTCCAACCGCCATGGCCCGTTTTTATCAACCGGCTAATGTCTGACTGCACTTCTTTCAAGTCTTTTGCCACCGCATCATGGTGTATCACTTGGCCAGATGAAATGGGTACTGTGGATGGCATGCTTCCCATTCCCATGGCGGCAGCCATAATACCCAGCATTCCGATTGTTGCTTTTTTCATTTCTTATTGTTTTGAGACTTTTGTTTTACGCTTCTCGCTTTCATAATCCAGGGCCTGTGCTTCTCCAAATTCTTTATCCTCACTGGCATACACCAGTACATCAAATGCCTTGGTGATGCGGACACATTGGATACTATTGAGGCCACTGTTTGGAATATCAAAGACCTTGGTGTTGGCGATGCTTTTCAGGAAGTTGACCCAGCCCCAGCGGGCAAAGTGCTTTTTGGCGTGTGTGCCGCTTCCTCCGGGTACTCTGCTTGGGTGGAAGACTGGAAAGAGCTGATGAACAAACTCATTGAACCGAGTAAAAAAAAACCTACCTGCAAGGCTATGTCCATGGGTAACGATCTCATCAATTGCATTCGCTCACTTTCCTCATACATGAAGCTTTCATCGTAAGGCTCACCTTTCTTGCGCAGGAAGATTGCGCAGAGCTTCAATAGGCTTTCCCATTTGCCACGGCCCAGGTCGGCCATATCCTGCACCATTTGCTTGGCATCAATAAACTCGCCAAACGTCATGTGGCTGCCATGCTTTAGTTCGGGTGGATGCAGCTCCCAGGTTTCATTGTTCCACACAAATTCTTTTTCCGGCTCCAGGCTTGCTTCATCTTCCATTATCACTGCCAGGCTGGCGAAGTAAATGTTGGCAATGGTGTCAACGAATTCGCTTTGCTTCAGATCTTCAGTAGATGTATTGGTAAAGAATGCCACAGTCCGAAACATTTTCTCGAACTGGAAGTGTGCTATTTCCAGTTCCTTTTCCGGCCCATCGGGCATTTCGGTTAATGAGGCTGCCATTTCATCCAGCTCACGGCCGTGCTGCTCATAAAAGTCAATGCGCTGGCCCAGCGTTATCTCACGCAGGCTGGATGGAAGTATTGCCTCTTTGCCGTTGATGATTACCCGCATTACTTACCCTTTTTGGGCTTAGGGTTGGAGTTGCTTTTTGGAGCGGCCTGTTCTTCTGGCGCAGGCTCATCGACTTCAGGTGCTGCTGGCTGTTCGGCCTCGGCTGTAGCCGGTTCGGTGGTTTCAGTTTCAGCAGGGGTGTCAATGCCAGGTATGGGAATGTCTTCACCATCATCCTCGATGTTGTCATCGAGGTCTTCCTGCTCTGCAAGCTGCTGTGATATTTTGGCTGCAGTGTGCAAGGAAAGTTTAGAGGCTTCATCAACCGCCGTCTCTTCTTCCAATTGCGCATCAATCTCATGCTGGCGTGCTTCTTCAGCCGCCTTGGCTTTAATAGCCGCCTGGATGGTTTCAATAAACTCTTCGGTGATCTCCGCATCTTCGTAATCTTCAACGCCGGCCAGCTTGGCCACGCCACGAAGCACCAGCAAGTCATCGTTGCTGCGATAGTCATTCAGCAGGCCTTGTGGGCTCAGCGTTTCAAACTGTGCATGCAACGCCTTCACCCGGCTTACATAGGCATCCCTATCAGCCTCGGCTGTAGCCATAGCAGGTTGCAAGGGGCTGGCCAGGTTGTCGCCAATTACAATGGGCTCAAACTGTTCATTGGAAAGATGGGCGCTGTGGGTAATACCGGCCAGAAAATTCACTTTGTTCAGCAGCTTATTAAAGCTGCTTTGCACGCCGGCCAGTATTATCTGGTTGTCGGGGTGGTTAAGAATTGTTTTGGCTTGATCTCTGGTGGAAATGAGCAGGTCGGAAAGCGCCTTTAACTGCTCCTGGGGCAATGCATTTGACATTTTGGAGAGGTTTCTCCAAAAGTATAGAAATTATGCAAAACGCATAATAAAAATAAAACACTTACCCCCCTTCCGAATTATGGCAATTCATCTCGTAGAATTCGGTATGCACTTCTAATTTTGAGATAGCCTGGTAGTCGCAAAAAATAGTACAAAAGGGAAGTAGAAAATGCAAATAGTACAGCCAAGGCTGCGGCAAACATTTGCCAGTCTTTGACTACTTTAATTCTGTACTTGGTTCCGAAATCAGCCATGTATTGACTAAGAGTTATTCGGTAGGATGTGTCAGCATCGTTGATACTCACTATTAATGTAGTGTCATTTTTTACGTTGAGGTTCATGAAATATTCTCTGCCATTGATGATAGCAGTTTCTCTGGATCTCCATCTGCTGTAAGGACTAAGAGTGAATTGGAATGCAGCAATAACTACGATTATTAAGAATAGTCCAAAAATGATCATTGAAGTGAGACTTTCTTTTAGATTCAGGTTTTTAATTTTTTCGATAGCACTTAACCCGGCTGCTCTCATTTTTAGTTCGAGTTTGTGGTCATCAAAACGGCTTGCTCGAACACCACCATTGGGTGCGGCACCTCCACCGATAATGGATGAATATGTGAAATACTCACCTCTTTTTAGCAATTCAATTTTTATGTCAATTTCCGTCTCATCCTGGTTTTTTGTGAAGTCTAATTCTAACTCTTTTGACTTCTTTACTATTTGAAAATCATGAAACTTGTATCCATCTGATAGAATTATTTTGAGTGAATTGCCTTTTGATGCCGGCTGAATATCATTCCCACCAACATTCGCAATCCCTGCTTCATAAACATACAAGTTGGAATTCAATTCTTTTCCTTTGTAGGTAATGTTTAAATCGTCAATGTTCTTTTTTGCCGGCTCTAAAAGAGATACATTGGTTGAGACAAAATGGATGACTGAAGGCTTTGATCTCCTGAAGAATTTTATTATTTGCGGAATTGCCGTGATTAAGCCAACTATGGTACCAAATATTCCTAAATAATAAAGTACTGGTGATTCGGGTATGTATAGAATTGACTGCATATCCGAATTTAAATCCAATCCAGCTTACTTTTATTATCAAAGCCATCATTTTTATTGGTTTCTCCAACCACAATCCTCCTCTGCTTCTTCAACTGCCTGTGCGTCACCACTCCATACCTAATGGCATCTTTGGCGTGGTTTTTCTTGTCAATAGGTGTATCGGTGGGCTCTTTGTTTGCATCCAGCTGCCATTTATACTCCTCGTTTTCGTGCCAAATGTCCGTGCTTTCCTGGGTGGCGTAGTTTTCCATGGCCGTCAGCTTCTTAATGCCAAACAGTACGCTGTCCGGGCCTTTGTCGGCAGGTATTACATTAAAGCCCATGTCTTTTAGCTCCTGAATGCTTTTGGCTTCCGAGCTATCGGCATAAATGGGTGCCTTACGGCTTACACCACGTATTCGCATAAGGGCTGCCAGGGCCGGGTTGGTAAGGCCAGGCTCATACACCACCTGCCGGTAAAAGTTGCGGTTATTATGGCTCTTTATTTCTATCAGCGCCACCGGGTCCTCGCTATACCCAAAGTCAAGCCCGTAGTACGATGGATAGGGTAGGCTTTCGAAGAAGGCATTGGTGATCGGCTTCCAGTTTCGGTATATGCGGCCCTTGGCTCCTTCGGGTACCAGCCCCAATACGTCTACATAATACTTCTCCTCGTTGTAAAAGGTATTGTTGGGATCTCCGTAGCCCTGGTACTTGAGAATCGTCTTTTGGTTCAGGTTTCGCAGGTTGTCCTGGTAGGTGCTGTGGATGGCTAATAGCTCTGGCATGTCTTTCTGCACAGCCCGGTAGTAGGGTATAGGCTTGCCTGCCGGGTCGGTTATACCTGATTCAATCAGGTTGAAGAAACGCTTGATGAGCCAATGATTTTTATTGGGCGGGTTGAATAGCAGAATGATCTGGATGTTTTCAATCTTGTTGGTCCGGATGCTATCATCCAGTTTATTGAAGTCTTCCTCGTCTACTTCCTCAGCTTCTTCAATGAGGATATGCGTAATGCCGGCGAGTGATTTAAGCTTGGCGCTTTGGCTGCCCGATGCTTTCTTGAAGCCTTTGGCAATGAAACCATTGCCGGTGGGTTTGTAGGTAGCAGCTTTTTTACTGTCAGTTACTGCAAATTGGTCTTCATCAAAGTCGCTATTCTCCAAGCGGTCTTTCCAATCCTGGAAGAGCGAATCCTTGATATCACTATAAACAGAACGCATGATCACACCTCGGAAATACTCCGGCTGCGTCATGCGAAAAAGAAAGTAGTCGGTGGCAAAGTGAGAGCCACCACGGGCACGGCCTCCCCATATCAGTATGTACCGGGCCTTGGTTGAAAATACCGGCTTGTAAAGTTTATTGAAGCGAAAGGTGGCATCATTCGGCATAATCTTCGAATAGCACCCGGTGGGTGGTCTCTGTTTTAATGGGGCCACCATCTTTACCCGCATGCTCTATCTTAATTGGCCCTACAGGTATTTCCAGCTTGATGATCTCTTTTTCAATGGCCATCAGGGCAAACAAGCCAGCCGGGGTGCCTTTGTACTGCTCTTTCAGGGTGCGCTTATGCTTTTTCAGGCGCTCAATTGTTAGCAGACGCTTTTCCTGCAAGTCGGCTTCTGCCTTTTCAATCCACAAGGCTTTGGCTTTGGCAATGTAGCGGGTGGCCGTGCGTTCGCTCACTTCCCACTGCTTTCGTATTTGGGCAATAATGTCGTGATAAGGCCAGTCTTCAATGACCCATTCCATTACATAGCGCAGGCGCTTCTGTACTTCCAAATCTGGTGAAGATCCTTTCTTAGCCATTGCCAGGGAATAACACTTCAATCAATTCCAGTAAATCTTTTTGTTCCTGGATGACAGCACGGAGCTTTTCAGCTTCCCGCTCCCGCATCTCCTTCACACTTTCGGGCAAAGCACTGTCCAAAGGAGAATTGAGTAAAGTGTTGACAAGCTCAATCCGGCTGTTCATGCGCTTTTGCAGCATGCTCTTCACGTTGTTAATCGTGGCACTCATAATTTGTAGCTTTTCCTGTTCGTGCATAGCCGGCTTGTGAAGACCGGCAAAATACTTAATTCGCCATAAACCGGTACGGTGGCCCTGGTGGGACCACCGTTCTTTTCAGGGGTTTTGATTTCGGCTCAAAACCTTCTCAAAAGACCTCCGCCGAAGCGGAGTAGAAAATGCAGCATAAGGCCGAAAGGGCCTTAGTACGTTGCAAATAGGAACTCCTCTTCGTCCTCCTCGTCTTCTTCATCTTCGGACTCGGGCTCGGAGTTGTGCCATTTGCGTCCTTCGGCCTCAATGATTTCCAGCAGGGTGGTATTGCGGCCCAGGTACCCGCGGTGGTTGTCGCTCATTCGGTGCAGCTCCTGTTCAATGATGTCCAGGCTGTAGCCGTAGTAGCCGGCGAGGCTGGGCGATAAGGTTTTAACTTCGGCCACCAGGCTTTCGGCCTCTTTCATCAGTTCGTAAGCTTGGTGCAGTTTGTCAAGAGCGTTGTTCATACATGATTGATTTTGATAAGGTAATATTGGGTTGACCTACCGACCTTATCAAGTCAATGCCGAAGTTTCTTTTGCTTATTCCAACACCTGCCAATCATCGGCGAGCATATCTGTTTGGCTGGCCAGCCAGCCTGTCACGGTCTCGCCTCCGGCAGCTTTCATGTTGATGTTTGGAAATCTGGTCGCCGTGCCTTTGTCGCCTTTCTCAAATAGGGAAAGATTCACGCCACCAATATTGCCAAGGGCGGCCTTGGGAAGTTCTTCACCGGTTGCTGCATCTTCCAGGCTACGGTGATCAACAGAACCTTTGTTCAGCCAGATGAACATGCCTTTGCCGTTCCACCCGCTCCTGGCCACCTTTTGGCCGGCTTTGATTGCTTCCAAAGCTTGTCCGAAATTCAAATTTGTCATATCGATTACTGCCTCCTTAGGCAGGGTTTAAAAGTTCGTTTTCAACGGCGATGGCCGGAAACTCCTCCCTGATTTTCTTCGGATCGCCTTTGTAGAACACCAGCACGTTCTGATGCACTTTGCAAAGCTTTCGTCCGGTTTCAAACATGCGTCTTACCCGGATGGCTGCACTCCCAATCTGGTTGATGAGAACCGCATCGTTGTAAAAGCGGGCGCCGGCATTCTCAAATGCATTGATGGTATCCTGGACAAAGCCTTTGTTGAAGCCGTGCTTATCCCTTATCTCCGTTACCACAAAGCATGCAAAGCGGTTCTCTTTCAGCTTGCCAACGGCCTTGCCAATGATGGAGGTATAGATGTCCCGGAACTCCTCATAATCCATATTGCTGAGGTCGGCCGGGTCTTCGCTGTACTGTTCCAGGTCGTGGTATGGGGGACAGGAGAAAACGAAGTCGGCAAAGTCCGATTCCATTGGGTTGAGCACGAGGTTGGAGTCACCGATGTACCAGGTGGGCATCTCCGGAAGCTCATTCACCAGCTCCGCATGCTTGCGGTTGGCATTTACCTGTTCAGCCCGGAGGTCAATACCGTAGTAAGGCATTCCCAGCAGCCCGGCAGTCAGGCCACGAACCGATCCTCCGGCAAATGGGTCCAGCACCACGCCACCGGGTTTATTGAACCACCGATAGAGTATCTCGCACAATACCGGGTCGAAGATGCTGGCGCCATGGTAGAGGCTGATACCCTTCCGTTTGGCTTCTTCCAGTATTTCATCCCAGCTGGGGTCGCGGCCGAGTAGGGCACGCATTTTATTGCGGAGCTCATACACCTCGCTGTTCTGGGCGCTATCGGCCATCAGCTCCACATCCTCGCGGGTTTCCTGGCTGTCTGGTAATACAGCTTCCCATTTAGCCCGGCGCTCTTGCCAATAGCCCTGCCTGGTATCAAGGATGGAGAAAGGCGGAATTACAAAGTCTTCCTGCAGCCTGCGCTTCACCATATCCACCTCTAATGAACCCGGGCCTTTCAGACCAAGCTCAAAATCCAGCATATCGAAGTCCGGGAGGTCGATCTTCATTTTCATGGCTTCGAAATCCAGCTCAAAAGCCTTCATGAAGTCCAGCAGGCCTTTTTCCTGCACCCGGGCGTAGATGGAAGAGTATTGCAGCACCAGCTCCGCAGCTTCCTTCTTGCTGCCGCAGCTCACAAAAGTGGCCGGTAGGGTGGCGGGGATGGATACGCCTTCGTTCTCCTGCAAATGCAGAAGCATCAGGTATCGGTGCCGGCCATCCAGGCACCAGGTAATGCCATCATCAGCTTTCCACACGTAAAACGGTTGGGAGAAATGGTTTTGAAGAATCGAGGTTTTCAGGCGCTCTTTATCGGAGTTGCTCCAGCCCTTGAAATCATCTTGCTGAAGGAAATAAAGCCCTTTCCAGTCAATCTCCTTCGTTTCCAGCACTTTAGATCGTACGCTTTGCATATTCGTGTGTCACAATCAGACAACACGAATGTATATAAAATATACTAAACGCATATTGTTCAAATGCTGTCCTTTCCCCTTTGCGGGTGGTTTATGAGCTTCGAATTATGGCAAATGGTGAGTTGTACTTTACTGTCCTTTCCCGTTCTGAAAAAAAATATCAGGTTTGAGAGGCTTTTTCGAGAACAGAAGCTATTTATTATAAAGCCCCTTAGTTCTTTGACATTGATGTAAAAAAATATTTCACCGGCGGCGGGTCATTCCTACAGCTTTCTTGGCCATGGCTTCTGCTACCTGGCTGCGCAGGTTACCGGGTAACGGGCATTCGAACAATTGCAGGATAGAGATCAGCTCGGCGCAAACTTCGTCAGCAGTTTTGTAAGATGGAAAAAGGTATTGAACGGAGTAATGAAGAAGCTCTTCTGCCAACTGGTTCTTGCCTCCGGGTAAATCGTTCAGCAGTTCCAGAGATGAACTCAGGAAAATGTAGAGTTCTGTTTTAGCTATGAATTTGGCTTGTTGCATGCAATTGTCCACTGTAATTCACAAGTGCTGAAATTACTCAACTATCATGGCTATGGCTAATTGTTTAGTGTAAAAAGCGTGTAGTATCGAATAAAAATGAATGAAAGATTGTAATTCTTTCACATCCCATGGGGAAAAGTCGCGGAATGCAGGCAGGGTTAAAGGTTCGGCGAGAAATTCACAGGTTGGCCGAAAAATGTGCAGATTAACATTGGGTTTTTTGGATGGTCGGTAAATACTTTAGCAAAACGAAAGGAGGCCCAAAAGCGCCAACCCTGGACCTCCTTTCTACAAAGAGTTCTAACCCATAACAGGTGCAAAATACATCACCGGTGCCCTTAGGGGTAAAGTGGTTTTTCACACAAATCCGGATTCGATGTGAATTCTCCCTGAAGTGGTTTAAATAATTGCAGCCGATAGTGGTTGCAGTGGCTGTGGCAGCTTAATGCCATGCAAACTGTATCGCATGAGCAGTTCTTCCTTTAAGGAGAACCTATGCCCTGGATGCAACGGAAATTGTGAGGTGATCTATCGATGGTCATCCCACAATGGAAAAAGACGACCGAAGGGAGGCCGTCCTTTTCCAATCCGATTGTGTAACAAGCGGAAGTAGGTTGTGTAATCCTTGATCGCCCATGTAGGGCAACCACCGGAGCGGGTGTTGAAGCACTCGCTCCATTTTGAAAACTCGAGGGGAGGTAGCTCAGTTGGATAGAGCGACGGTCTGCTAAACTGTTGGTCGCCAGTTCGAATCTGGTCCTCCCTTCCTAAAAGCCTCGTTCTCACGGGGCTTTTTCTTTTCCAGCACCAGTGGCGCCAGAGCCGGCAAAGTATAAATTTTGATTGATTATTCTATCATATCAGACTAAATATTACAAATGCATTGCAAATGCAATTCAAACCTATATCAAACCTGTTTTGAGGACCATTCATGTATTAATTGCCTGATTTTCAATATCCGTTCTTCAAGTTGTACCTGACTCACTGAATCGTGGAAGCCAAATTCTTTCTTTTCCTGTAGCTGTTTTTGAGCCCTGGCAAGGTCGAGCTTTAGTTCATCGAGCCGTTCTCTATCGCGATCAATCATACTAGCAAATAAGTAGCAGTTTAGTAAAATTAGTAGCACTTTAGTAGTGCTGTAGTAAAAACAGTAATTCGGCTGCGCTAACGGTGTATTGCCGCAATGCTGGCCACCGGCTGCATTCAGGGCGCACCAGCGCACTGCGGCAATACTTTAGTTAGCGGTCAGCTTAAAACAGCATCACGGCAACTGAACCATCTCTATAATCTCGACTTTTGATTACACCATCTACTGACTTAATATCTATATCAGACATATTCTTCCATTTTTCGGGTAAATCATATTCTGAAAAACTTTGACCTTTACGAAGTGCTATTGGAGCATCACCGCAAAGCGACCCATAAACATATCCCTTTGACCTTGCCCACGTTTGAGCAGCGTAAAGGCTTTGGAATGTTCCTTCTACTTTAAATGTTTCTTGTTCTTTAACCTCCCGACCTAAGTAGAAGAAAGCCGAACCGCTAACAGCAGTTTGGCAAGATGCGGGGTTGTTTGCTTCGTTTGACATATTCGTGTTTATTTAAAATTTGTACTTCGTTTGTGGCTTAATGGGTTAAAATCCCGCACCTCGCCAAGCTGCGGCACGTTAAGTGAAAGGCGGGAACGAAACTTTAGCTTTTTGATACAATAATTGGTCTGTAGAACATTTGAAATATTTAGCAATCTTCATCACTTCTTCCAGCTTCGGTTGTGATGTCCTACCTTCTTCCAAATCTGCAATACGTTTACTCGTCTGTAGTTCTAATTCATATGAAAGTTCGCTACTCGACTTATTAACAGAAGCCCTAAGCAGCCGAAGATTGTATCTAAATATTTCAAATTCAGCTTTACGCCTATCACTCAACGATGCCCTGCACTTAACATTTGCTTGCCGCAATGCAGGGTTATCGTTCTTAATTTCAACTGTAGCTTTTCTATTTGCCATAAGTAAGTTGTTTCAACTGTAGTTTTTCAATGCCTGCACATGACAGCAAGCAGTTTACCGTTAGCTACCTCCACACATCATAATACCGGTGGGTGATGCCTTTAGCCAGGTTCTCCGCTACAATTGCTTCAGCCCCAACAAGCAGCGGAGTGCTTAATCTGAATTTTCCTTTGCGGAACACATCGTCGATACTGATGGTGGTTACCAATGCTACCTGCGCCATGGTCATAAAAGTGCCAATGGTCTGATTGAGGTGATACTTATCAGTGGCGCCCACCAGTAGGGTGGTGCTTAGCGGAAAACGAGGTCCAGCATTTGGGTCGCCATTCTTATACTTGTTGTAGGTGCTCACTTTTGGGTTAGCCCATTCCGGGCGGGCACCTGGGTGCCTGTACAGGTAGGCCAGCCAGTTGTGGGTGGTTACTTCCTGTTGTGCTCGGGCTATTCCTTTGATGAAGCTGGCCGTGATAAGGCTGGCGTGAAAAAGAATCCGGTCGGTTTTGGAAAAGCCACGGCCTTGGTTTGGCAGATGAAGCTCTATGGTGGGCGCTGGAATCACTGCAAGCTGCTGCGACCAGGAAAAGGCTGGGAACAGCAGGATTAATAAAAGCGTTTTCATGGGAAATTTTTTTTGGTGCTACCGGGCATTTTATTAGGGCGGTTAGGAATCTGTTTGTATGCCTGTATGGCTTTTCGCCAGGCGTCCGGGTCGTTTTTGGTTTGTAACCATTCCCATCTGGCTTTCAGGTAGGCTTTCCATTCTGATCGGTAGCCATCACGGGAAAAATCATCGAGGTATTTGGCAAGAAATTCCTCTTGGGTGAGTTCTGCTTCTAAGTTTCTGCTAGGCATGTGCTATTGGGTTTTATTGGTACTCACTATAACCGCCAGCCGGCTTTCGGTCAAACAAAATGTTGTCATTGCACCATTCTGCCAGTTCTTGCATAAGCTGTAGTTCTTCGTCCGTCATCGGTCTGTTGGTAGGCATTCGTTTTCTTTCAACACAGTCGCCTATCCATTGCGCTGTTTCAAACTTCATGGGTGCCGCCATCATGTTGAAGCGCTTACGAAATGTCATTGTGTTGGGAGAAAGTTTGTTGTTGTTCATATTCTTCGGGTTTTGATTGTCAAAATGGTTTGTGTTCAATCCTTGTCTGTCAACATCTCCTAATTCTTCACTTTTTAGGATATCTCTCAGCAACCGAACACCAGCATCGCTGCATCTCTTTCCTCCTGGTTGGCGCTGCCGGGCCACTTGGTGTATAGCTTGAATAGTTGCTGCGTGATCTTGCCTTTCGGTTTCACCAGCAGGTGCGCAATATTCTTCTTGATGCAGAAGGCTAAAATGAGCTTGCCGGCTGCGTGATTCTCGCCCACGTTTTTTGCGGTTCGCTCCGCTGCAGCACCACGGCCGCTGTTGTGCCAGTTGGCTTTGCTAATTAGCCAGCCTGCTTCCAGTATCACCAGGGAGGGTTGTGGCCGGTTCAAGAGTGAATCGTTCAGATCCACCATATCAAGGCAGGTAAGGCAGATAAACTTTTTTTCGTGGCGGTCCCACACGGCATATCCACTTTCACGCAGGTCGGGGTCAATCCCGATCAAGTATCGATAGTCTGTTAGTATCGGTTGTTTCATAATCTGTTTTTGAGTTCATTTTTGAAGGCAGGAGTAGGAATATTTCAAAGTGCATGCGCCGCTTCAATTCGTGCTTTATATACCAAAGCGCTACCGTTTCATAGATGTCGATATCTGTGGCGCAGGGTTCTTCAGCCCACAACAAACCGTTTATGTATAAGTGTAGTTTCATCAAAAGGGCATATCCTCATTAATTTCATTGTTTGTTTCAAAAAAGGAACTCGCACCGAGGCTAACTGTTTTCCAGCTACCCATTGGCATATGTGCAAGCATTAGCTGGTCGTACTCTTTGGGGTCGTACCAACGTTGTATGGCCAGATCCGTTCTAAAGTCCACATCATCCAGGCTGCCATTTCGGTGTTTTCGTATTTGCAACTGAGCCATGTTTTTTATTCCGGGGTCGATGGTGCCATCGGGCTTCATATAATCGGTGCGGGTCAAAAAGCCTACAAAGTCTGCGTCTTGCTCAATAGCCCCCGATTCTCGCAGGTCGCTTAATTGAAACTTATTGGGCCCTTCCTTGCGGTTTTCCGCTGCCCGGTTTATCTGGCTAAGGGCTATTATCGGAATGTTTAGTTCTTTGGCCAGTGCCTTTAATGATCGCGAAATGTTGCTTATTTCCTGTTCCCGGTTGCCGCCACGGTCGTTTTTGTCGCGACCATTCATAAGCTGCAGATAGTCAATAATCACCAGGCCCACGTTGTGCTTGTTTACATATCGTCTCACACGGCTTCTCAGTTCATAAATGCTTATGCCTGCGGTATCATCGAAGTGGAGATTGGCTGCTGCAATTCTTTCGCTTGCCTGTGTTATTTTTTGCAACTCTTGGGCGTCAATATTGCCTCGCTGAATTTGCCGCAGCGGCACGTTGCTTACACTGGTTTGCAGGCGTTTTATAAGCTGCATGCTGCTCATTTCAAGGCTAAAAAAAGCCACACCGGTATTTTTTTGAGGGTGCGTAGCGGCATTCCAGGCCAGGTTGAGGGCAAAGGCGGTTTTGCCTACCGATGGCCTTGCTGCTAAAATGATCAAATCGGGGCCCTGCCAGCCACAGGTGACAATGTCCAAATCTCTAAAGCCACTGGGTATACCCAGCAACTCTTGCGGGTGCTGCATGATGTTGTGTAGCTCAGCCATACTGTTCAGCACAAGCTCGCCTGTGGCTACCGGTTCTCGCTTCACCGTTCCGTTGCTAATCTGAAAGAGCGAATGTTCGGCAGCATCCACCAGGTCAAAGGCATCCATTTCTTCATCAAAACCATCTTTTACCAATTGACTGCCATGCTGTATTATTTCTCGCTTTATGTAGCGCTCTACCAGTATGCGGGCATGGGTTTCTATGTGGGCGCTGCTCACTACCGCATTGGTAAGTTTGGTAATGGTGTAGGGTCCGCCAACCTGCTCCAGGGTACCATTCTGCCGCAGGTTTTCTACCACTGTCAGCAGGTCTATCCCGTTTTTGGCATCGTACAGGCGGCACATGCCACGGTATATTTCCTGATGTTCCGGCTTGTAAAATGTTTCTGCCTTCAGGTATTCGGCCACTCTATCGTAAGCGCCCTGCTCAAGCATTATGGCACCTAATACGGCCATTTCCAAATCCACAGCCTGCGGGGGTAGCTTAGCCTGTAATGCCATACTTCCTGAGTCGCTCTTCGTGCCGTTCATTGATTTCTTTTTGTAATTCTGATGCATTGGGTTCTAGCTTTGCTTCATGTGTTGTGTTGGCTTTGTTCTTATTCCATCGGTGGTCGTTATTCACCCATTTTTCAAGGCGTAGTTTCAAATCCCATGTTCTTTCCTGCTCCCATCGCATTCGGGTTCGGCTTTTATTAGGCTCACGCCAGTAGTCGTAAAAGGCCCTGAGTGTTTCCCTTCCATAATCGGGCAGGTAGGGCTTCAGGCTCATGTAAAATCCCTTTTCCCTTTCAATCATTCTGGCTTGTTTTTCTGCCAATCCTGTTACATCTGTGGGCGGGGCAGCGTTAGCTGCATCATCATTACCCCCTATATTTTCTTCTTTACTTTTATTTACCTTTTCTTTTCTTTTATTGCCGGCTTTTTCTTCGCTTGTGCCGTCGCTTAAGCGTTCGTTTTCTTCGCTTGTGCCGGCTGTTTCTGTCGCTTGTGCCGTGTTTTCTGCTTTTTTCTCATTGGTTGCTGCGGCGCCTTTTTTACCACGCTCACTCATCCGTTTGCGTTTTTCTTCAAACTTTTCCATGCGCCTGCACATACTTTCGCTCCAGATAAATACCCCATCGCCTTGCAGTAATTCAAACTCGTTGAGGCAGCTTTCAATAAACTCCTGGCACCGGTCTCTGGTAATGCCCATTTCTGTGGCAAGGCTGCTGTAGGCAAACTTTTTTGTGATGTCAATCCGGTAGTCTTCCTGTTCCCGCAGTATCTCCAGTAGTATCCACCACCAGCCATAGCCTTCAGCGCCATATACACTTCGGAGGGCTATTATTTTGGGGTCTCGGCGGGCATTACAATCATGGGAGAAGTAGTAAGTATCCTTTTTGTGGGCCATATATCATCAAGCTTGTTGAGAGGTATTAAAAAGTGAATCCGCGATGCGGTCAATGATCTCTTTCTGTACATCATCCACGCTTCCGGTAATGGTGCTGGCCATCTCCCGCTTTGCTTCAATGATTTCGAGAATTTTAATGTCGATGGTATCGGCTCCAGCGAAATACACGCATTGCACACTGTCCTTTTGGCCAATTCGGTGCGCCCTGTCTTCACACTGGTTGGCATCGGCAGCATGCCAGGGAAACTCTACAAAAGCCACCCGGGAAGATGCGGTGAGGGTAATGCCTACACCACCGGCTTTAATGTTGCAAATGATTACCTGGGTACGGGGGTCGTTTTGAAAATTGTCCACCGCTTTTTGGCGCTGGGCCATGTCATCACTGCCCGTTACTGTTACTGCTTTTGGATAGCGCTTCAGTAGTGCTGCAGCAATCTCTTTTTGGTGAATGAATACAATCACCTTCTCGCCGCTTTCCACTACTTCATCGATGTACTCACACACTTCATTGAGCTTGCCACGGGCACTGATGTTTTTGCATACACCAATCTTCACCATCAGCTCACCACGCATGCTTCTTTCCACCTGCTCATCGGTGCGTTCGCGGTATTGCTTGAGGTAGCTGGCCAGGTCACGCAAGGCATCCTGGTACTCCTTGCGGGTGGTGATATCGCACATCACAATTTGCCTCACCTTGTCAGGAAGATCTTTGAGCACATCCTTTTTCCGACGTTGATAAAAGCAGGTAGTGGCCAGCTTGTAGTGCAGCTCTTTCAGGTTGGTAGCACCCCGGCCGTCGCCGCCGCAGTAGCGGTTCAAGAATGCTTTCCAGCCACCAAACTCACGAAGCCTGTCAATAATGGCTAGCTGGCTCATCAAATCCTTTGGCTTATTTACCACAGGTGTGCCGGTAAGGCCCAGCACCCATTCTTTGCCAGTGGCAATGCCTTTGCAAAACTTAGCCTGCTGGGTACCGCTGTCCTTGCAGCGATGGATCTCATCAATGATCACGCTGCGAAACATGCCAATAGCCTCTTTGAATTGCACGTGCTTCAGTGTCAGCGGCTCATCCTCTCCTTTGTTGATGGAGGCCACGAAATACTTCTTCAGGCTGTCGTAGTTCACAATCAGCACATCTACCAAGCCAGTGCGTAGGTATTGCGGCCAGGTGTTACGCATGCTGTCGGTAAGTACTGCGGCTTTTCTGTTGGTCCATATGGCCCACTCCCGCTTCCAGTTTTCCTTCAGCGAAGCCGGGCAAATCACCAGGCAGGGAAAAGTCATTTGCCCCAGGCAGGCCTCAGCACCATGCAGGGTACTAATGGCCTGCCCGGTTTTGCCAAGGCCCGGTTCATCACCCATAATCAACCGCTTGTTTTGAAGGCTGTAGGCGACACCTTTTCGCTGATAGGCGAACAAAGTACGCTTTAGGGGTATGTCAATTTCAAGCTCGGGCAATTCGGGTATCTCGGCCACCAATTCTGTGTCCTGCACCATCTTGGGCAGCAGGTAATGATACTTGCGCCGCAGCCGAGTTACTGATTCGCTTTCGGTAATAGGTACGTACCAAATTTTGGTGTTTCTATCAAAGCGTCGCCCTGGTATTGCCTTCACATCTTCCAGCACCTTTGGGTTGAAGGCGAAGGAGATCATGTATTCATCGTTTCGTTGGGTAATAGTCATTTGGCAAAAAGGAAAATGATGTTTGCAAAAATTACTTAGGCTGGTTCGGTAGTGGTTTCAAGCTTTGCCTGGAGAGCAGCAATGCGCTTGGCTACATTGGCTTGCCGCTTATCCGCCTTTTCCTGTTGCTCTTGCTCTATTATAGATATCCGGGTACCGGCATGCTCATTCAGCATCTTGTACGCATAGTAGTTTTTGCTTCCCTTTTCCAGGTGAGAGCCATAAGCGTTGGGCAGGGTGGCCGCAATGAAAATGCGCACCATTTGCTGGAAACCAAATTCAGTTACTCCATCCCATACGTCCTCATCAATGTCTCCAAAATGTTCCTTAATCCAGTTTTTGTTGGCGTATGGTATTTTATCGGCCATGGCATGAAAGGCGGCAGTCATTTCTGCCTCCGATAGTGGAGCGGTGCTGAACATTTCTTTTGTCAATTCATCAACTTTCAGCAGCTCCAGTATCTGCTTCCATACCTTCTCGCCATCCAGCTCTTTTGCCCTGGCTTCACGTTGCTCAATGCCGGCTATTTCGGCCAGTATGGCCGCATCGCCTGCGTTTCCACTTTGTACATCGGCTATCGCTTTACCGGGGCCTTTCAAGCGAATAGGAATGGTGCGGCCATCCAGCAAGCTGTAAGCTTCTTTTATTTCCCCAGCGGCCACAGCCCGTTGGTATTCGGCACGTTCTTTTTCCCACCTTGCTTTGTCTTCAGCATAGTCCTTTTTGGCTTGAGCCAATTCTTTTTCGGTCGGCTCTTCATCATCCCAGAAGCAGTTTTCCAGGTATTCTTCCCAGCTTTCAAATTCATCATCCGGAGCGCCGTATTCACGCTCCCAAAGCTTCCTGTCCAAGATTGTGATACCAAGCTCCTTTGCCGCTTCGATCTTGCCTTTGTCGCGATCATTCAGGTAGCCACTGTCCACCACAACGATGCGGTTCGGGTCGGCCCCTATTTCCTGCAGCCTGGCCTGATCGGCTCGCATCACTTTTATGTTGAAGCAAGATTGCTTAGTACAGATCCGGCCCTTCATATCATCAAAAAGAAGTGGGCTGTTGGCGCTGTTGTGAGGGCACTTGGTGCAGGCACCTGCTTCCGGGTATAGTTTGGCATCATTGGTTTTAAAGGGTGCTTTGTCAAGGGTAACCATATTGTTTTCGCAACTGCGCTCAATACGCCACGGGTTTACATCAGTGATCTTCTTCGTTTTCTTATCCCGTTTGCATGCTTCATCAATCACATCCTGCTGCTCTTCCGGTGTTAGCCGGCACAGCATTTGGGCATGCTTCATTTCAATGAGGTTGCGGAAATAGATGTCCTGCGCATCTGGTATCAGGTCGGCCAGCTTGATGCGTTTCACCACATAGCTGAGCGATTTGCCGACCCGGGTAGCTATTTCCTCGGCACTGAATTTTAAAGCCAATGATTTGAAGGCCACTGCTTCTTCAATGGGATGCACATCTTTGCGCAGCAGGTTTTCTACAATCTGCAATTGCAGAGCTTGTTCATTGCTCATCGGCTTCACAATGGCAGGTATATCTTCCATATCGGCCAGCAGGCTTGCCCGGTACCGGCGTTCGCCACACACAATCATGAAGCCATCAGCATCGGGGCGTACAATGATGGGTTGAATAACACCATCTTCTTTGATGGAAGCAGCCAGCTCCTGCAGGGCAGCTTCATCATAATATTTTCTGGGTTGGTTGGGGTCACTGGCTATTTGAAACAGGGGGATTTTTTGAATTTCAGACATGGTTCAGAATGTTTGAATGATTATTGATTTTGATATTCTACTTCCAGTTCTTCACCGGCAATTACCTTGTCGATAAGTGCTTCTATCATATCGCGGTGCCTGGGTTGAAGCAGCGCCACCTTTTCGGCAATAGCAGGTACTGCAAATGGATCGCTGGCCAGTTCTTCCCTTATGCCATCCCGCACTGATTGGGTAAGGGCGTTGGTGGTGAGCAGATCCTTTCGGATCCACTCAATCTTTTTCTGATAGCCACCAAACAGCCTTGCTCCATTTGTTCCGGGATGTTCCAGGCAAAAGGATTCGAAATGCTGCAACGCCATGGCCAGGTGCTGAAGCCCGGCTACTATGTTCGATCCGCCTTTCATTCCAAATCCTCCAGCACTTCTTCTTCCTCGCCCATGCCTTCTGCATCAAAGAGGCCCAACTGAGCATCAGGAGCATGTTTGCCTTCAAACAAATAGAGGAGCACTTCTTGCTTTGCAGTGGTAATAGCGTGCTCCAGATCGCCATCGTCCTCAAACTTTACATAGGGCGCCACCAGGTTCAGCACAGAGCCACTTTCGAGCTTGCGCTGGCCTATCAGCGTAGCGCCATCCCCTTTACTTCCTACTGTGAAACCGGTACATATCACTTTGCTGTCTTCCGGCTGCTCGCATATATCCAGTAGCATCTGGTCCATACGTGCAAATGCATCTTTCATATCCTGATGCACTGCTGCGGCGCAGTCTTTTTTCACTGTATTGGTACCGTCGGTTAATGATTCGCTGTACTCGGTTTCAAGGAAATTGCTGTCCTTCAATTTTGCTTTCCGGATGTCATACCGGTTGCCGTGGCTGGAGAGGCGCTTCATGGAAGCAAGGGCCTCATCCACATCAATTGGCTCGCTGCCATTTACACTCACTGTTGCTTTTACTTTTGCCATTTTTTGAGCGGTTTATTGGTTATGAAAAATGTGTTTCTTACAGTCCAGGATCTGCGTCTGAATAATTGTTACCAAAGGCATCGGTGTACAAATCGTTCCACCAGTCAGGTGTCATGGGGCCTTGGGTTTCTTCTTCCTGCTCGTTGATTGTGTTGTCCGCAATTTCCGCAGTGTCTTTAGGGGTAATTGTCATGGCTGGGTATTGGTTTGGATTAATTGAATGCGGCATAACTCAATGCCATGTAATTGTGCCAATCGATGCCTTCCCGCTGATCAGGAAACAGGTAATAGAAATTTTGCATGAACCTTACCATGGCAGCTTCTGCCGGCATGCCAAATTGTTTGGCTATCAGGCCTTTCCGGTTCAGTTCGCACAGGGGTTCGTAGTTGCTTCGCTGTAATGCTTCGGATTCTACTTCCAGGGCCTTGAGGTCAAAGGGTTTGATATGCCGCATCAAATCGCTGTTGAGGCCAAAGCGCTGGCAAATGCGGTGCTCAAAAGTTTGCTCCATCAAATCATAGGGGCTGCCAATAATGTTTTTCAAAGGCTTGATGACATCGCCGAGGTAGGCTTCGGTAGCATCGTGCAGCAAGGCGTACGGCTTCAGCTCTTGCGGAGCCAGGGCACATACCAACATGCTGTGTTCGGCCACACTGTAAAACTGGTTGACATGGCCACCAAAGCGGCAGATGTTTGAAAGTGATCTGGCAATATCCTCGATATCAATCATCTCAACAGTTGGGTAATGCAGATCAATCACCTTTCCGGAGGAAGTGTTGAATTTGCCATCGTCGCAGGCGTGTATTGGGTGGAAGTTTTTTGCAGTCATGGTATTAGGGGTTAAAGGGTTTTAGGGAATATTCATTGCAGTGGCAGCCATCTATGCTTATTGGCCGGCTGTATATCACTAGCTGGCACTTGTTTCTCAAATCGCTGATGCGGCTATTGAGGTATCCGATACGGAGGGCTTTCATGGCCGGGCTAAAAATGTGGATGCTATTGCCAGCCTTCAGCCAGTCATATAGCCTCTTATTTTGGCCCTTCAGCCTTTCTACATTTGCTGGGTGGTTGGTGGTGGCTGGTGCAAAGTCAATAGCCATTTGCATCGGATTAATGGTTACCATACGTAATAGAATTTGAAGTGGCCAATTGATTCTACGTAGCGAAATTTCAAACCCTGCCTTCTTATTTTTCTTTGGAAGTCAGGATCGCTATTGTGCTCATGTAGCGAATCCGGATGCATATAGTAGCAGCCCTTGCGTTCAATAATGTGTTCGAAAATGAATTCTTTGTCCTCGGGTTTCATGGTCATTTTGTTATTGGAGTTTTGAATGGATATGCTGCATATTTTGAAGCAGTTGGCTTTTATTGAACATAGCATTCGTTTTGTGCTAAGAGCGCAACACGTGGGTGGTTAATCAAGGAGCCTGGCTGGCATTGGCTTATTATTGGCTTAGCCGGGGTGGCCCATGCCAGCCAGTCGGGCTTCTTCTTTCAGCTTGCTGATCAGGGTGCGTTGGAAATCTGCCGAATGGGTGCAGGCTCTGTTGATGCGGTCGCACCAATCTACCAGATAGGCATAGTCACGGGTAAGGCTATCGATGTACTTGTTCAGGGTACTTGCACTCATCTTCGATTTCTGCGCCTGGGTGAGTGCTTTTATGATGGAGCTTTCTTCCAGCTGGCGCAGGTGATATTTGGCATCGCTTAGCAGCTTGCCGCTCTCGGCCATGTAAGCTTCCGCTTTGGCAAGGCGATCAACACAGTCAAATCCGTCTGTTGGATTGTATACTGTTTCGAGAAAGGCCTGAATTTTAGTGCAGCGATCAAAGATGTGTTCTGAAGTAGAGAGGTTAGCAGGGATAAACATTGGTGCAGTTAATTGATGCGTTCACAAATCATTTCTTGAATATTCCAGGGCAGTTCTTCGAAGGGGCGCATGAGGTCGTCGTCATCCATTTCCAGCTTTGCCATTATTCGGTCCCTCACCTTGCGCAGCGTTCGGATGATGTAGGGCCGATCGTTGATGCGGAAGACAAGCGGATCCTTTAGGCTTTTTGAAGGCGAAGACCATGTTTCGGGTTTCAGTTTTTCCAGAAATGTCATAAGGGTTTATTGTTTGTGGTTGAAGAGGCGATATCCAAAGGAGATGGCAAACGTGTTGGCCACATACTTCAGTTCCATAATGCCATAGTTCTCCATGTACTTCAGGCCAAATACCGGGTACACTTTGTTGCCCCCTATTTCAATTTTGGCTTGCTGCCAGTGCCAGGTATATCCTATGCCAGCAAACACCACCAAGCCATCGGCATGGTCGTTTGAGGTAGTGTAAAGCCTGTAGCCGGCATAGGCTGATAGCGTGTGATTGTGGCCAGCCTCAATGGAAGCATTTGCAGAGCTTTCGAAGCCAGAGAATGATCGATAAACCATTCCTGCTGATGCATAGCCACGCAAGCGTGATGTGCCAAGTGCTTGCAGATCCAGATGCACTGTTTGAGAGTAGGCTGCTTGCAGTAGCATAATGAGTGTTGATGTGATGAGTGTTTTCATAAAAAAAGTATTTTGACTTGTTGCGGTGGCAGGTATCGAACCTGCGACCTTCGGATGATGAGTCCGGTGCGCTACCGCTGCGCCACACCGCTGTTTGCCGGTCTTTCCCGGCTGTCACCATTTAGCATTGCGCAAGGGAAATCTGGTTTGTCCCCACTGGTGGAAGAGGCTGGGATTCGAACCCGCGACCTTCTCGACTTAGCCGAGGTGCTCTACGATACTGAGCTACTCTCCCTTTTTAAACCGGTACGTGTAGAAACACCGCCGGTGTTGACAATTGAATTATCACCCAAACCCTAAACCTTTACATCAGCATCAATGAGCTGACGAATTCTTTCAGATGCCGAAACCTTGGCTTTTTTGCATTTCGACAGAAAGCGGCTCCAGGAGCGTTTGCTCACACCGCTTACAGTTACCTTGGTTTTTTCAACCGGCTTTTTGTTTGATTTTGTTGCTGCCATAACTGTGGCTTTTTTGGTTTATAAATAATGGTTCGTTGCTGCTATGGAACTCCTGATCTACTACTGCATCCATTTCAGTTATCACCGCATCTACTGCATCTGAAAGTGGCATGCTACCACAGCGATGCTTGATGTACAATAGCGCTTCCTCCAGTGTTCTTCCGGTATTGGAGGCAAAGCTTTTGGTCCGCTGTAGCCTCCAGCGCATCAGGTGGCTTTTCAAGAACAGGCGGGTGTGTTGCTGGTATGGTATCTGGTTCATAATTGGTTGTGCTTTTGTGGCAGGGGAAGCGGTAGCCGTCTGCTCTTTCCACTATCAATACTTCACCGCTGACGGCCACCATTCTCACCACATCACCGGCCATTGCATATATCTTCGGTTTGCCATTCATCCTGAAGTGGCTGCTCACCTGCTCCCTCATTTCCAAATAGGCACCACCACCTGAAGGCGAGCTCCTGGTACTTTCTTTTTCCTGATTCATACAATTCACTTCCGCGTTCTATTGGCACTTTGAAAACCTGGCAGTTCTTTTTGCTGATACCGATTAGCACATCCTTGTTGGTGCCTTCTATGTCCATGTACCAGGCACGCTGACGGTCGTAGTCGAAATAGCGCACCGCTTCTTCAAACTGCTTCTGCGTGGTAGCGGTAGTGCTTTTGATATCACCACTTACTTTCAGCTTTGGCTCAGCAAACAGATCCCACTTGCAGCGGACGTCAAGTTGAAAGGCAAGTCCGTCGTATTCGATCTCAAAGCCTTCGCGGATGCTTATCTTTTGATACTCGCTATTCTCGGCCATCATGCGTGCCAATGGATCGCGGTAGAAGCTTTTCTTCATAGCCTCGGCCAGCTTGAATTCGTCGGCACTGTACTTGTTGCCGGCGCAGGTAAGTTGGAAGTAGTCCACCTTATGCGGCTCGGTGATCATGCAGTCGATAAGAGTACCGAAGCGGTAAGCCTGCTCCAGGTCAATGATCTTCTCATAGGGCATGAACTTCTTTTTCAGCCAGCTTAGGTCGCTGTTGCTCACCTGCGGAAGTGCGTAGTATGGATCTTTCCAGGGTTCCATTATAATTGGATTGTCGTTTCCCTTGTTTGCAGCTTGTCTTTGAATTTTCTTTCGTCCAAATCAAGCCGCATTAGATTGTTACTCTGCTTGAGCAACGATGCTTGGGCTTTCGCAACATCGACGTCTATTTTTCGTTGCTCGAGCTTTTCCATTATGGTTGCCGAATGCTTAAGTAATCCAGCAATGGTTGTTAGTTCACTCATGTTTGAGAATTTTTTTGGTTATAAAATCAGTGAGGTTCATTATTTCTGCACTTGTCACAAAAGCCTGGTTCTTATCATAGAGGTTTTCGAGTTGTTCTTTCAACGGGTGCTGCCAGTCTTCAGGAATTTCCTTCTTAATGAAATCAAGTGTTGCTTTTCTTTCATCTGCATAACCATCCCGTTTTTGCAGGTATTTTAAAAAACCATGCTTTAGGGTAAATCCGAATTCCCTGCGTGCATTATCTTCATAGGAGTAGCACACTTCGGTTTTTATGACCTGGGATAAGCATTCTTCTTTCTTGAGTATTTCAATTGCCTCTTCATTCAAGCGATTGCCCCTTATTATGGAATGAGAGTCTATCTGTTTGGCCTCTGCCGCTGTTTCCAAAAGGGCTTCAACAAAATCAATTCGAGAGCTACCAAACCCAACAGAAAAACATTGATTATAGGATACTATTTGAAATTCATAATTGATTTGAAATAGTAAATACTTGACTCCGCATGAAGAAATGGGAATACCCATTGCAGCGAGTGTGCCCTCTTCTGCCCAACAATATTTTTTGGTGTGCTCATTAATATGAACGCGATTCATTTCATTTGCGGTTTACTGCCTTTACAGCGGTTTCATAATTCAGATACTTGCTACTGATCTTTTCGCCGGTGGCCTTGGCATGCTTTTCGGCCCAAGCCTTCATTTGGTTAAGGCTTTTCTTGCCCATTTCTTCAATGCTGAGCTTGATGCCTTCATTCTGGTACCACAGTTGGAAGATTTCTACCCATCCTGCCTGGTGGGTGACGGTGATATCAAAACCGGTACGTGTTTCTACTGCAGCCTGATCGGGCGTAGCTTCAATGGCTGCATCAAACAGCGTGGCAGCTTTACCGGCTGCAGCGGCCATTTCAGCTTCTGCTTTTGCCTTGCGTTGCGCTTCTTGTTTTTCTGCTTCCAAGCGCTGTGCTTCCTCTGCTTCACGCTGTGCTTTTTCAGCGGCCAATTGTTCTTCTTTGGCTTTCAATGCAGCCAGTTCCTTCTGCTCTTTTTCACGGGCAATGCGTGCTTCTTCTTCCAGCCTTTTCTTTTCCGCTTCATTGGCCGCAGCAATCTCACGTTGGCGCTCTTGCTCTGCCTTGCGTGCAGCCTCTTCTGCTTCCAGGCGCTGGTGCTCTGCTTCTGCAGCCGCATCCAGTTCGGCCTTTTTGCTGGGCAGCTTGTCTATCAGTTCACGCTTTAGGTCGCTGATCTCCTGAGCGTGGTTGGCTATCCAGCCGGCAAAGTCATAACCCTCATGGGCAGCAATACGAGATACGTTCACATCCTCTGCAGAAAGCAATGCGCTGTAGGATGGCATTTGGTAATTGAGTATCTCACCAAGCTTGTTGCGGTCAAAGGCCGTAGGCATAGCATTGAGCTTGGCAGATTTGTCTTCGAAGGTTGCCAGCGTGATGCTGTTGAAACTGGTATGGATGTTTTGCTTTTTTGTGGCCAGGTAGTTGGCCAGCGTAACGCCAATGAGCTCGGTGATTGCAGCCTTCAGATCATGCTTGGCTGTTTCAATGGCAGCTTTGCGCTCTGCTTCCTTTCGCTTGCGCTCTGCTTCTTCATGCAACCATTTGGCATAATCATCGCGGTACACCTGCAAGGGTGCAGCAAGGGCATTCAATTCGCCCTCTGCGCCGGTGAACATTTTGCTGATGGCAGTGAAGATCTGAGTGATCGGCTTGCGGTCTTCCTCACGAACTTTCACCGTTTCCTTGATTTTGATAATCAGGTTTTTGGTTTCGGTATCCAGCTCTTCATTCAGCTGGTTGCCGTTGGCGCCAATCTTGTCAATGAGGGCCTGTTGCGCTCTTTTCGCATTGGCTACACTGCTCTGGTGCTTGGCAATTTTTGCAGGCAGATGCTCAATCAGTTCCAGCGAACCCTGCACCAGTTGCAGGTCTTTATTTTCGGTAGTGGCATTGGCCACTGTCATTTCGTTTGTCATGATTTTGAGTTTGGTTAAAGTGAAAAGGGTAGGGTTTTGAAAGGGCAAAAGGGGGTTGAAAATGGAGGCTTAGAATACTCCGTCACTGTCTTCCACCACTACACCCTGTTGTGCTGGTTCTTCTGGCGCAAAGTGGGCGCCATTGGCAGGCGGAGCCGCTACTTGCTGCTGCCTTGTAGGGGCCGGAGTAGCGGGTATTTGAGCAATAGCTGCGGGTAAATCCTCGCTGTCGATTTCCACATCTTCAAATACATCAAGTGCAGGAGCCACGGTACCGGCAGCCCAGCTTTTGTCTTTGGCAGCGTGCTTCACAATTTTGGTACGCAGGAAATTCGGCTCGGGGTTTTGGCCATTGATCTGCCCGTTATCCCAAAGGCTTTCGCTCAGGTAGGGTCCATACTGGCCTTGCTTTTCAACTGTGCGTGGGTTGCTGCTCTTTTTGCGCCAGCTTTCAAAATCGCTTTTGCGATAGATGAAGAAGCGATCGGTGCCATTTTCATCGAGCACCACACGAACGTAGCCGGCAATGATTTCTTCGCTGCGGAACATTTCAACATGGCGAAGCACACGGCCGTTTTCTACTTCAAAAATGTCGTCACGGTACACCAGCTTGGCTTGCTCAAAAAACTTTGCCTGGCCGGTTTGCATCAGGCGCTTTACATAAGCACCTGCCTGGCGGTCAAGGCAGGCCGATTTGCCACGGGCAATGAGATACACTTCATCATCTCCGGGGTCAAGGCTGTAGCCCTTGGCTGCGGCTGTTACAAAGCAGGCGTACAACGTGAGCGGGTCACACTTGGCCAGTTGCTCGCTGCTGGCAATGGCTTGCCTGAAGAAAACCACGTTGCGGTGATACATCAGATCACCCAGCTTATTGCCGTGGCAGTGGTTGTAGTTGGTAATGTACCGGTCGCGTACAAAGGGAAGCTCCGGAATCTGCACGGCTGGGGTATTGGCCAGCACTTGCATTACTTGTTGTTTGGGGTTGGTTGACATAATTCAAGAATTGTTATTGAGAAAAAATCAGTTGCTATAGGTCTCGTCAATGGCATCGAGTATCGCGGCGATCACATGTGGTTTTACAAGGGCAGTGATCACCGTAAGAGCCACGAGGGCTGCGTAAACCGCCAGAGATTTGAGAAGTAGTGCCATACGGTTTTTAGTTTAGCATTTGAGCGATTGATTGGTACACTTTGAAGGCATTGGCCTGCTCGCTTACTTTTTGCCCTATTGGCTTTCCTGTTTTTTCTGATAGCCATTTCGAGGCGAAAGCAAACAAGAGCGTCATCGGCGGAAATGGATCGGCGCCGGGTTTTCGGTAGGTGTTTTGCCATATCATACCATCAGGTTTTGAATGGTTAAATGGGTTTCCAGCTCCGGTATGAATACAATGCCTGCTACATGCATCAGCAGTTGCCAATCGTGTAGCGATGGATTGCTTTTGAATACATCAAGCGTGGTGCAGAAGCGCTCTGCATTTTCCTCGTCATTCCAGCAGCGGCAAGTGATGCGGCCACCATTTTTGAAAATGACATGCTTTTGATAAGGCTCGTGGTATTGAAACCAGAGTGTTGCATCTCCTTTGGAGTCAGTCGTTTCACTTGCATGAAAGCCTCGTGCTTCCATGAATTCCACGATGTCAGGAGAAATGAGAAGATTTGTTACTTTTGTCATAGTTCAGCAATTGAATTTTTATTGTAGCCGATCGGGGTCCAGCCGCTCGGCTATTTTTTTAGGTATCGTTTGCCACGTTTTGCCAAAACCGCAGCCATTCTTTTTTCGAATTGGGCACCTTGGGTGGAAGAGGTAGAAACCTCTTCCTTCCTCAGTACGTTCTCAAGTCGAGTAGCGCGTTCCACCAATACCTGGGCCGTTGCCCGGATACTGAGTAATTCGTTTATGATATCGGTCCTACTCATTTGCTTATGCTGTTCTTGTCATCAGGAATGAACCATCCGCTTGCCGCTTCACCGAAAACTTTGCGCCCGGAAAAGCTTTTTTTGCGCCTACATACTGGCTCATGCGCTTTGAGTAATCTGCTGATACCGATAGTGATTCGCCTACTTCCATTGCCCTTACTTGCTTGGTCCAAGTGTTTTTCTTCCAGTTTCGGACCGTCGGAATTGCCAGACATTGTGAGGTTCCCATCCTGTTCGCTATATTTGTTTAGTAAAATGATTTAGCAAATGTAGGCGAACAAATTGCGCTTCACCAAAAAAAGCGCAATAAATGTTTACGAAATATTTGCGCTTTTAAATTAAAATCATTCAACGAAATGCAATCCCTGTCGGACATTATCAAAAACCATCGGCAAGCCTCTGGCCTTACGCAGGAGGAAGTTGCGGATCGTATGGGTATGTCGAGGCGCGGATATCAGTATTGGGAACAGGGGCGCAGCATACCAAGCGCACTTCAATTGAAAGAGCTGGCGAACATATTGCGCATATCTCAGAAAGAGATTGCCCGGTTTGGGGATGTAGACACTGCTGGAAAGCGCAATAAGCCACTGGCCATTAGCGCAGAAGAGAAGGAAAATAGCGCAGTAGTGGTTAGGAAAGACTGGCCCGGGCTGCCGGTGTACAATGTTCCCATCACCGCATCATTTGTAGAGGTGTACCGTGATGAACATATTGCTCCTGAGTATTACCTGAAGGACCGCAAATACATTGATTGTGATTTTGCAGCCGTCATTCGTGGCGACAGCATGCATAGCGAAATACGCCATGGCGATTATGTCATTTGCAAAAGAATTGAAGACCTGGGTTTCCTGGCTTTTGGAGAGATCTATTACATCGTAAGCACCAATGGGCTTGAAACCTGCAAGTACCTGCATCCCGATTTAAACAATGAGGATAGGCTGCTGCTTGTGGCTTACAACAAATCAGTGCCCTCCAGCCCCATTCCAAAGAAATATATCCGCAGCCTTTACAAAGTTCGCGGCATAATCAGAGCCTACTGATGAAGCGATTATTACTCATATCGTCTGTGAGCTTGCTGTCTCTACTATCCTGCAAGCAAAAGCAGGAGGAGGCGATTGCTATTGAACCTTATGACCTGGCCACTGCTCCCAGGGCTGAATCAATTCAGATTTTGGATAGCGGTTATGTGAAAGCGATGGTTGACGGAGTGAGATCGGAAGGGCCGGTATGGCTTTGGGATTCGAAGGATCCCAATTCAAGGAAGCAAGTAATATCTGTTGAACCCAACCAGCGTGTGTACATCACAATGGATGATGGCGATTTTTACCGGGTAGTGGCCAATCGAAATGATCTGCAAGGTGGCTACATTCAAAAGGACTGGATTGAGTTGATAAAGTAACCCGTTGAAAAAATATGAATTTGAAACACTCCATTCTCACCACAATCGTCATTGCTCTATTTCTAGGATGCAGCAAGGATGATGCTCCCACACAGCCACAGCAATCGAGAACCGACCTCCTTGTTGGTAAAAAATGGGTGATGACATCCATGACTGGTAAACTGGCAAATGGCTCCATGGTTACTGAACAGATTGGATTGTTGCCTGAATATAAAAAAGACGATTACTGGTTTTTCAAGCCAGACTTGACTTTTGAATTCAACGATAATTCGAATAAGCGGCCCGGCTCAACTATTTCTGTTTTGGATCAGGGTACATGGCGACTTGTGAACGGAGATAGTTATATCGAATTGAAAAGTAATAGCCCTGCCACTTCGTATTTCCCAACCAAGGTGCTGGAGATTACTTCGGCTCAAATGAAATGGGAGTCAACAGACCCGGCAGACGGAACTATTATTTACACGACTTATAAACCGCAATAGTGGCAGAGGATCTATCGATACAAAACAAACGAATGCTTCACCTCATGGATGAAGTGATTGCCTTAAAACTCGTTACTAGCGAAACAGAGTTTCTGGATAAAATTGGCTTTACCAGGAACAACATATACAAGGTGCGGAGGGGTGAAGTAGGATTTACTGTTGAGCAGATTAGGAAGGCCTGTGAGCTTTTTAATGCAAATGCAAACTGGATTCTTGGCTTTGAAAAAGTGGTATTCAGAAAGGAGAAAATGAGCCCACTGGAGCAAATCAGGGCAGCGCTGATAGCACTGGAGGCTGATGAAAAGCCACGTAAAACAAAGCCTGCAGCCAAAAAATAGGGGTTAACACCACCGTTAACACTTGAGCTGATTTTGGTTGCAAAAACGAAGTTCTTGAATAGTTCGAACCCGCTACTGGCTTGGGTTTGATGAATATTGGCCCTTGCACTCCCGTTCTGTTAATCAGAGGGTCGCTGGTTCAAGTCCAGCAGGGGGAGCGAGCCGAAATCGTTGTGTAGCAAAGGTTTCGGCTTTTTTCATCTCAAGCCGAGTAGCACAAAATTGTTAACCGTTAACACTTTCGTTAACACCAAACTTGTGCTATGATACAGTTACCAAATGGCTGCTATTGCAGTGATCTGAAAGTAAACCCAGCCAACTGGCAGCAAGCCAGGGCCAGTGTAAAGAAGGATTGGTTCATATACTTCCGCTTTTACGATCCCAAATTCAAAGACCAGGAGAAGTACAAGAAAGGTAAGCTCGTCATTGTAAAAGGGATGAATGAGTTTAAAACCCTGCGGGAAAGGCAGGAGGTATGCCGGCAAATTATGCGGTTTGAATTGGACCGGATGACACGGGACGGCTTCAACCATATTACCGGCCAGGCGACTGCTCCGGTAGAAATTGAAGGCGACATTGACCCAAACACACCAGTACTGAACGCCCTGGATATGGCGCTGGCCAAGCTTACATTTGAGCCGCATACCAGGGAAGATATTGAAAGCATCCTCAAATACTTTGGCGAGGCTGCTGGCCAGCTTCGGCTGGATACGCTCCCTATTTCGGAAGTGCGCCGCAAGCATGTGAAACTGATACTGGCCCAAACTGGCAAAAACAAAAAAGGCTGGTCGGCTACCAATTTCAACAAGTATCGTGGCTACCTAATGTCGCTTTTCAAGGAGTTGGTTAGCTGCGAGGCTATTGATGCCAACCCGGTAACCGACATAGAACGGATGAAGGTGGTGAAGAAAATAAGGGAGGTGCTCACCGACAAGCAGCGGACGGAGAAACTACCCACGATTAATGAGCAGTTTCCGGAATTCTACCGGTTCGTCCAGATATTCTTTCACAGCGGTGCCAGGCGTACCGAAATGATGCGGCTGCAGGTAAAGGATGTTGACCTTGCCAGGCAGGTATTTAAGCTGACCGTAAAGAAGGGCCACCAGAGCCGGGAAGTAGAAAAGCCGATAAAGGACGTGGCATTGCCTTACTGGCAAGAACTATTCGCCGGCGATCCGCCAGCATCTCACTATGTTTTCTCTGTAGGCCTGGTGCCGGGCGAGAAGCCGATAAGGCCGGAGCAGGTAACCCGGCGCTGGGAAGAGCATGTGAAACTAAAACTGGGCATTACTGCCGACCTATACAGCCTGAAGCACCTGAACACAACCGAGGTAGTAGATGCGCTGGATGAACAAGCCGCTGCAGAACTGAATAGCCATACCTCCACTGCAATGGTGGTGAATATTTATGATGTAAAAAATAAGAAGCGAAAGATTGAGAAACTCAAGAGGATTGGAAATGTGCTTTAGCCTTTAAAATTCGACGCTTTTTTAGCTCTTCTATATTGCCATGGAGGTGTTGGATTATCATAAAGCCACAAACCGTTTTTCCTTTCCCTGGCTATGCTTTCCAATTCGGCCCACCTTGGATTACTATCATATTGCTTATAATGCCATGAAAGGCCAGCCTCCAGAGACTGCTCATTTACAGACAATCCAGTCATGGTTGAATCTGTGTAGATGATTCCAATGGTTCTTCCATATCTGTCATTTCCGCTTGTCTTTACCCAAACCACTTTGCCAAATATCTTGTCTGAAAGAAACTTTTTTGAAACCTGTCCGAAATCCTGACCCGACTCGGGAGCATCAATACCGTGCAGGCGAATGCGAACCTGGATGTTTCCTTCGAGCAATAGTGTAAAGGTGTCGCCATCCTGCACACCAACCACCTTGCCTACTGCCTGAGCAAATGTGCCCGAACAGACAAGTAGTGCAATACACAAAAAGAAAGTTTTAACCACCATGTTGCCAACATAATCCGTTTGATCTTGCTTGCCTTGAACACCTGGTACCTTTTTGAGTAGTCGCGGTGCATTGGCCACCGGCTTTGGCAGGAGCAGTATTAGTAGCCGGTTTGCTACTGGGTGCCGGCGTAGCGTATGATTGATTGCTTGTCGCTTGTTGGCTATTTTGTGGGCCGTAACCAATGGCAGGCCCCGCAAGCACTTTTTCCATTTTGGTATTTTGCTCTTTAATAAGCGCCTTTAAAAGCTCTATCTCTAGCTTAAGGTTATCCAACCTTGCTTCAAGCGTTTTTGTTTTTTCCTTTAGCAATTCAATTTCCTGATCTCTCCCACTTTGAGAACTTGCCGAAAACGGAAGTATGCATGCCAATGTGATAACGAGAATGTATTTCATGTCAATTTTTCTTTTTTGTACCTGGAGCGCTTCTTGTATGCGGCTTCACATATGTGCCATCTTTTCTATAATAGCCCCGTACATGAACAGGCCCGTTGTATTTTCCTGATTCTGAACCAGATTGGCCTGGCTCCTTGAAATAAATGCTTGAAAGCTTGGGTTGATACTTGTTTGCAATGAACATAGAATCTCCCCGCCACTTAATCGCGTCTATAGAATCGGTATTGTTTTGATAAACATATACTGGAGAACTTTTTATGTAGCCGCTCTTTTCCTTATGCTTTGCCTTGCTCTTTCTCTTTGTATAATCATATAAAACAAAGTTTTCGCCAGCAGGTACCACTCCGACAATATTACTTAACTGTTTGGTTTCATAAATAACAACAGGTTCTGGAGATGAGTAAATGTAATAGGTGGTGACAGATGCATTTTTTGTGTTTGCACAGCTATATAATAGCAATAATGCAATCCAAAGCAATGCGGTAGGTTTTGGGCTCATGCTAATCGAATTGTACAATGAAATTATACTAAATTAATTGATTTAAAAAGTAAAAGCCCCACCGTGGACACGGCGGGACTTAACCAAACTAACTGCTTATGAGAAAAACAATCTTTCCTTTAATCTGATGCGGCCAGCACTGTATTGCCAATTTGTTGCAGCTTTTTATCTATGCTGCCGGGGGAGGCAGCCTGGGAGGCAGCCAATGTAAGTGCATCTCGCACCTGCTGCTGGGTGAGGCCACCACCACCGCCGGATCCATTTACATACCTTATTTCTACCTCCGGAAAGTCAACATCGATATCTACCTGGCTACTAAGGCCAGTACGATCAAAACAATCGCGACCTGCCAAGCCATCGTCGGTAAATGTGTCGCGTACCAGCTTCAGCTTCTGATTGGCATCGTATGGCACCAGCCGGCAGCCATAGAGTAGCTGTGTGAATATGGGCGTGGCGCTTACACCGGTTATCTTGGTTACATTGCCACCGGCCACAATGATGGGCCTGAATTTTCGGTGGTCCTCCATTGTCCTGCGCAGCGCCCTCACTTCTTTATACACCTCTACTGTATCAACCGGCTGGTTGACAGTGGAAGCGGATAAGAAAATTCGCTTTGAAACGTAATCTACTGAGGCAACTATTGGCATAGTGATTAAGCGTTGTTGTCAATACTTGGAGCGCATGTTACCGGCACTACCGTGCTGCGGGTGATAGTGAAATAAGTAATGGCCTGCGCTGCGCCGCCATCTCCTTCAACCAACACTACTACCGGTTTATCTACACCTGCAGCCAGGCCAGCCTGTGTATTGGTATCGTAAGCATAGGCGAAGCTGATTTTGCCACCTGATACATTGGCCGCCACATTGCCCTTTACAGGGTTTCCAGCACTGTCGTTTACTGTTACTGCACCTGCAGTGTCAAAGTCGGCAGCACCAGCGCCATTGGCATAGAAAACGTGGTACCAGGCATTGGTATCGGCAATAGCTGCCGGGCCTACAGTGATCTGCACTTCGGGGAAGAAGGGATAAGTTTTGGTGGCTCCCGCATCATCCGTCATGATGACGTTTTGCTTTTCAGCTATGCTCAAGCCTTCAATGAAGAGGCCGGCACCTGAAATTGAAGCAGTCACCACTTTACCGGCAGCGTTGCGGCTGTACCACACACGACCTTTTTGGCCATTGTAGGTACCTGCGCCGGCATCAATATCGGCATTCTGAAGCGACAGCGCATCGAGGTAGGCAGCGCACTGTTGCACGGTACCGCCCAGGGTATTATGCAGCACCCAGGTAAAGCTGCCGTTTGATTCGTTGAAGCCACTTTCTACCTGCGGAGCGCCAAGCTTTTCAAGGCTCATGCCGGTCCAGGGGGCTATTTGTGCGCCACCATACACATCGGCCAGTGCGTATGAGTTGGATGGGTTGATGCTTTCACCCACACCATAACCCGCAGAGAAGCCAGAGAACTCGGAGATACCGGTTAGCACGCTGGTGGTTTCGCCCGGGTTGTAGCCCCAGCTTCGAACACGAACAATCAAGGTTCGGGTGGTGTAATCGAAATCGCCGGCACCGGCATCACCAAACGCGGTATCGCCATACACCTGCACTACTTCATTAATGTCTCCAGTGCGCACAAAGCTGGCCCAGGTGGCCGCCTGCAGGGTAGCTTCAGAAGTATCAGTAACCAGCGCCCAGCGGGAAACGGTGGTTGCCTGAATGTCTACCAGCGACAATACCCCATGATAAATACGGTCGATGTCGGTTTGGCCATCTTGGGTATCGGCATACTCAATAAAGCCTGAGCCACGCACCTTGTTGCGGTCGGCACCATCAAGCTTCACTCCGTTCACAAACGAAAAGGCACCGGCAAAGCGGTAGTCGCCATCAGTACCACGCTTGTATTTCCGGAGCACTTCGTCTACCCTTCTTCTGGCATTTTCAAAGTTGTACAGCGCCCGCATGGTAATACCATCGTCGTTATTGAGCGGGTTGGTAACGGGGCCGCTGCCAAAATCGACAGTAGGCAGTTCATCAACGCCTATTAATTGGATGCGGTTGTTGGCTACATCGAAGTAGATGTTACCATCGGGAGAAGATCCTCTGGGCGATGTACTTTGTTTTAAAGTAGTTGCAAAGTTCAAGTGCGTAATTAATGACATAGTGGTGGTTTTTAAAGATTTGAATCTGCGGTTAATAAGATGCTGACATTGGCACTGAGTGCTGAAACTGTAATAGCCTGACCATACTCTTTGTACCCTGTTTTGAGTACTTGCAGCCACACCTGGTTTCCTTCAACCGATGTGAAAGAAAATGTGCTGCCGCTGTTGGATTCTGTTCCTTCAAGCTCGGTGCCCAGGCTGCCGGCGGGAGAATTATCCATGTCGTATATCCGCACCTCTGCTCCGGCTAATGATACCTGGGCTGAAATGGTAACAGATACTGTATCCAGCGGGTATTGATTGTCTTGCGCAGCACTACTACTGTTGGTGAGCAAGTACATACTGGTGATGGCGGTAGAGTTGGTGGTAGTGGTTTTTACCTCCAGTTTCAGCTTGAAACCAACGGCCGCGTCAATACCTGTTTCGCCGTTCAATGCGGTGCCAAGTTGTGCGGCGGTAAGATCGCTGGCGCTCCAGGCACCAAAGCCCAGGCCTTTATCAATCTGGTACCGAAACCGGTAGTTACCCACCGTTCCGCCAGCCATTACCAATGCGCTGTTTTGAAAGCTGGTGTGGCCTTTGATGAAATATGGATGTGTAAACTCTGCGGTCTGCCCTATGGTAGGCATATACAATCCACCGGCAGAGGTGAAAGCAGCGCCATTGACCAGGCTTAGCTGTGATGCGGTAAGTGTGGTGGGCTCGTTCATCAGCCAGCCTACTCTTCCTACTGTTGCCGAAGTGAAGCAATCAAAGAAGTGAGAACCGTACACGGAGGTTTGAGCAGTCAGCGCTAATGTGCCGCCATACCCTTTCACCTGGGCATTAAGCAAAGCCACCACATCGGCAGCATCGGCATAGTCGCCAAAGCAGTTCTCCTGCGTTACTTTGGTAGACGAGTTGTCGCCCGACCAAAACCCGGTTCGGGTGTTTGAGAAATACAACCGCTGCAGCTTCACGCTATTGGCAGCAGCACCAGTTGCAATTGAAATTACCAAGCCGGTAGCGTTAGCCGATCCCAGAGACACTGGCGCCGATCTGGTGCCAACATTTCTGAATTTGATATTGGTGCATCCGGCTGCGGCTATTGCCAACACAGCGGTATAAGGATGATTGTTGGTGACTGGTAGAACAAAACCATTAATGGTAATATTGAGGCAGTTACTACTTAGG
>JACCDR010746166.1_pt1 | contig 35281 bp, 28 predicted proteins | sample 7446431 | NCBI WGS metagenome assembly JACCDR01 (sample SAMN15323443, study PRJNA562643) | freshwater metagenome | isolation source: river surface water | place: USA:Blue River Watershed | collected 2017-08-17 | reverse complement strand
GCATTCAGTCCATCAACCCCGGCATTGCAGAACCGCAGGCGGTCGTGCTCATCTTGCAGCGCACCGCAAAGATCTGGGACAACTACTTTGATCAGGTGAAAAGTCACATCATCCGAAGCCTGGTGGAACGGATCACGCTCCATGAGGACGATACGGTTGAAGTCAGCTGGCGCACAGATAACTGGATACCTCTACTGGAGACCATGAAGCCCAAAACGGTCGGCGCAGAGTTACTGGATACGGAGATGCCAGCATGAGCGAAACGAGCACCAGCGACGACATTAGCGGAGACACTTTTCGGATCACCACGCGCACCCCCTTCAAGCTCAAGCGCCGTCCAGGCATCAAATCAGTTGTGATGGCATCCGAAACGGCTGAGGGTAAATTGAATGGCGAGGCCATGGACAAGAGCAGCCAAATTGCCCTGTTCCAGGGACTCGCTCGGGCCCACTACTGGCAACGACTTCTGAATGCTAGTGAGGTCCGCAGTGGATCAGAAATTGCCCAATTGGAGGAGCTTGATCCAAGCACAGTCAACGAACTGCTGAGGCTGACGCTACTGGATCCATCGCTGGTGATGGACATCCTTGAAGGGAAACAGCCTCAGCAGGTCAGCATGATGTGGTTCACACGTAATGCACTACCCGATCTGTGGCACGAACAGTTTCCTCTGAATCAATAAAAAGGGGTTGATGCCAGACCCGTCAGCTGCAACCCGAATCGAAGCAAGACTCATCATCGCTATGGAACATTTCTTTGAAAAAGGCTTATTCATTCAATCGGTACTTCTTGCAACTCTATAGGTGCCAGACTGTCCATGAATGCTCCAATTCAGGAGTCAAATTGTTGCCTAGACACCGCGCGGTCGATTGCTCTTTGGGTTATTCGTTATGGCAGATGACTGATGGTTCGATGAAACAGGCTGGCGAAGTCAACATCATCGACATCCGACTGATGCTCTCCTTCTGCCCGTATGGCTATGTCTCGCGCAGCACCTCCAGCGGCACCTACTGGAACGATGAAAGCGTTCGGGTGGTACCGCTGGAAGATCGACAACTCAGCTTCAACGCCATCCATACCTCCAATCAGCACTGCTCCGACGAGATCCTCACGGGCAAGCATCGTATGGCGCATGATGGACAGACTCGCCTCACGATCACCTGTTACCGGGTCCGTGAAAACAACATTGCTGAATCGAGCGTTCTCTTCTGGGAAACGGTCTGTGAAGAACCGACTTTGATAGAGCACTACTGAGCTGGCGTAGTTCACATCCAGATCCTCACAAATGCTCCAGATCATTGGTGTGATAGAAGGGTGCCCCCCCCACACAATACGATGTGTGCGAATTACCGAAATCACCAGTTCCCTGACTGCGCACTGAATCAGGAAAGGGTTTGCCGTCTCGTGATAACTGCCCCGACCGGAGATTGGAACGCTGGCAGATAGGAAAATCGCATCCATAGTTACGTCCAATCCGCAAACTGCCAACCGGCTTCGCACGCCTTGACCCATCTTGCGGTCTTGACATGCTCACCCAACCAGTCGATGTGATTGATCCATGAAGGCAATAGCCCAACATGGTCGTAGACGACGGCTGGCAGGCTGCCCCCAGCATGAGTCGCAGCGTTGTGCAAAGTCACGGAGGTCGGCACCCCAACGGTCGGATATGCTACAACTCCCCGCCCGTCTGCCAGCTGCAAATAAACGGCTTTGTGTGGCCCTATGCCCTGGAGCCGACCACCTATCTTTTCTATTTCATTACGAATGCGTCCCACCATATTCACGTGGCGAACCGCGATTCCCTCACTCCGAGCAGCCTCCACTTGCGAGCAAATCCGCTCGATAGCAGAGTCTTCAAGGCGTCCTGTAGAAGCATCGATCTCTGTGGCGAGCAGCTCTGCACGGCTGGTCGTCGCTGTTCGGATGGATGGGGTCATATCAGGCCACTCAACGCGGAGTACCGCCACACCCTTGGCAAGGGCTCGGCCGAACTCGGCAGTGGTCCAGCGGCTCTCGAAGTAGGTCGGGGTGTCCAACATCAGCAGAACATCCGCGTCGCAAAGTCGGTGCCAGAGCGCCGATTGGAAGTCCTCGGCGGGAGCTATCGCGTGGGTATCCAAGAAAACATCGAAAAGCCTGGCACTCAGCGCATCAAACAGTTGCAACGCTGCTTGCCGTGCCTCGTCACGACGATAGCTAAGGAAGATGCGCCTTTGGCGCGGCAGCAGGCCAGCGCACTCCAGCAGCGCAGAAGCGACTCGTCCTGCGCCGACTGCTCCGTACTCTAGGCAGTTGATAGGCCAGAGTTGCATGGGCAACTCGGCTTTGACCTTAACCAGAGAAGACACGATGGGGAGCACCGGAATGCTCCGGGAAAGCAAGAGCGACACATCCCTGTCCGAAGAGATTTCTGATCCGAAGAATGCCACGGCTACTGAAGTACGGTTGCTTGGCTCGAATGTGAGAGGGCGAATGTTTAAACCTACATCTACACCTAACCGTAGCCCGAATGCGGATACGGCTGGCTCAATCTCCTTAACCAATTCAGCCACCTGGCCATCTGTTGGCGCGCCCATCAGGGCCAGTTCGTAGATCGGTGTAGTCATATTTTGGGATTAAATCGATTCAAGCCAGCAGCCGCTTGAGGTTGTCCCAGTTCCACGAATACAGGCGCCCTGCGTTCGGGACAGCTGTGTAGTTCCCGTCCTTGTAGCCAATGATTTGAACGATCGGGACACCCTCTTCGCGTGCCATCGCCACCTCTTTCAGGACACCCTGCGCTCGGTGCGTGTGTGGGCCAACCATGACCATCACAAGCTCCGAGCGCTTGATTGCGGCACGTGCCTTCTTGGGCCAATCAGGTTCAGGGGCAGCCTCCTTGAGGGAATGGTCAACCACCTCGAATGGCGAGTCTGCGAGACGCGCCTGTCCGATCATGAAGTCCTTTAGCGCTCGATCATTGTCGAAATCGAAACTGACGAAAACCTTCTTCTTGCTCACTCGACTCTCCCTGAAATACTGTCTTGCGATCGATGCTGCGGCACCACCGAGCAACGCGCCTCCAATGCCAGGAAGCACAGCATGTCCCACCAAAGCACCAATCGCAGCGGCGCCGACACTCCCATTTGACACTTCGCCATCATGAGTGCGGCAGTAGTCGGTGCCTGGACGAGCTGCGTTCAGGCAGCGCCTACCGCTCTTGGTACTTGCCTCGCACTGCCTCATTTCTTGGTTCTGCTGGCAATCGCAGCTTCGATCCATTACTCCAAATTCGTCTTGATATGGGCATAGACATCGGTGCTGCTGGAGCCCGGCGGATCGTAGGTCTTCACAACGGTGGACAGCTTAGCGCCATTCGATTTCAGCGTTACGTAGTCGAACGGATTCGCACCCTTCGTGCTTGTCTTGCTGTCGCTGTTTTTCAGGTTGTGAACATGGACGCCGAGGATGCCCTTGCCATCGTTCCACGCCTTCACGATTTCATGATTGATCCACTTTCGATTGGCAGTACCCGAACCGATCAGCACCACCGCGCAGCTGCGGCCATCCATCTGGTCGGCAATCCATTTTTCAATTGCCTTGTCACCGCCATTGGTGACGGTCTCCCAGTCGTTATCTTTGGCGGGCTGGTTACCCTCGATTGTTCCGATGTTACGAACCTGCGAAGCACGCCAGTTGTCGGGGGCATAGTGGAAGCTATAAAAAACACGTCGCGCCATATTGATCTCCAAGTTGTGGGGCGGTGAGCACAGCCACCCCGACGGCATCCAGGAAGCCCATAATTTCGACATCCGTGCCAGAAAAAAACAATCGGTGTGCCAGTCTATGCGCCGAAAAGAATCAACAACTTAGTGCGCAGGCATCTGCGAGTCATTGAGTCCTCCTTTCTGACTATGTCTCAAGCAATCGGCGAACACCTGCATCTGCATCTTCTCGCTTGGCGTACTGATCATAAGTGTCGGCAAGCTTCATAAAGAGATTTGTTGCCACGAACGGATGTGAATACTGAATGGCAGCAGCCCAGTTTCGGTACTTTGCGGCCTTGGCGCGTTCATGATTTCCTCCTTCATCTCGCAAAGTGGCCCCAACAGAGTTAATTAGACCCATTCTCACGCCCACTGTCATTGACATAGAGTGAAGTTGCTCCAGCACATTCAGGACAGGCTCGCATGGCCAACCACCGTCATCCCTAGCTGGCGCTGTTGAGAGCAACTTTCCAATAATTTCATCAGCGATCTCATGGCGGCTAACCGCCGTGCAAGCAGTGCGCACAGCGCCAATCCAGGCCGCAAGCTTTTCAGTTTTTAGTTGGCCTGATTCATCATGACCTGGAATCCGTTGCAGCGTATTCAGAAGCCTATAGCCACGTTCAGCGTATTCTTTTTCCTGGCCAGCGGGTGGTTTCATCTCTGGCGCATCTTCACCTTCATCCCGACGCCTAAACGCCCAACAAATCGCCTGAACAAACAATTCGGGATGCTGTTCTACATACAGCTCTAGGTTGGGAACTCCAGGCCCTTGCCGACGGCCGATCACATCCCCAAGTATTTCGATATACACGAACTCCAGAACAGCTTTTTGTTCAAGGGTCAACGTGTTACTCGAACCAATACGCTCAAAAGCCTGCCCGACATAGTGGTGTTCAAGGCGGTATTGGCCCGGAAGATCCTTCCCCTCTTTGTTTATATCGGTAAGAACACGATACAGCAATTCGGGTGCAACGGATTCCAAGCAGCCATGGACACAATGAAACGCCGCTCGTGGTCGTTGCGCCCTTAGGAGCATTTCGACTGCCTGCGCTGCCTCGTCACTCGCGTCGGACTGCATCCAGTCAGGTATTACCTCATTCCAGTACCCAGCGCGATGCTCTTCTTCAAGCTGGCCAACAATCTGCCATGTGCTGCTGGAAAATGGCGCATGCATCAGGTAGGTGACGAAGTCCTTATTCGACACTCGGTCCTGTAGGTTTTGAAGCATGTTGTGGCGCCGACCTTCGTCATCGAGTCCTCGAAGGACACCTTGGATGAGATTCTTGCGATTCCAGGACAACCCACCTTGCGAAGACCACGCGGCCGCTATCAATAGTTGTACGATGTCCGCGTCTTGAAGAACCTCTTGCACCAGCAGCCAGCCCACCAGGCTCGCAGCCTCGCCAGAATCGGAGATTTGAAGAATTCCTTCTATCTGCCTAACTTCAAACACTTCACGCAACGCAGTCACCCGAAGGGCCTTAAGGCGTTCATCGCGTTTTTGAAAATCGACCTCTTGGGACAGCTCGTCCGCCGACTCTTCTACCCATGTCTTTTTGAACAACCAAGCATGCTTGCTGATGATGTCTGCTGGTTCTAGCGTTACATAAACTGCTTTTGCAGCCGCCGTCATTTCTGCGAAGTCACCCCTCTTTGCGTGTATTCGTGCCCGACGTGATAGCACCGTTACCCGAATCTTCTCTCGGACGACCGCTTTATCATCATCTGTTGCGCCCGCCTGTACCCAGTTGTTCACCAGGTGCCAAACCCTGACTTGATGATCAGGCGAAAGGTCTTGCAGCCGCATAATGAGGTCGCAAAGCATGTCGCGAGAATACCCAGTAGGCCAATCAAGCACTAGTTCGACCATCGGCCGGATGAAGTCATTTATGGGAGCCGCAGTTTTATGAGGTTCCCCGTAACCATATGCATCATTGCGCCAGCGCGGCTTATGGTTGAAGTCTCCGGTTTGCCCTCCGGTGTAGATGAAGTCAATACACAAGTCCCAGGCTACGCGCGGGAATCGGGCGACCAAGAGATTGATTACCTGAACGCGTGCATCGATGCCAGCCGCCGTTTGAGGTACCCAAGGCCGGAAAATCGACTTCAGCGATGCAATCGGCTTGTTCGCCCAGTTGTCGTTAATTTCGACTTCCGCCAGCCGGGCCAACACAAGCGCAGCTTGGGGCAATGTCACCGGGTTCCAGGCTAGACCCTCAAGGGCCCAAAGAAGGCCAGTCCTTGGGCAGCCGCCGCCAAAGCCTGTGTCCGCTGGACGCAAAAGGCCAAAGCACTCCGGGGAATCTGTTTCTAGGTCAGCTTGAAGGATAGCCAAGAACTCCCCTGGTGCAGCTTCAGCATATGCAGTCAAATCGTGGTCGTTTGCTTCAAGTATTCGAGTTTTGAGTGGTGTCAGCAACTCTCGAACCAGGTGCTCTGCAGCTGCTTGGCAGTCTATGCCTAGTCGCTGCTGAAAAAGCGAATTGCCATGAACAGCTAACAGGACGAGGCTCTCGGATATTCCATTGCGCAAAGCGCCAGAGAACTCACGCGACTTCCCATAAATTGCAGCAGCCCACCGCTTGTCTTCCGGTAAGTCAAGCTTCGGATCGTCCTCACTAAGCACCAGTTTGGCGACGTCAAAATAGTTGATCAGATCCCGTGAAGTGATCAATGGTGCGACCGCAAAAAGCAGGTCAATCTTGGAGACAACCCCTCGATATGTACCAACTGACCATAGTGGTGCGTCATGCAAGCCGACCATACGTTGGCAGGTCGCCTCCAGATGACTATATTGGTGATCCCCAGATAACAACGTCAACACAGTTTGGTCCGAAGCGTTGCTGGAATTCCATGCTCCAGTGAAAAGAAATGGGACCATCTGCCGCGCTAGCTGGTGGTCTGCGGCCCAATTGGGAGTTCGAATTGCATTCAAGTCGGTCATACGGCGAACAAGAACCGTCAGCGATCGACCAGATTCTTTGCTGTAGCGGTCAATCTCGTCACGCGACAGACCCATTTCCTCCAGCGATTTTTGGAACGCATCGTATTGAAGCGGTTCGAGAACAACATCTGGTTGGGTGTTAGCCGCGTTGCGCGGGCAGATGACAACACAGTGCATGGAGCTCGCGAAGGGGCCAAGTTCACGTTCTACCGCCGGAGTCGATGCAACTGCAACGAAGTCTTTGGCACCGAGTGCCAACTCAGGCAATGTGCCTGGCTGATCGAATACGACCACACGATCTCGATGCATTTGCATGGAGTCGCCACCAGCTGGACCAAATAGCTGGGCCAGAAACGCCAGCGCTTCCCCGACCGAATCTGCAGCAATCACGATGGGCTTTTCTGGCGCACTGGACAAGCGGGACGTCATAGCTCGCTTGGCCTCGTCGATTGCTGCCACGAAAAGGGAGCCAACCAACGGTGGATTAGCAATTTGAGACCAGTCAAACCAGCACTGATCAAGCGAGCGCGCACCTTTGCTGGGGCGGCGTGTCTCGTTTGCAAGCCAAACCTGGCCTGGGATTGACTGCTCAAGCCATTGCTCCAGATCGCTTGCGTCGTAGGCGCGCACGTCTTTCCAGAGCTTTGCTGCTTTCTTAGCCTTTATCCAGGCCTGTTTGCCAGCCCAGCGTCGGGGCGTCACGAAGACGAACGTCTTGTCTTCGCGCTCTGCCTGAGTAGAAGCGTCAACGCTCTTCGTGAAGTCGCCTTCAGCCTTGGTCTTGGGGTCTTGATTTGTACCGAACTCCCAGCCAGATAAGCCCTCCGGAATCCACTGCGTGGGAGCTTGCGCTTCAACCTGCCCGTCCCAGCCCGGTCGTTCAGCGTCATCGTTACCTGGGAAATCAACCTTAGTGAGGTTGTTTCCGGTCGAATTCACCAAGGTACGAAGGAACACAGCCAGTCGGCTACGCGCGACGATGTTGTGATCAACCCAATCCTCAATATCGTTTGCCTTCATGGCAAGTAAAGGCACTACGTATCGCTTCGCGGCTGCTGGCAGGCCCTTGGTCTTCGCCATAGCTGCGTCGTATGCCGCCTGTGCATCCAAAAGCAACTGAGCAGGCACGCCAAAAGTGACCTCGATGCGCGACGCCATTTCGGAGGACACTGCGGCGTTGCCATTGACGAAATTTGAGAAGGCAGGTCGACCAACACCGACTAGCTTGGCTGCCGCCAGGACAGACAGCCCCTTTGGAGCCAAGATGGTGTCGCGCACAACTTGGCCAGGATGCTGCGGGAAAGTGGGTGCAGTGCTCAAATTCATGAAGCGATTCTATCATGTGTATTCCGTTGCGCTACACAGTACACATGCGGCAATTAATCTGCCTCTTCTATTGCCACCGAAAATAGGACTTCAATCGCAGCAAAGCCGCCCATAAACCAGTTCAACTCCCCCATGCTCGGGCACTGTCAAGGTCCAACCCAATCTCTAAAACCCCCATGAATACTGGGCTCAGCTCATGGACACGTCCACAAGCAAACAGAGAAAAAAGAGAGGAATGTGCTCTCTGAGGACAAAAACCAGGGAAATCTGACCCGTCGCGTCCACAAGGCAAAACGCGATAGCCCGCAGAAACAGGGCCTTCCAGGAAAGAAAAAGGGGGACAGAGAAAATCCGTCCCCCGTGTATGGTGGGCACGACGAATATGAAGATTCGTCCACAAGCCCCAGTTTTGAGCTCTTTTTGGCTCTTTTATTGCCAAGGACTCAGGCTGCTGCACGCAACCGGCGTGAGGCACTTCCGCGCTTGTTGAGGGTCACATCCCCCCCGATGTGGTCGATCACCACGGGCGGACGGTCGGGGAACTTGGCCACCAACTCCAGCTTCCCGCCCATGCTTTCCACGTAATGGCGCATCGTAGAAAGCAGCATGTCACTGCGCTTTTCCAGTCGGGAGATGGTGTCCTGGCGAACCCCCAGGGCAGCGGCCATTTGCTCTTGGGTTTGCTGAACGGCCTGACGCAAGTCCTTGAGTGTGGCCAGCTCCATCGCACGAGCTTCCACCCGCTTTTGCCGGTCTTTGGGCAGTGCGGCCATCACATCATCGAGTTTTCTTGCCATGTTTGGACTCCTTACTTGATTGGCTCAGCGTGTTTAGATGGTCGTCATAGCGCTCATCTGCCACCGTGAGCAGGCGCTTATAGAACCTGCGCTGATCTGCCCCGCCCTTGTCTCCCCCAACCAGCAAGATCGCTTGTCGCTGAGGATCGAAGGCAAAGGCCACTCGCCAGACCTGACCGTTCCAGGAAAACCGAAGTTCTTTCATGTTGGCGTGCTGAGAGCCCTTCAGGGTGTCGACCGTCGGTCGCCCCAGATTGGGTCCAAACTCAGCCAGCAACTTGGCGTGTGCCAACAGTTCGTCTTGAAGCTCGTCCACCAAGACTTCGAACTCAGCATCGAAGGCATCGTGAAAGAGAACGGTCCAAGTCATGGGCAAATTATGGACTTAAAGACATATGGAGTCAAATCCATTTTTTTGACCATATTTCATCTCGACAATCCCTGGACTTCGGCTGGCTCCCGACTTTGAGATGATGGAGGGCATGAACCAGACCTCCGGCGAGCTTGAACCGACGGATCCCTCCGACGAAAGCACCTCGATCAGCACTCGACGGTGTGCTGTCTATGCCCGGGTGTCGTCCAGCAGCCGAGACGACACGCCACTGAGCTCTATTGAGGCTCAAATTGAATCCTGCAAAAGTTATATCCAAGCCCAGAAAGGTATGGGCTGGGAGCTGATAGAGCCTGTCTACGCTGATGACGGGTACTCCGGTGGCAGCATGGAACGCCCTGCCCTCCAACGGCTTTTTCAAGACATGGAGGATGGCAAGATTGACGCAGTGGTCATTCAACGCCTTGACCGGATTTGCCGCAGTGTCAGGGATATCAGCGATCTGATCCCCCTGTTCACAATTCCTGGCATTGCATTGGTGAGTGTCAATCAGTTGCTAGACACGGAATCGCCACAGGGGCGGCTGATGATCAACATGCTCACCTCGTTTGCGCAGTTCGAACGAGAGCAGTCAGGTGAACGCACACGGGAGAAAATTTCAGCCGCTCGCGCCAATGGCAAATGGCAGCACAACGGCGTTCCCCTCGGTTACTACCAAGATCAGCGTCAGGAATTGCAGGTCGATGCAACTGAAGCGGCGATCGTGAAAGACATTTTTCAGCGCTTCTCAGAAGCTGCATCTGTCGACGCCTTGATCGTTGATCTGGCAGATCAGGGGTACCGATCCAAAGTCCGTGTCAGCCAGCAAGGCAACAGGGCTGGCGGCAAACCAATTGACCGCAACGGTCTATATCGGATTCTGAACAACCGCATGTACCTCGGCGAGTTGTTCTACCGTCAGGAATGGCACGCTAGCAAGCATCAACCAATCATCGAACAAGGCCCATGGGATCAGGTCCACGCAATCTTGGACCGACGCGCAAGACGCAAGGGTGTTCCAACAACTGAGGACCGCTGGATCTTCTTCCCGTTGGGCGATCGGCTCTACTGGCACGACGGTCGACCGTACAAGATGTACGAATCCAGCAATCGGAACGGGCTGCGCTATCGCTACTACAAAGGTGCAGCAACGCAACAGGAAAAAGCGACGGGTTCAGGTCCACCCACCATCCGCGCTGCAGACATTCACGACGTGGTCATCACGTACCTTCTTGAACAATTCAAGAACCCTCAGGGCTTGCTAGATAAACTGCCGGTACAACTGAAAAACTTGCCGCAATTTGAACCCGCTCATGTGATCAAGAGTCTCGGCCGTACTGTTGAGATGTGGAGCGATTTTTGGGATCCCATCAAATCAAGCATCATCCTGCAACTGGTTACTCGATTGACCGTTTTTCCAGACAAGGATCAAATTGAAGTCACTCTGGATTTTGTAGGATTGAAAAGAATGCTGACTGCATCTCTGCACGATAGGGGGACAACGTCAAAGTCCCCTTGACCAAAACAACGAATTGACAGAGTAAACTGACACATCTTCATGATCATCATTCCTGCTTGAGTTTGACCAAATCAATATAAATGCAGCCATTTTCAAATCCAGCGCGGATCGCGGTCAGAAAAACCGAAGAAATCTACCCTTATTACGCCGGATTCTCCAGAACTTTCGCGGAGGATGCGCTCGAATGGGCGACGCGCGGCAATCGGGAAAGGCTCGTACTAGATCCGTGGAACGGGTCGGGTACTACGACGAGGTCTGCAAGCGAACTAGGCATGAGTTCCATCGGATTCGACTTGAATCCGGTAATGGTGCTCGTGGCGAAAGCAGAACTGCTAGATCCTGCAGAATCTACAGTCCTTCTCCCCCTAGCTCGGAGAATAGTGAAGACCGTTCGCAAATCGAGCATACTGGATAACCAGCACCCGCTGAATGTTCTGTTCGACCCTGCTACGTCAAGTGATATCGTTGAATTAGCGCGTGCAATCTGGCTTCACGTTGTCGCAACCGAACTACCGAAAGTGCCGCGGGAGATCCCGCTTGCTTGGGAGGACATGGCGCCACTCGCAGGGAGCTACTTCGTTGCCCTTTTTAATTCGGTGAGAGGGGTTCTGGCCGGGCTTGCGACCTCAAATCCGACTTGGCTTCGTGTGCCGAAGTCCCAGGAGTCCAGAATTTATGTTGAGCGCAGACAAATTTTCGATGCGTTCATATCCGAGGTGGACCGCATTCAGAGGATAACTGCGGCACGACGGACGCCCCCGATGCCCCAATCAGCAAAATTGGCATTGGGTGACTCACGATCGCTTCCTCTGCAAACGAGTTCAGTAGATGCAGTGGTCACGTCGCCACCATACTGCACCCGTTTGGACTATGGTCGTTCGACTATGCCTGAACTGCTGATACTCGAGTCCCTTGGAGTCGTTAGCTATATGGATGCTAGGCGACAACTGATGGGGGCAGCTACCGCGAAGAAGTCAAGTCAAATAACTCCATTGGGTGCCACCTGTGAAAGTCTCTTGGAAAAAATTCGCGCTCATCCGTCAAAAGCATCGAGCACATACTATTTTCAATCTCATCTGGCGTATTTCAACGACCTTGCAGCATCGATGGGGGAAATTGGTCGGGTTCTTGCTTCCGGAGGACGAGTGTGCATGGTGGTACAGGATTCCTATTACAAGGAATTGCACAATAATTTGCCAAAAATAATTGGCGAAATGGCAGCAAATAACGGAATTTCTCTAGTTGGATCTTTTGAGTACAAAAAAAATAAATCAATGTGCAAGATAAATAAAGCATCTAAGGTTTATCGAAATAAACGTACGCCAGTCGAAGTAGCAATGTTGCTCGCAAAGGAATAAATATGAGTGTATTAGATGATGTAAATACTCACCGAACAGAGCTAAAAACTGACGCCTATACAACGACTATTAGTGATTTACTTGGCACCTACACACGAGGGGATCTTCGGATTGATCCAGAGTATCAACGCCTATTTCGATGGGACTTAGATCGTCAGTCTGAGTACATTGAATCATTGTTGCTGAATATTCCAACGCCCCCGTTGTTTTTCGCAACCAATCCAGATGGGAAGAATGAGGTTATCGATGGTCTGCAAAGACTAAGCACACTCATCAAGTTTTTTGCCCCAGAGGTCTTCGACGGTGATGTACAGATTGCGACACCGGAAACTAACGAGCAAGAGCAAAACAATTTAAGAGTGGCGACTCTTCTTCTCGGTGCGCCTCTTGTTGCCTCTATCGAAGGGTACAGCGTTAAGACGCTGCCCGAGGCTCTTGTACGGACACTTCGATACACGAGGATTCCTGTGATTTTGCTCGAAAAAGAATCTTCTACACGAGCCCGTTATCATGTTTTCAAGCGACTCAATCGATCTGGATCCGTCTTATCCGATCAAGAAATTCGCAATTGCTCGGCGCGTTTGTTCGGCAATGATTTTCCCCAGGCGCTTCGCGAGCTTGCTTCTGAAGATATGGTGCGATGTGCCCTCGGTCTGCCCGAGGAGCAAGTGCGCAAGATGGCAGTCGAAGAATTTATGCTGAAGCTGCTAGCAAATCTATATAGTCCCGATCCGCTGAAACATTCTGTCGTGGAATTCCTGGACGATTTTATGCAATACGGGTCAGAAGGCAAATTTTCTTTCGATGAAGAAAAAAAGCAGCTCGTACTTCGGACCTTTAAACTTCTGGCCAAGACACTTCCTGACGGACAAGCCTTTCGCTATCGCAGAGCGGGCCAGCCGCGAGGTCCAGTTTCTTCAAACCTCTTCGACATAGTTGCATTCGGAGTAGCTAAAAATATTGATTATCTTGAGGCTAATCAAGAAATATTAACGGATCGCATCATTAAGCTGCACGAAGAAGATCAACTTAGAGAGTTGACTGGTGCTGGCTCTAATACCAAGAAAAAATACATTGGACGTTTGGAGCTTGGAGAGAAATGGTTCTCCGAGCCGGCGAACTAACATGAGCCCGGAAGAGGCGCAGAAACTACGCGAGGAAGTCCATTTCTCGCGTGATAAAGAGTGTCTAGCAACTTTAGCTAGGGTTCGCGCACTTGTGGGTGAAGCGAGTTCAGATCCGGAAATGCTTCGCCTGATGGCGACACCGATGCTGTATTCGGTGTGGGAACGAGTATTCTCACTTTGTACCTCAATATGTCTACGGGTGATACAGCAGGAATATGAGCGTGCGGCTGAGTGTCCCGCAAGCGCTCGTGCATTTTGGCTTCGAAAGGCAGATTTCTTTAAGAGTTTTGTGAGTTCAGTTCGTGATCTGATGGAACTCGAAAGAGAAGATTCTGTCTATCAACAGAGTACTGGATTCAAGAAGAAGATCAGCAAAGGCGCTTTTAATCTCTCTGTGGAAGTGCTATCAAAATTAGACGAGTGGCATAAAAAACCGCTTGATCACAAATCGGGTTGCGAAGATTTAGTTATTACGTATTCCAATGTAAACGATTCGGTAGTTGCGACTAATGCCGAAGCGATTGGTTTGGCAAACTTGGATGCTTATAAAGCACTAGATCTGACTAGGCTAGGTTTGCTGGTCGGAATCCGAAACGGTATAGGCCATGGGGCAAGCCTGAATGCACCAGGCCCAAGGGAATTGGGTGAGCTTATTGACTACAGCGAAATGCTCATCTCACAGTATGTGAATGTAACTTCCGAATGGATTGACCTGCATACCGATACATGAGCATGGATTACCTTGACCTAGCGTCATTTTTTCAAAATTAGTACCATGAGAACCGAAGACTACGAATGTTTTATAAAAAGCAAGTTCTTATCCCCTTTGCTCATGCAGCGACAAGGTCCAACCCAATCCCTGAAACCCTCATGAATACTGGGCTCAACTCATGGACACGTCCACAAGCCAGGAGAGAAAAAAGAGAGGAATGTGGTCTCTGAGGACAAAAACCAGGGAAATCTGACCCGTCGCGTCCACAAGAAAAAACGCGGAGGCCCGCAGAAACAGGGCCTTCCGGGAAAGAAAAAGGGGGACAGAGAAAATCTGTCCCCCGTGTGTGGTGGTGGATGGTTCACCACTCAGGAACTTTCTATTCGCATTCAAGCGTGCCAGAGAGTACTAGAGCGTGAATGCGCGGTAGTGATCAAGACCCAACCTATAGGCAAATCTTACACTGGCGCAGTTCTCTGATCCGCTTCAAATCCGTTTTTCGGAATTGAACCTCAGTCCACACCCGAACTTCACTGTTTGCTTCATCTATGCAGTTACGTCGATACTAGCCATGAGAGAAGCGTATTGATCCGGGTCCGCCACTTTGATCTTTGCTAGGACGTGTGCCGCAATCTTCTGGATCTCTGGGATATCAATTGGTGACATGCCGCGATCCAAGTTCTCCTCCAAGTGCGATAGTTCATTGCTCAAGCGTGTCGCAATCTTCCCAGCCATCTCGTCTCCCGCAAAAAATCTTATTACGCGATCGGTAGCCGTGTCGTGTCCTGTGCCATGCGGATACTTAAAGTACAAGTAGATCTCAAAAAACTTACGCAAATTGTTACCGAAGCTGAAAAAATGGTCGTGATTTCCGCCTTGCGGGACATTGAGGGAACACCGGTAAATCTGATGAAAGAGATAGTTGAATTCCGTCACATACTTCTTCAGGTACGTCGGCATGAGGGAAAGGCGGCTGGGCGTTTCGCCGTGCCGCTCAACGATGAAGTGCTCAACCTGGTTTTTTGGCGCTGACAGTCGTTTGAGATATTTCAAGAAATCAAGGTTGTGCGTCGAGACAAAGAGCTGCTGGTATCCATAAACTCTTGTTCCATCATCCTTTCTCTTCGGCGCGCATAAAAGCTGCTCGATCACGCTGTATACGAAGAACACATGGTTGCTGTCCAAGCTGGATATCGGATCATCGATGTAGACGATGAGCTCCTTTCCACTACTGCCCAAGGCGTCGAGTTTGGCCATGAAGTAGCAAAACGCAATCAGACTGCCCTCACCCTCGCTCAGATTGAAGGCTGGTTGGTTGCCTCGCATGATCTGGAATTTAACGCCAGCACTAGCTGCGTCATCAATCGCTTCTAACCGAATTCCGTTATGCCCGAAGTAGTGATTGAGTAGCGTATTGACGCGCTCTGCTCCTTTGCGCTCATCCTTCTGCTGCGCCTCAAGCTGCTTAATTTCCTGCTCGATAGCATGTACAGATTGGCGCGCCGCATCCGCGAATTTCTTGGTCTCCTCGCTCTCCCCATAAAGTTGGCGAATGTTCTCTTCTGCAGCAGGAAGGTCTAGGGTAGCAAGGAACTCAGCAACCTTACTGAGCCTGAGCACCACCCTTGCCTCATCCTTGTCCCTGTTGAGCGTCACCGTGCGCCCGTTGTTATCCTTCACTACTTCATTGAACGATTTCGCTGCAGCCTCAGCCGCTACCGTATCAAACTCATGCACCGGAAGTTGCCCAATTCGAAACAGCGAGGCACGTCTATTGGTCAACGCATCGGAAAGTTTTTGAAGCTCCGTTTTGTAGGAGTTCATTGAGCTAACGAGATCGACCTTGGCGTTCTCGTAAGCAGACCGCTCGGATGCGTAGAACTGGCCAGAGTCAAGCATAGGCATCCAGGCAACACTTTGCATCTCAGCACGGATTTTCTCAATACAGGCGTCGATCGACGTTCCCAGCGCTTCAGAGGCCTGGTTGAAATGATCTGCCAGCGTTTGCCAGAGGTTAGCAGGAAGTTTTTGCCGACAGAAGGCGCAGTCGTCGCGTTTTCCCTTGTGATGTCCAATGCCTGCGCGCGTCCATGACTCCAACGCAGCATCATTCAACAAATCCTCCAGTGGTCTGGTGGGTTCTATGGCGGTGAGGAGGAGTGGCTTGGCCTCGGAGAATAGTGCATCAAGCTTCGAGCTGAAGAATGCGGTAACTCGGATTTCAGGTAGCGCCTCCTCCTTAAGTAGTGCAACGAAGCTTGACCTATCAGCCTCCGTCAATATTTCGACCTTGTTGCTGGTGACGAAGGAGATGTCGGCCTTGATGCTTTCGATGTTGTATCCCGCATGACCAAAGGTTCGATCCTTCTTGATGACGTCATTGGCTTGCCGCCGAAGAAGTTCCTCAAGCTCCGCCTCCGCGTCTCTGGCGCGCTTGCTTGCTTTAGCATTATTGTCGTCAGCCTGTGTGGCGTCGTAGCGTGAACCACGCTTCTCTTCTACGCTACCAAGACTTGTCAGAAGCGACTCAATACGTTCTGCCAAGGCATTGTTCTCACGGCCGACAATTGCGAAGGTCTGAATGCTTCCTCCACGTTGATCGGTGAGAAAGCTCAGATTTTCAGTGACAAAATCTTTGTTGTAGACACGAATGTCGTATGCATGCCCTAAAAGCTGCTGATGATTCAAAGCACCTTGATCTCCCCGCACTTCGAAGCTTGCACCTTCGAAGTGCAATGGGATCTCGCCTTTTTCAAGACTCCTAAAAACCCGGGAAAGCGTAGTCTTTCCGGAGTAATTTCGGCCATAGATGATGTTCAGTTTCTTGAAGTTCTGGACGTTGTTTCCGGGCGTATCCCTAATGGAATTCTTCCACTGAAAGCCATCGAAACTTCCGAACCGTGTGATGTCCAACTGATAAATCACAGAGCGCCCTTCTTTTGTCATCCGCACAAAATTTAGTCAAATGTGACTCAGCTCATAAGTTGCATATAGAGACTTAAACCGCATCAACAGGGTAAATTAATTCAGCGTTGGTTTCATCAAAGTTCCAAGATGCGAGTTCAACTTAATTGACAGGCCATCTACCAACGCCTCTTTGGAGGGCCGTTACTTCTATTGCGTTGCACAGTTGGCCGTATAGGGCGTTTTGCCAGTTATCAGGGGGCATAACCGACAAGGTCTCAGCTTCTTTGTCGAAGCGCTGACTATTCTTGCTCCTCAGAAGCTCCCAATACCCGATGATGCAGTCCTTACGCGAGCGCAGAATGTCGGTAGACGGCAGCTTGTTGCTTTTTTTGCTGTTGGCCGTCTTGGATGCTGGCAACAAGTTCCAGACATCGTTGTTGTGCCACAGGTCAAACGGGATCACATGGTCAACATCGAAACTGTCGCGCAAGGTGGTGCCAGTCCAGATGCACTCCAGGCGCTCCATCCCAGAAAACAGCTTTCGTGCTTCGATGGTAGTGCGCTCGTCTTCTTTGTCCAGCAGGAGATTGACCACGGCGGCGACCTCGATATCCTCACCCAATTTGGTCGTCTTTTCCGCCCATTGCAAGATAACGGCCTGGCTCACCCAGTAGCCCAAATGGCTCAGTTCAATCCACAGGTCGTTCGGGATCAGGATCTGCCTTGTCTTGGCATCGTAGCCAAACACTCGGCCAGTAATCAGCGCTCCACCGGCAAAAAACACAGGGCCTTTGATGATCGCGTCCTCGATGCCCACCATCAAGGCGCGCAGCAACTTTTGACTGTCGGCGGGCAACAATCCCTTGTTACGCTCGATCCTGAAGCCGCTATAACCGCCCGCTTTGGCATAACGTTGGATCAGTTCCTGCAGGTGCTTGCGGAACTTGATGGGCTTGCCAGCGTCGGGGCGCTCGCCATTCAGCTGGGGGATGAAAGTGCGCGATTCGACCAATGGCCAGTAATACTGCAGCCATTTCTCAGCCACGTACCTGACAGGTAATCCAACCTGTCCATCGGCCAGCCAGGTCACGCTGTTGGGACTCTGGGTGGCGATTTCGGCCAACGCCCGAAACAGCGCGAATTTGTAGGTAGCACTCTTCTTGTCGTGGTTTAGAACCCCTTCGATTTGATCGATGGGACGGGTATTGGCTCCGGATTTGAGCTGAAAAAGCAAGGACACCCATTCCACCCCTTGGCGGTTCATGGCATCCGAGTTGCCCCACTGGTCGATCAGGCTGAAGCCCAACCGCTCGAAGACCAGCCGCAGGTAGGCCGGGTGATAAGTCTTGAACAGCCGCCCGTTGGCGTCCCTCTCTCCATCCTCGGTATCTGAGCGCTGGCTCGGCACGGAAATCAGCAGGCGTCCATTGACTTTCAGACAGCGCTTGATGGCCAAGGCTGCGTTGAAAAGCTCGGTCGAGTCGATGTGCATCAAAACCGCGCAGCACAGAACACCATCGAATTCGCCACCAAATGGCACAGGGAACTCGGGCAAAAGACCTTGTGCAATGCGCCCTCGAAGTTCAGGGTGGTATTCCTGCGCCAGCTCAACAAATTCAGCGGTGCCGTCGATACCGTACGGCTGAAACCCCTGGCGACCAAGCTCGGCTAAATCACGGCCAGAGCCACAGCCAATGTCCAGAACGCGTCCCCCAGGGGCAAAGGCGTTGTTGAACCGGGCAGCCAATGAACTGGGGGCCGCCTCATAGCGCTGCGCCACCTCTCTGGCGTGGGCCATGTAGTAATCAAGCGTTCGGACATCCATATAGTAATTATGAGACTAACAATTTAGCGATGTTCATCAAGCCATGGGAACCTCATTCCAATCCGTTGTGTAGTTCGGTGACTTGCGCTCCTGCCGCATCTGCCAGTCCTTGAAAGCCCCTTGCGTAGACACCTTGACCGTACCCCTCCCAAAGCGCTGATTCAGGGTATCCAGCGCCAGCATCAATTTGCCATTACTGGACACGTCCCCCTCTAGCAAATCGCCCTGACGATGAGTCACCGGGCTGATCTCGCTGAGCATGATCCCAGCCTTCTTGTACTGGTACTCGGGCTTGAACATCCGTTCACAAAGGAAGCTAGCCCAGCGGTTCACCTCCAGGCTGTCATTGGTGGGATACGGTAGCGGCACCGCCAGACTAGGCATGTACTGCGGGAGGTCCTTGCGGAAGCGGTTGGTCTGTAGAAATACCTGAATCACAGCCGCGTGACTCCCCTGCCCCCTTAGCTTGGCGCAGGCATTGGCTACGAATGTGGATAGCGCATCTTGCAGGATCGGTAGCTCTGTGACCATCTTTCCGAAGGACCGGCTGGCGATGATCTGCTGGCGGTCTGGCTGAATTTCCTGCAATTCGATGCACGGGACCTCCTGAAGTTCGCGCTGGATCTTCTCCATCACCACTCCAAATTCAGCACGCAATGTCGCCACATGCGCCTGCTTCAAATCCTGCACGGTTCTGATGCGGTGGCACTCCAGCCGTTTAGTCAGCTTTCGACCGACACCCCAAACCTCCTCAACGGGAATACGCTGCAACAGCAGGGATTTCTGCCCCTCGCTCAGGGCGTTGTAGTTGAAGACACCTTTGGACCTGGGGTGCTTCTTGGCCACGTGGTTGGCCAGCTTGGCCAGGGTCTTGGTCGGCCCGATGCCAACACACACAGGAATCCCTGTCCACATCCCGACCCGCTCACGCATGGCGTAACTGACCTCGCGCAACTTGGGCATTCCGGTCAGATCAACAAAGCACTCATCGATGGAGTACACCTCATGCCGGGGCGCAAAGTCGCTCAGAATGCTCATGACCCGGTTTGAGAGATCGGCGTACAGCGCATAGTTGCTGCTAAAAGCCAGGATGCCATGTTCTTCAGCCAGCTCTTTGCATTCGAACCAGGGTTGCCCCATCTTGATCCCGAGAGCCTTGGCCTCGTTAGAGCGGGACACAACACAACCATCGTTGTTCGATAGAACCACCAACGGTACACGCGCCAGGTCAGGCCGAAAGACACGCTCGCAGCTGACATAAAAGTTGTTGCAATCGACCAGAGCCAATTGCGGTACCGCGCCGCCCATGAATCGTCCTCAGTAGAGCTTGTGCAGGTTGTAGGTCACAACACCCCAAATGGAGAACTCCTCTTCCTCCTTGACCACGATGGTCGGATAGCGGGGGTTTTCAGGCACCAGCTTGATGACGCCACCACGGCGATGCAAGCGTTTGACTGTGAAGTCGTTGTTCAAAACCGCCAACACGATATTGCCGTGCCGAGGTTCGATGGACCGATCAATCAGCAAGGCATCGCCCTCGTAGATGCCAATGTCGATCATGGAGTCGCCTTTGACCTTAAAGATGTGGGTGGCGGCTCCATTGCGTATCAAGTGCTCATTGAGGTCAATTCGCTTGCGGGTGTGATCTGCCGCAGGGGACGCAAACCCAGCAGGAACTTTCCAGCCGCACACGTCTAGCCAGACCTTCTTTTCCGGGATGAAAACAGGTTGAGGATGGGAAAAGGCTGCGGATTTCATGCAGCCAAATATACTGGATATTTATCCAGTATTTCAAGTACACTAAGGACCTAAGCTCTCGGTGCGGACATCGCTCGAAGCTCGGGCATGTGCGACCAGGCCATCAGCTCGGTGGCTTTGGCAGGATCGGCACTCAGCCACTTGTCATGAAGCTCCGGAGCAATGATCACTGGGGTTCGTTTCTCATCACCTGGCTTGTGAAATTGGCGCATCACAGGGTGCTCGTCGGCATTGACCGTGAGCATGGAGAAGCTGACCACCAGCTCACCCGATGCCGGATCAGTCCAGCGATCCCATAGGCAAGCGATACCGAACGGATCCCCTGAAGCCAGTTCAATCTTCCAACGCACGGCCCTGCCCGACTCGTAGCTGGGTTCGTAGAAGTCATCGACGAGCACCAATCCATACTGACGATGCCGCCAAGCGGCACGGTAGCTGGGCTTTTCCGCCGCCGTCTCACTCCTGGCGTTGTAGGTGTGACGGCCAATCTTGTCGTCCTTGGCCCACGATGGGATCAGTCCGAATTTGGCCAAACCACAAGCCACCCGGCCTGTCTGGTGACTCTTGACGACAACTGGTGCAGAAAATCCCGGGTAGGACTCTTCCGGGTAGCCCGCTGGCAATTCAACGCCGAATTGCTCCTTGACCCAATCGGCCCGCTTGGTTGGCGTGAAATTCGTGCACACGAGGGTATTTTTAGTTGTGGTCCATGGGTAGGGCACCATAGCTGCCGCAAGGGCAAAAAGTGACAAGTTAGTTCCCATCCATTTGTCACGGGGCACACTGTTTTTAATCTTATAAGATGATAGTCAACTCAAAAGCGCTGACCGGGATCAGGGCTACAAAAGAACAAAAGGACAGGCATGAGCGACAGCGTCTCACCACTCACCACTGCTCTTGAACAGCTACGCTTGAAATTGCTTGATTTGACAGGGCGAAACCGCCTAATCAACTTCAAGCACACAGCTGGAAAGTCCCTACAGTTTGTAGAAGGACATCCTGCAGCGATCTATCAAAAGTTGGTTGAAGCAAACACCAAAGCCAACATCAACATCCTCGGATTGCCTGAACCTGCTCGAAGAGACTGGGTTGATCGTAACGGGCGATTGCAGCGGCCTGAGCCCCGAGAGTGGGCCAAATCCGTGGGCGTCTCCACGGGATATGACATTTCAGGTGCGGGAGAAGAATCAGACGAGTCAAATGTTCGGGCACTGATGTACCCAGACGACCTGGCCAAGCACTGCCGAAAGATCGAGCGCGAGGCCACGCTGGCAATTGAGGAGACCGGCGCAAACATGCTGTTTCTGGTCCTCGGCTTCTTGGAATTCCCAGATCAGCGAGACAGCGACAAGACTTTCACAGCCCCCTTGATCAGCGTCCCCGTTTCGCTGCAAAAGAAAGAGATAGCAGGCATCCAGCAATTCTCCCTCCAGTACACGGGCGACGACATCTCCGAAAACCTCTCACTGCGAGAGAAGTTGCGCAACGATTTCGGACTGGTCTTGCCTGAACTTGGTGAAGAACAGATCGACGTCAACGGCTACTTTGCCGAGATACAGGAGATCATCAAAAAGCAACCCGGATTCGGGCTCAAGCACCGAGTCTCTTTATGCTTGCTCAGTTTCAGCAACATGCTGCTGGTTCGAGATTTAGATCCAAGCAAATGGCCTTCAAACGGAGATGAGAACTCACTCATTGATCACCCAATCGTACGTGAGGTGTTCGAAGGCAGAGCCGATGACGGCGGAGCAGGCCTCAATCTCGCCGAAGAGCATCTGGTGGAAGAAGGTCCAGGATCGAACATCCCGCTGGTTTACGACGCCGACAGCTCTCAGCACAGCGCCCTAATCGATGTCTTGTCGCTCAAGAAAAATCTGGTGATCGAAGGCCCACCAGGAACGGGCAAGTCCCAAACCATTACGAACTTGATCGCAGCTTGCCTTGCTGAAGGCAAGAAAGTGCTGTTTGTTGCTGAGAAGCTGGCAGCTCTGGAGGTCGTGAAGAACCGCCTCTCACTTGCCGGGCTAGACCCATTCGTTCTTGAATTGCACAGCAACAAGACGAACAAGAAACGGGTCTTGGAGGAAATCGCCAAGCGGACCACCTTCAGACCCAACCACCCCAGTGACCTCCCTCGTCTGCAGCAACAGCTAGAAGCTCACCGCAAAGATCTCAAAGCCTACACAGACCTGATTAACTCCATTGCTCATAACGCCTTTGGACTCACTCTCCACAAAATCATGTGGCGTGCTGAGAAGCACCGCCAGGGGCTCAGCAACGAAGAGAACATGCTGAGTCAGATCGACATCAGCGACGCGACTCAAATTTCTGAATTTGAGTTTGGTCGGCGCATGGACTGTCTCGGCTACCTGGGCTCTCAATACGAGTCCGTCGGTGGCTTCGATGCAAGCTGTACGTTCTGGGGGTTCTATCCAGAACGGCTAATTCCCGGCGATGAAGTCAGACTCACACAATTGTTTGAGGATGCCGACAGCTGGGGGCAGACTTTGGTGGAGGCATCGAAGCACTTTTCCCAAGTTCTCGGAGGCCGCGTCCACAACCTTTCACTGGCGTTCAGCGGTGAGCAACTGGCCATACTGAAGAACCTGCTTGAGACAGCAAATCAGCAATTGCCTCTGCACCTCATCCCAGGATTCTTTGAGGATGATGAGACTGGCGCCAAAGCCGCTCAGACACTTGACGCATTCTCTAAACAAGTCGAAAAGTTCCACAGCCTCGAAGGGGCCGTCAAAACCGCCTTGAAGCAGGAATCTAACGTCACGAAGTCCGAGACAGATGACCTCAAAGGCTTGCAACGAATAGCTGGTAGTTTGGGCGCAGAGCTCGGCACGCTTAACGAGCTTCGCATCCTGCATCAACAACTGGTTGAGACGGCAGGCAAGCTTTCGACGGCCAACGCCAACTTGGTGATGTTCTTAAGCGAGAAGAAGATCCCGTACAACGGATCGACACAGAAGCTGGAGCAGTTACTCAGTTTTACCGATCTCGTGCTGGATGCCCCAGAGGAGCACTTCCAACTCCAGACCCCTGGATTGACTCGCGATAGCGCGGTCCAGGCCCTTGAGCAGTTGCTTTCCCTCCAATGCGAGTGGACAGGTCTTGAAAAGGAACTCGGGGACTCGCTCTATGTGGACACCTTGCCACATGAAGGAGATATCAAGCAGGCCATCCTTACCTTGCGCGAAGGAGATGCGTGGTACCGCATTTTCCAAGGTCGGTGGCGTAAAGCGGTAGGACTGCACAAGGCACTCCAACGCAACAAGCTGAAAATGCCTGGCCAAAAGCGGCTGGAGCAACTAGAACAAATCGTCAAACTGCTTGGCCTCAAAGAACAGTGGAAGACTTCGCCGACCTGGACGCAGTTCCTCGGTTTCCCTGCGCCAGCAACCCCCTCCCCATTGGAGGGATACCTTGCGCTGGCGAAGTGGAATCGGGGCATCAAAGTTGCCTCAGAGGATATTCAAGCAGTCCTGATTGATCCAATCAGCTTCACCGCCGATCAGGCCCGAGCCCTGCGTCGCGAATTCTCTACGGTCAAACTGGAGATCACGAGCGCAATCGCGGCAGTCAAAGACATCAACGCTAAGCTCAAACGCCTCTCTGAGTTCAGCGGCAGCAATCTCCTCGACAAGGTGTTGGAGAAGACCGGCGAATTCACAGTAGCCCTTGAACACCGATTTGCATGGCTTGAGTTGGAGGCTCACAGTCAGGCGACGTTCAGCCAAGTGATCACTGGATGCGATGCAGCCTTGGAGCGCTCACAGCTCAGGTCAGAGATTCAAACCAATGTCCGTATCAAATCGCTACTTGGCGATCTCTACCTGGGCGTGGACACTGACTGCTCGAGCGCCATCGAAGCGCTATCCTTCGGTCAAAGCATCGACAGTCTCAATTTGTCTCCGCAGGTCAAGTACAAGCTGCGCACCGGACATCCGCTTGAAGCCTGCCACACCCTAGCTACCGCTCTGGAACCCGTCCACAAGGGGCTCCAGCAGATTGAGGGATTGAGCAATGCTTTGTCTCAGTTCGGAAAATTTGAACTGGACACCTGGACGGGCGCGCCTGCAGATGAAGACTTGGAGCTGTTCGTAAGCGCACTACATGGCGCAGTTCAGAAGGCAGTCCAGGACCAAGACCTTCTGATTCCTTGGTCGTTGTATCTGACCCGTCGCAAGGAGGCCAACGAATTGACATTGTCTGAGTTCGTCGAGCTTCTTGAGAAAAGGCGCGTCAAACCTGAGGAGCTTTCAGACGCCTACGCCTACTGCATCTACAGCACGATCACTCGTGAAGCCTTCCGCAACATCCCCCAGCTTGGACGATTTACTGGCCTCAAACACAACCAAATTCGAGACGAGTTCAAACGACTGGACAAGGAGATCATCGCTCTGCGTGGCAAGGCAATTGCCTACGAATGCACTCGCAAGGCCTCTCCACCTCCCGGCAGGAACGGAGCTCGCGTCGATGATCGCACTGAGATGGTTCTTCTGAACTACCTCATGCCTCAGCAACGCCCACGCATGCCTGTTCGAAAGATCCTCATGCGCGCTGGTGGGTCGATTCAGGCGCTCAAACCATGCTTCATGATGGGACCCCAAGCCGTAGCCCAATACCTGGCTCCAGGGGTCATCAAGTTCGACCTCGTCATCATGGACGAAGCATCCCAGTTAAAGCCTGAGGAAGCTATCGGCTCAGTCGCTCGCGGTGGTCAATTGGTGGTGGTTGGCGATCCTAAGCAGCTGCCCCCGACATCGTTCTTCTCCCGTATGTCCCAGGACGGTGACGTTGGTGACGATCAATTCACCACCACGGATGCTGAGAGCATTTTGGATGTCTGCTCTTCGCATTTCAGGCCAACTCGCTCGCTGCGCTGGCACTACCGTTCGCAGCACCATTCATTGATCGCTTTTTCAAACCACAGCTTTTACCGTGGAAATTTGGTGATCTTCCCCTCACCATATGGCCAAGGCGGGAAGCTCGGTGTGCGTGCCGTCTACCTAGCTGACGCCATCTACGAAAACCAAACCAATCTGCGCGAAGCCAAGCGCGTAGTCGATGCAGTAGTCGAGCACATTGCAACTCGCCCCAACGAGTCTCTTGGCATCGTCACGCTGAACATCAAGCAGAGAGACCTGATCGCTGAACTGTTGGAAGAAAGGCTGAAGTCGGTTCGGGGCGCTGATTCCTACCGAGAACATTGGGCAACAGAGGGACAACCCTTGTTCATCAAGAACCTTGAGAACGTCCAGGGTGATGAGCGCGACGCCATCATCATCTCCACGACCTTCGGCAAACCACCAGGATCCAGCGTCGTCCGTCAGAACTTTGGCCCCATCAGTCGACAGGGCGGCTGGCGACGCCTGAATGTGCTTTTCACGCGCGCCAAGAAGTCGATCGCCCTGTACACATCCCTGCGCCCTGAAGACATCGTGATGGATGGGACTACTCCGGACGGCACCAAGGCCCTGCGTAACTACCTTGAATACGCCCGCACAGGTTCTTTGCCAACCATCGAGGAGACAGACCGCGATCCAGACAGCGATTTCGAGATCTCCGTCATGGACATGCTCAAGATGCGTGGCTATCAAGTCACACCCCAACTCGGCGTAGCTGGATACCGCATTGACATTGCCGTCAAGCACCCAGACGCACCAGGTTCGTATCTGGCAGCGATCGAATGCGATGGTGCAACATACCACTCAGCATTGTCAGTTCGAGATCGTGACCGCATCCGACAAGAGATCCTCGAGTCGCTGGGCTGGCGTGGTCGAATTTGGCGAATCTGGTCGACTGACTGGTTCCGCACGCCAAGGCAAGAAACCGAGAAGCTGATCAGCTTCCTAGAGGATCTGCGAAGGAATTGGAAACCAGAACACGCATCTGGCGAGGCTTGGATCGAAGAAGGACAAGGTGCCAGCCACCCTAATTCAATGGCTCCCGAGGTAACCGAAGCGGTTGAAAACGCCCATCAAGCTGAAGTCGAACGGGAAGCTGTTAACTCAGTGTTGATCGACACCGAGGATGACCTAGAAATCGAAGTCGGTGATGTGGTGCGTTATGTTGATTTGGCTAATTTAAACGACATTCTGACCGTTCAAATTACCCACGGCAAGGATGATTTTTCTAATGGCATTGTCAATGAAAGCCGACCACTTGCTCAAGCCTTGATCGGAGCTGTAGTCGGTGATGAGGTGTCGCTTCATCTAGCAGGAAGTTCATCCAAATCATTTCAAATCATAGAAATCAAACGGAAGACTACCAACTAGAACGCAAAAAACCCCGACCTATCCTGAGACAAGCCGGGGTTTAACTAAATTTTCAGCAACGACCTGATTTTTAACCTACCGCTAGATTTCCAACAGCATCAGGGTGGGCTGAGCAGCATCCTTACTCAACTGTGCGCAGCTTACCTGTTCCTCATCTTTTTGGGAAGCAGGTAGAGGGTCGACATTCGGATGGACACCAGTCGTGGACATCTTTGAGCAGAAAATTAAAAGATCACTTCAAACTCTGCAGCTGGGTCTGGCAACGCGCGCCTAGCCACGAAGAACCCAACAACTCGTGTATCCGGATACGCCTTCAGAATCACGTTGCGAGCTGCAACAAAATGTGATCCTGTGGTCAGCATGTCATCAACCAATATAACAATGGGTCTGTCTAAAGGCCCTGCCAATTGGTAAATCGCCTCCAGATCATTCGGCTTTGGTCGTTCGCCATCTTGTTGGTGATGAGCTGCTGCATACGACGTCGTCTGCTTTAGCAGCTCAAAGCACAACCCACCAGTACCTTGGCATGCCTTCTGTGCGACCTGAAGCATCCTGTCGTCATAGTCAGCATCGCCCGGTATTTTTGAAGGTGGGACAGGGCAAACGAGCGCTTTGTCCAGAACACTTGCACCCTTCTTAAACGCACTGTTGAGAAGCGCAGCTGATTCAGCGATTGCCAAATTCTTGTACTTGTAGTCCGGAAAATTCGCTCTTGCAACAGGCTTCTTGAGATTGCGGATTAGTTGATTGCCAGGACTGTGCTCTGCCATTTTTCTGGCAGTAAATTCATAAAAAAAGTAGCACTCGTGCTCTTTTCCGAGGTGATAGTGATCGCCTCTGTTGCTATCGTCAATTTTTAATGGCGGCGTCAACATCAAGGCAGGTGAGGATATCGTCGAATTCTTTAACTCGTATTGCGCCAAGCTTCTCCAACCGATGCGGCCAAGTTAAAGACGGATTGTGAAAATTACTCTCCAAAATAAAAAGCTTACGACCTTGCTTGAGTGCAGCACGCGCTTGGATTAATGTCCCAGACGTTTCTCCAGCTTCCACAATGACAGTAGCCTGAGTCAAGGCGCTCATCGTGATGTTCCGCTCAGGAAAGAAAAAACGATTAACGCTTGGTGGCCGCTTGGCGTACTGCAGTACTGGCACTTGACTGATCAAGAGATGCTGTCGAGCAATTAACTCTTGCAGTTCAGTGTTTTCACGAGGGTAGACCTGATCAATTGGCGTACCAATGACGGCAATCGTGTTCCCATGATGTCGTATCGCTGCTTCGTGAGCGATGCGGTCAACGCCCTTCGCAAGGCCTGAGACAACAGTGATTCCTTCTGCGACCAACATGCTGGCCAGCTTAGCTGTTCTGCGCTCACCCTCAGGTGTAGGTTCTCGCGTCCCCACGATAGCCACACGTCGTGGTGTGTAAACCAGGTCCCAATTTCCTCGGTAATAAAGAAATTGCACGGGATGCTCTGCATCCAACAACGACTCAGGGAACTCGCTACTCCCCCTGAGTCTGACACTGAAAGAGCCCACACCTCGTTTATTGAACTTCTGGAGAACCTCGACAGCGCATGCTTCTGCGTGCTCCATTGAAACAAGTTCCGAGGGCAGCCGATCGGGGTGCTCGCGGAACAGTTCTGCAAGATTCTTGAAGGAAGGTCTCTTATCGCCGATGTCTTGTTGCCACAGCCACTCATAGGCGCCCATCTCCAGCATGGGAGAAATGGCACCGAAATCTGACTCTTGAGCAAAGTTGATCATGAGCTCCTACTCTACTACCTTCAAGGTATCTGTTATTTTATACAGTATTTTGCTTTTCAGAAACTGATTTTTGCATTGAAAGCGCTTGGTCATCAAGCTGCCGTAGATGCAAAAGAACCAGAGTTCAAAGGAATATTTGAGCTCTAAAGTACTGGATATAGCACCAGTTACTTGCTTGAATGTTCCGCGCAAAGGAGAACATGACACTCAATGAAGCATTTATAAGCCCACACATGCCACCCTAGCTACCGTGATGGCAACCAGGGGGCACGTCAGAAAATTTCATTGAGCAGCCTGAACCTGCCGCTCATACCAGCGCTGCATTTCAATCAGCATCAGCGTGGTCTGGGCAGCATCTTCGGCAAGCTGCCCACAGCTCACCTTGCCCTCATCGCCGGTGGAAGCAGATACAGGGTCGGTGGTCCCTTGAGCAAAACCTCTGGAAGTTGCGGGAACGGAGGGCAGTTGTTCGAAACTGTTTGTGGGGTTCCTGCACACCCTGACAAGATCACCAGACTTCCAACCAGTAGCCAACTGCGCAGATCGTTGATTGAATTCAATTGAAATTTCATGATTGATTTGCTCCTGTGAGCGTTTGATGTCAGCCGACTTTTGTTCCTCGCGGGCTTGCGCAAGCGCTACCTGATGCCGTTCGGCATCCCACGCCCGTTGAATGCGGCCCCCCCCCACCCACACGCCGCTAAGCCAGACGCCAAGCAACACAATGGGCATGAGGACTAGGCGCCAGTTGGATATCAGTAGACGAGTGAGCCAATTCATTTCGACTCCAGATCCAAGACCAAGAGCTTGTGCTGGGCAATCAAACCGAGCAACTTGTCGGCATAGGAAGGATCGGTTGCATACCCAGCCTTGAGCAATGCACGAGCAAAAGCCTCAGTGGTCAGGCACAGGAAGCATGACTGATAGCGTGGGTTGCCTCTGAGGAATGCAGCATGGTCATCGATGCTGGCCTGCCAACTGGCGTACTTCCGCCATTTGGCTGGAACAACCAGCCATTGCCCCTTGATGAACTCACGCGTGTTCAAGGTCAGCGTTTCGCCCCGCCACCGGCTATCAGCCTTGATACCAAAGAGGTTGTTCCCAGCTTTGGCAAGGCCTGATTCACCCCAGGCAGACTCAAGTGCCGCCTGAGCGATCGTGATGCTGGCAGGAACCCCAGACTTTCGCTGGGACTCCATTGCTGGGCTAGACAGCCGCATGATGAACTCAGCAGGTATCACAGCAGCTCCTTCACGTCTTTGGCAACCTGGTCAATCGATGCATCACGTCGCTCGTCGATGAAGTTGAACAACCAGCGGACCATCGCCCAGCCCGGCAAGCCGCAGGCAAAGATCACCCCGCCCATGGCGTACAGACCGATCGTTGAGAACGCCCAGTGATGCAGCTGGAAATATTCGACGGTGACTGCACCCCCGCAGATGCTTGATACGACGGTACTGATCAATCCAACCGTCCATTCGCGGATTGATCTGGGCGGGGTCATGAGCATCACAACAACCGCCGCCAGGGTGGCACCACCGGCGGCTGCTCCAGCAGCACCACCAATGGCTTTGTAGGCGGCAGCCGCTCCAGCGACTCCAGAGCTAGTAGGTTCAGGCATTGATTACTCCAAATGAAAAGGCCGCCAGGGCAAACCATGGCGGCCGTGAAAGGGAAAGTTGAAGTGGTTAAACGGAGACGACCGGGATCGGGAAAGGTCTTCTCACAGGCTTCTGAGTCGTACCTTGAGTGTCCAGAGCATTTGCAGAGATGCCGAAGATGTCTTTTCGGTCCTCTCGAAAATCACCCTCAATGTGCACCGGTACCTGTCCGGTAAGGAATTCGATGCCAGCGGCGAAGATGGGCACTGCATCAGAGAAAGCGTTGTCGCATGATCGGTCCCACAGGGGCCCCTCCAGGAACATGCAGGAGCCTTGGCAAATCTGCAGCATCGGGCAGCTCGGGCAATCCGCCCTCTTACTCCAGTGCGTGGCAGTGTCGAGCTTGACGGCCGCAAGGTCGGAGACATGACCAATGCGGTGGACCTGGCCATTGGGCGCGGTGCTGGCTGCACTCACGTTCTGGCATGTCAGAACGTTTCCGCGCAGGTCAACTGCGATGCTGTCGGACTTGTCCATACCGCACTTCTGGCCTAGGCTGGATGCCGGGCGGCGGCTTCGGATGGAATTGATGAAACTGGCCGTCTTGCTATTCACGGCCTGGACGTTGGCGGCCTGGCCAGTACGGATTTCGTGGAAGGCCAGACTGCGGTAGGGGTGCAACTCATACGGCTGAAGCGAGTGGGCAATGCCGCCCTCGTCATAGGCGTCAACAAAGCTGCCCTCGCCAATGGGGACCATGGAGTCGCCAGTCAGCTCGATGAAAAAGCGCTGGATGGCGGCGCGCGAGGCGTTTTTACGATTGACCATCGCGTTGAAGCTGATACGCCGCTGCGGGGCCAGGCGGGCGTACAGCGCCATGATGGCGGCCCGCTGCTGGGGGTCCTGTAGGGGATCAGGACCGCGCACATGCTGGCCAGGGCCATCGTGCGAGATACCGACACTGAAACCCATGCGGTCAAGCCATTCGTTGATGTCGTCGCTCAGCAGCGAGCCGTTGGTGATGACCGACAGTTCTGCTTTGGGGAACTTGGCCTTGATGGCCTCGGCCAGGGGGCGCATGGTCTTGATGTAGACCAGAGGCTCGCCACCCCAGAATTCGACCTTCTCGGGCGGGCTCGTCACCCAGGGGTCGAGGCCATCGATGAAGGCCTGCACATCGCCGGGGTTGGTTTCGACTGTGTGAGGAACGAAGCGCTGCGAGCAGTATTCGCACTCGTAGTTGCAAGACAGGCCAAGGCTGATCTTGAGGGTGCGGGGGCTAGTTTTATTCAGCGGTGCCTGCTTGGATACTGCTGGAGCCTCTACGCGTTCAGCGACTTCGACCGAATGAACCACTGGCTCACCAGATTCACGGGTCAACTCGCTGTTTGCATTGTCATAGTGAAAACGGGTAAGTTGGCCATTGTCGGGGCTGATGGTAGTGACGATGAATTTGGTCATCATGTGGCTCCGTCGCGTGCAGCGAAGTAATCGGCCTGCGCCTGGCGCAGCGCCTTCTTGAAAGACAAAACGCTGGCGACGGTTTGATCGTCGCTCTTGCCCGCGTTAGCGCTGGCATCGTTGATGATGTGCTGGAGGTGATCGACAAGGACGATGTCCTCATAGCCAGGCACCAGATTGGCCAGTTGGATGACCAGTACGCTGAGCAAATCGACCTGCTTTTCCAGAGCGGCGAGGCTGTCGAGCGGGTTGAGCTTGCGCAGCAGCGCGATCTTGGCCAGGTTGCGAACACCTAGCCTTTCGCTGTCGGGGAAGATACCTGGCAAAACATCACGGGGCTTGCCCGGCTGCACGATGTCGAATGGGCATTGCGTAGTCATGGCCTTGGTGATGCATAGACAGGCCTCTTCGGCTGTATCGCCGAAGTAGAACCAGCCCAGGCCATCGGTCAGGCCATGCTGAGCCAGGATCGTCAGGCCATCGCGGCTATCGACATATTCGCGCTGAGACACGATGCCAATGACCTCGCTCTGATACTGCTTGCCATACATCAGGAACTGCAGCTCGCCCTGCTTGAAAAGTTGCACGCCGATGTTGATGGATGCGCCAGCAAAGGAAACGGTGTAGCCGTCATCGCTTTGCTCTACACGTACCGCCTTTTCTTCATCGACGCTGGCATTGAAGGTAACGAGCTTCATGCAGCCTCCGCAAGCATTTCAAAGTGAAGTTCCACCCCAGGGCGCTCGCCGTTGTACGGGAACACAAAGTGCGGCATGTGGGAGGGAAAAACGAAGGCATCACCAGGCGATGGCATTTCCATGTGGTTGATGTTGCCAAACACCCCTGTTGCGCGGCCACCAAACAGGAGGTGCGGGTTGTGCAGGCAGAACATGCCCGAGTAATCGCGCCTGGATGGGTCGGGCTTTGCGGGGAAGTCCAGCCACAGCACGCAAGAAATATCAGCATGCGGCTCGGTGTGGAATGGCAGGTGCTGGCCGTAGCGGAAGATGGATTCGCGCCCCACCATGTTGCTGACGTTGCAATTGAACTCGTCCTCGATACTGCGGCGCAGGCGTCGGAAGATGGGCTTGAAGAACTCCGGGAACATGAAGTCTAGGCTGTCACGGTAGGTGCGGGAGTACGGGACCTGATGATCATTCAGGCGCTCGTTGGCTTTGATGGCCAGCTCGGTCGCCTGCTCAACCTCGGGGGGGCTCAACAGCTCCTGGATGCGAAGCACCGGAGCGGGGAAAATTTTGGTCAAAACGCTCATGTATCTCCCCGGATCAGCAGTAGCAATCGCAGTTGCAATTGCAGTTGCAGTTGAAGTTGTATTGGGTTCTTCGGACAGAAATTTGGCTGCCGTTGTCCACCAGTTCATCGCGGACAAAAGATGCGCTACCGCAGTTCGAAACCACAGAAGTCGCGTTGTTGGCTACTGGGCTGCAATTGCCCGTGTTGCCTGGGCAGTTGCCGATGAAACAGTTGGCGATAGTGCTGAAGAAGTAGTCGTGTAGCCACCCGTAATTGGCTGTCCACATCTGGCCACTGTTGTTCATGTACATGTCCCAGTTGCCATCGGATTTCAAAAATCCCATGAGCCCCTGGTTGTGGTGCAGATACCGGGTGCCCCAGTCCTGATCCACCATGTCCAGATAGTTGGCCGTGCCTGCAATTTGCAGCCTGGGCGCCGTGAGGGTGCCAGTCATGGTGTCGCCGGACTTGGCCACCCGACTTGAGAGATCAATTGGCACACTAGAGTTGCCATTGGCATCCGGCCCGTACCCGTTGACCGATCGCACAAAGGCTGTCGAGTCATAGCCATCGAGCTTGTCCGCATCGGCGGCCTTGGCCGTGATGCCCAGGTAGGCGGCATTGTGGTTATGGCCAAGCGCCGCATAAGCCGCGTCATGGCTGTGACTCGACAAGGCAAAGCCGGTGGAATCGATGCCATCAAGCAAATCCGCATTGGCCACCTTGCCGACTGTGGTGGAGAGGTCAATGACCATCTTCCAAGAAGCGGGACTGACCACTGTGAGGATGTAGAGCTTTTGCTCGTCGGTCCTGAAGCAAGGCATACCCAGCTGCAAGTTGACCGTCGGGAAAGACGTTCCGCTTGAGAGCGAAAGCGCTGTCTTGTCGTTGTTCAGGATCTGAGACAACGAGTCAGACAGCGTCGTTGAGGATGGAATTTCGGTGTAGTTCTGCATTTAATGCCCTATCAATACCCTTGTGCGACCCAAGAAATGGCTCCGGTCACCCGAGTGCCGGACGTGTTTTCAAGAACTGCGGTGAAGCCGGTGGTCGAAACCGCACCCAGGATTCGGGGGACGGCCACCGTGGTGCCCCCCTTGAAGGTGAGCGTGACCTCTGGCGAGACCCGAAACTGCCGTGGAAAGACAACCGTCACGCCATTGGCCGCGTTGCTCACCTGGGCAGTGCCACGGTCAAAGACATCGGGCACATCGACCGTGACGCGCAGACCATCGATGTAGCCCCGATCAGCATTGCTTGAGGTCAAAATCGCCCTGAACAGCGCCCGCTGGTAGGTGTAGTCGCCCTGAATAAAGTCCCGAAAATTGGTGTAGCCCGGTGGATGGCCTGACTCCAGGATGTCCATGAAGTCCTGCTCTGTGATCTCGGTGCTGGCGACGATCATGTCGCTGATGACACCGTTGGCTCGCCTTCGGTATTGCTCAGCCAGGTTCAAGGCCTCGGCCAGCTTCAAGTTCTGCGCACGCCGCAGCGCCTCCCCAATCGCAAACCCCTCGCTGATCGCCTTGCGATAGGCAACGGTCCTTCCGAAAACCTCAGCGAACACGAACGTCTCGGAGATCCGTTTGACCTGCGATCTGGACAGCGTTTCAGTGAACCTGAAACTCTCAACCTGCGGCTTGGTGAACGCCTTTGATGGTTTCTCGACAAAGCTGAAGCTTTCGCCCACGCGCAAGATGAACGCAATGAGGTCGGTGTAGGTCTCAGCCAGCGCCAGCGTCTCGTACTTTCTCAGTGCAATCTGCCGAGCCAACCCCTCGGCCACCTGAAACACCTCAAACACCCGCTTGGTGTTGGAAAGCCCGCTCTTTTCTGCCAACGCAAAGGATTCGAAAAACCTCAGAACGAAGGCAATGAGGTCCGTGTAGGTCTCCGCGAAACTCATGATCTCAAACTTGTTGAGTAGCAGCCCTTTGCCTTGCTTCTCAGCAAAGGCAATGGTTTCGGAGCTTCGCTTGATCCCCAACTTCTGGATCAACTCCGTGAAACTGATGTCCGTGGCCACGCTCAGGCTGTAGACCGCCGGAAACGCACTCGTCCAGTTCTTACCGGCTGTGGCGCTGCTCCATGCAAACTTGCCAGAGGTCCAGGTGTAATTGGCCCCCGGCGAGCTTGAGACGTTGACAGTCTCGGCCATGTCAATCGCCCGATCAGCTCATCGTGAAGGTAAAAACTGCGGTCAGGCTGTCATCCACACCCTTATTGACCACCGGGAACACCACACGATCGAACATGGTTCCGGCCGAGGCTGCGTTGAACACACCCGCTTCGGTCAATGCACCTGTGGCGTCACCCGCCGCATAACTGGCCGTGAAGGTGAACACCTTGGTGCCTGCCGTGTGGGCGTAGGTCGAGGCGTTGCGTTTGATCTCGGTGACCAGGGCGGTCTGGGTCGATGCTGCGGCTGTTGTGCCGGTTCCCACCGCAATCCAGCCCATCACCCCGGGGCGACTGCCAGAGTTGCCAATCGCATCGGCCACGAAGTCAAAGCCGCCGTT
>JACCDR010348956.1_pt1 | contig 35283 bp, 39 predicted proteins | sample 7446431 | NCBI WGS metagenome assembly JACCDR01 (sample SAMN15323443, study PRJNA562643) | freshwater metagenome | isolation source: river surface water | place: USA:Blue River Watershed | collected 2017-08-17 | reverse complement strand
GATTAATATAAGGAGTATACTCAAACTCTATTCCAGATACTTGTAGAATATGTCCTACAAGTTGATTAGGTTTAGCACCACCATAAGGATGTTCATCACGATCTATTATTTTATCTATATTAGTAGGCTGATAAGCTTTTAATATATTCTCTACAATAGTTCGATGTGTAACTGGATTATTATTCTTATCCATCAGATCAGCTACAAATTGTTCACCTATATATGAGATCATAATCCTCACCTCTGCTTCACCAGCAGATCTTACAGGTTGTACCCTAGCAGGTTTAGCGTATTTATCTGCTTTAGTTAATTGTGATAATACACCAAAATGTTGTAGTTTACCAGATGATACAGCTGACCAATCATCACCAGTTTTCTCTAATAGAATAAAATACACACTACCTATTCTAATGTTTTCTTTAGTAGTGACTTTATTACCAGAGTTACCCACATAAGTGACTGGACCATATGTAGGTCTATAGTATTTTTCTATTTCTTGTACTATGTCTTGTGTATCTGGTGGGTTATGTGTAGGTATGTATAATCCTACACCTTTACTGACTATGTTAGCCAGATATTCTACTTTTGTTTCTTTGATACTACCATCAATAAACCAATTATACATAATCGGTGATGTAATTTTATAGTATCCTAATAAGTAATTATAATTTTCTTCAATTAGATTAGGATCTAATTTACTAATTTGATTATAGCTATCTGTGATTTTATTAAATTCTTTTATATTTAAAGATCTACATATTCTTTTATGTACATCTCTAGATGCAGAATTAATATATTGTTCGTATATCCTACCCAAATTCATCCTACTGATTGTAGAATTAGGATCCATTATAATATCAGCTCTATTTCCATCCTGATCGACAGGCATATCTTCTTTTTTAGTAAGCTGTACTACAATACCTTTTCCCGTTTTGTTCTATATAGGTCGTTAATCTATATATGTTCTTTATAAGAACTACTATAACTCTCGTTATAGACCAGACTATATCTTCATCCTTTCTATTATATCGAATAGGATGCTTCTTATTTCGAGATCACTAGATCCCTACACCGTCATAACTCGGTTAGTCGTTGAACCTGCCTCTCATAAAGAGGATTGGCTGCGGATTTCCTAATAAACATATCTTTTACCTTACCTGAGTGATTAATTCAGCCATTATTTCTATCGCTAGAATAATTTGGTGTATGTTTGTATAAAGGAGTCCCCGTCAATTAAAGAAGATTACTTTAAACATTTCTATTTAAAGTGGCATTTACCAATTAAACAATTACAGTATTAAAATTATTGATTGTTTATGGTCGTTTTACCATGGGTATCAGTTAACTTATATCCCACATCAGGTTTGATAGGATATTCAATAATAAATTCCACTCTATATGTGTCTAGAGGAGATTGTCTATAAAGTTTTTGTACTCTGACTGTACTTTCTTTTATTACTGCTAAACATTCTACAATGAATCTATTAAATTCTGGAGTGAGTTGTAAAGAGTCTCCACGTAGTTTGTGTAGTTTCTCCCATACCTTTACAATATTAGTACAAAACTCTCTTCTAAGAGAATCGTATTTTTGTACTTGTTTATCAGTATGTACATCAGCGTAATTATGATTATTAGAATCGTGATTTACTCTAATATCAATTACTTTACCACCAGGACCATTAGCATAGACTGTAGTATCGAAAGTATAATCTACTTTCATGCTATCATGAATACCTCTTTCTACTATTGCTAATTCATCTGGTTTATAGGACCTTAATGCCATTAAGAGACCATCAGGCCTTACATAGTCACCTATTTCTGGAAATGGTTTATAGTTGTTCTCATCACCATACAGATTTAGTCCAAACTTTTCAGTACCCCATTCAACAACTCTACTCTCAAAAGTACGAAAGCCTAATTTTGGTAATACGTCTTCACATACTAATATACCATCCTCACTAGCAGCAGGATGTGTCATATATGCTATGTTTAGTTGAATACCGTATTTATAACCACCTTCATTTGTAATATTAGGTGAATCTAGGAATACTGTACCTTTCTTAATGAAAGCACCTTTCTTAATTAATACCATTCCTTCTTGTGTTTGGTATTTAAAACCGAAGTATTGATGATTAGTGATATATGAAGTAAGACGTATCATCCCTACTTGTTTAGTATTTATATCTTCATAGATGATTATAGTTTCTGGGTTTTCAGTTACTGAATCATAACCTATCCCCATTTTATATCTATCAATGATATCTAGTATTTCTAAATCACAAGGAGCTTCAACTTTAAATGTATATTTACCAAACTCATTTTCCAGGCCCGTTTGTATATTCCTTTCTGTAGATCCATCTATAACTAACATTTGCCCTAGATGATTGGCAAACATATAGTTACGAGAAGATGAACCGTGTTGTATAAATGGATTTAAAGCACATACTGATAGTAATTCACTATACAGTTGGTTTTCATTTGCAGATATATCCGTTTCTAGCATTTTTAATTTCCAATTATGATAACTGATATGAGTAATATATATTACACATCACTCAAATGTATAATATGTGTTTGTAAATATTTGGGATATTATAAACGATTATGTTCAATTTCCAAGATAATAATATAAAAAATATTTAAAAATTTATTTTATTATTTTTTCAATTGGTAATATTAATAAAATAATAATTTAATTTAAAGAGTAAATAAAGTATGGCTACAATAGATGATAAAATGATTAATTTTGGTGCTGATGTATTTTACACAAAACCATTTAGAGATATGATAGAAGCACATATCCAGTATTTAAATACACATGCAAATACTATTAAAATAATGGTAGACGAACATTCAGCTGTAGTGTATAAGGGAGATTTATTTGGATATTTAAATAAAGTAAAAATACCTGCGTATTTACACTGGATCGTATTACGAATGAATAACATGTATAGTAATTTTGATTTTAATCCAAGTATAACAGAATTACTGATACCAGACAATAAAGTAGTTGATAAATTACGACAACAACATATGTCTAAAACAAAATAAAAGAACATACTGCATATTACCTATATGGACTAGTCCATATAGGTAATATGCTATAGTTACATTGGCATTACTCTAGGAAGAGTAATTTGTTCATTCTCTATAAGTATCCATTTGTTGTTTCCTTTACGAAAACCTAAATCCGTAAATATTTTACTATAAGCTTCCGTTAAAGTAGTTAATCTTTTTCTACTATGAGGAATTGTTAATATCCATACCAAGGAAGTAAGAATTAAAAAATCTATATTTGTAAAATAAACACCTATAATTGATAGAAATAAACAAATTACCAACATTCCAATATTGTATTTAAAAATGTTATATTTTATTTTATAAGAATTATTAATATTATCTATAACTTGTTTGTTTTCTGGTGTAAGCATAATGCTCCTTAATACTTAAATATTATATTGTACTGAGATTAATCTCAGTACAATATATGTTATTAAATACTAGGCATATACCCGCCACCATAACCACCATATGGATTAGGACTAACCTGCATACCACCAAAATTATTAGGATTTTGGTATTGAGGTACAGCCCATCGAGGCATAGGAGTTGCGTTAGGCATCATCATGTTAGTAGGAGTACCTACTTGCTGAAATGCTGGATTGTGTCTTGTGCTACTAGCAAAATCAATCCCGTTGGCAGTCCTTACAATACCATCACTAGTTGGTTTTGGTGCTGGGTTGTTATATTGCCCATTATTTATTGGTGCTTGCCACATAGGTTGTGGTGTTGGGTTAGGTGCTTGATATTGAGGTGTAGTCAATTGCTGTTGTTGTAATTGCTGTGTATTATTTTGTTTTAGCAAGGTATCGCCTTCATTACCAGCTTGCATTGGAATCATTCTAATATCTGCATTATAAATAGACAAATCTTCGAATGATTCTACCCAATCTGAATTGATTTCATAATCCTTTACATCTGTAAAGAATTTACCATAATCACTTACAATCATGTTAACATCATTAATGAGCTTTTTCACACTACCCATCAATGCATCTAATGTAGGTGCAATAGAATCATAGCTACCATGACTGTAGTATTCAGGCTGACCAATACTGGTAAACATAAACTCCACTAAGCTGATAATAGTATTCCTATCTTTTTTAGAAATAGTAATATCAAATACAGTTTTACTATCACTATTGAGTTCTTCATAAAAAGGGAAAGATACAATGCATGCTCGGTTATATTTCTTACCGTTGACTACACCACCCTTCTTATTATAGATATTAATGAAGTTTCTGGATGTATTATCAAAAGTCATTTTCTTCAAAATACTTTGTAATACAGTCAATGTTTTTTCATTAGCATCTTTAAGTGCTGTTAGTAATTGTTGTTGATCTGGATTTAGTTCCTTATGCAATGCTACACTAGTACCAAGAGCCATTAGTTCTTGAGCCAAACAACCGAACAAATAGTTCAGTCTAATGTTTAGCGCACTCCTAAATTTCCCCATTACATCTGACTCACCCCTTAGTACGTTTTCTGATAACGGATGAAAAATCACTACGTTATCTTTGTTCGCTCTAAGATTTGTTTCAGTTGGTAATGCCAACCTTTTACCTTTAACAAGAAAAGGTAAATCACCAGCACTTGTTAGACCATCTTTATCGACATCTAGTCCAGCTACAGATAAGATGTCTTTATAAAATTGAATTATTTTCATATATTTATTTAACCTTTAAATTACTGGTGTGTAAATGTGATTGCTATTACCGAACGAATTAAAACCATGACCATTACCATTTATTGGTGTACTAAATGAACTATCACTAATGTTACTTAAAATGTTATCGAAGTCCGATGCGATTGTAAATACATTATTTTCATCATTAGTTACAATAGGTGCAATTAAAGCATCACTAAAACTAGGGCAAACATAATCTACCATAGCTTGACCGTTTAAACTTATCTTTACCCATGTTTCTCCTAATAGATCACACGACACATCTAACATGAAAGACATTTGGTTATTATAACTTAATGACTTTAATAGTTGATTTTCTATTTTAAATACAAATGCCTCAATTAAGTTAGAAACATCATTATCAGAAAAACTCCTTACATGCCCTATTCTGGTATGGATCTGAGAACCAATATCCATATTTGTAGATACAAATTGAATCTTACCTAATGAGAACTCCAACATATAAGATGGCACTGATTGTACAATACACGTAGCAAACAATGTTGCTGCATCACTTCCATTCCATGGAGTAGTACTACCTCTCCTATGTAGGTTGTTTATATATGAGCTATTATCTACTGGAACAACATGAATACAGTTTAAACTATTACTATCATACTCTTGTAAGTCTTTTAAAGTAAAAGCAGATAGATTCTGAGCTACACCATATATACCAGATCTTCTCTTTCTCAGATGAGACATAAAAGGATCTTTTAGTACGTGTTGAGATTCCAGTATAGAACCAGATGTACTTCTTATTTGAGAAGCATCAACTATATCGCCATCTGCTTTTCTTGCTTTCAAATAGGTATCAATTATAGATGCAGTATATGCGGTTGCAGAGTTATTAATTCTTTTTGATTTAATTGCATTTGATGTAACTAAACCAGTACCATCAATAGCAATATGATCTTCTTCACCCAGATTTCTCATTAAGGAAGCAGTATCCATTTTACTGAATATATCTTCTGGTCTTAAACCAAATTGTTTATTTGTTTTATCAGTGATTCCTATATACTTATCATTCACTAGCACATGAGAAGAATCAAGCAAATTGTTATATACTTGATTTCCTATAGGAGTTTGTGTGATAATCCTTCTGGTTGTATGAATAGCGTTCATGTAAAACAACATATCTGGATCTAGATGAAGACTATGGCTAACACCATGATAATCGGTATACCCCACTATATATTCCGATGTAACTATACCCATAAAGTCTTTAGATTCTATTTCTAAAAAGAATCTAAGTCTTTGTGTATCCCATCCATTGGGAACATACACCATAGCCTCTGGAGTAGCGCTTGGTTTGATAAACTGATTTGTGAGACCAGCGATACCTTCAGCAGTCACATTTTTAGATGATTGTAGAGTTTCTACAATATAATTAAAATCGTGATTGTTTAATTCGCTTCGATATGCTCTCCTGTACTGATCCTCGTAAGTACCGGTAGATTGTAAAATCATTTTTTTGACATTACTTTTTGCAATTCCGTACATTTAAATCCCTGTAGTGATGTTAGGTTGATTCATTTTTTGATTATTGATGTCTATTATTAATGCAGCTAATAATACTTTTATATCATGTGGTGCACTGTGTCTGTTATTGTGTACATTTATCTCTTTATTAAAATAATCAGGAGTGTTTAATATCCAATCTCTTTCACTGAAACCAGAAGCTACTAAATCAATAGCATTCATGGCCTCATTACTTGGTCTTGTTTTTTGTGATTTGTTTTTAACAACAGAAAAAGGATACAACTTACTTAATATTTCTATCTGTTGTTTTGTTACCTTCGCTCTACTATCAATGCCACTCAAAGACAACATAGAGTTATCGGTTGGTACTGCTGTTTGAAGGCAAGCCAATTGTTTATGATTATTATGCCATAACCAAGCTTGTGTTACAGCAAAGCAGTTTAAAACTGCTTTTTTAGTTAAATGATCTATACCTCGTGGTGATACTATTTTAGACATGACCCATTGTGTAATTATTATTTGTGGTCTTGTGAGTTCGCAATTAGATAATCGATATGCATTATCTAAACATACATCTAGTAACTCATCTGGTATACTGTCTTGTAATTGCCATTTCATCTTAGATGGGTTGTTGCAGTAATATTCAATTACAGAAATATCTCCAATCGATATTTCTTGTTTTATCTTATATCCTTCTGTTCTAGAAGTATTGTGATCATCAGAGGAACTACTCGATTCAAAGATCTTTGGTTTGACCATTTGACCAAATTGAGTATTTTGTGCACCATTGACTTTTTGACTGACATAGTTAAATACGAGAGTCACCAAGTTAGTGATTGGGTTACTACCTGTAATATCACCTAGACATAAACGTCTGATAATTACTAAACCTAACATCCAACTCACATAGTCTTCACTACTGATACCATTCAAGATGAATACAGATAGTGGTACATCATCTTTCAAATTAGCTTGTACATAAGTAGTTAACTTGTACATTGCTTCAGATTCCATTGTGTTTGAAGTAGCTAATAACTTCAAAGCAAAATCTTCTTTGAAATGCGTACCTATTTCACTTCTGGTTCTATAGATGAATTCTCCCCAAATAGGAATCATTAATCTTAACTGTAATGTAAGTGCTACTAGTTTGATATAATCTGGTCTAGTGTATGTTTTATCTCGAGTACCAGGTTTCATGTCGTTTACGACATATGAATCTTCAAACTTATCATTAGAGATAATAATGTCTGATTTCCATACAATCCAGTGTTCTAGATCATCTAAATGATGAATATCTAGTAAGTTAGATATTTTAGGTGATAGGGTATCAATTAGAGATTTAGGTTCAAAGATTTCATCCATTGTAAACCTAATATCTTGAAACAAACCAAATATCCTATCTAAAACGATATCGTCTAATTGTTCCCAGTATCGGTTGATGTGTAATGTAATATCGTTTTGTGATGTAAATACTTTCTTATCATAATTACTTACATTCCACCTGAGTGATTTTCCTTTATGTTCGATTATAAGCTCTGGATCACTAGTGATCATTGTGGGTACATCGACTATTAGTTTCATGATTTCCTTATATAACTATAACTACATCTCTATAATAAGTGATTGAAATATTCTAGTATCGTATTTAATTTAAATATTGGTGTACTACAAACTCACATATTTCATAAAGTAACTTACGTCCCTCTTCATCCTCTACATCTATAGTGTCTTGATCAAAATGTGCATTCTTTGTTTTAGTTTTATTTACTGGTAATATATACTTTTTACTATATATGTAATTAGTATCCATATATGCATTTGTAAAACCAATACAGATATCTATTTTGTTATCTATTATTTTCTTAGATAGTAATATTTCTGCTCTATATGTGTTTTTATTATAGACAAATTCTATTTCTATTTTATCACTATCTTTATTAATTACTTTTAAATTGAATATTTTTGGCATATTGGATCATAGATAGAGTAGGAATTCCTACTCTATCTATTTTGTTGTAATTATTTTAGAAAGGAATATCGTCGTCAACAATAGACTCTGGTTCAGACTTAGCTTGATAGCTATTACCTTTGTTATAATTATTATTCTTATTATAACCACCAGATTTATTACCACCATTGTAAGGTGGTGGTTCTACAAAGTTATCTACAATCAGTGTAGAGACTACTTCTTGTAGAATATTTGAATACGCTTTTGCATATAAAGTACTAATCTCAGCTTTACTAAATTCAGTACCATTACCATGATAAAATTTATGATATCTAATATCCGAAGGACCAAATGTAAATTTGATTGTAGGCCATCCTTCGGCTTTATTAATAACACTAATAAAGATAACACCATCTTCACCACGTCCTACCCATAGATCAGTTAAATGAGCTGGAGTTTTTGGATCTTCACCCTTTTTGAAACCAAAGTTTTCAACCTTGTATTTGATAGCTTCTTTTGAATTAATCGATTGTTTTAGTAATTCTAAGAATGTGAAGAAGGCTGGATTATCTAATGCAGCTGTGATCCTACCGTAATTGTTTTCTTGATTTTGTAAATCAGGAGAATTAGTAGATACAATTAATCTTGGGTTGTTATTGTAGATACCAAAACTTAGTTTAGACCACTTACCCTTTACAGTAGGATTTTGTGCTACTAATGTTAATTTAGGATCATTTAGAATATTTTTTGCTTTTGGATTTGAGTTTTGTGTCATAATGGTTTCTCTTTATAAGGTAATAAAATTAAATTTTAGTTGAATAGGTAAGTATACAAATGATCACTATGTATAGTAAATTAATCTGAAAATATAAAGTATTTAGATCATAGTTTTTAATACTTCATATAGTAGTCTATCTTCTAATGTATTAATAGAATAATGAATTCTATCTTTAGTCGTACCTTGATGCCATTGATATTTTTCAGCTAAATCTAATACTAAACTTCTAGATTTAGATGGCATAGGATGAAATGTTTGACTATCACCAAATACTTGCATAGACATATAGTTAAAAGGAATTCTTACTAATTCTTTACCATTAATTAATTTAGTATAGAATTTACTTTTATCTTTTAGTACACCAGTATGAGATTCAATTAAATCTAATTTAGAGAATTTATTACTACTTAATAAATCGTAAGCAAAATGAGTTAATATTAAACAATTACTTTTAGATGTAGTCTCTAATTCTAAATCAAATATTTGTATTTGATCTTTTGATCTAGTTTTAATAAACTCATTTAATGTTGTTTGCATTATTTGAGTATTTTGTACTTGTCTATCAGTGACATCTTTTCTTATAATAGCATGTGGGTGTTTTCTTTTTAAATTAGAATATTTACTAACATAGAAAACACATGATGTTTTGTTATTAGACTCATTCCTAATTACATCTTCAATTATAGAGACTTCTTGTTCTAATGTATCTGAAATTGATTTAGGTGTTAGTTCAATATGATCTTTAGTAGGTACAGCACCTAATATGTTTCTATATAAAGTAAATAAATTTATATAGAATAAAGAATAATCAAGTATATTTACTTGATTAGGGATTGGCCTATCTTTATCATAAGGTTCTTTATTACCTTTAGCAATAGACTCTAATGATAAACTAGTACCAATTGATAATGAGAAAGCACTAGTGGTTCTGGCTGATAGGATTTCAAGTGATGTGTTCATGTGACTATTTGTTTTATTTGTTCTAATTGAGAAAGTGCTAAATCTAATGTTTCTGATTCAGTGCCTACCCTTATCATTCTTTCTCTTACTAATTCAGTTATATTATTTTTATTAATTATGATAGGAATATATAAAGGAGTATCGTCTATTAATATTACATCATTTTCAGAATCTTTTTCAGTAATCAAAGACCAATTAAAAGCATGGTATCTAGACTTTAATACACCTATACTAGAGGATATTACTGAATCATGTTTACATCTAATTCTAACGTAAGAATCTACTTTTAATTTATTTACTTTAGAGTCTATAATTTTATAAGCTTCATCCATATCGTCAGATAAAATACTAATCGTTTTAAATATTTTAGCTTTTTGATTAGGTATAAATTCTATCAAATGATGATCGTTATCTACGTGTACTTTAATGAAGCCTTTTGCTTCTTCTTCACCATGCGCTAATCTATCAAAAGATCCATGTGCTATGACTTTACCATTGATAGAATGTTGGTGAATATGTCCTACAAAGATTAATTTGTTTACTATGCTTTCATAATCTTCTTTAGAATGTTTAGGTATGTTTTTCACATGACTAGGTAACTGATGAGAGAAGGTAAAATGACATACTGCATAATCTACTTTCTCTAACCCTTTACTTTTAATGATTTCTTTAGCTTCTTTAAAAGTAGCATCAGTAGAATGATTCCATTCATCTGGTACATATAGAATATCTACATTAAACCTCTCTAAACGCTCTACACAGAGATTATCTATGTATTTGATATCTACATCTATATGTTCTTTTAAAATGTCTTTTAGGATCAAGAATCGTTTTGATTGATTTCTATCATGAGAAGGAGTCCCCTCTAATACTCGTAATGTGATTTTATACTTACTACATAATTTAATTAATCGAGATATCCATTTATCAATCAATCCTACATCCTCGCTATCTAAGGATAATTGAGAATCAAACAAATCACCAGCAATAAACATTAAGTGTATGTCTATTAATGTTTTATCATTAGTAATATATTTATTTAAGTTATCAATTATTTCAGCAGTAGTATTTCTTTTATGCCCTAAATGAATATCTGATACACTTAAAATATTATATTTATTCATAATCAAATTCTAGTGTATTATTAGAATTATTTTTACTATTAGATTGATTAGATTTAACTTTCTTACCATAATGAATAAATACATTATTCCATTGTTCCTCTAAACTACCAGGTATTACTGGTATTTGATCTGTTTCAAACTTATCAGTTAAATCTTCAAGTAATCTATTATTAGCAGCATGTGGAGAGATATGAGTCATGTTTTCAAAATCTCTAAAAATGCTTTTAATATCATCACTATTTTGACCTATTTTAACTACATCTCTATTGAGCATAGGCGGTATAGTAATAATTGTTTTACCAAATTGATTTACGACATGTACTGGATTAAAAGGTCCACCTGAAATCAAATACCATACTGATAATAAATCTCTACTACATTCTACTTCACCACAAAAAGCAGGTAGAAAATCTTGTACAAATACAGCTTCTGGTATTCTTTGTATAACACTATCTGTAATAATTTCAAAATGTTCTTTTAGTTCCTTTTGTTTTTGTGATAGTTTATTTAAATCAAACACTTGTATTGAAACAGATTGGTTTGATGAAAAAGTATTTAAATAAGAACTCGTAAGTTCTTTAATTGTGTTTTCTTCAGCCATGATACATTACCTTTATTTTTAACCAAAATTATTTATTTTAATAATCTCAGAGAACGTACTATTCTCTGTTTTTAATACACGAGTGAAACCATATGTTTTATCAGAATCAATTATTCTAATTGTCATTTCTATCTCCATAGTACCACTTGGAGTAATAGCTTCTTTAACTACATTAGTAATCTCTACATTATCGTAATAACTATTAAGATAACTAGTTAAATGTTCTCTCAATAATAAAGATACTGCTTCAGCATCTTGTCCTGTTTGTTGAAATATTCTTTGTAATGAATATATGTTACCAGAATATAAATAAGATTGATTATAATCACTTAGAAAAAAATGAGATAATGTTAAATCAAATTTAGTAGAGGAATCTTCAACAAATCCCTGTGTACCTAAGATAGGTAGTATTGTGTTAGCCATGGTGTATCTTTCTATTTGAATTTCATATTAGTAATAGATAAATATTATTTATTCATTACTAATACATATACAAACCATAATCAATCTTATAAAAAAACAATGCATAATTAGTACAAAGAGATCAACTAAGACCTCTTTGTACTAATTTGTGTTTATAAACTACTTCCGTCTACAGATGTAGGATCATCTTTCATTTGGGCTAATATCATATCCATCTTATTCCATGTGAATAAAATGTCCATTTTCTCAGCATGTGTTAAATCTCTATCACCTTCTAATAAAGGTTCGATATAGATTGTACTATGCCAATCATCCTCATCAATTTGCATTACACCATCCATCACACGTCTGTAATCATAGTGATCATCTTTAGATACTTTACCATGTACATCTGTATATGTGTCGTAATACCCATCTAATCTTTGACTATGGTACATTTGTCTGACAGTAGGATTAGCCATGACCCATCTTTGCATTACCAAAGATGCTTTTCTCATTGATTCTATATCTAGTAATCGAATCACATGAGGTGATTCAAAATTACCTTTTACATCACTAATGACACGTCTGGCCATATCTATGTAATAGTTACTACTAAAATGATCTAATAGATTACCAGCTTTTTGCATGAATAATCTACCTTGTTCAGTTAAAGTATCACTAATTACGCTAGCTTTGTTCTTTAAATAATTTAGTGTTTGCTGATTAGGACTAGAATACACTAAACTATCAAATGCATCAGCTGTAGTAAACCCTATCATCGAATACCTTTCTTAGTATCTTTCTTATACCTATGTGTTCCATCAGTATAGTAAATATCACTAAGTATGCTTACAGCTATCACTTTTTGTTTATTACCTCTAATGGTAATTTCAATATCAGAATCACTATCAAACGTAATATGCCGAGTAGATGTTCTACTTTTCTTATATACATTTGTTTTAGTATTTTCATCATCTGTAATTATTTTGAAATTAGGAATCATTTCCCTAAAACCATTTCTATCAGGTAATTTAAAACTGACACTAAAATCTTCGTAAGATTTATCTCTTTCAAAGAATCTAATAGTAGTGACTTTAAACTGTTTACAATATTTTAGTATTGTTTTCTCTAAATGTTCCGCATCCATTTTCATGAATTACTCCTTTAAGGTTAAGCTAAAGATTGCATAAATTGTAGTTGTTCATCATTAGCAGCTTGATTTTCTTCAGTATGTAACCAATTGGCTATTGTACTAGCTACTGGTTTAGGAAACTTAGCTGCTCCAGTTAATGCTCTTGGTTTGTTGATCTCCAACATGTTTTTATGTGGTGATAAGTTATCTGCTAATAAAGCACTAAAGTTATCTAGTAACATAGCAAGATTCATTTGGTCGCCATCGAACGCATATATTCATTAGTATTCGTTATATACTAATTGTGTTTTATTACACTACTATTATTTTCATAATAGGCTAGATCATATCTTCACCCTATTTAAATAGGGGTTCTCCATTTCAAAGTCACTAGACTTCTACACCTTGCTAAAGGGTTGATCGTTGAACCTGCCTCTCTATGAGAGGATTGGCTGCTGGTTACCTAATATTGAATATTTTTATACTTTGGCTTTGCATTACTGCTCGCAGTAGTTATTCAATCTCTAAAGGACTTCCAGACAATTAAAAGAATTATATTTAACCATTACTAGTTAAACAGACCTGCTTATTAATTTTTAGATTAATAATTGATCAGCATTAAATTGACTTGTTGTGATAATAGACATGGATATAGTTGGATCTGCTATATCTGTCTTTATCTTAGTTATTCTCATCTTCTGTAAAGACCCACGGCTTACTTCGATTTTCAATAAATGTTAGTTGAAATTATCTCTTCTCATTTATTCTGTTTTTATTACAACTATATGTTTCCATATAGAAAAGACTATATCTTCACCCTTTATATATAAAGGGGTTCCCTATTTCGGATCACATTAATCCTAAGACTTCCATAGTCATAGTCGTTGAACGTTCCTCTATTATTAGAGGCTTCGCTGCGGATTGCCTAATCTTTATCTATTTTACTATATCTAAGTAATTACTTTAGCCCTCACCTATGTCACCATGATGAGTTAGTTGATAAAGCTATAAAGGGTTTCCCGTCAATTAAAGGAATTTCATTTCAAGATTACTCTTGAGTGTCGCTTTTTGAATTTAATTTTTCAACTAAATAGTTTTTAATTTCAACAGTTTTAGGATTACCTCTTGAATTAAAGTAATCTTTAATATAACCTCTATTTTTATTAAAGAATTCAGTACTTGCTTTTTGAAAATTAGAATAATAAACCGATTCTTTGGTTTGTATATTAGTTATTTTAATTGGTGTACGAATGACATTTAGATTTTTATTTCTATCACTTTTTTGTTTATCTTTTTTATCATAAAAATCAATTTGATCTTTACTTAAAGTGATATTTTTATCTTTAAGTTCATCCACAAAACCAAATATATAACCACCTCTAATATAATTACTAACGCTAGAAATTGCATTAAGAACATAATTAGAAGTATACTTCACCATTTCGGATAACTCCACATAGTTTTTTGCTAATATTATTATGTTTGTTCTTATGTTTTTAGCAAAACATTTTCTATTCTCTAATGGATCAATGTCTTTTAATTCAAACTTATATTCACCTATTGAATAGACATCACAATCTTTTACATAGGTTTTATAAAAATAATTCCTATATGATACATTTGTGTCTATTAGTTTATGAATAACGTGAAAAAACGATTTAGTATATAATACTGCATCGCTAATACTTTTAAATTTAAAAGCACAATTTTTTAGTAAATCTATTACTACTATAGGCATTCTTGCTGTGTTTAGACCTTCGTCTTTAGCGTGTACATTGTTTTTACTAGCACTAATCCACTCTATGTTTTCTATTCGATTATCGTATTGTAATCCATTTTTATGGTTAATAGTTAAACTAGTTAAATTATTACCATACTCTAGAAAGACATACCCTAATAATCTATGTATAGGAGTAGAATCATCTTTTTGTGCATCGTTTAACAATGTAGCCTGTAGATAAGTATTTTCCTTACTAGGTTCCATTTTCCTAACTGCAACTATCCTTATTCTTTCTTCTCTCTCAGATTCACTTAACATACTTAAATCTTTAGCTATTTTCCCATATACTACAGGAGAATATCTGCGTTTAATAGTACCTTCCTGATTAATACAATACCTGGTATATCTAGGTATGATATAAAATCCTGGATTAAGTGGATCTTCTAAATCCTCTAATTTAGATTTCCATATTAAGTTATTTGGATGTAATGGTCTTGTATCATCGATGGTTAAAACTAACCAATTAAATACTTTCTCATTTGCTTTATATATGGGTATATATGTAAAAGCTATTAGAAAATTAATACTGACTTCTTTTTCTCCAATAGAAAATGGCAATTTATATAAACCATTAATTGGTTTAATTTCATTTTCATCTTCATCAATAACTATAATGTTATTATCGTCATTTATATCGATATATAGAATATCGTCTAAATAAGGGATTTCTCTTTTTTCAAAAGGCAAATGTATTCTGTTGAATTTACTCATGGTTAATAAATATGTAAGATTAAATTAATTACATATCATTAACCGAAAACAATCTAACTATTAGTATAATTAATACAATTTTACGAGGGATTCCTCCCGTATGTAACAGGAATACCTTTTTCAGGTGATTCTTCTATTAACTCATGGAATATTTTATCCATTAACGGATGGTAATTTGTGGTACAATACTGAATGAAAAAATTAGCATCGTTGGGAGTATAATGATGCTGATTAATTAGTTTATTTGTAATATGAATTTTTAACATTGTACAAGCATGTCCCCATGCTAAATGTAATTCATCGTATTCGTGTTGTTTAGTATTACTACTAATCACAGCTCTAGTAGTAAAGTTTTGTCTACTACCAAAGATATGTTTTCTAAATAAACCATTTTTACCAGCTAATACTTCCTGATATAGTTTATAATAGAAACTACTTAAAGCATCTATTGTTTTAGAAATTCTATTTTCTTTTTGTCTAACAGTAAACTTATTAGGAGAGTTATCAATAGAGGTCACGGTCCTAATAGCATCTATAGCTCCTACAATTAAAGGATCTACATAGACACCTACCTTGGTATCTTCTATTAGTAAAATAGATTTATTAGGTAGTGGTAGATAATCACTAAAGACACAATCTTTATGACTTATCAATAGTTGTTTTAATGAGTTATCTTTGTTTTTAAAGTATTTAATATTAAATAGATATTCAATATAGGTATCGAAATTATCTACAAAATTATTATATCCTCTAATAGCACCCATGCCTTGTAGTTCTAGTAATTCTGGCGGTTTTACTACAGACTGGTAATCTGTATTTGTCAGCCAATTTATAAAACTAAAACCATTTTTAGTAAAGGTGTTTTTAAGCATAATCCAAACTATTGGATTAATTAGTTTATTTACTCCTATAGGAGCTCTAAACCAAATAATTGGTTCTATGTTTTTATTGAATTTCTCTGATACAGGAGTATTACAATTTCTACACATTACACCTTGATTATAACCGCTTTTTATTTCACCACATTCACATGAGGGTTCATTACTAAAGAGATCAGTATCTTTATATGTAGTGGAGATTAAATGGTTTAATTTGACTTTATCTTCCTCTGTAGAAGAGGATAAGTCATTAATAATAATAGGAACATTTCCATTATTATTAAATAGTTTATTAAAATTTACTAATTTTAGATTAATACCCATTGTGCTCCTTTATGAAAGATATGGTAACTATATGTTAGATATAGTTAATCTAAAAAATAAGATTAGAGCAAAGATAGACTAAGGGTGTTTCTCCCTTAGTCTATATGCTTAGTTTATATTATTGTTGTTTTATTTGTTTAAACGAAACGGCGACCAAAATGACCATTACCAGAGAAGGAAGGCATTACAGGAGCTTGATAACCGCTTGTAAACATGTTAGATTGTGTTGGTGCCATAATACCACCAATCATGTTAAATTCATTACGCTGTGAGCTGTAGTTCACACCGAATGTGTTGTTATGGATAAATGCCAGACCTGCTTCACGTGCTCCCATTGCAAGAGCATTCAAGAATTCACTAGTGAACGTAACACGACGAGCAAACCCAGTAAATGTGACATCACCACCACGGACCAACTCTGTGATCATCTTACGACGAGCATCCAAGCGCTGATAGATAGGAATGTTCAAATTCAGGAATGTTTGGCTCCAATCCAAACCAGCTGCTGGATCCTTATCACCCAATGCGTTCATCACTGCAAGATAGTCGATTTCACGAATATCGCGTTTTTGACCATCAGCATTAGTGTAATAACCCAAATGAATACGGTCGTCGCTTACATATACGGGCTGAGCAGATTGTGGGAAATGTTTAGCGAAGTGACCACCAGTAAGCGTATTTGCGCCTCTAATAATAGCTTGTTGAGCTTCTGGATTTCCTACTGATGCAGCCAAGAACCATTCATTATACCATGTATCAGCACCGCACTCAGATACATCTACCGAGTAAATCAAACCAGGGCGTACAGCACTAGTAAGCAATTTACCTAAGTCTTGATCAGTGAACGATGCTGCCTTTGTATCAATAATAGTACCATATTGTTTATTTTCATTAAGTACATTAGCTTCGTAGTTGATAGCACCAATGTCCCTCAAATCTTTTTGTTTTTTACCAAGAATGGTTGAGCTTGGTTTGAAGTAAGAATACCAGTTAGTACCTTCACGAAGTACCAAAGCACTGGACAATGCAAGCAATTGTGCTGGAATGGTAATTCGGTGTTGCGCTTCTAGACTAGTCATGACAAACCTAGCAGCAAATTTTGGTTGAGGTCCTTGAACAGGAACATAGTTATTTTGTTGACCTACTGGAGCCCATACCAAATCGATAAACCCACCTAGTTCACTAATATTAACACTGCGTTCCGCACTATTGATCTTGTTTTGATTGTTAGTTTGATTTTGTGAAGCAACAATCTTAATACTGATTGTGTCACGAACTGGCTCGCCAGCATAGTCTGTTTTGTCGTTTTGATTGAATGTCATTTGTACATTCAGTTTTTCGGCCCGCGATGCTTTTGTAATATCCAAGTCTGGGAAACCAGGAGCACGAATCTCCAACTCGGTAGTGTTTGGCAACAATGCGTTCATTGCGAGCATATGTAGTGCTTGTTTGTCTTCCAAATTGAAGGACCTAGAAATACGCTGCATACTACATGGAATTAGATCCACATCTCCAAACCTTTTCAATAGTGCTTCATGTACTACTCGAGCATAATCACCATCGGCAACATCGCTTGTCAAACGATCGATTTGAACTTGATTACCGTTGATAGTCTCAATTTTGGCTGGCAGAGGATCGTTGGAGCCTTCAAGTAGCATTGTATGATAGAACACCTGACCACGTGATGCTGATAGACAAACTGCTACTGCGGATAGATAAATCGATTTCTCAACACCTCTATCGATTGGTACAATAGATACTGATAGCCCAGTGGGTAGTGGTACATTTTTATATACTTCTTCTAGCGCCTTGACAGTCTTTGTCAGTGCTTCTGAAGTTTGGTTTCGAGTCACGCCAAGACTCGAGTTGATGTCGGTCCAACTAAATCCCATATTGTTTTGTTGTGGGGATTGTGGGATCGGTGCAGAACCATTAGCTGTACCTGTAGAGGCCGCACCATTATTTAAACTAATACTCATTTTTATATTTCCTTTTTAATCAAAGCTTTGAAGTGAAAATCGTCTCAGTAGTATAGTCTACCACAAAGACACTATTATGATAAGTGACTGAGAAATTCTGGAATCCACTTTTCTTTATATAAAGAATCATAGAACCTATCATAACTCTTAACGTATAACCATCTTTAAAATAGTTATACGTGTAATCAAGAATATTACTACTCTATCTTACACACTATAAATGTACTAATATTTTTTTATTGAAATTTTGAGATATTTTAAAACTGATAATGACAGTTCAATCTTATGTATGTATATGTATATAAAGGAGACACAGTGATTGAAATCTTTCGAAAGATACCAGATATCAATACTGGTGTTCTTCGTGCACCAAATTGGTCTTTTGTTAAAAATGGTATATTAGAGAATGTAAATGAAGTACAATCTTACTATAAGAAAAATGCTAGACCAGTAAAGTCTAATCATTTTTTAATAAGATTATTACAATCTATCTCTATTAGTAAATTAATGAGTATAGAGAGATACTTCGAACATATAGATGCCATACAAATGAATCTATCTATGGTGTTTAAAATGACCTCTCCTATATATAAAGGAATAGTACATAAAAACATATTTTATGGTGGATACTCATCTGAAATATTATTAGCTGTAGATGATCAATTTAATATTTATGATACAGATAAAAATTGGAAAGATGTACAAGCTGTAAAAATACTACTACACCCTAAATCAGATATGAATTACTATATACCTAATGGTAAACAATATAGTAATGAAGATGGTTTATCTGTAATTAGTATTAATATAGCTATGTTAGCTATTCAATATAGAGCATTCGTATTACATGAATTAAAATACAATAGAGATAATCCTAGAGGTATTAACTATTTTATAGGTGCTTATGTATTACCTAATATGTTACCTAGTCAAACAGAATTATGTATTTTTAATAGAGTGTATAATCTAGTAGCTGGTAAAGATTCTAATGATGATATTTCTTTTAAACATCCTTTTGCTTTAAAAAATTATAAACCATTTTTAGATAGAGCTTTAGATAATACTATAGAATATTTAGAAAGATCTAATAAATCATACAGAACTGTATTTCATACTGTACCAGCTATTTATAGTGATAGTATTTATAATACTTTAATATTACCTGATGTATTAGATACTAGACAAGTATCATGGGCTCTAGTAATATCTAGATTGAAAATGATAGATTTTTTAATTAAAGTCGGTAAAGAAGAAACTTTAAATAAAAATCAACAACAATTAAATCAAGTCATAAGAGAATTAAGATTAAATGATGTTTATGGTGTACTTAAAGAAATATTACCTATAGATATATACTTTGAAAATGAGCAATTAATAGAAAACATATTAATTACTATGGGTAAGTTAAGATTAAATTAAAAGGAATATTGATGATGACAAATTTATTTGGTATATCTGAAGAAAGTATAAAGGAAGATACCACTGGTGAGTTCTTTGATGATGTAATAGAAGACGGTAGTTTAAATAATGCTAATCATATTTTAGATATGGTAGATAATGCTTCTCTAGCTATGGAGGATTTAGAACTTCTAAACAATAAACTAAAAGATACTAAGAATGATGAAGTCGTTGATTGTATTCAGATTGCTGTAGAAGCTTTGAAATCACAATTAGGTTATGAAAATAAACATATTTCTATTGAAACTCATGAAAACAAAAAAATAACTTTAGAAGCTTCTATTGTAGAAATAACTAAAAAAGTATGGAAAGTTATAATTGATGCTTTTAAAAAAGCTTATAATTGGGTAAAAGATTTTTTCTATAATATATTCAGTAGAAAAAAATCATTAGAAGCAAAGTTACAAAATGTATTAGATTTAGCTAATGATCATATAAAGAAAAATAAAAAAGTAGATGAAAATACAAAAATAATTAGTGAAATAGATAAAATTGCAATTCTATTTGCTAGAGGTGAAAACAAGATGATGTTTAAACCAAGCGATTTTGTAATTGCTTTTCAACAAGATGTTAATAATCAAATAAAACTTTATGATGAATTTAAAACACTTTTTTCTGATTTAGAAGAAATGGCTTTTAAAATTAAAAAAGATATAGAAATTAAATCTAATAACAATGATGATGATTTAAAAAACGACATAGTTTCGGATTCTATTAAGCGTTTTAATTTTACAGAAAATGAATATGTTTTAATTAAGTCTTTTTTAAATCATCATTTCGAAAAAGATCAAGGTACATTTGGAACTAAATTTGGAGTTAATGTATTCGTATTAGAAACATCTTTTTTTAAAGAAAAATTTAATATAAGATTAAGTACTGATAGTGTTTATTTTTCTTATCATGAAGCTATTAATTCTAATTTCCTTCATGGAGATTTTAATACAGGTTCAATATCAATACTTGCATTAAATGCAACTCAAGTAAAAATAGCTTGTACTGATGCGTTAAAGTATTTAAAACACATTACAGAAAAACCAAAAGAGTTAGATATATTTAATCAATATATAAAAGAAGTAGAAAAAATAGATGAAGATAGTGATAAATTTAAATCATTTATTAAAATATGTAAATTTTCTATACACCTATTAACTAATTTAAATTCTAAAACATTACAAAATAATTTAAAGTTTTTAAACGCTTTAGAATTATATTGTCGTAAATCATTAATACATAGTGTATAAAATAAAAAAATAAATACAGTCATTTAGGTAGATGTGTGGAAAACCACACATCTACCTATGACGTACTTATTTAAATGAAAGTAACATTGCCACGAGACCCACCAGACCTTTGAATCACAGTGTTACCAGAACCACTGACAACAGTAGTTTGTACACCATCATTACCAGTGGATTGTTGAACAACAGTATTGTCTCCGTTAACAGAAACTTTATTGTTTTCTTCTAAGCCAATATCTGTTTCAAAGTACTTCGCTTTCAGTAATTCCTTCGGATTATGGAATACGTCTTGCGTTCTGATCCAAGTAGCAACATTAGGTAGTTCAGAATTACGAGACTCTATTGCATGTTTTGAAGCATCAATAGCAGCATCTGCTAAACGATTTAGTTCAGAATCCTTATTTGCAAATTCAGGATCTAATATTTTCTTTACCTCAGCTTGTGCTTGGGCAGAAGGTGGTTGAGACTCAGATATATCAGTTTCTTGCATCAGCCATTCAAAAGTTTGTAAGTTATGTTCGTAAAAAGGATTAGATTTCTCATTTAAATCTTTAAATGGATCATTTGGATTCTTTTCTTCTTCACCCCAAATTTTATTGAGTTGAAAAACAAATCCACCATCACCCATGATCTTCCCTTTTACGAATCCTTCAAAGAGACTCATCGCGCCCTTGAAGAACGAGAGCATAGTGCTCAAAATAACTGAGAAAGTACTTTCATACAACTCATAAGTTGCAACGACAGCAGCTTCATTCAATTCGATCTCTACAACTTCCTCAGTTGTTTTGATTTTGATGTTTTTCAAAGAAGAACTTTCAGAAAGAGACACAAGTTGTTGCCAACTTGTTTTTAAACCATCTGTTTTAAATGAAGGTTCAGCTATTTTCATCAGTGTTACAGTCATGTTGTCGCTGGCGTCGATTTCTTTTTTTGTCAAAATGATTTTCATAGTGCTTCCTTAGAGAGTTAATAAAACGATCTAGTGTTAGTAGATCAATTACAGTATATATGATTGAAATAATTTGGATTGAGAGATTACGTCATAATAGCTATATGGGATATCCCATATAGCTATTATGATTGTTTAATTAAATAAATGTATAAATTCAGGCCATACAAATTTCATTGCATCTTTGTTTTGCTGAATAGCTATTTTTACAATTTTTTCAGTTTGAACATTTACATGTTGTAAAGCGAGACCATTTCTAAAAACAGCTAACTCACATAGTTCGTCTTTTTGATCTTCGACATGTTTTAACATTAAACCATCTTTATTGATTTCTTTTCTAACATCAGTATACGATAAGTTACGTAAAGGACTATGTGGGTACGTCACTTTTCTATATAAAACATTCATAGTAGTTCCTTATATAAATTGATACTTTTAATAACTATCAGATACTAGTGCTTTGTCATTTAAATATACACCTAATGTTTCTAATATAATTTTAAAGACATTACAGCAATCTAATATAATTCGTCTATAATCAATTATGTCTAATATCTCTATAGGTAACCCTGTTTTACCTAGTACTTCAGTAGGAATATAAAATATAGATATAGATGATTTATTATTCTTTTCCATCCATTTAGATAAAGAATCAGCTAACTCTTTATTTTTCATATTTAAAATCCAATTCTTAAAATCTATAGATCTATCTATAGTGACAGCTACTTTTACAGTACCATAAGGTGGTTCTTTCATTTGCCCATAGTGATGACCAAATGTATCATTCCAAAACAAATGTTTAGCATAAGGAGATAATTCTTTTTCATTGGTATAGGAATCAGCATTCTTTACACTACCTAATCTTAAATAAGAATAATCACCATTTCTAATAGCAGTAACAATTTGTCTTTCTATATTAGCTACTCTAGTTAAATATTTAATTACAGATATTTTTTTATTTATCATGACATCTTTCATAATGTCATCCATCATTTGTTTAGCTTCTTTAATCACTATCTTAGGTGCATTAGATGATTTTAAATGTACACCTTTAATTTCTAATTCATGTTCTGGTTTAATATTACCTTCTTGTGCACTAATACAAGCATAATAATGTTTACCTAATTGAGTAGGTACAAACACATCGAACTTGAATTCGTTTTTCATAGCTATGCGAAACATACTTTTTGGTTCTATACCAAAATTAGCAGACATCATAGCTAACACATGTGTAATTGTACTGGATGCTAGAAAAATCATTACAGCAGCTACAGACATAGCTTCATCATCGAACGATAATTCATTCTTATACCAAATCACCCAATCTTGTACAGTGAAAATAGTAGAGTCTGTATCAGATGTGACTGCTACTCGTCTTATACTATCTGTAAAGTGTGCTACAGATGCTGGTAGATTTTTAGTGACCCATAAAGTACTAATAATATCAGAATAATCATTAATTACATTATGTATGTTTTTCAATGTTAATGCTAAGGTATGTATAGCTGGAGTATTTTCTATTTTCTTATAATCTTTACCAATTCCTTTTACTTCTTTAGAACATATTGAGTGCGCTAATATTAATTGATCTTCAGGAAATGATTTTATAATAGACATAGGATCATCACACACACCAGTGACTTTTAATGATAGTCTTTTAATGAATTCTTTAAAGAATTCATTATTATGTTTCATTAAATGATAAGCATCTCCTGTGTATACAAAAGCTGCTCTTTGTAGTGGATTTAATTTATGTATTAAGTTTTCTATTTTATTAAAATAGTGTTTTTCAAACCAATAAAGATTAGTAGAATATCTGACACATTCTATAGTTTCCTCTATAGTAGGTAGATGTAAATTTCTATTAATAATTAAATTATTTAGTTTTTCATAATCAGTATTTCTAGTAATAGATACAATATTATTAATTACTATATCAGGACTAAAATAATGTCTATTGCCTGCTAAAAACTTTTCATTATTAGCATTACCATAAGCGCTTGTAGAGCGACAATTACTAGTAAGAGTACTATGTCCTGTCTTATTTACTAAAACAGTACTAGCAGATACCATAGCCCCTGTAATGGCATTATTAGATAGTTTTCTATTAGTCTGTTCTGTCTTTTTAACATTAGTCATTAATTTGTTTTTATCTGCTTCAAATGCAAACTGTGCTTTCTTAGCTTTAGCTCTTAAAGCAATGTTATCATCAGTATATAAAGCTAACAATGAAGTCTTTTCATTAGGATTAATATAAGTAGTAAATGTTGGTGCTAATAATTCTTTCTTATTAATACTATCACTAATATATTTCCATAATGTAGTATGACATTCTTCTCTATCTCCATTTTCTTGTCTTTGAAGATATCTTACTGGAGTATCTTTAAATTCAAATTTACCACCTTTAGATAAATTTCTTTTAACATAGTTTACACAAGTCTCTAAATCTTTTCCAGTGTTTAAATGTAAATAATGAGCTACATCTAAAGCGTAATGGTTTAGTACATTTATATCTCTTTTGTATTGACTAACATCTAATACAAATGGTGAAATGTTTGACATTTTAAATTCCTTTAATTGATCAAGTCATTTTTAAGATATATAAAATAGGAAGCTAGAAACAAAAAAATTTACAACATATTTACTAATACGCTTCTATTATAGAAGCGTATTAGTATTTATTTAATAAAGGTTTTCAGAATAAAGAGTACCACCATTAACATGGTCGTTACCTACTCGTTTAATAATTTGTCCTTGTTGTTCTGCAATGACCCATGCTTCAGTACGAGTCAAGAAGTTATATTTATTATCAACAAATCCTTGAGTAGTTTTACTTGGATCAAAAGTACCTTCTGGTTTATGTTGTAATACAGAATGCATTAATTGATCATAGTGCCTTACACCACAAACTACCATTTGTGTTTGATCACACCTTACAGCAGCACAAACTACTATTCGTATATCTTTACGTTGTTCAGTCATTTTAATCCAATTAATTAATAACGTACAATCCAACAAGCATGCCCTTGATTCCTAAGATTATGACACCACTTAATTGCATTTCTTTTATTGGTTGGTTGATTCGTTGTTTTACCGTTGCTAAACCTAATTTTGAACATTACATCCACAATGATTCCTTTTAATACTTACCAGTACATACTAAAAAAGTAACTTAAAAGTTAACCTTTCCAGTTTAATGATATATAATTCAAATAAACTGGAATCGAATTTATTTTAAGATAATACTTCGATCTTGAAATTATCAAATCCGTTATGAGTTAAACTAGTACGTAGCAAATCTAGCTTAGATGTATCCATATTAGATATAGTTACACTAACTGTCTTATTAGTTACTAGAGTAGGAGTACCAGATATCCATACAGTAGCTAATACTCTTTTCTCACCAGATGAGGTCTTAATTTTAATATAGGTAAGATCTTGAGCATTAACCGGTGTACTATTAGGTAGTCTAGGATAACAAGCTGCATGTAATGGAACACAATCTACAATTGCATTAGCAGATTCAAAATCTAAAAATCCTAACACTTTAGCGTTATTATATTCTGCACCTAAAACAGCAGGTGCTAGTGTAATGAAATTATACACAGAACCTATCACTAAATCATTTAACATATATTCCTTTTCACAAATGTTGTAACATCACTATATTACCTTTTAGTTCTTTTAAGTAATAATTAAGATTTGGAGATTCAACTAATTTTTTAACAATTATATCACATTTTATAAATGAACATGCATCTATAAAAGATTTACCAAAACTAGTTAATTCTGAATTATTTTTTAAACCTTTTGTATGTAATAAATCTAATCTAATATTACATCTAGGATTGTGTATATTATTTACTATGTCTTCAAATATGTCTGAAAATATATTAAAGTAGTCTCTATTATCTATAGAGTGTTTTCCATTAATATCTATATGATATACATTTTCTAAAATATTTTTATATTCTTTTATATCTATTAATAAGTAATTCTTAGGATTATTCATTTTGAATAGAGTTATTCAATTCTTCTTTTAACTTATCGTAAAACACATCTCTTCGCAATAATAACATTTTACCATTTGTTATTTTAGATAATCTATATGTTAACACGTTATCTATATAAAGTTGATGTATTTTAAATAAATCATATAAATGTTGCAGTATATTCCTAATTTCAATTATTACTAAATCAAAATTAGATATATCCATACACTCAAAATACTCTCCAGACATAAGGTATAATAGATAATCATCTATGTGATCATACACTATTTCATTGTCTTCTAATACACTGAAAGCATCATGAAACATATCTGTCTTTAATAGATTTAAATCTAAATCTTTATTTAAGACTAATAATTCTTCATCTAAACCTATATCTAAATCCAAGATTAGGTACACTGGCATTGCTTGTAATTGTGATTCCAATTATGTCTCCTACCTTTCTTGTAAATGATAAATGTCTACCTGTAGTACATAAATCTGTATAATTTAATACATTACATAAACTATAATTTAAATCATAAATAATCACATATAAAGTAGATCTAATATATTCATATTGTTGATCGTTATATGAATCAATTACATTTAATATATCTAATAAATTATCTATTAAATATACTAAATCTGTTTCATAATTTAGTTGTTCTACTAGTAAAGCTAATAATTTAAATTCACTAATAAAACCACACAAACCCATACCTTGTAATTTATTTAATAATTCTAAAGCGCTAGTTAACTTTATATATAATATATTTTTCATAATTTTATTTCACATATAAAGCTAAGATATTTAAATTATTTAACTTATTATTTATTTTATCTTTCACTTCAATTATAGATGGAGTAAATCCTAAATGTTGAATTAAATTATTTTTAAAACTTTCATAAAATAAAACTACCATTAATTCAAATGCTTGAATATTATCAGTTTCAATTAATTCATTTTCTAGTTCAGTATTAGCAATATACTGGTATAAATCAGATATAAACTGATCTTCACTATTAAAGCAATCAATTGCCATCTTACATACATTTTGATAATCATTTACCAAATCTTTAGGCATGAATCTATCAAATCCATTTAGAATAAGTTCGTTTTCTATAGGAATTAAAACTATCATTCTTTATTCCTTAACATTTTCATCTCTACAGATAATTCATATATGAAATCATTTATTTTCCTTACATTCAATATCGAGTCCATATCTTTGTTTTTAAAATCAGGTACAATATTTTTTATTATTAATCTTACCTGATCACAAAGTTTATCATGTAACTCGTAAGCATCATTATCATCTTTTATCAAGTGACTAAATATATCTCTAGTTAAACTATCTACATAAGAGAATGTTTCTAAATATATTTGTTGATTGTCTTTTTCTGCGTTTAACAATGTTAATGAGATTATTTTATCACACAAAATACATATATCTTTATTAGATTCTTTTTTTGTTTTACTATAAGGATCATCTATTAAACTTATAATGTAATTATAAAGATCATTAAAGTTTATAGTCATTTTTACTATATGATAATCCCAAATATCAATATCCTTTATTTTACTCATTAAAGATTTCTTTATTAACATAGATAAATACTCTATCTAAATCTTGATGTAATGTATATTTAAAATTATCATTATTGTATTTTGCATTATCAAAATCTGGAAAATGACTAACTATCACACCAATAATTTCATCCAATATAATACTTGCTATTTTATAAGAAATATTATCATTGTTTGTAATAGTGGATATAGAACTTACTGTATTATCTAATATTGATGAATCGCTATCATTTACATCTAAAGCTACTACTATTAAACCAGCTACAATTGATTCATAAAAAACATTATCTTCATTACTAGGTAATAATATTTTCAAAGAAGATACTACTGGTTTAAAACTGATCATAATTGCCACATATTCAATCATGTTCTTGTTGTTTATTATTTTGAATAGTCCATTCATAGATTCTATGGTCTATGAATTTTACTACATCGACTATCTTATTCTTTAAACTAATAGAATACATATGCCACGTATCTTTTCCAATAAACTTCTCAAGATCATGTCTAACCCCACTAGTGCAAGCATATGCTATATTTAGTAATTCTACTAATTGTACTTCATCTATATCTTCTATTAGATGTTGTCTGATTTTATTAATAGAATCATCATGTCTGTTTAGATAGTTTATATTAGAATATAAAGATTCTTTTAAAAGCAATTCAACTATCTTAATTCCTCTATATGGAAGAAATGATTTATTACTAAGGTATTTATCTTTATCTGCTATAAACACTTTAGGTATGATTGTTTTATGATTTGAATCAAATACATTACTAGTTACTTTTGAAATATCTGTAACTATTTTTTCATTACCAGTTTCATCTAAATAATAACAAGGTCTATCTTGCACTATTACAGGTTCTAGTTTATTAATTAGATAAACCCCAACAGGCTCTACTTTTAGAAAACCTGTTAGTTCGTATTCTAGTCTATTGGCAATTTCTAATACATCCATAGACATTTGCCCCTCTACAGGCAAATCACTCATACTTAATTCTCGCATTGTTTTCCTTGTTTAGTTAGATAAAAGAGCTAGCATCATAATTCCCCCTAGCATGATCAAATAATTGCTAGGGGGAATTATTTTATATGACATTTAGTAAATTATAGAACAATACCGTTCTCTAAATCACCTTTACCATCACCAATTTCATTATTAGTAGCAGTGATAGAGTTTAGTGCTCTTTCATTATCTTCTACTTTTTCTTTTAGATTTTCATATACATCTTCGATATGATCAAACCCAATACAAAAATCAATTGGTTGTTTATCTAATAGTTTAAATCCGCTATTACCATTAATCCAATCATCTGGTACATAACCCACAGCTTGATAGGCTGGAGTAGGTTCTATTTTAGTATTCATACCAGTAGCAGCTAGAGTAGCTACACTGACTGTTTTTGTAAAGAAGCTTCTGTCTTTTTGATCAGATACAACATTAATAGCAGCAATAGTGGGTTTTACACTAATAACACTATCTACATTTAACCATGTTTTAAGATCTGCTGAATCTAGTTCAGAATGCTTATTCGAATACAAAGCACAAAGTAATCCAATAAATGTCATCACTCTAAGATCAGTATCTTTTCTACTATTATTATGGTTTTCAAAATGAGACATTACAATGCAACTATTTCTTAGTTTAGCAATAGAATAATAAGATTCTAATGTTTTAAAACTATTTCTAGCTTCAATAATAGTATCGTCATTACTAACAGTAATAACTAAGACATTTTGTTTTTGTGCTTTTAATTCACTGACTATAGATGCAGATATAACTGATCCACTACCACCAGATGATGAATGAATAACTACGTTTAGTTTATTATCTGGTTTATAGTTTTGTAGAATCTCTAGAGTTCTTTTAGAAATCTCTTTAGCATTAGATGCTCTAATTTTACCAGATCCATCCATACCTTCAAACAGTACGGTATTATTTAGTTTCTTTTCTCTTAAGTTACTTTCACTGGTATCAATATAACAAATATCCAACGGTTCAAATACTTCAGATTGCTGTTTACCTGCATACTTGGACATTATGTTAATACCAAACCCACCACACGCATATACTCTCATTTTTAAATCCTTTAACTTCTAATTAAAACACTGTCTTCTAAATATTCTTCTGATATTTCAAAGAAGGCAGAATAATCTATATTTTTACCATCTGTATGTAAATTCATACTAATCAATGGTTGTTGAATATCTATTTTTAAATCTATCGTATCGTTATCTCTATCTGAAACACATAATACATATTTTTGATCATTGGTTTTATTATTTCTAGTAAACCAAATTACATTATCATAAATGTAATCCAAACATACTTCTACTGGTTTAACTATATCTTCTTGTTGTCTATACACAGTTAATCTACCAATTAAAGTAGGATGTAGAATATCGTTATTATATTTAAATTGAAAAACACATTCATTCTCATCTATATGTTTAATAAAGTCATCCCCTATTAAACTGTCTAACCTATCTAGTAAGATGCAAAGTTGTTTATTTTGTCCTAGATATTTATTTGGAATGTGTTTGACTGTCATGATAATACCTTTTTAAAGAGAAATGAAAGAATTAATAAAATACAGAAAGTGTTTTAACTAATGGAAGATTATCAATACTAATATCTGTTGTATACATAGGTATATGGTTTACATTTATTTTATTATTATATTCATCATGCATTCTAGAATCTAACAACCATAAGAAACTATAATCATTATATAAACCAGCTACATATATTTCTTGTCTATTCCATACTGTTACACAATCTATTTCTTTATTAAACTCATTTTTACTCTCCAAGTAAAACTGAATGTTTAAAATATCATCTTCTATATTTGCGACAATAAAGAACTTATTGTCTTTATATTTGTCTTTTATATTATTTATTATATTTTTATAATTTTCTTCATGTAGACGCAAAGCATTCTGTAAATGTTTCTCTACAAAGGTATGTCTGTTATTTAAACATACACTACTGTCTAATAAATGATAATTATTCATAGTTTACTCATGGCGTCGATGATATGTTGAGACAATGTTATAATGAGTGATTTAAAAAATTTGGAATAACAATTGTCAAGTTAAAGAAATAATAATGGGATTATAATGAACGCTATCACATATTCTATAAATACATTAAAATATGTAATTCCAAAACGTATATTAGAAGTAGTATTCTTACCCTATAATAGTTTTGGTAGAATGTATTCATCTAGAAATATAGATGAATTAATATTAGATAATGTAATCAGAGGTAGAGTATTAGTAGATTTAAATTTACTAGGCGGTACTCAAGCTGTTATACCTCTAGAAGGTTTGAGTTATGAAAAACCAGATAATCTTAGTACGATTATCAATATACCTAAAAGCAGAACTGACGGTAAAAGTATTAATTCTGTATTGAATGTATCTTTTGTAAATCCAAACATGATGTCTTCACTACAAAGTTCCAATAACATGAGTTGGTCTAAAAGTAGTAATTCTGTTGCACAATCTATGTTACAGGCTTTTGATACTATACCTATAGTATCTACTGCACGTGTTCAGTTAATAGCTGAAAACACTATATTAATCAGAGAAAATGTAATTATTTCTAATAACTGCTATTTAAGATGTGTGTTAGAAAACGATGAAGAATTAAATAACATACCTCTTAGAGCACAAATGCATTTTTCTAAATTAGTAGAATATGCAGTGAAATCATATATTTACAATCAGTATATAGTTGAATTAGATGTAGGTGAATTACAAGGTGGTGTAACATTAGGTAAGTTTAAAGAAATTGTAGAAAGTTATGCAGATGCAGAACAAAACTATAAAGACTATTTAGTAGAAAAATGGGAAGCAGTAGCTTTTATGTCAGATGATAATTCATACAGCCGATTCATTGGTTTAGTAGTAGGAACTAATAGATAAATTGTCTGTCAATAATAACTACAGTTTAATTTAAAGGATTTAAAATGACAGATCAAGTAGAAGGAAAAACTAATAAAATTATTAGTTTTAAAAATAATAAAACGATATATGTGGATGGTGCTATTAGTAAAAACATTACTGATATTTTAAATGAAGTATATAAACAAAAAATAGAACCAAATACAGGTATTTCAATTGAATCTCAAGTGATTCAGTCTTTAACTAAAGTGACTAATTTTTTAGAAGCTAATAAAGATGAAATACTAAAGAATGAAAAAGTAGGTGTATTGTATTGTGTAGATTCTATAGAAAACACAATTGAAGATTTTGTACAATTTACACAAACATTTAATTCTCTTAGTATACCACAATTGAATAATTCAGCTTTACTTTTAAATGAGAATAAAAACAATAATGCAAGTAGTTATTTAAATAAAGCATTTGAAGAATTTTGTGATATTAACTATATAAAAATATATCCTAATTTAGAATCTTATATGCAAGATTACAAGTAAAGGCATTTATGTATATTAAACAAGTTTTAGATGAAGAACTAAACGATATAAAAATAAATAATGATTTCTATAAAAAATTAGTAAGAATAGAAACTTCATTTGTAAATAAGAATCCTGAACACGTAGAATTCTTTGGTGGTGCTTTACTAGGTGTACAAGTAGTAAGATTTACACCAGAAGATAGAGATAAACTATTTGATGATCTATTAGGAGTAGATGAAAAACAAATAGAAGAAATATTATATAATGCTAAAACATCTAATGGACAATTAGTGATTAATAGAGATTTTATTATTTCTTCTGATGTATTTAACATTATGTCTGTTTGGATTATTCATCAAATACATAATAGTAGATACTTATCTGAAAAAGATAAAGAAGAAGCTAAAATAAGAATGTGTATGTATTTATTATACAGATTCATGACTAGTCTATTATATAATTTATTTAAATACCCAGCAGATGAAGCTGTAGCACAAGCTACTTATAATTCTTTAAATTATAAATTTATCTTAAAACAAAAGGGCTCTTGGGGAGCTACTATTAGATATATAGCAGAAAACGCAGTAGCTAAAGATAGTATACATGCTAAAGTAATATCTAATATGGATGATGATAGTGCAGTAGTCAACATGTTAAATGATATACAAGGTCGTATTAGAGACATGCTTAAAAATGTATATAGTAAATTTATGGAAATTCATCAAGCTGGTATTAAATTAGCCAATACTAGTTCTGTGATAGAAACTGATGGTGAATTTGTATTAAAAGATAAACAAAAAAGTTTATTAAATTATACTAGATATATAAAAAGTATTATCCCAGATAAAAACTCTTTAATTAAACAAGAGTTAATTGATGTCATTTGTAATATGATGCATACAATGCCTCAAAAGACTCTAGTTCAATCTTTAGAGTGGATGAGTACTAACTATAGTTATATGAAAGATAACACCATAGAGGACGCTGTAGATGCCATTATGGAGAATGCATTTGATTACTTATCAGAAAACAAAAGTTTATTGCATAATAGAGCTAATATACAAGAAATCATTTTCAAACTAAGAGGTTCATATATGTCATCTAGATCTAATGAACCTAGTATGATAAAAGCAAGAGATTTAACAAAAACAATAATATCTAAATCGATAAAATCTAAAAATGAATCTATAGTAGCTGCTACTAGAACTGGTTTGATGATTTATATAGTATTAAGAGCACTATGTATGCGTCATTATAGTAATTGAAGAAAACAATGTATTATGAAATTTAAATTTAAAAGACTAATATCGTATTTATATGATATTGTAGAAAACTATAAAGGAGATAGAAAATTAGTTCCAATAGAATTAATAAACAATCCTGAACACAGATATGATTTTAGATTAAGTGATGGTACTACTATCACTATCTTTTGTGAAGAAGAAAGATATAAATTATCTTATAATAAATGGTGGATAAAAAGTAAAACAATATCTGTATATAGAGTATATTCTTTACCTAGTAATTCTGTATTACCTGAAATAAAAGATAAGTTTCATGAAAGAGAATTAATCATTACTAATTTATGGCATTCTTTTGCTAGTATTGAAAAACAAAAGAAAGCAGCTATTAATGCTTATATAGACATAGTGATATTTCATTCTAAAAAATAAATAAAATAATACCATATAGAGTTTACCCTCTATATGGTATTATGATCTTTAAAATATATAAATATCAAACTTAATATGAGATAATAACTAAATGGATAATTATAAATGATATTATTAAAAGAAGACTGGGAGAAATACCCAGAAGCAATAGTAGATTATGAAACATCTAATAGATCAGCTTTAGAATTATCTATCAAATTAAAAAAGTCTGGTATTAAAAATCATTCTTTTTTCTTAGTGCTATATGATCATACGCTAAGTGGGATAGATCCTTTTTCAAAAGACTTATCTATAGAGCAATCAACTAGAATTGGTGTAGAAATAAAACGTAATCCTTTTTATTTCTTAAGAGAAGTAGCCAGAGTACCTTCATTAGCAGGTAATACACCTAGTAAAGTAAATTTTAATAGATCTATTATTTGTTTATGGTGGTGTTTCTTTAATCACATTACAATCATACTTACACAGCCTCGTCAGACTGGTAAGTCTTTCGGTACTGATCTATTAATGAATAGTTTAATGAATTTTTGGGCTAGTAATACAAAAATAAATTTGTTAACTTTAAGTGAAAAATTAAGAACAGAAACAGTAGGTCGTATTAAAGATATCTACGACGAACTACCACCTTATCTAAAGTTTAAAGTAAAAACAGATTTAAACAATACAGAAGAAATGACTGTAAACAGATTTAATAATAGATACAGGACACACGTAGCACAAGCTTCTGCTAAAGCAGCATATAACTTAGGTCGTGGTTTAACTACACCTACACTACATGTAGATGAAGGTCCATTCCAACCACATATAGATGTAGCTTTAGATGCATGTTTACCAGCTATGGATGCTGCTATTGATATGGCTGCTCAAAATAATGAACCATACGGAATCATTTATACTACAACTGCTGGTAAGAGAGACGAACCCAGCGGTAAGTATTTTTATAAAATGATTTTAAGATCTGCTTTATGGACAGATTTGTTTTACGATTGTGAAACTAGAGAAGAATTAATTAAAACAGTAAAATCACAAAAAGGTACTTTTAGAGTATATGCTGAATTTTCTCATATTCAATTAGGTAAAACTGATGAATGGTTAATGAATAAATTAAGCG
>JACCDR011564615.1_pt1 | contig 35311 bp, 30 predicted proteins | sample 7446431 | NCBI WGS metagenome assembly JACCDR01 (sample SAMN15323443, study PRJNA562643) | freshwater metagenome | isolation source: river surface water | place: USA:Blue River Watershed | collected 2017-08-17 | reverse complement strand
CTCAATTGCTTATCAAATACTATCAGAGAGAACAAGGCTGACAAGAGCTCCTTTCTCTCACTCTATTTCAACGCGCGCGCTCTGCTTATTCCCTTTGCAAGGGGAGTAAAAACACTCATACAATTTTTCCCACGAAGAACAATCCAATGGAGGGGATATGAAATTGGAAAAATTCATGAAAGTTTTTGTGTCAGTTGCCGCATTAACGTTGGCATCGACTCAAGCAAATGCAAAAAATCAGGATCTTTTGATCAAATTGGCTCCGACGGCCTCGATCAATACGCAAATGATGGTTCAAAGCTTGAACGAATCAGGTTCAAAAGCCGAAGTTTTGACTGAAAGCTGGCTCCGAGTCCAAGCTTCAGGCAAAAAAGCCGCGGAGATTATGGCTCTGGCAAAAGACAATGCGGACATCGAGTACGTTCAACCCAATTACAAAATCAAACTGCTTGAAGATTACCAAATTCAAGACCCGTTGCGACGCGCTGCTTTCTTAAAAGCAATGCAGACCCAAGTTCGCACGATGGCGCCGGCTGATAATCCAGCGATTCCATCTGCTCCTGCTGCAAAAACAGGCGCTGATCCCTTATTGAAAGATCAGTGGGGTATGTTGGATAACAAAGTGACCGACGCTTGGAAGTTCACAATGGGTAGCCCCGAGATGATCGTGGCGGTTATTGATACCGGTGTGGATTATACTCATGAAGATCTTTTGCCAAATCTTTGGAGAAATTCAAAAGAGATCGCTGGCAACAAAATCGACGATGATAACAATGGCTATGTTGACGATATGATCGGTTGGGATTTTTCTTCGAATGACAATCTTCCTTACGATCTTTCATTTGATCCTCTCCAAGTTCTTTTCCAAGGTAAAAACCCAGGACACGGAACTCACTGCGCTGGGAATGTTGCTGCTCGTGGCGATAACGGGATCGGAATTGCTGGAGTCGCACCTAATGTGAAAATCATGTCTCTTCGTTTCATTTCTGAAGATGGCTCAGGAACAACAGCCGATGCTATTAAGGCCGTGAGATACGCTGTTGATAATGGTGCCAAAGTTCTTTCGAACTCTTGGGGTTCTGAAGGTGAAGATCCAGCCGAAGGCGCTGAAAACCAAGCTCTTCGCGATGCTGTCACCTACGCTCAAGAAAAAGGCTCTCTTTTTATTGCTGCCGCTGGAAACGGCCACCAAGGTGTTGGTTACAATAATGATACCGATAAAGCTCCGGCATACCCTGCCAGCTACGATCACGAAAATATCATCAGCGTGGCCGCTTTGGATGCGAACAATCAATTAGGAAGCTTCTCAAACTGGGGCATGAAAACTGTCGATATCGGCGCTCCTGGCGTGAACGTATTCTCAACGATGGTCGCCAACAAATACAGCAATTACGTGGCAAATATTGGTGGCTTCGAAGTGACTTGGGACGGAACTTCGATGGCAACTCCTCACGTTGCTGGTGCCGCTGCCCTTTACTGGTCACTGCACCCAACAAAAACATGGAGCGAAGTTAAAGCCGCTATCATGACAACAGCGAAGAAAATTCCAGCTCTTTCTGGCAAAGTCAGCTCCGAAGGAAAACTAGACGTTCTTTCATTGATGCAAAGATAGGTGCCAGGCACCTTTTCTGCTCGCACAGCAATATAAAAAAGAAGAAACCCGAAGGTAAGGAACTTTCGGGTTTTTTTTTCGCCGTTTCTCGTTTCTTTTTGTCTCGCTCTGAGAATTTTCCGAAGGTGCTCAGGTTCTCTGCCGATTAAACCGGACTTATTCACTGACAAATTCTCTCCGATAGAATTCTCGTGCCCGATTCAACAACAAGAGGCTGATTCAATCAGCCGAAAGAGGAGATGAGATGACGTATTCTAAAACCTATCAATATGGGGATTTTTCATTCAAAACTTACTGCAAGCCAGTTGGCCAAGGTTGGGAAGTCAGCCTTTATTGTTTCGGTAAGCCTTATTTCGTAGGTAATTTTATCCATAAAAAAGAAGCTTATGCTTGGTGGAAAACGTTCAACAAAGAGATCACGTCTTTTTCAAAAACCTATTGGTGTTCTGACGATACTCCGCAACAGTGGTATTGCCATTTTATGACAAATCATTTGTACAAAAAATATTACGCTTTCTTGGACAAAATGTTTGCTCAGTACAATAAAGAGTACAAAACAGCTTTCTTCAAAGATGTTAAAAAATACAATAAAATGAAAAAAACTTGGGAGCCTTCAGAAAAATTTTATCTGACTCCAAGAAAAGCTGCTTAAATTTTTAAGCTGAGATTTGGCTCTGATTTTAAATTAAAAAGCCCACTGAAAAGTGGGCTTTTTTTATCTATAATGTCCTTTGCCAATTCAAGGTCTTTGAGGTCCAGCCCGCGAGTGCCTTCCCGCAGCAGGCCCTGTTTAGCTGCGTGTAAATCCTTTCTCTTCTTTGCAGAAACCACAGTCCGGATCTATACTCTTTGTCTCTTTTAAAAACCCGGAGGTTTTCCTATGTTATTAAAGTCAGCTATTGCTAGTGTTCTTCTTTTTTCTTCTTTTGCTTTTGCAGAAATCAAAATGGACACCATCGAATACAAAGAAGGTTCGACCACTCTGGAAGGAGTCTTGGTTTACAATGATCAAATGCGCGGCGGCCCCGGTGTTTTGGTGGTCCATGACTGGATGGGAATCAGTGAAGATACCAAACAAAAAGCCAAAGAATTAGCTGAGCTTGGATACGTGGCCTTTCTCGCAGATATTTACGGAAAAGGCGTTCGAGCAAAAGATGCGAAAGAAGCCGGAGAATTAGCAGGAAAATACAAAGGCGACCGTCCTCTTTTTAGAAAAAGAGTTCTTGCTGGCCTTGAGACGATGAAAAAGCAAGCTCGCGTGAATAAAAATAAAATAGCCGCTCAAGGTTATTGCTTCGGCGGAACTGCTGTTTTGGAATTAGCTTTATCAGGAGCCAAGCTTCAAGGTGTCGCGAGCTTCCATGGTGGCCTCGACTTTCCTTCACTTGAAAAAGATGCGAAGAAAATTACGAGCAAAGTTCTTGTTCTTCATGGAGCGATCGATCCTTGGGTTCCTGTCGACCAAGTGAACGCCTTCACCAAAGCCCTTGATAATGCAAAAACGGATTATCAATTCGTTTCCTACAGCGGAGCGGTTCATGCATTCACCAATCCCGGCGCTGGCAATGACATAACTAAAGGGGCTGCTTATAATGAAGTAGCTTCAAAAAGATCTTTTCAGGCTCTCAAAGCTTTTTATGAAGAGGTTTTGAATTAGCCAAAAGCCTTTCTTAGAAATTCATCCTCTGAAATATTATGTTCAGAAATTTCCCCGTCAATTTTGGACGGGGATGCTTTTTCTTGTCTTCACCAATACTTTGGATGCGCTCGCACCTCTTGTTCTCAAAAAAGGAATTGATCAAATCACAGCCGGCGAAAGCCTTTCGGCTCTCACGACCACTGTTTTAATCTATTTTGGAGTCATGGGATCTCTTTCCATTACCCGATATACTTGGAGAATTTTTTTTGGTCGATATCACACAGGAGCTGCTGAAGATTTAAGAAAACGCATTTTTAATCACCTGACAAGAATGGGACCTCAATTTTTTAAGAGCAATCCCATCGGTGAATTGATGAGCTTGATCACCAATGATGTTCAGTCTTTCCGAAATGGAATTGGCTCCGGAGTACTCGTTCTCGTCGATGGCGTAACAATTATGGCTGTTGTCGTTCCCTTGATGATTTGGTTAGAGCCAAGCTGGACATGGAAAGTTCTTATTCTTTTACCTTTAGTTCCTTTTCTCATTTGGAAAGTCACAGAATTGATTTTCAAAAATTATAAAATTCAACAAGACCGCCTCGCTGATCTCTCAGGAACCACTCAGGAGATTGCCTCAGGTATTCGTGTCATCAAAGGCTTTGCCCAAGAGGAGAATCAGTTAGCGCAATACAATCTGAAAAATAAAGCTCTGCAATTAGCGGGTGCAAAAACGGCTCGCTATGATTCTCTGTTTGTGCCGATCATGCAGTTTGGCGTGGCCTCTGGCACAGCCATTCTTCTCTTTATTGCTGCAGATGATTTAATAGCCGGAACTGTAACGCTAGGAACTTTTGTCGCCTTCCAAAGATATATTACCAAGATGTCATGGCCAATGACGGCTCTAGGAATGGGCATGAGCCAATACAAAAAAGGGATGGCCTCTTTTTCCAGAATTAAAGAATTATTAATGAAGCAAACAGATATTCCTGATGAAGGAGTCGTAGAGCTTCAGGGTTTTGAAGATCTCAAAGTTCAGAACCTTCGTTTTCAGTTTGCAGACTCTGATCGCGAATTGATCAAAGGAATTAGTTTCCATGTTAAAGCGGGCGAGAAAGTGGCAATTGTCGGCCCCGTTGGCAGCGGCAAGACAACCTTATTGCATATTCTCAATCGTCTCTATCCCATCCCTTCTGGGATGGTGGAGATCAACGGAACCAGTATCGAGAAAATCACGCAACACTCTTTACATAAAACGATTGCCTTTGTTCCTCAGGAACCCTTTCTCTTCAGCGACTCTGTTTCAGATAACTTGCAAATGGCCTTAGAAAAACCAGTCTTAGACGATGAATTAATCCACTGGACCAACGCGGTCGATATCAAAGAAGAGATTATGGGATTGCCTCAAGCTTTTGCCTCTCAACTGGGTGAGCGCGGAGTCAATTTGTCCGGAGGGCAAAAGCAGAGATTAACAATCGCTCGCGGTCTGATCACAAAATCTCCTTTGATTATGCTCGATGATTCGCTCAGTGCCGTTGACCATAGGACAGAGGAAACTATTCAAAAGCAGATAAAGTCTCAAGAAAACAGTAAAAAAACTCAAATTATTGTGACCCATCGTTTATCCGGGATCACGGATGCGGATCAAATTATTGTTCTTAAAGACGGAGTCATCGAAGCGATGGGAAAACATTCGGAACTTTTAGAAAAATCAGAGACCTATAAACATATCTCTGAAATTCAAAACGAGGCTCAGCATGAGTGATTTCATGAATGAGGATCAAGTAAAAAGCGATCTCACCTACCTTCAACTTTTGAAAAAGGTTTGGGTTTTTGCGCGTCCTCATAAGAAATTATTTGTTTTCGTTCTCCTGAGTCTAATAGGTCTCGCTATCGCCTCAAGATCTCTTCCTTTTCTGATTGGCTATGCCATCGATCAAGGCGTGCTCGCAAAAAACTATCCATTACTGATGCAAATAGCTTTGGTCTATCTCGTGGTTCAGATTTTTCAGACAAGCTTTCAGTTTTTGTACTCTTATGTTTTTCAAATGTTTGGGCTTCGCGTTCTGTATGACATTCGCTCTGAATTGGTTCGCCGGGTTCAAAGCTTGCCTATTCAATATTTCAATAAAACTCCGGTGGGTCGTGTGGTGACTCGACTGACCAACGATGTCTCGACTCTGGAAGAAATTTTTAGCGAAGGTGTCGTTAATATTTTCATGGAAACTGTCATTTTGCTTTCTATCGTTATTGCCATGTCCCTTATTTCCTGGAAGCTAGCACTTTTTGTCCTGGTCTTTTCCCCCCTCTTCGTTTGGGCTTCGCTCAAGCTCAGTGATCGAATTCGCGATACCTTGAGAGCCGCAAAAAAGAAGTTGTCTGCTTTGAATTCTTTTGTGGCTGAAAATTTAAATGGAATCAAAGTCGTTCGCATTACAAATCGCATTTCTCGAAACCAAGAAAAATTTAACCAGCTCGCGACAGAGTACAAGGACCTGAACCTGGAATCCATCCGCTCCTATGCACTGATGCATCCGGTGATTAATTTGTTTAATGCCATGACGATCACAACGGCTCTGTATTTTGGTGGCTACTTTCATCTTGAAGGAGCCCTTGCTCTGGGCTCTGTCATTGCTTTCCTGATGCACGTGCAGGATTTTATCAATCCGATGCGCGAGATTTTAGAAAGATATCAGCAATTTCAAAACTCGATCACCAGCGGAGAAAGAGTATTTCAAGTTTTTGACGAGCCTACTGAGATCCAAAGTTTGGATTCAAAAATTCCTGCAACTTGGCAAGTTCCTGTTCGTATTCAAAATTTGACTTTCAAATACGAAGAGAATCTTCCGAATGTTCTCAAAAATATAAATTTAGAAATAAAATCAGGCGAGTCTTTAGCAGTTGTGGGTAGAACTGGAAGCGGCAAATCGACCTTGATTTCTCTCTTACAAAGATTTTATCCAGCTCCTTTGAATGCAATTTTTATCGGTGACACAGCTATCGAAAAAATACCTTTCCAAGAACTGCGCAGGCATATCGGCGTCGTGCAACAAGATCCTTTTATTTTCAGAGGGACCATTGCTGAGAATATTACCCTGAGATCGGATCATATCAGCCGGGAAACCGCGATAGAGGCCTGCCGAAAAACGGGTTATCTCGATCTCTTAGAAAAATCAGGAAGACATCTTGATAGTCCCGTTGACGAGCGTGGAGCGAATCTCTCTGTCGGAGAAAGACAACTCGTGGCTTTTGCTAGAATTCTTGCCTTCGAACCGGATATTTTGATTTTAGATGAAGCGACGGCCAATATCGACTCGCAAACAGAGCAGATCCTGCAAAAAGCCAGCTTCGAAGTGGCCAAAGGAAGGACGAGCATTTTTATTGCCCATCGCTTATCGACGATAAAAAATTGTGATCGGATTGTGGTTTTAGACCATGGCGAAATTAAAGAAATCGGCACTCATGAAGAGCTCATGAATGCCGGAGGTCTTTATTATCAAGTTGCGTCCATGGGAGTGAAATCAACGGACACTCCGTCTCCTGCTCCAGGAACAGCATTCCCATAAAATCGCACAGCATTGATGTCTGGCAAATATTGCCATCCATTAGTCGCAGATTCAGGAACAAGGACTCCGTTTTTGCGGACGACAATTGTATCGATCTTAGGCCGACGACCAAGATGATAATCCGTTAAGATTTCCACAATTCTTTTTCTGACGTTATCAACGGCATAGGCCAAGCTCGTATCACAAATGGCTTGCACTGTTCCGCCAGAATAACTGGCAAGATCAATGTATCTCAAACCCGGCTCTTTATAAGTTCCATCCAAAGCTGTTGAACAGCTAGAGGACAAGTTAGGAACTCCGATAAAGTTCATGAGCCATGCCTGAGTTGTCCCTTTAAATTTAGGCTTTAAAGCATCGAAAAATTCAATGTGGCTAGCGACACTGCCCGAAGAGTAGTCGTCTTCATTAGATAGAGCGATAACGGCTAAAAGAGCGTCCTCTCTTAAAAATCCCGCTCCTTCATTCGCCAAATAGCTTGGAGACAAAACCGATTGAATAGACTGAAGACCGCGTTCAAGATCAGATCCCGTTTGGCCTTGTTTGACTCGAGCACTCAACAAGCTGACAAGATTCGAAGTATTCTTCTTGAGAACTCGCGGAGATCCGACGAACATACCACCTGAACCCCCGCTACGCATATCAGATGTCACCACGACAAAGTTATAATCCATGCCTAAATTATCTAGAGAGGCCACCATAGCGGGGACTTGGTCCGCAAATTTGTTTTGATACTGAGACATACTGCTCGAGTTATCCACCATCAAAAGCACATCGACTTTGTTATTATAAGTAACTGCAGATGCGAAATCCAAAGTTTGCTCTGGAACAGCAAACTGCTGCTTACCACACCCGAGCACAACAGCCCCTAGTACAGCAACATAGATGAGATTTTTCATAAGCGGCCTCCTGGTTTTTTTAAGCTGCCGTGTCCGTAAATTTCTTGATTGCAACTTGCACAGATTGACTAATACTCGTGAACTTAACACCGTAACGATACTCGTTATCCTTCATTTCAGATTTGCTGACGATCTTGCAAACAGCATTGAAAGGAGGAACACCCTTGCCAGCCTTAAAATGCAGAAACAAATCTTGCCCTACTTGAACTTCGCTGGAAGGAAGAATCAAACCGGCGCCACCGGCACTGATTTCCACGGACTTGCCCTTCCAAACTTCTTTATTATTGTGCAAAAGAATCGATCCATCGATATGAGCGCGTCCGTATCTACGACGAAAGAAAATTTCTTTATCAATCGCCATTCCACTGCGCTTAAGGCGCATAATTTTCTCTGGCTTGAACTCTTCCATATCCGCGACTCTCATCCAGGAAGACATTTCTTTATTCCAAACAAAGTCGAATTCGTAGAGATCTTTGCTTTGTAAAAGCTTAACCAATTCCAAAAATTGAAAAGGTCCGTATTTGTTATCTCCACGAAGAACGAACCACTCGTTAAAAGCGATCTCAGGAGCCGCTTCTGTCACCACAGGCTTCAGTTCGGATACCTGAGTTAACATCGACTGGAATGGTGCATAGTTAAGAATAACCACCCAATCAGCGCGGTCTTCATCAAAGACATAGTCCGTGACCTCAATCTCTTGCGCGAAAAGTCTCTGCTGAACCTCGGTAAAGGTCCAGGGTCCTTTCTGCACGCCATGATGATTGATAAAAAACCGCATAATAACTCCTACAAAGTCTCTTCGGACAAAGGCAGACTGGACTTAAGTACTTGATTAGTTTGGAATTTATTGTCGAAATTTTTGTCAGCCTGGAGGTACCGCCCATGACTTTTCAACGTAAATCCTTTTGTTTTAGAAAAACTTTTGGACAATTATAGGTCTATGGCAACAAGTGATGTCTTCTTCTATGATCTGATGATTCGCGAATCCCACCTCGATACTTTTGGGCATGTGAACAATGCTGCCTATCTGACTTTGTACGAAGAGGCCAGGTGGGATCTCATTTCTTCAAGGGGCTATAGCCTTAAAGAAATTCAAAAAATAAAACAGGGCCCAGTGATTCTCGAAGTAAATGTGAAATTTCAAAGAGAACTGACATTAAGAGAAAAAATTAAAATCACCACTCAGTTGATTTCTTATCAAGGCAAAGTCGGACAGCTCGAGCAGAAGATGCTCAAAGCCGATGGCACTGTAGCTAGCACGGCAATATTTACTTTTGCTCTTTTTGATACGATGGCAAGAAAAATCATCGAACCGACAGATGCTTGGAAAAACGCTGTCGGCTGGAAAGACTGAACTCGCTGAGGATTAAATGAAAAAGGCTCTTTTCAGAGCCTTTTATCAACTTACTTGAAATTTACTTTCTCAACTTCTTTGAGATATCTTTTTGTGGCTTCCGGAAGCTCCGTCCATAATTTCACCGCGAAGAATAAACCCAGCAAAGTGAACGGCAATAAGAACATCGGCCAGTAATGCCAAGTATCTTTCATGATGATTGCACCCAAGACGAATTCTTGGAAAGAAGAACCTAATTTAGAAAAACCATCTGCCACGCCCGTTGCGGTTGCGGCACCCTTTTTACCACCGAAATCGGCTGTCGCCGTCCCTGACATAATCGAGTGAACACCGATGACGGCCATCATCATCACAAGAGCGGAAATACCAACCACCACTGGATTTGTGTTGATACTGATCACCATACACAAAGTTGCGATGAACATCGCCAGTTGACAAATTCCCGCCACAGGAGCGCGGCGAGAATGGAAAAATTTATCCGAAGCCCACCCTGCTAAGAATGAGCCGGCGATACCCGTGACCGCCGCCCAGAGACCCCAGTGCGTGATGATCTCTTCGATTCCCATGCCAGTATCTTTTGAATAAAGACGATACCACTTCATGACACCATCTCTTAATATACCTGATGTGAACTCGATCACACCGATCATCAAAATCACGCGGTTTGTAAGAACAGATTTGATGATTTTCCACCAAGTGTTTAAATCCGCGGTCTGAGTCGAAGAAGCATCATGAGTTTCTAATTTTTCAAAACCCGCTTCATCCGGAGAATCTTTGATGAAGAGAAGATCGATAAACGCCCAAAGAAGCAAAGCCCCAGCTGGAACGAAAAAGATATACCAGAAAGAAGAAATTTCTGGATTCAAGACAACAAAGTTAGACATGAAATCACGAAGCGCTGAAGGTTGATCGGCCAATTTCAAATTGACGGCTCTAGAAATTGCCTCTGTCCAGTCGAATGCAAAGTAAACACCTAATGAAATCAATGTTCCGAAAATAGCACCAAAAGTTCCGCGTTCACGAACGTGGAACCAATAAGATTTCACCTTGATGGTTGAGATCGCACCGAAGCTTTGGAAGAACATATTCAAAGAATAAAATACCGTGAGCCACATCACGATATTGATAGAATTCAAATCATGTAAGTGAATGTAAAGAGCCCATCCCATCAAGATATTGAAGAAAGCGGCCCCCATACAAGCCATGATCATGCCTTTTTTACCACCGAGACGATCAATCAAAGGACCTGTGACAAAAAGAGCCGTGGCGTAGACGAAAAATCCCCAACCAGAAATCTGACTTTTCTCTGCTTTCGTAATCACTTCGGCTGTTGCCAGTGTATCCAAGTTATAACGAGCCATGTACATGAAGGCATAAGTCATTCCCAAGGGGAACCAGCTCAAAAAGCGTCTCCACATGAAAGCCTTTGAATGCTTCTGAGGATTTCTCATAAAGTACAAAGTGATAATATAAGTGAGCAACATGGCTACGACGAGAAGCTGAAGCATTTATCCCCCAAGATTTGTTCCCTTCAAGTATCCAGTGGGGATGAGAGAGTCAAGCCTCACAGACAGTGAGCTCACTTGCTTTTTCATGTTTTTTCTGGCTCAATGGCGCCATGTCGCGTCTTAGCCATAATCTTCAACAGAGTCTGATAGAAGCAAAGACCATTCAGCAAAAACAAGGCAAGTCTTTGGCCGTTTTTGATTTGGATTCTACTTTGTTTGATGTGAGCCCAAGGCTGCTCAGAATTTTGCATGATTTTGCGAATCTCGAATCTACGAAAAAGAATTTTCCCGAAGCCAGTCAAATCATGATGGGTATTGAAATGAAGAAAAGTGACTGGGGAATTCGCAATGCTCTGATTCGGGCAGGGCTCGATCATCAGCATCCGGACTTCCATACTCATTTAAAGACATTCTGGGAGGAAAGTTTCTTTTCTAACCATTATTTACATTACGATCTGCCTTATGAAGGGGCAGTCGATTTCGTGAACAAGATGGCCCAGGCAGGAGCTGAGATTGTTTACCTCACCGGCCGAGATGTGGCTCGCATGGGCACTGGCTCTGGCGAGATTTTGAAAAAATGGGGCTTTCCTGTAGAACCTTCGGCGCAACTTGTCCTGAAACCCAAAAAAGGCATGGACGATGCCCGCTTCAAATCCGATTGGTTTTTGGCCGTTCCTAAAAAGACCTATCAGAAAATCTGGTTCTATGAAAATGAACCTGTGAATATTCATTTGGTAAGAGCCGAGCATCCCGAAGTCGATATCGTCTTTTTTGAAAGCACGCATTCTGGAAAAGCGGAGGCTCCCCATGATCTCCCCTTTTTGATCGACTATATGATCCAAGAAGGAGGCGAATAATGGCTTTGTGGCTGGTAGCGACTCCGATTGGAAATGCTCAAGATATTTCAGCTCGAGCCCTGGAATGCTTGAAAAATGCAGAGACAATTATTTTAGAAGAGTTTAAAGAATCGACGACCTTTTTGCGCTCCCATGGAATCTCTGGAAAAAAATATGAACAGCTCAATGAACATTCGACCTTAGAGGACATTGAGAATTTAGCGAAGCTCTGTGCAGAAAAAGATATTCCCTTGATTACAGATTGTGGAACCCCTGGCTTTTGTGATCCAGGCGCAGACCTTGTCAGAGCTTGTCGTAAAAAAAATATTCCCGTCCGCACATTACCAGGTCCCTCGAGCTTGATGGCTATTCTCTCTCTTTCCAGTGTGCGCTTGGATCAATTTGTTTTCCGTGGATTTATTTCGGCTGAAACAGAGACTCGGAAAAAAGACTGGCAAGAGCTTGTGAAAGAAAAAAGAGCTTTCTTATTGATGGATACGCCTTATCGATTTCAAAAAACCTTGCAAGAGATGAAGGAGAATATCCCAGGCAGAACCTGCCTTTTGGCGATTAATCTCACCGCGGAAGACGAAATAATCTTAGAGGGCACTCCGGAAAAAATAGCGAAAACCACACTGCCGGCGAAAGCTGAATTTATTCTTTTGGTATATCCAAATGCTTCCGCTCCCCATCGATGAGTTTATTCCCGACATTCTGAAAAAAGTTGAAACACATTCGAATGTGATCTTGAGCGCGTCACCTGGAGCCGGGAAAACAACTCGCTTGCCGCCGGCCTTGTTGAAATTAACAGACAAAAAGATTTTGGTCTTAGAGCCCCGAAGAATTGCTGCGATGGCAGCGGCATCTCGAATTGCGGATGAACAGAATTGGCAACTGGGATCCCAAGTTGGATATAAGATCAGATTTGAGTCACAAATGACCTCAGATACTCGGTTGGTCTTTCTGACGGAAGCTTTATTACAAAAGCAAATGGTCGCAGATCCTTTGCTCTCTGATGTCGGGATTGTCGTCATCGACGAGTTTCACGAAAGATCTCTGCATGTGGATCTCGCCGTAGGCTTGTTAAAAGAACTGCAAGAGTTATCCCGTCCTGATCTTAAGATCTTGGTGATGTCGGCGACTCTGGATACAGAGCCTTTGCTGAAATACTTTTCTGATAGCACCGACATCCAAGTTCCGGGAAAAATATTTTCTTTGGATGTGAGAAAATCAAAAACGTCTCAGAAATTAAGAACGGATTTTAGTTTTATCGAGCTGGTCTGTGATCAAATTAAAAAATCCTCAGGTCTTGTCAAAGCGGGTGAACATATTCTCGTTTTCTTACCAGGCGTCGGTGAGATCGAAAGATCTTATGATTCATTATCAGATTGGGCTCGTGGAGCTGGCATTTCGTTGCATAAATTGCATGGAAGCCTGAGCAATGAGGAACAAAAAGCAGTTTTAAAACCAAGTGTTGAAAGCAAAGTCATTCTCTCTACCAATGTGGCAGAAAGCTCTCTCACCATTGATGGCACCCGCGTGGTGATTGATTCAGGTCTCGCAAGAAGAAGCACCCTGCATGCTAAGACAGGCTTTAGCAAATTAGAGATTGCGCGCATTTCGAAATCCTCGGCCATTCAAAGAGCTGGGCGAGCGGCCCGACAAGCTCCTGGAGTTTGCATTCAGCTTTGGACCGAGATGGACGAGAGATCCATGCCTGCCCACGAACCCGCAGAAATTTTAAGATCTGATCTCAGTGAAGCTCTTCTTGCACTGGCTGCGATGGACATTCGCGATTTTCAAAATTTCTCTTGGTTTGAAAAGCCTCCGGGTGAACGTTTACAAAAAGCAGAGAATTTTTTAAAAGCTCTCGGCGCACTGGATAATGAGAACAAACTCACAAACCTAGGAAAAGAGATCGCTCGTATTCCTGCTCCGCCAAGAATTGCCAAGCTTTTGGTTTTAGCTAAGCAGAGAAATCATTTGGCGCTCGCTATTGATATGGCTGTGATCCTCAGCGAGCGAATCACACAGGCCCATTCTTCTGGTGGATATGAATGTGACCTTTGTGAACAAGTTGAAGCTTTCAGAAAAAAACGAAGTTATCAGCATGAGCGCTTAAGAAAATCTCTCTCTCAGAATCTTCGTTTTGACGGCAAGTTTCCAAATGAGGATCTTAGCAATCAGGATGTGACGATTATCAAGTCTCTTCTTTTTGAGGTTTATAAGGATCAATTAGCCAGAAGAAGAAATCCAAATGAAAGCAAAGCCCTGCTTATTGGTGGACGCGGAGTCGACCTCGACCCTAAATCCCAAGTGAAGAAATCAGAATTCTTCTTGGCTCTCCAGCTCATGGAGTTCTCCTCCAATACAGACACTAAGGTAGGACTGGCCTGTGGATTTTCACGAGAAGAACTCATGAAGTTCGAAGATGTTAAAAACAATGTCATCGAAGATGAATGGATTGAATACGACTCTGGCTTAGAGAAGATGATGTTTAAAAAAGCCAAAAGCTATATTTTAAAAGGGATTGGCTCATTGCCATTGCAAACACCCCATTCAGTGGCTGCTCCTGCCGATAAAATTTCAGATCAATTAGCCGAAATCGCATTTTCTGAACAGGAAAGTCTTTTTAAACAGAATGAAAATTTACAAAATTGGCTTCAACGGTTTGCATTTTATCAAAAACAAAAAGAATTAGATCTTTTATCGGCTGAAGTTTGGCTTTCGTTTTGGCAGCAAGCGAGCTTTGGTGAGAACTCGTTGCAAAATGTTCTCTCAAAAGATTTGGTTTATTTCTTAGAATCCCAATTGGATTCTTCTATCATCAAAGAATTTCACCAGTCAGCCCCAGAGATTATCCAAGTTCCCAGTGGTTCTCGCCTCAAAATTAATTATTCAGAAGAAAATCCAAAACTCGAAGTCCGTTTGCAGGAAGTTTTTGGCTGGTTTGATACTCCAAAAATTATGTTAGGCAAAGTTCCTGTAACCCTGGTTCTTTTAGGGCCTCATTATCGTCCCGTTCAGGTGACTCAGGATCTGGCGAGCTTTTGGAAGAATGGTTATACCGAAGTAAAGAAAGATCTGAAAACAAGATATCCTAAACACAGTTGGCCGGAAGATCCCTTGACCGCTGTTGCACAGGCCAAGGGACGTCCGACAAAGTTTTAGCCTTCGTAATCAATTCCGCCATATTCACAAGTATCATTGATCATGCAAAGCTTTCCGGTTTTCTGAAAAATTTCCCACTCTTGGACTGCTTTCTCTTCGTCAAAAGATTTGACCCAAGCATCTGCAGCTCCGTACCGAATAGATATCACTTCTAGACCTGAGTTTGAAAGAGCCTTGTCGACGTCTTGAGCGTGATGAAGCTTATCGTCGATGAAGACAATACGACGAATATTTTTATACTCGTCTTTTTTAATGTATTCTCTCAGCACTTCGCCTTTATTCAGATGAGGTCCGACAAAAATAACTTTGTTCTGTTCAATCACTCCTGTTGCTGGCGTAGATCTGAAGCCACTGCCAAGGAGAGGAAACTGAACACTCTTTAATTGCTTCATGGTGACATCAACCAAATAAAGAGGTCTTGCCGTAAGCCCCAACAGAAGAGAGCCTTGCTCTATCGCTCTGTGCAAATTTGAAATCGTAGTAACCTCCACAGTACGCACCTTTGAATTTGATTGAACCGTGGCAAACATGGAAACTCCGATGTCTTTAGCTTCCTTATCTGGCAGCCCTGCTTTTTTCAGTTTTGCAATGACGTTCATACCCCATTGGTCACTTCCAATGGTTTGGGCGGGTCTGATAACAGTATTATCGAGATCGGTCACAACCAATGTGCCTTCACCAACATATTGTAAGACGTCAGCATAACGATTGCTCTCGATGACTTTGGCTTGAGCTAAAGATGAGATAAGAAGCATTGAGAACATGATTCTAGAGAACAGATTCATAAGATCCTCCTGGGATGATTTGTTGCTTTCAAGGCTTATAAAGGATTCTATAAATTTAATAAAATTCTATATTTTTAATATTTAATGTAGTAAAACTTAATTATGAACTCGTGGCATATTAAATACTTTATAGAGGCCTCTCAGCAACAAAGCCTTCAGGCAGCGGCTCAAAAGTATTTTATTACACCATCAGCAGTAAGCCAGGCTATTCGGACTTTGGAATCAGAGTTAGGCACACCCCTGCTGACTCATCAAAAGCGAGTCTTTCAGTTGACTCAAGAAGGCCAGCTTTTTCTGGAAAAGGCCACTCAACTGATTTCTCAAATTGATGGGTTGCCTGATCTGATGAAATCTTTGAGCAAGGAGCCTCAAGGCTTGATTCAATTTGCAGCTGCAAGAAGCCTCTTTACTCAGAGTCTCAGTCAAAAATTAATGGCAGTGAAGGCCAAATATCTAAAAATTAATTTTAAAATTCGCAGTGGGATTGCCTCTGAGGTGAAAAAATTCGTCGAAAATGGCGAAGTCGATTTTGGTCTTCTCGTTGACGACCATCAGACTCAGAATTTTTCAGAGAAAGTCATCGACCGCGGAAATTTCGTTCTTTTCAGTCGCACAGATCGAAAAGGTAAAGATATTGATTCTCTGGTTGTGACCAATCCAGAAAAAATCGAAGTCATCCATTTATTTAAAGAATTAAAGAAGAAAAAGCTACCCCTCCCCCAAATTGCAGTTGAAATCACCAGTTGGACGATGATCTCAACATTGGTTCTCGAATCCGACGTGGTAGGGTATGCTCCTCGGTACTCGATCGAAGAGCATCTCAAAAATAAAAAACTCAAAATTTTGGATTTAGGAATTCGGCCATTCCAATTTGAAACCAAAGTGATTTGGAAATCAGACAGAGATCGCCCTTTGGGGATCGATCTCTTATTTAAAGCTTAATGCCCACTGGCCTCAGCTGCCCCAATACCCGTCTCTGATCTGACTTTCTGATCTAAAAAGCCACTGCGGTCTTTGGCTGCTCTTGCACTTTTATCCAAGAGAGAAATCACGAAGATGGAAATGAAAGCCAAAGGCATCGAGAAAATTGCAGGCGAAGCATAAGGAAAAATCGCTGATCCAGCTGGATTTCCAAAGGTCGCTTCCCAAACCGAAGGAGAGAGAATCGTCAAGGTCACCGCCGACAATAATCCGATGAAGCCACCGATAGACGCCCCTTTGGTTGTGCAATTCTTCCAAAGAAGGGACATCAAGAGCACTGGAAAATTCGCTGAAGCGGCCACAGCAAAAGCCAAAGACACCATGAAAGCAATATTTTGCTTTTCAAAGACAATTCCTAGCACGACAGCCACAACCCCCAGAACCACCGTCGTGATTTTTGAAACTCGTAATTCTTTTTTAGAATCCACTTGTCCTTTTTTAACCAAGGTCGCATAAAGATCATGGGAAACAGCCGAAGCTCCAGAGAGCGTCAAACCCGCTACCACAGCGAGAATCGTGGCAAAGGCGACCGCTGAGATAAAGCCCAAGAAAACGTCTCCGCCCACCGCTTTCGCTAAATGAACAGCCGCCATATTTCCACCGCCGAGCAATCCGCCATTAGCATCGAGGAATGCAGGGTTTGCAGAAACCAAAACGATGGCACCAAAGCCAATAATAAAAGTCAGAATATAAAAATATCCAATCCATGTGGTAGCCCAGAAAACAGATTTACGAGCTTCTTTGGCATTGGGAACCGTAAAGAATCTCATTAATATATGAGGCAATCCCGCAGTTCCAAACATCAAAGCCATTCCAAAAGAAATCGTTGAAATCGGATCCTTGACGAAATTTCCAGGAGCCATGATCGACATTCCAATTTGCCCGGCTTCCGCTGTCGTTTTCCCTGCAATGATTGCCAACATGGATTTAATTTCCACCGCTTTAGCAAGTAATGCTTCCATGGAGAATCCAAACTGAAACAAAACCATAAAGGACATGAATGAAGCGCCGAGCAGCAATAAACAGGCTTTAATAATCTGAACCCAAGTCGTTGCGGTCATTCCTCCGAAGAGAACGTAAATCATCATCAAACCGCCAACGATCACCACCGCAAGCCAGTATTCGAGACCAAATAAGAGTTTAATCAACTGACCGGCTCCCACCATTTGAGCGATTAAATAAAACGCCACTACAACCAAAGTCCCCGAAGCCGCGAAAGCTCTAATAGGAGCTTGCTCAAAACGATAAGCCGCTACATCAGCAAAAGTAAATCTTCCGAGATTTCGCAATTTTTCTGCGATCAAGAAAGTCACAATCGGCCAACCGACAAGAAATCCAATTGAATACAAAAGACCATCAAAACCACTGATCATGACTGCCGATGAAATACCTAAGAAGGAAGCTGCGGACATAAAGTCTCCCGCAATTGCCAAACCATTTTGAAATCCTGTAATTCCGCCTCCGGTATAAAACTGCGCAGCTGATTTTGTTTTCGCCGCTGCCCACTTGGTGATCCACAGAGTTGCCCCCACGAAGGCCATAAACATGCCGATCGCAATCCAGTTTGTGGCTTGTTTTTCAACTTGGCCGAAATCTCCGCCGGCACCAAAGGAACTAAAGCTTAAGAATAAAATTGAATAGAAAGTGGCTGATTTCACGGGCGCACCTCTTTCTTAATTTCTTCAGTCAGCTTATCAAACTTGGAATTAGCGACATAAACATAGATCCCCGTCAGAAGAATCGTCGTCAAAATGACCCCAATACCGAGTGCGATACTCCAGCTGGTATAGCCACCTAAAACAGACTGAGACATCAGCTCTTTTTGAAATGCGACAAGGTAAATGAATCCATAATAGGCAATAAGAGCGACAATGGTCAGCGACGAGGCTAACTTCCAACGCGTTTCAGTTAATTTGATATATGATGGTAACTGTGAAATTTCTTGGGATGTTTTTTTCATCCTTTAAGGATGCAGATAGATATCTATTTACGCAAGCTTCAAGTCTTACGCCTCTCTGATCTCGGATTTTGGCCCCAGAACCGTCGCTCCTGCAGGAACATCTTTTGTCACAACGGCATTAGCGCCCACTCGGCAACTATCACCTAATCGAACAGGACCTAAAATTTTCGCCCCTGTGCCGATGAGAACTTTATTTCCCACTGTGGGATGGCGTTTGATGGGATCAAATTTGACTCCACCCAAAGTCACACCGTGAAAAATAATACAATCATCACCCACTTCTGCCGTTTCGCCAATGACGACACCCATTCCATGATCAATGACTAAGCGTTTTCCCAACTTTGCTCCTGGATGAATTTCGATTCCCGTCAGCCATCTACTGAATTCAGAAACCAAACGCGAGAGAAAAAATAATCTAGCAGAGTAAAGATCATGAGCGATTCGGTGAAAAAAAATAGCTCGAGGACCTGGATAGAGCAGAGCAATTTCCCACAAAGACTTGGCCGCTGGATCATAGTTCTTATAAGCCAATAAAAAATCGAACATATTATTTATCTCCAGCCGTATCGCAATTCAAAGACAGCTGAGAGCTGTCTGTAAAGATGACTTGAGTTAACTTCTTGTCAGCCGCAAAAATAAAATGTCCCATCAAAACCGAGAGATGACGAGATCTTGTCGTATTCACTTCGATTCCTGTTTTTTCATTTTGCTTCATCATGAAATCGGTCATATTGAGAAAAGTTTTACAGCCAGCTCCCCAGACCTCTCCTTCAATTTTTCTTTTTCTTCCCTTAGAAACAAAGAAGACGTGGGGATGTTTCGCAGATTTGACTTCGCTAGCATCAAAAAAAATGCTGAAAGTTCCTTGCTTATTTGTCACGAAACGAGAAAGGTCAATTTCACCACCGCCGCGAGCAAGCTCAATAATGAATTCAGGCTCAATCAACACGCCCGAATTTTTTTCTTTAAATCGAACTCTCATTGGGGAAAAAGAAATCGAGTCTGATTTAATTTTATCATCGCCAAATATTTCGATCCAAATTTTAGAAGGAACGCGAATATCTTTTCCTGCTTCTTCAATTTTATAGACTTTTATATTTTCAAATTCTCCCGGAGCTTCCGCTTCAGGTGGTGCTTCTTCTTTGGCCTCTCCACCACTGTTAGCAAAAGCTAAGATAGAGAATGAAAAGATAAACGATAGTAAAGCCGTCGCTTTGATAATTTTCATCTTTGGTCCAATTGATCCTTAATCTCCAAAAGCGGTTTATAATTGCTCGATTTGAGCGAAGCTCTCATCGCAAAATCGGTCGCCAGCTCCTTATTCCCCGAATCCAGGGCTAAGCGTGCTAAGGCTGATAATGCCTGAATGTTTCCTTCTTCTTGAAGAAGAACTTCTTGCCATTTCTTTTCTGCACAACTTGTGTTCTTTTCCGCTTCACAAATTTGTGCTTCAACAATTTTCAGAGCTTTCGAGGTCTCAGATCCCGGAAGTGAACTGATGGCCTTGGCCTCGGCTATTCTACCTGACTTAAATAAAAGAAAGGCTCTCAGACCGTAAAAAGAAGCCTCCTTCGGAGATTGAAGAGCCGCCTCATCAATCTGATCCAAGGCGCCTTTCAGGTTGCCTTGCTGATAGTTGCAATAAGATGAAAAAGCCAGAGAGGTCGAGGATTTGGCATCAGCCCCTTCCGTTAAAATATCGCAGATATTGGCCAGGTATTTCCAACCCAAAATTTCACGATGAATGAGATAATCGTGATGGTGACCTTTTGTAAGGTCAGGATAGGTTGAAATCAGCTGAGCCATACTGTCTTTTACCTCTGCCTCAAGACCCAGCTTTTTTTGAATAGCGGCCTGTAGAAGCAAAGTTTCTGGAAGATAGTCGTAAAATTTTTGACGAAAACGAGAAAGATCTTGTAAGGACTGGTTGAGCTTATCTTTTCCTGATTCCCCGGTGAAAATTCGATAGGTTACCAACGAGCGATAAAGAATCAAGCAAGGATCTTTAATACTTTCTTTCATCAATTTTGTGAGATTTTCGTAAGCTGTCGTGAATTCACCCTTGAGAACATAAATTTCTTGGAGATTGATCAAAGCCGCCTCATTGCCAGGTTTCTGCGATAGAATGTTCTGATACTGCTTTTCAGCTTCTTCCAATTGACCTTCTCTCAGGTAAGAAAGAGCCACGAGAGATTCCGCTTCAATTTTCTCTTGATCACTGCTTTTTAAACTTGCCATGGCTTGCTCAATGACTTGACGAGCTTGAATATTCTGATTTTCGACGATCATCATCATAGGTGCCAGTAATAATCTCCCAGGCATTTCTTGGCTATTGATCGCGTTCGCTTTTTTTAAGAACTCGAGACTGCGCTCATAATTGCCAATGGCCTGATTTGATTTAGCCAAGCGAATATAGTCTTGATAACTGAGAGATTTTGATTTCTCTTCGGTCGTATTGACGTAAAGCAGAGCGCCACCACCGATAATACAAAGAAGCAGAACCCAAGTTACCAAAGTCCAAGAGCGATTCTTTCTTCGAACATTTTTGAGAACGCGCGGATCTGTCGGTGAAGCATATTGAACAGGCTTAGAAATAGGTACCGGCTTCACATCTTCGTTGTGCTTGGATGGTAAAGACGGCGCCGGATCGATATCGGCCGTTTTTGAAATTGTCTGAGTCACTGTTCGAGAACCAACAAATGTCGTTCCCGTCTCTTCTTTGGCCTGATTCTCTTGTTCTCTTAAAAATTGGACGATGTTGGCAAATTGAGAGTGCTCGCGAATAAATTTCCACCGAGTTGTTGGAGATTTAACTTCGTCGATAATGGCGATACGTTTTTCCGACAGCCCCTGAATCACTTGTTCTAATGAATATGGCCCCAGAATAACTCCAGAGGATTTCACTAGCCATGATGTATCTTGAGACTGACTCATTATTTCCTCTAATGCCTAAAATGTCTTTGACCGGTAAAGACCATATGAATACCTAAAGATTTTGCTTTTTCGACGACTTCGGAATCTTTCACCGAGCCACCGGGTTGTATAATGTAACGAACACCCGCCCGTGCTGCGACCTCGATAGAATCTGGAAATGGAAAGAAAGCATCACTGGCTAAAACCCAATCTTGAGAGCTCGGAAAGTTCTTTTTTGCTCGCTCGATAGCATGCTTCACCGAATCGACTCGATTAACCTGGCCCATACCCATTCCGATACTCTGACCATTTTTCACAATCGCGATGGCATTGCTCTTAAGAGCTGCACAAACTGTATTAGCAAAAATAAGATCGCTGGTGACCGCGGGGTCGACAACGCCAGAAACTGTTTTCCAGTTATCTATGTCTCGAGAAACTGTGTCTTTGGTTTGAATGAGAAATCCACCCAAGATACTTTTGATATCCATCTCGGTCGTTTTCTCCATCATTCCTGGCCAACTAAGAACTCGGAGATTTTTCTTCTTCGAGAAAACTTCGAGAGCATCAGGCTTAATTTCAGGAGCAATGACACATTCTAAAAAGATTTCCACCATGTCCGAAGCTAGTTGAGCATCTATAGCTCGATTAACAGCGATAATGCCGCCAAAAATACTGACGGGGTCACTGTGAACGGTTTTTTGATAAGCCTGATGAATATTTTTATCGATAGCAACGCCACAAGGATTATTGTGCTTTACGGCCACGGCCACTGGGTCTGAAAAATTTTGCACCAAGTTCACAGCCGCATCGAGATCTAATAAATTATTGTACGAGAGCTCTTTTCCCTGAAGAATTTTCGCTGATTGAATTCCTGATTTATTCGCAGGCCACGCATACCAAGCTGCTTTTTGTTCTGGATTTTCACCATATCTCAGTGGACCTACGAGATGACCTGCAAAAGAAAGAGCTTTGCTCTCCAAATGATTTCTTTTATTCAGTTGCTTGGCAATCATCGAATCATAAAGCGAGAGATGAGAAAAGACTTTGGAAGCGAGATATTGCCTGTCATCTTGAGTGATTTCAGAATTTTTTCCTACCCAAGAATAATCTTTGGGATCACAAAGAACAGTGACCTTTTCAAAATTTTTAGCTGCAGCTCGCAGCATGCTAGGTCCGCCTACATCGATTTTTTCAATCAAGTCAGCGCCTTGTTTGCCATCCAAAACCGCTTGTTCGAATGGATAGAGATTGCAGATCAGAAGATCAAATGGCAGAAGACCTTCTTGTTTCAAAAGATCTTGATCAGCTTTTTCATCACTGCGAGCTAACAAAGCCATGTGTACACGCGGATGCAGGGTTTTCACTCTGCCGCCCATCACCTCGGCAAAACCTGTTTGCTCCGAAACATCAACAACCGGAATACCGTTCTCTTTGAGATATTGGGCTGTGCCGCCGGTCGAGACAACTCTCATTCCAGCTTTCACATAAGGATTTAAAAATGCGACCAGGCCCGATTTATCGGAGACGCTGATTAAGGCATTTTTAAACATAGAATCTCCGCACTAGTTCAGTGGAAGCCGAGTCATCAACATTTTAAGATCGTCGTTGGTTAAGAAAAGACCCGCACCCAGATAATTCGATCTCTGTTGGTTATTATCCAAAGCATCCTGAATACCACCCAAAGCATAGACGCCTTTCCAGATATTAAACTGGAGCTGAGCGCGAAGGTTCAGGTGTGAGAAATCAAAAGCTTCCACTGTGAATTTCACTTTATTGTGGAAAATATCGTAGTCTAAACCTAAACCACCGCTGTTTTCGATGATACCGCCGCGTACAGTGAGATCCCAAAATGTCTTAGCAAACTGAGCATTGAATTTAACTTTGCTACGATAAGTTTTAACTTCGTTCGTATTGCTTGCAGGTCCCCCGTTGGTAATCGTTTTCGTATCCGTTTCTTCAACAACACCTGCTGGATCATCCACGATACCTAAATAATAATAACGATCGATACCTGGCTGCAGACGGATACCGACAGTTGTTTTGGTCAAACCAAGGTTACCCAAATAATCCGAGTGAAAATCCAAAGATGTCTGAGTTTTTCCTGCTGTATCAAGAAAGCCATTCACACCTTCAATAGCTGTATTCAGCTCTTCCACTGTCTCTTCATCATTCACGAGGCGACCAATGGTTCCTTCTCCGCGATTGATTTTGCCGGTGATTTCATCGACATTTTTCATCGCTGAATCCAAACGAGTCATCGTGCGCTTGATTTGAGCTTTCAGAGACTCGTCACCATCACCATTAAGGATATCATCCAAAGATTTCGTGATCCGATCCACCTGAGAAATAATTGTCCCGATTTTACCTTTATTTTCAGATGTGATTTCAGAAAGATCTTGAGTCAACCTTTCTATATTGCTCACAATTCGACCCAAAACATGTTTTCTGGTTCCATCTTCAAGAACGGCTTCTCTCAAAGCTTGAGCCGTGTCTTTTAAAGAACTGGCTATATCGCCGACTTGGCCGATGACATTATCTAAAGAGCCTTTATCTTTCACATTCAGGATCTGACCGCCTTCAGGCAGCGGTGGGTCTGTCGGGGATCCTGGATAGATTGAAACGTGTTTATCTCCAAGAACACCTTGAGATTTTATTTCAGCTGCCGCTGAAACATACAATCGGAAATCTTTTTTTAAAGAAAGATCAATCCGAGCTTGACCGTCTTGAAGAGAGATTTTTTTGATGATACCCACGGGGATGCCAGCTGATTTGACTTGGCTTCCCTTTACTAATCCACCAGCGTCCGGCAGAACAAACCAAGCTTCATTCGCACGACCAAAATAGGTTGGATTCTCGCTGACTTGCATAGACATCAGAGCGATCAAAGAGGCGACCGTGACGACCATCAAGCCCACTTTGATTTCAGCAGTTCGAAGCAAGTTCATTTTCTCTTCAGTCCCTTTGACACGAATCTTTTTACCAATTCAATGTCGGTGTTGTAAAAATCTTCCGGAGTTCCAAACAGCAAAACCTGACCCGCATTGAGCATCGCTATAAAATCAGCGAGCCTAAATGCAGCATCTAAATCATGGGAAACCATGACGGAGGTTCCTCCGTGCTGCTGGTGAGTATCCAGGATTAAATTATCTACCATTTCTGTTAAAATGGGATCTAATCCCGTGGTTGGCTCGTCGTAAAAGATAATTTCTGGATCTAGGGCGAGGGCACGAGCCAGACCCGTTCTCTTCTGCATTCCTCCAGATATTTCCGAAGGAAGTTTGGCAAAGTGCTTCTCTTCAAGACCTACCTGTTTCAGCTTTGCCGATGCCACCTGAATAATTTTTTCTTCACCTAATTCAGGCTTATGCTCGATCAAAGGAAAACAAACATTTTCCAATACGGTCATGTCATCAAAGAGTGCGGCCCCTTGGAAAAGAACACCAAATTTACGACGAAAAATTGTCAATTCATCTGGAGCCATTTCAGTAATATCTTGACCGAGAACTTCGATCTTCCCCGAAGTCGGTTTGAATAGACCCAAAATATGTTTCAGCATCACCGATTTTCCAGTTCCTGAGAAACCGATAATGGCAGTCAATTTACCTTTAGGAATTTCTAAATTCAGGCCGTTGACGACAAATTCTTTACCATCAAAAGTTTTTTTCACATCCACTAATCGAATGGCGGGTTCTAACTTTTCCATTATTGTTGAATTCCCGTCAGTTGATAAAATGTACGAATAAAAACATTTGTCAGAAAATAATCGAGGATAATGATCATGACCATTGAAGCCACAACACCTTTATTGGTGGCTTCACCAACCCCTTTGGCGCCGCCCTTGGTATGAAAGCCACGATAAGTGCATATCAAAGCAAAAAAACCACCAAAAACTGCGGCTTTAAAAAGCCCCTCATTGATGTGACGAACGCTGATCATGGCAGCAATGCGATCCCAGAAAACCGCCTCATCAAGCTCCACTAATTTTACACACAAAATATAAGACCCAATCAAGGCCACAAAATCAAAAATGGCCGTCAACAAAGGCATGCAAATGATAGCAGCCCAAATTCGTGGTGCTATCAAATATTGTCTCGTATTGACCCCCATGACTTCCAGAGCATCGATCTGCTCATTGACCCGCATCGTGCCAAGCCTCGCGGCCATAGACCCACCAGCTCGAGCGGCAACAATAAGACCCGTCAAAACTGGACCCAACTCTCTGGTCACTGCTAATGCGACCGTCGGGCCTACCATATTGACGGCATTGAATACTTTGAAACCAAAATAAAGCTGCAAAGAAATTGCTAAGCCTGTGAAAAGCGCAGTCAATGCGACGATAAAAACAGACTTATTACCAACGAATTCCATATGCTTAATTATTTCAGCGTACCTAGAAGGTTTTGAAAAACTCAACTTGATCGAAGTATATCCAAAAATAGCAATATCGCCCAATTCGCGAACGGCTTCTTTGATGTTTTCTATCAGAGCCAGAAAAACTTTGTCCATGAAATCGGCGGTTTTTTGAATGATCATCGACGATTCTCCTGAACATACTTTCTTGGCACGCGGGAACTGACACTGGTGAGCATTTCATAAGAAATGGTCCCTGCAGATTTGGCGATTTCTCTCACCGATAATTGATTTCCAAAAGGATCTAGGCCCCACAAGGTGACTTCTTCGGCTCCTAAAGAATCAAAGCTTTCATTTTTGACCACATTGGTAATATCAATCATAAAATAATCCATACAAACCGTTCCAACCACAGGAACTAATTGTCCGCGGAAAAGAACCTGTCCTTTATTCGACAAGGTTCGGTGATAACCATCGGCGTATCCCATCGGAACAACACCTATGATAGACTCTTCCGGAGCCTTCCATGTCAGTCCGTAAGAAACACCTTTGCCTTTGTGGACTTTTTTATACTTGGCGATACGTGACCGCAAAGACATCACGGGCTTTAACGGCACAGTAGGCTGATCTAAAGAATGCTGTCCGTAGATAGCAATTCCTGGTCGAGCTCCCTGCTGATTATTGATGTGATGCGGAAGTTTCTGCCCCTGATGATGAACAAAATTCATCAGACCCGAAGAATTGAGGGTATGTGAATAAGGCTTAAATTCAGCAAATTGATCTTCGATTTCTCTGAACAAGGTCAGCTGCTTAAAGCTTTCACCAAAAAAATGGCCTGCGTCTTCTCCTGAATGAAGATGGGTGCAGATTCCTTCGAGATGAAGCTGACTTTGTTTAAAATAATCTTTTAATTTCAGCGAATCTGCGAGATCAAAACCCAAACGATTCATGCCTGTATCGAACTTGAGATGCACAGGATATTTTTTCCCAGCAGCATATTTTTGCGCCGCTTGCTCGATGCTCTTGAGCTGAGACCAAGTGCTCATGACTGGCGTCAGGTTATGATGAATAATATCCGCCGCTGCTTCTTCAAAAAATCCCCCGAAAAACAAAATAGGATCGGTGATTTTATTTTCTCTCAAGCGCACGCCTTCTTCAACAAGAGCAACCCCTTTGTAGCGAACGCCTATTTCACTGAGAGCTCGAGCCAATTCAACATCTCCATGACCGTATCCATTGGCTTTGATCATGGGACAGAAGAATTGATTGCTACCCATAATCTTTCTGAGATGAGAGACGTTTTCTTTAAAGTGATCTAAATGAATAACCGCAGTGGTTGGGCGATGCTGTTCTATGGCGCCACCTCGAATTCAGGTTTAAATTCTTCTGCAGGCTTATACAAACAAACTTTGTTTCCGCCTTTATCAATAATAAATTCAAGAGCTTTCGTGGCCGATGCATCCAATTCGAGAGAATTATTGCTGAGAGAAGGATACTCGCTGACTCCGCTGCTGACTGTGACCTTCAGGTCCATCGTCGAAAAAACATGCGTCTCAATAATTCTTCTTAACCGTTCCGCTCTCAGAGCAGCTCCCCGACGAGAACAGTGCGGGAGAATCAGTGAAATTTGGTTATCTTCAGTCCGACATGAAATATCGTTCACACGACTTGTTTTTTTAATAATGGTTCCGACTGTCTTTAAAACCACGTCACGATGATGGGTGCCAAGGCTCTGCTCAATTTCCGTGAGATGATCAATACTCATACGAACAACAGAAACGGCTTTTTTTAGGCGACGAGCTCTGGCGATCTCTTCTTCTATTTTTTGGTAAAAGTAAGTGCGGTTATGCAATTCTGTCACTGAATCAATAATTTCAAGACTCTCTGTAAGCTTTTGCAAATGAGCTCTTTGATAGAAAAGAAGAAAAAGAACAAACTCGTTTTCAACTTCTTTAAAATCAAAACCTTCTTCACCCCAAAAGACAAAAAGACCTTCAAGACCTCCATGAACAGCAATAGGCCTTACATGATAAGAAGGAATCTTTAATCCCTCAGTCATGATTTCAGCCAAGGAATCAGGAAGTTTTCCTGAATTGAGAATGGCCATGGGATCTGCAGCTTCCGCCGAAGACATTCTTGCGCCGATCCCTTGAATGTTTTCAATATCAATTTCATTGCCAGAAACTGCGACAAACGAATTAACCGAAGGCAAAAATTTGAAGTAAATGGCCTTACCTGGAATACGCCTTAAAAAAGCACTCAAGAAATCTTCTTTGCTGGTGAGACCTTCGTAAGCTTTCGCTTTTTCTGTCAAAGTTCCCACGCCCGATTTTTCTGTCTGCACAGAAAGGCTGCGATTCTTCGCCTGAAGATCTTTCACCAGGGTTCGCAGCTCTGAAATTTCGCGGTTGGCGGCTTGCTTGAATTGGACGAGCTCTTCGCCTTGATAGGTGCGAACAAGATTTTCGCAAGTTTGGTCAACTTGCCACAAAGCTCTCACAGCAAGATCAGCCCCTTCAGCAACGAATCCTGCAAAATTATATTCACGGTACTGACTCAGGGCACTTGCTTGGTCGATAGAAGCCACGCAAATGAATAAAATTTCAGAATTGCCCTGCAAAATGGCCTGCACAAATTCGCTTAATGAACCTTCCAGTGATTTTAGAGAAAAGAGAATAATATGCGGAGGATTCTCAGCCGTTTTTTGTATCAAGCTCTGCACATCTGTAAAGAGAGAGGATTGATAGCCCGCCTGATTAAGGCTCGCTTGCAGCTCTGTTCTTTGATCGGCATCTCCTAGAACGTACAGGCTAAATTGATTTCGGAGGCTTGCGATATTCACGCCTTAGCTCCCGGACGACGAATCGAAACAGGGGCTTCATCAAGCTCAGAAGTTTTTTTCTTGATATCTAATTGCGGCTTATCGATTTTCACTGACGGAGCCTCCACGGCGGGAGACTGCAAGATCATTGTTTTTTCCGATTGCGAATCTGAATCGACAAGCACATCTCCGGTTTTTTCATCTTGAAATTCCGCTGCTGGAGAAGGGGGAAAGCTCTCAGGTGACGCCTGGGTGATTTTCTTTGCTTCCAGAGAGCTGGAGCTTTGAATCTCTTCGGGCTCGGCTCCATCAATTAATTTCTCAATCGAATCGTCCACCAAAATAGGATCTTGAAACACAGCGATGGTACCCAGAGTTTTCTTCACCGGCTCAATTTCTTTCTCTGGAGCTGGGGGGACGGCAGTCGGTATTGTCTCGGCTTGCGACAGCGAAACTTCCTGAGGCTTGAAAGTCATGATGACTTTGGTTCCTTTGCCTTTTTCAGACTGAATTTCAATATCTCCCGCGGTTTGACGAACAATGGATTTCGCCGTTGAGAGCCCTAAGCCTACGTGCTGAGAACCCGCCCGAGTCGTGTAAAAAGGATCAAAGGCGCGATCAATTTCATCTGCCGTCATACCCTGGCCGGTGTCAGCAATACTGAGGATAACTTCGGATCCCAGGGCACTGAGGTTCACAGAAAGATTTTTTTGAGGTGCTCTCTCCATCGCTTCCATGGCATTGGTCAAAACACTCTCGATCGCCCTGGTAACGAGCTCTGCTGGCATCGAAAAAGGAGGTATGCTTTCGATCTGTTTTTGAACTTTAATTCCTTTGATGGAAAATCGACCTTCCAAATTCTTCAGAGCTTTTTGTAAAATAGTGTCTAAGCTAACGGGACTGAATGTGACTTTGTCTTCTCCCGCAAAAATAACTAATTTTTGTATTACTTCGCGAGCAGCTCTGGCTTCTCTTTCAGCCCTATTCAGATGCTCTATCGTTTTTTGATCACTGACTGTTTTCAGGGCCAGTTGAACGTGACCCAAGATAGAGGTGAGCGGCTGTTTCAATTCGTTTGAAAGAGTAGATGCCATCTTCGTGTAAGCGCCGGATTTCTCGGACTCTGATTTTTTGCCACCGCTGTTGCCACCTACTGTACCGTTAATCACACTACCGACGACAGGTCGCATAGGCATCGCTGGTGGAAGCATCGCTTGAGGCGCCTCTTCTTCTTTTTTAAAAAGAACGAGAAAGATCGCAAGACCTACAAGGCAAAGACCTAAAGCCATAAAGCCAAATTGCATGCGCATTTCATTTTGCTGAGCCATCATTGGAGCCATCGGAATTGTCAAAACGACATAAAGATTGCTCATGGGGATTTTTTCAAAATATCCCTTCACTTCTTCTTGTTTCAGATTTTTAAAACTGCCACCACCGCTGCTCGCAGCTGACTTCATGATCTGACTGACGATAGGATCTTCTGTTAATAGCTTACCTACGTATTCCGATGTCGTATGCCCTAAAGCTTGCCCTTGGGTATTCACTAAAAATACGGATTGCAGTTCGCCCTTTTGACGATCCATCAGTTTTTGAAAAACATCTGTTCCCATCAAGCCCACATGCCACTGGCGAATCGAGCGGGTGACGAAAAGCAGATAGGGATTTCTTTTTGGATCGTTCACAGCGACGACTTGGACCGAGCCCATTTTGAAATCGGCAGGCTTCACAGCTTTGAGAACCAAAGCGATGTAACTTGTGGCCCAAGATTTGGTTTCCGATTTTTCAAGATAATGAGCATTGCTGACTTGCCAATCCCCACCGCCTTCAGCCGGAGGAGTCAGAGATCCCATCATTTGAAAACGAGAATAGGGACTGCCAGCAGGATAGTCTCCCCCGTTTTTTTCAACCTCTGCTAAGCCGAGGGTGAGAATGTTTGATAGGTTCTGAGTTTCCGTATCGAAGGCATCAAGCAACGCCGAAATCTGCAGACGATTTTGAGTGTCCGCTTGAGAATTGCCTTCGCCAAAAAGCACCTGATCCAGACGCCAAATCAAAGCACTGCCGAAAAGCAAAAAAGTGAGAATGAAAATGCTGATAAACTTCACTCGCATAGTCATTTTTAATTGTGCTCTAGTTCTCTCGGAAGAATCAAGCAAGAGTCCTTGGACAAAATAGAAAAAAACCTCTAGTAAAGAGCGTATGAAACAGTCACAGAGTGATTTTTTAGTCATCGGATCGGGTCTCGCAGGATTAGCTTTCGCCTTGAAAGCCGCTCAAGCAGGGAAGGTCACGATAGTGACCAAAGAAGATGCACCTTCCGCAAATACGGCGTGGGCCCAAGGTGGAATCGCTGCCGTGACTTCTGAAACGGATTCTTTTGAGAGCCACATTCATGACACTCTGCAGGCGGGAGCTGGTCTTTGCCAAGAAGACGTCGTCCAAAACTATGTGGAACAAGCTCCTGAAAGAATTAAGGATCTTCTTGAATGGGGTGTTCATTTTGACCATAAAAAAGGCTCTCAAGAAATCGATTTGACGCGCGAAGGCGGACACAGCGAGAGACGCATTCTTCATTTCGAGGACCATACGGGCTCAGAAATTCACCGGGCTCTTCTGCAAAAATGTCATGAGCATCCGCAAATTGAAATCAAAGAACAGCATTTCGCCATCGACTTGATTTTGAATCGCCACGTGAATCCGACGGATATGACTCCGTCGACTTGTATCGGGGCTTACGTTCTGAATAAAAAAACCGGTGAAGTTTCCGTCGAAATCGCGAAATCCACGATTCTCTCCACCGGCGGCGCAGGAAAAGTTTATCTCTATACAACCAATTGGAGTGGAGCAACGGGAGATGGAATCGCCATGGCTTACCGAGCCGGCGCTCGTATCGCCAATCTTGAATTCATGCAATTCCATCCCACTTGCCTTTATCACATTGAATCGAGAAATTTTTTGATCAGCGAAGCTCTGCGGGGCGAAGGTGGAGAATTGATCGATGATAAAGGCAATGCCTTTATGTCGAAATACCATGAAATGGGATCTCTCGCTCCCCGGGATATCGTCGCTCGCTCCATCGATAATGAGATGAAAAAATCAGGAGCCCCTTGTGTTTATCTCGACATGAGAAAACATGATCGTGAATTTTTGAAAACTCGCTTCCCTGTTATTTTTCAAAAATGCCTGAGCTTCGGTATTGATATGTCGACTCAACCAATTCCTGTGGTTCCAGCCGCGCATTTTCTTTGCGGCGGAGTTCTCACCGACGTCAATGGCAAAACCGACGTTCAAAACCTTTGGGCTTTAGGGGAAACTGCGAGCACAGGCTTGCATGGAGCGAATCGATTAGCGTCGAATTCTCTCTTAGAATGTCTGGCCATGGCTCATAATTGCAGCGAACAACATAAGAAAAATTGGGCTCAATTAAAAATGCCGACACAAAAACCAAGAGACTGGATTTACCCGAAAGAATCCAATGCGGATGAGATGATTGTCATCACTCATATGTGGGAAGAAATTCGTCGTTTGATGTGGAATTATGTCGGTATTGTTCGTTCAGATAAACGCTTAGAAAGAGCCTCTCACCGTCTTAAAAATATCCTCAGCGAGGTCAAAGACTATTATTCTAATTTCCCTATTCATTCAGATATCATCGAGCTGAGAAATATTGCCATCGTGGCAGATCTTTCTGTTCAATGTGCACTGAAACGCAAAGAATCTCGCGGGATTCACTATAATTTGGATTATCCATGGGCCGATTGGGCCGGAAACGATAAGACAAAAGGGAAAGCTCGAGACACAATCCTGGTCCGAGGTCTGTAGTCGCAACTTGACCCCTTTCCCAGAGACGTTGATGATAAAGAGATGAAAATCATCCTTCTTCTCATATTAGTCGTCGGTTTTACAACTGCTTGTGTTTCGACACGAGAAAATCCAAATATTCCTAACCTCAGCAGCGAGAGCGAATATTACAATGCTGTCAGCAATGCGACTCGCTCGAATAAAATTTATGATGGACTGACTCAGATCTTGGATGTGTCGGCGACTCTGCATAATTCCGAAGTCATCCGTAAACAGTTAGATCAGAATGCTCGCATCTATCAGTGGTCAGAAACTGATTACCAAAACAAAAAGGCCGAGGCGGATACGGATTCGAGCAAGCAGACTCAAGTATTTTTAAGCTTTTTTGTTCCTGAGAGAAAACACGACAATCTCGCTCGTCAAAGCTCAGCTTGGAAAATTTTCTTGAGCGGCGGCGGAAAAAGAGTCGAGGGCCGAGTCGAGAAAATCAAAATGATCCCGACAGAGATCATGCTTTTATATCCTCACCACAATCGCTTCCAAAGCCCTTACCGAGTCACCTTTCCTATTCCCGTATCGATGGTGGAAAGCGCTGAAAGCACTTTCGTCATGACGGGACCCGTGGGCTCTGTGAAGCTGACTTTTCCGCCAGCGAGATAATCTTTCCGTCAAATTTAGGCGTCTTTGATCTCCGAGGATTCAGACAATCCCCAGGTTTTCAGAATTTCTTTTTCTTCGCCAGCAGACATCGCTTTTTTGAATTGAGCACCTGATTGACCTTTGACTCTTCTCTCACAAGAAGCCCAATCTCTGTGTCGGTAAACCTGACTGCCAATACGACTCAAATAAGAATAAGCCACTTTCTTTTCTTGCTTTGGTCTCATCTCTGGTAATTCAGAATTTTCAGGAACGTCGTAAATAGCGATCGGATACTGCAAAAGATGGCCTTTAAACAATTCGATTCTCTTCCCTTGAGAAAAAGCCACGGCAATTTCATCGCATCTTTCATTTCCCGGGGTCCCCACGTGCCCTCGAGAATAAAGCCATTCAATTTTTCCTTCAGACCCACGCTCACGAACAAGAGATTCTAATTCTTTCCAGGCCTGTTGATTGGAAACCTCATTGCCTTCTGCTGTTTTCCATCCCTTTTTTTTCCAACCCCAAATCCACTGAGTGATTCCGCGAATGACATAGGTGGAATCGGTGTAAAGATGCACAGGTTCTTTCATTGTGCGAATTCGATGAAGGGCTTCAATGGCTGCTCGAAGCTCCATCTCATTGTTGGTGGTGTGATCTTTCGCACCCCCCAGCTCTCGCACTTCTCCTCGAGGAGAAACGACCACAGATCCCCAACCACCAGGCCCGGGATTTCCTGAGCAAGCGCCATCCGTGAAGATGAGAAAGTAATTGAAAGAAGATTCCGACTTTTTTGCCATAAAAAACCATTCTTTACCCTTTTGCCTACCCTGCCAACTAGTTTGACAGGGGTACCGCCCCGGTTAAATCACGGCCGCTTTGAGAGCCAATCTGCCCGGCACGGTCCCTGCTAATAGATCTTTCGGGTTATTGGGTCAGTCTATTTTGACACCAATTTCCAGCCAAAGGAGCTCATGTTTAAAGCATTTCTTATACTCAGCATAAGCGTTTTAACGGTGGTTTTAAGCCTTAAACCCGCTATGGCTGCTGATTCTAAGGCTTCAAAGAAAGCTTCTATTCCTGGAAAAATGGTGGCTCAGAATTCAAGCACAAGCATCGCTCAGACTGAAGCGACGGCTGGAGCATCATTGTCGTCAGCGGACTCGACAGCTTCTGGAATCAATCTTTCAAAAATTCCAATGTCTTCACTGCCTCAGGTCGAGCAACCGGCAAAATCTTTCTCGCTTACAGTGGGTGCCGAAAGAGCTAGCCGGACTGTTTCCGAAGGAAGCTCTGGCAGCAAGATGGAAACAACATTGCTTTTCAACCCTAAATATCAGCTCACTGAAAATCTCAGTGTCTCGTCGAGGACTTTCTTTAATCAGGAAGAATACGGTCCCCGTAATTCAAGCCTCAGTGATACCCAAATTAATCTGACGTTGAAAGGTGCAAAGATAAATGAAGAGCTGAGCACCAGCTATTCTTTGAATGGATTCGCCCCTACCAGTGAAAATAATCGCAAAGACACACGTTTTCAAGGAGCCGGCAGTTTAGGTGTGAAATTATCTGGCGCTTATACATTTGCTGATCTCTCTTACGCGGTTTCATACCGCCGCAATGTTCATGAATTTACAGTCTCAGCGGCGGGATCTCCAAATATTCGTGATGTTGTTGGACAAACGGTGACGGCCGATATTCCCTTAACTGAAAAATTCTCTCTTTCATTTGCGGGAATTTATCGAAGCTCTTGGACCTACCAAAACAGTTACCGCCAAGGTTTCTCTCTTGATGCTGATCTAAATTTCGAAGCTGTTAAAAATTTGTCCTTCAATGTCGGAACTTCGAATGAAGGTTCAGCTTTGAAAGCCAATGGCAAAGATTCTAATATTAGTTTTTATGATGAAAAAAGTTCGGTTATTCGCGCAGGGGTGACTTATGTCCTCTAAGATGAAGGGAAGCGATATGAAAAAAACAAGTTTGATTGTCCTATTGGGATGTCTCACTTTACTCTCAGCTTGTACAAAAGAAGTTCCGTACGAGTATGAGTTTAAAGAAGAGGTTAATAACAAAGCCTCCGTGAGCGAATCCGAGGATTATATCGCGAATACCTCTTTATTAAAGACTTCTCGCCATATGGCTGATGGAACGGCTTTTCAATTTGGTGAAAATCGCCGAGTTCGTTTGAAATGGACTGAAAAATCTCTTCAAGTTATTGAGAAAGAGCGTGATCAAAGATTTGCTGATGATATCACTGACAAGGTCATCCTTCAAATCCCCGTTGAGCATGTTGATTACGAGTGCGCTAAAGACTCTTACGGAGACTGCACCAATAAAGAGGCCGCGACTAAAGAGAATTGGAAAGACAAAGGAAGCTTCAAAATTAAAGCCGACGAAGCCCAAGTTGGAGTTTTCGAATTCTTACCAATTCTTTTTGAAGAAGCTCTCGGCAGTCCATGTAACAAAGAAATTTCGGCACAAGTCACTG
>JACCDR010039075.1_pt1 | contig 35326 bp, 60 predicted proteins | sample 7446431 | NCBI WGS metagenome assembly JACCDR01 (sample SAMN15323443, study PRJNA562643) | freshwater metagenome | isolation source: river surface water | place: USA:Blue River Watershed | collected 2017-08-17 | reverse complement strand
CTTTCCTGTGCGGCCTGTTCGAAGGCGCTGTGCGCGGGTGGGATTACTTCAACGGCAGGCAGGCCCTTCCGGCAGACGTGCCAGACCCGATCATTGCAGAGGCGGCTATCAACGCGGCAGAGGATGCGATTGTGGCCGGGGATAACCCGTTGCGGGCTGTGCGGGCTGTGTTGCGGGCAGAGCCTATGGTGCTGACCCCTGAAATGCGGGCAGACGTGGCCGAGCCTGTGCGTGAACCGCTGATCCCGGAAGATCCGCCAGAGGCCGCGCCAACCGCCCCCGTCGAGCCTGACCTAGGCACTTCCACGGCAGTAGAGCAAGCGCCGCGCCCCGCAGCACCAAAAGGGAAGAAGCCAGCCGACCTGTCCACCTTTGTCATTCGGCAAGGCGGCATCTGGAAGGGTGACGACAAGGGCGAGATTGCCGCGATGCAATACAAGCGCCCCGGCTTCATCAAAAAGACCAAACTGGAACGCTCGACCGCAGGCGACAATGGCGGTGGGTTAACCGTCGATGAAATGCGGGAACGGGCGGTGGAAGCCGGGTATTTGCCCGAAGGCGCGACCCTGAACGACTTCCTTGACGCGCTGGACAATGATGTGCGCGGTCAAAAGACCTATGCGCAGGACAGCCTTGCGGACGCGATCAGGTACGAGGAATCCGTCAAGGCGTCGAGGATGGACCCCGAATATGCCGACGAAATCACCCAATACAAAGCGATGGAGCCAGCCAACAACGGCCTGTTCATCGACCTGAACGCCTATCAGTTTGACGATCTGGATTGGGAAGCGACCCTCGCCCGAGACTTCGATAACTGGATTGCGGCAAGGGGCGGTATTCAGCTTTTGCCACGGGAACGGGATGAAATCATTGCCCAACTTTCAAAGAGTGGCGGGGAGGCCTCTGATCTGGTAGAACGGGCATTGTCGCGTGAACTGAGCGACGAGGAAAAGGCGTTCCTTGGGATTGGGAGACCGGTAGATGAAACAGCCAGTGGACCAGAGAGTGGCGCGTTTGCAGACCAAGGTGACGCGGACGCAAGCCTTGTTGGCGGACCCGAAACTGCCCCCGGAAATGCGCCCGAACTTGGAGCGGGTTCTGAACGGCTTTCAATCCCTGCTTTCGAGCGCACAAGCGCCGGTCAGCAATACCTCGCCCCCGGCGTTGCCCCCATCAGTGAGCGCGCAAGGCTAGAGGCGCAGCAATCAAAGCCCATGCGCGGCGGCGAGAGGCCTATGGATGATGGCCTGTTCGATCTGAACGCCCGCGCGCAGATGGACATGTTCTCGGACCCGACCGACCCGAAGGCGAGGCCCATGCAAGAGGCCATGATTGAATCCGTCCGCGATGTGATTGCGCGGGACGGTGATTTCCAAGTGGATCTGATGGACGGTCGCGGCACCCGCAGCGCCAGTGATATGGTCCGCGAAATGGACGACGATGCGGAGTTTTCCGACATTCTCGACCTGTGCGGCAAACGGAGAACCGAATGAGCCTCTTTGACTGCATCGACCGTGCAATGAACGACCCTGAGATTGCCGCATCCAAAGAGCGCGGAAAGCGGGCGCAAGCCATGTGGACAGAGCGGGCAGACCAATACGAGAGTGACGGGCACCCGCGTCATGTGGCAGAGCAACTGGCCGCAGAGGACGTGAAGGAAGCCTTCCGGCGTGAGGCCGGGGAAAAGCGCCATGCGTACCTGTCGGTCGCATCCTTCCAGCGTAAAGCGCAGGCCCATGTGGCGCAGACAGCAAAGCCCGACATGACCCGGCGCATGGAGGAACTGGACTTTAAGCATCGCGGCATGGTTCGATCTGTGCAGGGCCGCCTATCGAAATACCTGAGCCAGCATCACAGGGATATTTTGGGCCGGATCACCAACCCGGCAGAGCAAGCGCATCTTGTCGATGAACTGCACGGTATCCAGACCGGCAACCAAGCTGCACGGGAACTGGCCGAATCCGTCAATCAGGTCATGGAGGATTTGCGCCTGCAATTTAACGCAGCGGGCGGGATGATTTCCAAACTGGATAATTGGGGCGTCCAGCACGTCCACGACAAGTTTGCACTGATGAAGGTTGGCAAACAGGATTGGGCGCGGCGGATTGATGCCATGCTGGATTGGAACCGGATCAAAGACCCCTTGACCGGGCGGCCTATGCTGATTGACCCACGGACAGGGATGCCGCCAGAGAGCAGCCGCATGTCGTATTTGGGCGAGGTTTACGACAATATCGTTCACGGCAAGGAAGCCGATGATCCGGTCTATGGCCGCCCCAAGGGTGTGGCGACCTACCGCAAGCACATGGACAGCCGCAGCCTGCATTTCAAAGACGGTAAGACGTGGATGGAATACAACCGTGATTTCGGCACGGGCGGCCTGCATCAGTCGATCATGGGCCACGTTCACCGGATGGCGCGGGACATTGTTCTGATGCGCGAGTTTGGCCCCAATCCAAAGCTAGGGGCCGAGTACGAGGCCGATCTGTGGGCAAGCAAGGCCAAGGCGGCTGGCGACGACAAGATGGGTGAAGCTGTGCGGGCTGACAGCAATCGCGCTAGAAGGATGCTCGACGTTATGTCAGGCGGCGGCGTCCCGCAGTCACCATCAGAGCAAATCATCGCCCGCGGCTTTTCGACGGTGCGCAGCCTTGCGACTGCAGCCTTCCTTGACCGCGCAATCATCGCTTCATTCTCTGACCTCAATTCTATGAGGATGGCGGCTAAAAGCGTAGGATTGAACGGCAATAGCCTGATCAGCAAACAGGTCGGCGTGTTGCAAACCCTTTCACCGGCAGAGCGCGCAAGGGCCGGATGGGTGGCAGATACGCTTGCGGATGCAGGATCAGCCCTTGCCCGGTTCCAGCAGGACTTTGCCGCGCCAGAGTGGGCAGAGCGCGTCACGCAAGCCTCAATGCGGATACAAGGCCTATCAGCATGGACGGACAGGGCGCGGGCTACGGCGTATTTTGATTTCGCGGGCCTTCTGATGGAGCAGTCTGATCGTCCCATTGCTGATCTGGACGCCCCTCTGCGCGCCTTGCTGCAAAAGTGGGACGTGAAGCCGGATGAATGGGACGCCTTCCGCGCGCCGGATCATGTGTTCACAGCCGACAACGGCGCGACATTCCTTGCACCCCTGAACTTCCGCAACGTCTCGACGCTTGACCCCCGCAAGACAGACCAGATCTTTTTCAAAATGCAGGGTGTGGCAGAGGAATTTCTTGAACTGGCCGTGCCTTCTCGCAGCCTCTTGGCGCAATCCTTTGTCGATCCATCGGCCTACAACCTGCCGCCCGGTTCCATCGGGTACGAGTTTATGAAAAGCGCGACCATGTTCAAGTCGTTCACCATGACGTTCACGGTCAACCAGTACCGGCAGATTCAGGCGCGTGGCGGGTTTATGTCTGCCAAGGGCGCTCTGTACGGTCTGGAACTAGCCGCAGGCGCAACGGTGCTTGGCGCAATCGCCTTGCAGGTCGGTGACATGGCACTTGGCCGTGATCCGCAGGACATGACGCAACCGGGCTTCTGGGCGCGGGCGGCGGCCAAGGGCGGCGGCTTTGGTATTGTAGGCGATATTGTCTCTACCGGGCAGGCATCATGGGGCGGCGGGTTTACGTCATACGTCGCAGGGCCGATTCCGCAGATTGCCACAGATGTTTGGGGCCTGACCCTTGGGAACGCCTTCACGGCGGCGTATCAGGCCGCGCAGGGCAAAGAGGTTGACGTGAACCTTGCAGAAGATATCGCCAAGTTCGGAAAGCGATATACCCCGATGGGCCAAACCCCGATTGTGGGGCCAGCGATTGACCGGCTGTTCTGGGACCAACTGCAGCTTTTGATCGACCCGGAAAGCATTGATGGCTTGGCGGCTGCGTCAAAGAAGCGTGAAAACCTGACCGGCGCGGGCGAATTTTGGATGCCAGGTTCTGCGATTCCGTCGCGTGTGCCAAACTTGGGCGCTGCAATCGGGCAATAGGTGCATAGCGAAATCAGGATGGTGTCGGGATTACTGCGGCATCATCCTTGATGGAGCCGCCCCATGGCCTTTGCCTTTATCTCCGAATATCTGCGCCAATCACGCGATGGCGTAAGCATGACTATCCCTGCTGGTCAGGAACCGGCCCTGCGGGTGCAGCGCGTTCCAATCAGCGGCACATCGGTCCAAGCCGAAGCCTTCAATTCCAAAACGACCTTCGTGGCAATCAACGTCGATGTGACCTGTTCGCTGGCATTTGGCGCTGATCCAACGGCGACCGCTTCTTCCATGCGTATGCCACAAGACGCGACAATGTTCTTCGGCGTGAAACCCGGCGACAAGGTTGCCTTCATTTCCAATTCGTGAGGCTGACATGCTTAGACCAACTGCCACCAATGTTCGTGCCGCCTCTGACATGCTGGAACTTGTCCGGTTGCTGACTGCTGAAAACGGTCTGGCCGAAGCCCTCGCCACCCTGCGGACGGAAATCGAGACCATCGAAGGCAAAGAGGCCGCGCTGTACGAGCGTGAGACTGCCCTTTCAAAGCGGAAGGACGACGCAGAACTGGCCGAAGCCAAGGCGAATGAGGCCGCAGAGAAGGCCGCAAAGGCGGAAGCCAAAGCCGATGCAGCGAAAAAAGAAGCGGTCACAGCCAAGGCAGAAGCGGGCGCGGCCATGATGGATTTAGACGTTGCGGCGTCTAGGAACGGAAATTGGAATGCAGAACTGAAGCGGCGTGAAGGCGAACTGGATGCCAGAGACGCGGCCTTGAAGGAAATGGCAGAAGCGATTGCGGCGCGCGAAGCCAGTGTGCAGATCCGCGAGGACTCTCTGTCTGCTCGTGAAACCGCATTGCGCGCCATTGTGGGTGGCTGATGGACAGCCTTACAGCCAGAGCCAACGTAGGGGCGGGCACGGATGCGCTTGCCGGGGTAGTGACGCCTGACGGGTTCGCCGGGGCCGTTGTCCTTGTGGACGACACCGGGGCGCTGCACAGTGATGCAAACCCCGTTCCCGTGGGCATTCAGGGCGCGGTTCCCCTGCCGACCGGTGCGGCGACCCAAGCTACCCTTGCCGCCATTGAGGGGTATTTCAGGGCCGAGGATGCGCCCGCCGTGTCTGGTGACAAGGGCATTGTCATGCTTGCCCAACGTTTTGCGCCGGATACGCCAACAACGTCGGATGATGGCGACTACGCCGTTCCGAAGCTGGACGAAGAAGGCCGCTTGAAGGTATCGGCCAAGCCTGCCAGCTATTCTGACATCACGGGCGACATAACGGCCATTCAAGCCGCGATTGGGACGCCCGTCGCTGGCGGAACCGTCGAGGGCGATGTGTCGCGGGCGTCAAACGTCATGATGTTCTGCACGGGAACTTTTTCGACCATCAACTGTGTTTTCGAGGGAAGTCTAGAGGCTTCCGGCGCGACGAACTGGTTTGGTGTGCAGGCCGTGCGATCAAACGCAAACACCATCGAAACGGCAACCGGGAACCTATCTGCGCAGCCAGCCTATGCTTGGGAACTGTCGGTGAACGGCCTGAAGCGGGTTCGGGTGAGGGCAACGGCCAGAACATCGGGAACGCAATCGTGGCGCTTTGTTCTTGGCACCTATGCAACCGAGCCAATCCCGGCAATTCAGGTCAGCGGTACGCAGCCTGTCAGCTTCACCCAGCCTGCTTTGGTGGCGGGCACAGCCCGTATCGGAACTATTTCTGGCGCGGGTATCTGGTACGACGACACTTCAGCGAACCTTGCAAGCAACGCGACCTTCACCGGCACAAGCCGCGATGCGACCGTCACGGCAACCGCCACTGCCTTTGCCAACGCTGCGACCTACGCCCAAGAGGTTCGGGCCTGCGCAGAAAGCGACGTGTCTGGCACGCTATGGCTGGAAGTCAGCCGGGATAACGTCAACTGGCGGCGCATCCGGTCTGTTGCTACGGCGGCAATCACGGGCGGCGGGCAGGCGGCAGAACTGATCTATCGCCCGTCATGGCGGTATTGGCGGGTTGGCTATACCAACGGCGCAACGGCACAAGCCAGATTTGCGCTCGGCACTGTGGCAATGGCGGCCTGACATGATTGCCATTTTGCTTGCAGCGGGTGTTTTGGCGAACAGCGCGGCCTCTCAAACTAGCGCGGCATTGCCCCGTATGATCATCGCCGCCAAGTCTCCCGGCAAGATGATGGGCTAACAGTGCATATGGCGGGACGTGCGCGGGCGGCACATTCCGCGCATGACAACAGTTCCCGCACAAACCCGCACCCGCTCCTTCACTGTTGCCACCGCGTCTGCGGGGCCGTTCAGCGTAGGTTTCCGTCTCCTTGATCCCGATGCGCTGGCGGTTTACGTCAACGGATTAAGGCGTCTTGATTTCGATGTAGACCCTGCGGTCATTTCGGAATTTAGCGACACTGCAGCCATAACCTTTGCCGTGGCGCTGGAAGCCGATGACGAAGTGGTCATTGATGGTAACCAGTCCGCAGCGCGAGGGGCAGACTATCTGCGCAGCGACCCATCCGTTGTCGCTAAGCTGAACCAAGACCTTGCCGTATTGGCTGCAGCCGTTCTGGAAGTCAGGAACCAAACCAACCGGTCCTTGCGCGGGTTTACAGAAGTTGGCCCAATTCTAGATATTGAGGATCTGGACGTAGTGCAGGCGCAGCGGCATTTTCAAAGCCGCGCCGATGCAATCGCTTCGGAAGTGCCAGAGTCGGTATTCACAATTCGCGTTGTCCATAACGGCAGAGTGTTCAACTACTACCGGATCACGACCAACACGGCCTATGCTGCATTAACGACAAATAGCGGGACTGTGTTTTGGGTGCCGTTTACCTATGATGGCACCTACGACCCTGCGGCTTGGGGCGATGGTTGGGCGGCGCTCTGGAATTGCTGGGAGTGGCAGAAGGCCGCGCTAGGCCGGATCAACATGACTATTGCCCAAGGGCAAACCTATCAGCAGCCGACGACTGGACCTTTAAGTGAACGGCGACTGAACGCAATCGGCATCCCTGTGAAAATCACGGGCAACAGGGCTAGATTGGTGCAAAACAGCGTCGAAGAGTTGATAGGTATATCTGGCGGCATGGAGTATCAACAATCCGTAATCGCGGCCAACACTGTTCCTGTGCCGGGAGACGACGAAGAAGGCGATACTTTTGTTGCTGATATTGTTGATCTGGAAGTGGCAGACACTACTGGATACGCTTCGGGCGATGTTATCTTTGTGCGGGACAATGAAAGCACTCCCCTCGACGTTGACGACAACCCTGTTGTAGACGGGTCAGGAAACCTTGTAACACCCGGCATTCCGAGTTTCCCTATTCGTCGGCGCGGGGAGCATGCAGTCGTGTTTCGGGTGGACCACGACACCAATATAATTCAACTGCTTCAGCCTTTGCGGTTCTCTTACAATTTGGGCGCGGGTTTCCGTATTGCCCGCATGAAGCGCGCATCCATAGACATTTCGGGCTTGCGCCTTGACACGAACACAAACGCAGCTCAAGACGACGCCCGTTTGCACCTTCTTTACATTCAAAATGCTGTTGCGCCTCGGGTGGAGAATATCTCGTCCCATTATTTTGGGGGTGATGTTGTCAGCTTCTACGGGTGCCATCAGCCAAACACTTCTGGTTTCACGGGCTATTGGGGGCAAGACCAGTCGGTCGGAGACGTAGGCGGGCGCTACTTAATCCGAAACACAAACAGCGGTCACGGCATTCATATTGGGCATTATTGCCAGAACGCCCGTCACTTGATTGATTTTCTTGCGTCCAACTCTGCGGGCCAAGCCCACCTGAATGATACTGTGTCGGCCAATATGAACGGCGCGGGTACATGCCGGGTACATCGTGTTACGGACTGCATCGCCAAGGGTATGACAAGCGCGTCATTTTCATCCCATGACGGGACGGAAGATATCGTGTTCGAAAACTGCGTGTCGGAAAGCCCCCGCAACACCAGCTTCGGCCTGCGCGGGTCGGGCAACAAGATCATTGACTGCACGTCGATCAACGCAAACATTGATATTCGTGTTTTTGTCCACAACAGGTATCGGGTCAGCGGCGCAGCAGTCTCGCGGAACCATCTTGTCCAAGGCTTTGTGTCTGAAAACGCGAAGTCGATGGTCGTCAGAACAAACGTTGGGACTGAAGGGTTCACGGTTCGGGATTTGGAAGTCAGGTACACGGCTGAGTATTCGGGCACTGGCGCACTTCTTCTCCGGGCAGACCGGGAAACAAAAGCTGTTTTCGATGGGGTTCGTATCAGCGGCGTATTTAGCATTGATGATCTGGTCCGCGTTAACGAAGTTGCTGCTGGAACCCGTGCAGAAATTACTTTGGCAAACGTCGATATTGTTGGCGACCCCTCAAACCCAGACATTCAGTCTATTGTTCGGGCGGATGGCGACGGGGAAGTGTTCTACTCTGTGCGAAACGTGCGCGCCCGCAAAGGTGACAGCGGACAGCTAATCGTACAACGTACAAGAGGGTCTGCCGACATTGCGGTAGGAAGCCATGTGCGCGATAGCGCGATTTTTGGCATCTGGTCGGAGGATACGACTGCACCAGACCGCGCAACGGTTGCGGCGGCTTATGTCTCGCCGGACTGCAACGCCATTTCGTATCGTGACGGAAACGCGCTGATCACTCTTCTACGCGATGCAACAGGGACCGCCCTATCTATGGCCGATGGGTCAGACTGGGCACCCCCTCATGGTGTTCTCAACCCGCGCCAGTTTGGCACTCTTGGCAGCGGCGACGACACAACCATTGTCCGGGCCTGCCATGTGTGGGCTAACAGCAAGAAACTGCCCGTCGCTTACACAGGCATCGAACAGGTGCAGGTCCAGTCAAACGCACTTATCCCGATGCAGACAAGCACGGACTTTGCTGGCTGCGTGATCAAGGCGGTTGGCGGTATCCGGCCTTCGCCAAACACTTGGAGCATGTCCACGGCTCGGGAAATGTTCGTCGTCACTGATCCCGGTACACCTCTCAATACGTCCACCATCACCCCGACCGCTGGCAATATGGCGGAAGGTAGCCGCGTCCCAAGCGCGGACTTCTTCACCCTGCCAGGGTATGCCGCAATCGAGGTCGCAAACGGCCAGCCCGACACGATTACGGACCGCCAACACGTAGGCGTCACGGGATACCTACAGCCCTTCCGGATCAGCGCAGAAGGCCAGTCGGTCAATCCTTTGGCGCGCAACCTTGCCGCGTCTACAAGCATCAACGCCAAATGGCGGGCCATGCCTTTGTCGGGCCACCTTACCATCCGTGGCGCGGTCATTGATCTGTCTACCATGAATAACCAGAAGGTGTTCGTGGTTCAGCGCAACGACACGTCTGTCGAAAGCATCAGCTTCACAGGCTGGAACGCTATGCCCGCGTATCATGCCCATGCTTTGCTGCGGTTCGAGGACTGCTGTGATATCACCATTCGGGACGTGACAGGCTCGGCGCTGGATAATGATCCGGATAGCAGCAGCTATATTGTTTCGGCTTCCAGCGTGGCCGAAGTTGACCTTGAGAACTGCCACTTTGTTGACGGGTGGGGCGCGATTGGCACAAACCAGATTGATGGCTGGCGGGTGCATAACTGCACCCTAAACCGCCTTGACGCGCACAACGGGGGTGGGAACATCATCGTCTCCGACTGTTCCTTCAAGGATATCGGTGTGGTTATTGGCTGGGGATGGGGTTCGCTTCAGATCACCAACTGCCGCTTGATCAACTGCCCCGCGCTGTCCAGCCGCGCTGACTATGACGGTGCTTGGTTCATGGGTTCGATCACGATTGACGGGATGGCCGTTCAAAGTGTGAACTTTACGCAGACCATTCTGGACTGGTCTACCGCGCCTATCGGATCGAAAGCAGGTTTGTCTATCAACCTGCCGGGCGCAATCGTGGTGCAGAACATAACGGGGCAGCGCCGCCCCGGTGCTGGCACCGAGACGCGGAACATCGTGCCTCTTTCTGTGACGGTTGACCCTGCGGCGGCGGCGGTTGTTTCCGCGCAGTCGGTGGCTGTTCGCAACATCACCAACCCCAATGCGGCGGAGGTCAATAACCGCTGGCCTGCGCTTGACCTGAACGCGGCGGGTGGCGTAGCGACGGAGTTCCGCCTTGAGGGTATTGCCGCAAGAGCCAAGACATCCAACGCGGCTCGGGCCACCTTCCTTGTTCCTGCGGTCACTGGCGGGCGGTCTCCAACGGGCGCACCTGTAAACCTTCGGGCTTCAAACTGTGACAAGCTGTCGATTAGCGCCCCAGATGCGGGCAGCAGCAGTTTCGAGATTGACGGTTGCGAGGTTGGCCGGGTCCAGACGGGCAATCGGTTCGTGGCAATCTCGGGCTGCACGTTCACTGATCCGGCTTTCTTCTCGCCGGAAACCATCGCGCCGATTGGCGGCACTATGGCAGGCACGGCTCTTTATACGAGCGTCATGTGTTCGAATGTGCTGGCGGCGGGGTTCGATTTTTCCAACGTCGCGGCGCTGTCCGGGGTGGCAATCAGGGCCGCGACTAGCCCGACACTTCCAGCAGGGGCCACAAAAGCAACCGCCTTTACGGGCTGGCTGGCGGCGGGGTTCTGATGCTTGATTTGATCTGGCGAGAAATCAACACCCCTAGCGGCCAGACCGGGCCGCTTGACGCCGCGTATCGGCGGGCAGTCATCGGCATGGCTCACGCCCTTTTGGGCGCGGCCTTTGCCGGCCTGTTCGGATGGTATGGACTGGGCGCTGCGTTTGTTCTTGCGCTGGTCTATTGGCTGGCAAAGGAGCGCGGCGATCTGCGCCGGGGCGGTGATCTGCGGGACGGGCTGGAAGATGCGGTAATGGTGTCGCTTGGCGCGTTCTATGGGCCGTGGTGGTGGCCTTTGGTCATGATCGGTTGCGGCGGTTATCTGATGTTCATGGGGGCGCGGAAATGAGAGACCGCAGCCACGTTTTCCTGCTTATCGGCATGATTGATCTGTCCATGATCCTCATGGCCATGGATTTCGGCGCGGTTGTGTTGGCCGGTGGTTCGCCCATCACGCCGGAACAGTACGGTGAGCATGTTTATGCCGTGCCCGCGCTGACGTGGGCCGCTGTGCAGCTTTCCGGCGCTGGCCTTGGTCTGGCCGGGGCGGTGATGGTGGCGGCGCATGTGCGCTATTGGCGGCTTGGCGCGTTTATCTGCGGCCTCGGTAACGTCATCCTTGCCAGCCTGTTTTTGGTGTTTGCGGTGCTTGCGCGGGACGCGCCGGAAGGCCTGCTTGTTTTCGCAATGTCGAAGAACCCCGGACTGATGATTGCTGGCACGGCGGCAGTTATCGCGTGGCGGCTTTTGATCTGGGGGGATGAAGAATGATTTCAACAGAAGAACTTGGACTGCGCGTTTCGTCCCTCGTTGCTGGTCTGGTCGGTGGCGTTCTGGCGCTGTCGATGATGCCGAAGCTGACCTTTCGCAAGTCTGTGACTGCCGTAATCGGCGGCGGTGCCTGTGCCGGTTATGCCACGCCAATCGTTGCGGACGTGCTGTCACTGGCCAGCCGGAATGTTGAAAACGGCTTGGCCTTTGTGCTGGGCGTTGTCGGCATGAACATCCTTGGCGGGCTGTTCAAACTGTCAGAGCGGTGGCGCGAAAGACCCACCCTCGACCCTGACAAGATCAAACGCATAGGGGATGAAGAATGAAGCGCATAATTCTGCACTGGACTGCCGGAAGCCATACGCCTTCGCGTGAGGACTTGGAACATTACCACTTCGTCATAGACGGGGCGGGCAAGGTTCACCCTGGACGGTGGCCTGTGTCTGCCAATGCGAAGATTGTGGCGGGCAAGTACGCGGCCCATACCCTAAAACTAAACACCGGGTCTATCGGTGTAGCGGTGGCGGCAATGGCCGGGGCAACCGAGCGGCCATTTAGCGCCGGAAAGCACCCCATCACGCCTGATCAAGTCGTGAGCCTTGTCGTTCTCTGCCGCAAGCTGATGGCGGAATACGGGATCGCGGCAACGCGGGAAACCGTTCTGAGCCATGCCGAAGTGCAACCGACTTTAAAGGTCACGCAGCGCGGCAAATGGGATATCGCGTGGCTTCCCGGCATGGAGGGGCCGCAAGACCCCGTAAAGATTGGCGACCACATTCGCGGGCTGATCAATGCCAAGCCAAAGCCCGTTGGCGGTCATGTTAATGAAACCTCGAAAGCCGAACATGACGCGCCGCACGTGTTAAAAAGCCCGTCACTTTGGCAATCCCTGATCATCGCCCTTGTGGGCATCTGGAAAGGACGTTGAACATGCAAGGCACAATCACCCGCGTTTTCGCGGCGTATCCTCTCGCCTTCCCTCTGGTGTTTTCGCTGCTGGCTGCGGCCTATCCCGGCACCTTCTCGCACAATGAGGCGACGGGGGTTTACTCGGTCCACTTCACGCTTGCGCAACTGACTGCGGCGGCGGGCGGTTCCTATGCCCTGATTGCTGGCGTGTTTGCCAAGTGGGGCATCAAGCGATGAGCGCGCTAGGGTCAAAGCTGCGCAAGGTTGAAGGCGGCGGGCTTATGTTCCGCTGCCCGGGCTGCAACCACGCACATATGGTCACAATCGGTGATGGCACCGGCCCGCGTTGGGGATGGAATGGATCAGCAGACGCGCCAACTTTCACGCCCTCGATCCTTGTGCGGACCGGTCATTTTGTTCAGCCCGAAGGCAAACACTGTGACAGGTCGGGCGATCCTGAGTGGCCGTGCGACTGTGTGTGCTGCCATTCGTTTGTGATCGATGGCCGCATCCAGTTTCTGACAGACAGCACGCACCATCTGGCGGGCCAAACGGTCGACCTTCCTGATTGGGTGTTGCCGTGATCTGGGCCGCACTCATCCCCGCATGGCTCAAGCAGGCCGTGGCGTGGCTTCTGGCGGGCCTTGTCGCCTTTGCGGGTGTGTGGGGCCTTGCCAAACGATCTGAGCGCCGTGCGGCCAAACTGGACACGGCCAAGGAAACCATCAAAGCACATGAGGACCGCGATGAAGTTGAAGCTGATGTTGCTGCTGACCTTGACCCTCGCAAGCGGCTGCGTGACGACTGGTCCCGATAGCTGCGCGGGGTGGAAGGCTATCCGGCTTGACGGTGCCTCCATCGACGGGCTGACCGAGAGGGATGCGCGGGACATTCTGGCGCACAACGAATTTGGGCGCACAAGGGGCTGCTGGTAGAACCGTTGTGCATCGGATGACCTGACATTTTCCTGCAAGGTCACGGCCAAAGGAGAACCGCCCATGGTCACGATCACAGAACTGCCAACCCAATCATCAGGCAACGTCTCTGACGACGATCTTCTGATCACGTATGACGTAGGGGCCAGCGAGGGGCGCAAGGTCACAAGGGCGACCCTGCTTACTGGTGTTGCAAGATCCGGTCAGGACGCAACTCTAGCCGTGGTAGATGCGGACGAACTGAACGCGCCAGAGGGTGCGATTGATACCCTGACCGTGGCAACCGAACTGATCATGGGCGCGCGGATTTCAAATGTCGCCTATCTGTCGTCTCTGGTGGCGGTTCCGACCGTGGCCGCAGGAGCGCAAGGGACGGTCACGGTAACGCTGACCGGATCTGTCACAGGTGATATGCTGATGGTGAACGCAACCGCGCTGGATGCTGGCCTGATCCTATCGGGCACTGTCACATCAGCAAACACGGTTACGCTCTATTTCTGGAACGCCTCTGCCGCGCCAATCGCAGGGGCCAACCGCATCATCCGGCTTATGGCAATGCGCTGCAGCCCGTGATGGGTCGGCTTGGTCGGGGGTGAGAAGGCGGGTCATTCCTTTGCCTTGTACTTCCGATGATACCAAGCCTCTGCGAGATACATTTCGGCCTCTGCCATGCGACGTGCCCCATTGCTTGGCCCCCCCGGCCCTTTCGGCGCATCGCACACCAGCAGCCACTCGTCTTGCTCTGCGATAAGCTGTTCTTCTGTCATGTCTCTGTAGTGCATCACTTCGCCCCTTTCATCTGTTCGGCTAGGGTCATGGTGGCGCGGCGGGTCATTCGTCAAACTCCAACTGCGGCGCGTCTTTGAGTGTTTCTAGAGCGTCCATCAGCGAGTCTTGCACCACGCTAACAATTTCAGACCGCATCTGGCGCAACATGCGGGCATGACGTGCTGATGGGTGTTCCAAGACCGGAACACGCCCGTCTTGGAGGGTAACTTGACGTTCCACTTCATCCCAAAGAGCATTGCAGGCCGCGCCATGTTCCTCGGCGGCGTGTAGAATGCTCGCCTTCCAAAGCGCCCTGTTGTCGCGGGCTTGCAGGGCCGATTTGGCAAGGGACAAGATGCGCAAGTGATCGGGATGAAGGTCGCTCACTTCCCCGCCTCCTTCATCCTGATTGAAAATCTTAGCGTCGTGATGTCGTAGCCTCGCGCTTTCAACTCTTGCGCAAGCGAATTTTTGCCATCCGATGAACCTTCCATCGCGTTGGAAAGAACCCTGCAATCGCATTTCCCGTCGCGGTTGCCGTAAGTATAGCAAAGGCTGAAATCGGAAAACGGATCAGTCTTGCCCCACCTGACATCAAGAACGCCGACTTTAGGAGCCGGAAGCCTGTACCTCCTTTTCACTTCCCCGCCCTCCACTTCTCAAGGGCGGCGGTTGTCACCTCCCATTTTGCGTGCCAGCCCAGATTTCGGAACGTTTCATCCACAAACCGCAGCGCCTCGGCCAACGCTTCGGCGTCGGCTAGGCGGGCTTCCATCGCCGCAAGGTTCCCATACTTGGCATAGTCCGCTGCGGCCACTTCTTCGCGGGAAGCCGTTGACCCCTTGGGCAAGTTTCCGAACGCAAAGCTGATGCGCTGCGCCTGCAATTCCGCCGGGGTCATTGGAGGGCGGGCCATGGCCTGTTCGATAAGGGCGTTTAGTTCTGGATGCGGTGTGGACGGTGGGAGTCTCATGCGTCACCCCCCTTCATGAACTGGGCCGATCTACGAATCGCGCAAAGGCTAGGTATCTCTGGGTGCGCTGCAACAATCCTACCTGCCATGTTTTCGGCGGCCAAAGCCCCTGCTGCAAGGCCGTGTTTATCCATAACGCGATGCAGCACCAAAAGAGCCTTATAGGCGTCAAGAAGCAGGCTGGCATCTTCTGCAAGGCGGGCGTCGGTGGCGGATTTCAGGACGTATTCAAACCGCCCGTCATGAGGCGTTGCGCTCGCCCCACAAACGACAAAGCGGCCAAGGTGATCCGCCCAAACGCTGCGGGCGTAGATTGTTTGCGGTTGGTCGCTCATGTGTCACCCCCTTCCTTGGCCTTGCGGTAATGGTGGCAATTCTCCGGTGTGGGATAAATCGCTGATCATTGTCGCCAACGGGTCATCAGTGCTTGGCGCGGCAAGCGCGGCTTTCCGGCTGATCAGATCGGTTGCGTCGGTCATTCCTCTTTCCCTTCAATCTGTTTGGCGTCTTGCGGCGCCTGTGTGGTTAGTTGGGCCATGTGTCCACCTCGGTCATTCTTTCGGCTATCCAATCCGCGCAGTTCACGGCCCAACTGTTCCCGATGGCCTTGTATCGCGGCCCGTCTGCGTCCTTCACTTGCCAGGTGTTGCCCTTCAGCTTGAGCGGCATACCTGCGGCCCGCAGTTCTTCCACGTCCTCTGTCTCGTCTACCTCGCGCCATCCGCCTTTGGACGCGCCGGGAACCTTCGTGAAGTCGTCGGGAAAGCCTTGCAGCCTCTCACATTCCCGCGGCGTCAGGCGACGCACGGCCCAAGGCATGGCGATGTTGCGCTCTTGCGCACGGCCGCCCCCATTCGGCGCTGTCAGCGCATAGGCAACATCGGGCTGAAACTCCAATGTGCGGCCTTCTGGACGGCCACGTTCCTGAAACGCCACCACGCTTGCGCTGCTATCCGTCCCGGTCGTCAAGGGCGCGGTTGCCTGCCCTTCCTCATACACAGCCCCGTCGCCCGCGATGCGATAAGCCACCGCCAGAAGGGCCGAACTCAACACCGGCGGCAAATCCTTGCCCCGCTTTTCGGCGCGGCGCAGGATGCCCTGACAGGCTTTCGCGGTCAAAAAGTACCGCTGCGGCACGTCGCCAGTCTCCAAGATATCCGACAACGAACACACGGCGTCGTCTTTGTGGGACAGCAAAGGGGAAGCGGCATGTTCTGACGTACTCAGCGTCCAGAACTCGGTATGCGAACCCATACCCGAGTTGGCCCAACATCCCGAGGAAGGCACCAAAATCTCGTCCTCCGTCAGATGACAGGACACCGGGTACGTTCTCCCAGACCAGCCAGCGGGGCCGATACCGCGCTGCAATAGCGCCAAAGGTGAGCATGAGGTTCCCCCGAGGGTCAGCCAGCCCTTTTCGCAATCCCGCAACCGAGAAGGATTGGCAGGGGGTTCCTCCGAAAAGAGCATCGACATCTGCATCTGGCCAGTCCTCGTATTTAGTCATGTCGCCCAAGTTTGGCACGTCCGGGTAGTGGTGTTTCAGGTAGCGGCAGGGGAATGGTTCGATTTCGGAAAACCAAAGCGGGCTCCATCCGTAGGGCGTGAACGCTTGGCTTGCCGCCTCGATCCCAGAGCAGACGGAAATAAAGTTCATTCTGCACCTTCCAGTTCTGCGATCACCTCGGCCACGGGGCGGCCGGAATCGCGGGCGGTGCAGGCGTAGAGGGCGGGGATGTCTTGGCGCAGCAGCTTGCCGCCGATGGCGTGGCGGCGGGCGGCTTCGGCGGCGCGGGTGTTCCATGCGGTGATAGCGTCTGAAAGTGTTTTGGCCCCCGGCGCGGAAACTTCACAGTTCGAGCAGGCAATAGCCCAATCGTGCTTGGTCCTGAAACCGAAAACATGGGCTGTCTGTTCGTCATTGTAGGGTGGGTGCCCGCAGAACGGGCAGGGCTTGAGTTCTGAAGTGGTCATGTTGCATCCCCGTCATGGTTAAGTTCTGCCTCGTACATCAGCCGCATCAGGGCTACGCGAATAGCAGCTTGGCTTTTGAACCCGCCCGTTGGATACGACCTGTCTTTCAGCACGCAATACGCCTCGCAAGGCCCAAGCCCGCCACGACTTGCCAAGCGCTCTAAGGACTGGCTGTGGTTCCTTTGCGCCTGCGCTTCATGTTCAACTAGCAATGACCATGGCAGCGCCTTTAATATCGGGTCTCCCAAGATCGGGAACATCCTTTCTTTTGGCGTCATGCGTCACCCCATTTCTCGACCAGACATCTTTCGCGAACCTCATTTGCCTCGCGGTTGTCACCGTAATCGCAATCAGAACACTTCGAGCAGCGATGCACCGGAACCGAACATGCGCAGCCATCGCCGCACCCGGCGTTTGCACCGCCTAAAAACTCCCATTCATGCCCATACTGCTTGCACGGGCCTTGTGCGATTTCACGCCTGACTTGTTCGGCCTGTGCCTCAAGATCAGCAAGACGTTCAAGTAAGTCCATCACTCACCCCCCTTCATGGCGCGAGATAGTCAGGCTGCGGGTCATAGGCTCGGGCACCCATGTAGTCAGGGCTGTGATTTCATGGGCGCGTCCGGGCGCGGCCATCACTGGCGTGACCTCAATGAGGCTCTCTTGCCGCTCTGACCCAAGGCACACTGACAATACGCGCCATTGCCAGACAATGCCGAAACTAGGGCAGCGATATTCGAGCAGGTCGCCGGGTCGCGGCGTCATTCTTTCTTCCATGGTTCATTCTCCTTTCATGGCGGCGAGGGACACAGGCCGCGCCAAACCTGCCTGTCTACGGGCTGTTGCCTCTGCGTCTGATACAGCCAAAGCCCTGCCGCGTGTCCAGTCGGCGTCGTGCGGGTGGAATCCGGTGTTTTTAGATGCCATTGGGGAAATCCTCTTTCAGGGACGCGACTTTTTGCTCGTAGTCTGTCTGCGGTTGGTCGCCTTTCATGGCGGCGAGGGCGGCCATGACATCAATCCACTCTTGCGGTGGGGTAAATTCAGGCTTTCCGCCTTCATCATCCGCCCACTTGCGACCGCAATCATCGCAGATTTCCCAAAGATAGCCCCCGCGATGGGTGTTTTCATGTTGGCAGGTGTTGATCTGGTCGCGGTCTAGCAACCGCTTTGCCGCCTCCACCAGAGCCGCCACCCGTTCCGCCATGGCGTCGGGCGGGGGTGGGGTGGTAATAAGGGCGCGCATAACTGCGTCAACTTGCCAGTCAGTCAGGCTGCGGTCGCCCTTGTATCCTTCTGTCGCGCCGGGGTCGAAAATGGCTTGGGCAACTTTCGCCCTGATCTGCGCCACATCGGGCGCGGGCTTGCAGTTGCAGTGGTCGCGGTAAGTGCTTGCATCGTAGTGGCGCAACATCATGCAGATGTTGGCAACGTCAACCGGATCGCCTTTGTCCAAGTGTTCGTAAAGAAGAAAACGCAAGTAATCTACGCTGCACTTTTCAGGGTCATTCCAGCCGCTTCGGCCTTTTGCTCTGGACGCGGCCATTTTTTCAGCCATCAGTTTTGCGAATTGCCTGACTGCATAGTCGTCGTAGTGTTCTTTGGGCGCAGGTTCCGCCACATCGGGCGCGGGCTGCACGTCAAGCGCGGCGGGGAGGGCGCGGATGGCAGCAACCGTTTTGTCTGCTAGGGTAACATGCCGCGACCCGGCCACAATGAGCATGACTTCGCGGATGGCATCCCCGCGCCGGATCGGTTCGTTATCGTTGATCATCATTGGTCTTTGCTCCTGTCTGGCCCGATGCCCATAGCTTCTATCATTGCAATCACTTGCGGGTCGGTTTGCGACCGCGCCCAAGCCTCGCTTTCCTCAATGCTGGCATCAAATTCGCCGGATTCCACGCGGCCCGCGAATTTGTTCAGCCCGTGCTGCATCAGTTCGGAGTAAAGCGCAGTCTGGCCGCACATGTGGGTGTCGCTGTAATCGTCAAACTCCCCCGTTTCGGCGCGGTCGGCCAGTGCCCGATAGATTGCCGCATTCTGGGGGCCTGCGATGTCGGCAACCTTGCGCAGTTCGGCGGCGAGGCGGTCTTTGGTTGGTGTGGTCATGATGTCACCTTGTCGATGTTGCCGTGCCGCACTGTGAATGTCAGGGCCACGACCCAAGGATTTTCTGCCCAAGCGTCAGGGCCGTGCAGGCTGTTCCAAAGGTCGCGGAATGCTTGCGCGCTGGCAAAACAACCAGCGCCATGACAGGCGCTTTGCTGCATCGCGGTACAGGTTTCGCACTGAACGCCTTCTGCGATGCTGTCGGCGGCGCTGATGTCCTGCAACCGCTGCACGCGCACATCTGTGACGGTCAAGGTCAGGCGGCTGGCCCAGCGGGGCATGTGGATGGATGGGATTGACGGGCGTTTGTGATACCACTCTGTCAGCGGCCAGACATTGCGCCCGTCTGCTGCAAATGTTTGGTAGCCGATGCCTTGATCTGTCTCTTGCCGGGCAATGCTTTCCCGCACATAGAGGCGGTCACCTAGGGCGTAGGGCAGGCGCACCCAAGTAAGGGGAGACATGGGATCAATGTCGATGCCCTTGTAATGCTTTCCAGCCTGCGGGTGTTGCATCTGCACGCCAAAGTGCCCTTCATACGTTGCCAGATGGCAAGTCGGTGCCGCGTGCAAGACCTCTGGTTTGAGCCAGCCTGCCTGCATCCCCGGCCGAGGTTTCAGCACCCGCCGTGTCTGCGTCTTTCGCCCGTCAAGCAGCGCACGCACCATCGGGCCGGAAAAGATGATGGGGCGGTCGGTCATGCCAGCCCCTCGCTGCAAATTTCGATTGTTGCGCTTGCGTTCTCTTCGATCACAACCGCGTCCTCGCTGGCCCAAAACCCCTTGGCCGGGATGATGAAAAACGTATCTGGCTCGTTACCGTCGCCATGCTTGACGCGGATGGTATGCCCGTTCAGCAGCACCGACATTTCGGGGAAGGTGTAGCTGGACAAGGCGTTGTGAATGGTCAGCACTTCGCAGGCTTGAAAGGCCAGCGTGAAGGTCGTTGGCGGCACTCCGTAGGAAGCGGACAGGTCAATCATTACGCCACCCACGCCACGGCCCCGATGCAGGCCCAGAACGCGATCAGCACGGCGGGCGCAATCCACCACGGCGCGGGGGCCAAGGTTTCGCGGTTGGCAATGTATTCGTCCATCTTTTCGCGGGTCATGACGCCACCTGCTCAATCGCGGCGCATATCTGCCGGATACCATCGACTGCTCTTGGCGGCAGATCGCGGATGCGGGCGGCCAGCTTGACAACACCGGGGTCTACTGCCACGGGGGCCTGTGTGTCGTCGGACAGGCATGTGAAGTACCACGCCACCGAGACACCTTGAGCCTTTGCAATCTTGACCAGCTTGGAAGCCGATACGCGGTTTGCGCCGGTCTCGTATTTCTGGATTTGCTGGAACCGGACAAAGCACTGTTCGGCCAATTGCTCTTGGGTCTGGCGCAACTCATGGCGGCGGCTGCGGATCATTTGCCCGATAGCCCGGTCTATTTCTCTTTCAATCATGGACGTGTCCTTTTGCTGTGGATCACCTTCAACCGCCTCTGATTTCATTGCCGCTTTGCCAGATTGTGGATCTAGGGGTCCCCCGTTCGAGCCGGGGCGTCGGTACCATAAAATCAAAGGCTTAGGCGGGTAGGTCGGAGACGGTTGAAGATCGTTGAAGATCAGGGTTGAAGGTTCGATTTGCGAAGCAGAATCACTTCCGCCAGTTCCGCGCCTTTGTCTCGGACATAGCGGTGCGTCGTGGCTTGGTTGGCATGGTTGGCGGCGTGTTGCATCTGGATCATGGTCGCGCCTTTCGACTTGGCATCCGTGATTGCCCCGGCCCGAGTGTCCCGCATCTGGATATGGTCGGGGATACCTGCGGCTTCTGCATACCGGCGAAAGAGCGTGTTGAACCAGCGGCGATGGAAAGCCTTGCCGTTGCCCTGCCGAATGACAGGTCCGATGCGCTGTTCAGCCGGAATAGCCGACAACCGGGCAATCAGTTCCGGCACGGGTGACAGATCCCACACAAGCGCCTCTGGCATGGCTTCTTCAGTCTTGCTTGGCGTCTTGGTGATGGTGGCGGCCTCAATCGAAACCATGTTCCAAGTCAGGCCATCTGCCCACCGTGCAGTCTCGCCCTTGCCAAGGTATTGCCCGAGTATGTCCACGGGCCGCAGCATGGTCCACCACATCAGGGACATTGCCAGCGAGAACATGTGATCGCCTGCGGCGTCGGCCTTGGCAATGATAGCCTCAATCTGGGCGGGGGTTGGTGCTGCGTTGCGCGGCTTGGGTGCCGTGAACCGCATACCTGACAGGATCTCCTTGGGGCGGGCACAGAGGGCCGGGTTGATCAGCGCCCCATAGTTGGCGGCCAAGCGCAGGCGATTGAACCAGCGGGCGATGTAGGCCACGCTGCGGCCCTTGTCCTGCATGGCAACCTGCCAGCGTTTGATGCGCTCGTAGTCGGTCTTTTCGATCAGCACTTCACCGATTGCCGTTGTGATAGCCTCAAGCCACCATTTGTATTCTTCGGCGGTGTTTCCCTTCACGCCACGGTAGGGCGAGAACTCGTCATGCAGGTAGCGCCGAATCAGCCAGCCCCATGTGAACGGCTCAATCAGGGGCTTTGCCAAATCAGACCGCCACCGGATCAGGTCGCGCTCAAGGTCGCGGCAACGGGCGGCACGGTCCAAGTCTAGGCCATCGCCATCCTTCCCCGGCAGTTTGACGCTCGTGATAACGTAGCCGTTTTGCACGTCTTTTTGCGGCGGTCGCCAATAGAAGTTGTCCTTAGACCGAGCAATCCCCGGCGCGTAATCCGGTACTGACCCGTCAAGCGGGGTGTTAGAAGTTCTGGAAGTTTTCACTGTGTTCTCCTGTGGTGGTGTGGTGCGCCCCATCTGGGACAGGCACAGGATCAGTTATCGTGCGGCGTCGGGCAAGCCATGCCTCTACATCGGCGGCCAGTGTTTGCCCGATCAGGAGGTCCTTCTTCGGGAAGCCCTCGCGCTCAAGGTCAGGCCGCAGCTTCTTGAACCGCTGTTCTCTCAGGCCCAAGCGCGCAGCAACTAGGGCGTCATGCAGGTATGCCGGGGTCATACCATCACCTTGTCCAGATGATCAGCGATAGCGCGCAACTGGCTTGCCGTGTCCGCATCACAGAACCGGTTGGCGACGATCTTCTGATTGCCCTTTGGCAGGCATTCGTCCCAGAAGCAAAGCTGCACCGTGCCCTCGAACTGCAGGACGGACAGGCGCGTGTCGCAGAGCGTGAAGTGATTGACCGACCTCATATCACTTCCCCATCAACCGTAATGATGCCATCGCCCAATAGGCGGCTATGCGTCTCATTCAGCCCCCGCAGGCATTGCAGCAGGACGCCCGCGTGGTACTTCTCCATCAGGATCTTCCACCCGGCCCCATCGCGGCCATCCAGCAGCCGGTGGCAACCGTCGCAACCTGCCGCAACCGCCAGATCGGAAACCTTTGTGGCAACGCCCTTGCCGCCTACCATGTCCAGATGAACGCCCATTCGGTCGCCGCTGCATGGGCGGCCAAGGAATGACGATATGCGCAGGCTGCACGGGTAGGTGTGGCAGGCCTCCATGATCTTTGCAGATCGAGCCTTCGGCAAAAGTGTGGGGTTTACGATCATGCCTTCACCCCATGCTTCTTTTCCAGCTTCACGTTAAACTGCCTGCAAATGTCGTAGATCCGAGAACTGGACAGCCCCGTGTCCAGATTGATTTCGCAGGGGCGGCTTAGGCCTTTTTCAATGGCCCGCTGGATCATGCCCAACTCTTTCAGCTTGCGCTCCATCAGCGCATCTCGCGTCTTGGGCGATACCTCTGGGACAGGTGTCCGCTTCGGTGCGCGGATCAGGTGTTCCCCGCGCCAATCATCATTCACAAGTACCATCTTGATACCTCGCTTGCCGGTTCGCCGGATTCTTCAAGATCCGCGCACTGAACCCGTGTTGCCTTCTCGGCCATGCTTTTGCCCTTGGCCCCAATCTTTTCGCCAATTTCGCGCCACGTCATGCCAGACAGCCGTAGGTCTAGCGCGTCCAGTAAATCGCAGTCGGATTCCCGTGGCGTGTCCATCACGTAGACTTTGCGCGGCATTAGACCGGACCCCCGGCCCCGCAGTACCCTTGCGTCGGAACAAGGCCCAAAGCCTGCATGTTGTCTGCGACATACCGGGCGGCCTTCGGGTACGGCACTTTTTCCTGCGTCCTTTCCGTCTCGGCCTGCACCGCCCGCTTCCAATCCGGCGATGATGTGGTTACAGGAACCCACCGCCACAGCGCGCAATGCGGCCCCTGACAGGTGGGAACGGCCTTCGGGGTGGCGAAGGTACGGGCCAGCGGGCAGAGCAGGCCAGCGGCTTGGTCCTCGGTTACAGCGGTCATTGCTTTGCTCCAATCAGGATGGTGATGCGGGTGAACGGCGTTCTACTGTCGTCGTCCACGTCCTCTGTGATGATGATGCTGGCCGGGTCCACTTCCGGCAGGGGAAAGTCCGGGTCGTCCAGAAAGACGCGCAGATCCTCGCGGGCATCGCTTGCATCGACGTTCCCAAGCCACGCCTCAACCATGTTCGGCCCATGCTCGTCTGGCTCGGCCTCCCAGATCGAATACAGCAGGCGGGTTGCTTGATCTTCGGTCAGGCGGGTCATTCTTTCGCCCTCGCTGCCATTTGCCAACCGCCGATCCAGTCAACGTGTTCAGACATTTCCTGCGGATACGGGCAGTCTGCCAGCGCCTTGCCCGCTGTGAACGCCTGTGCCCCTTCGCCAAACACATCGCTGCCGGGGAAGGCTTCGGTCGTGTCCACCGTGGAAGTCCAGTGCGGGGCGGGGTCTTGTTCGGGCATGATTTCGCCCGTGATAGCCGCGCCGGAAAGCCGTTGCGCAAGGTTCGGGCCGCGCTCTGGTGTGATGTCTTTTGCTGGCCCTTGGTCAAAGTCCATTTCTTCGCGGTTCAGAATGAACTCCATGTCCTCGGCAGACAGGGGAAGGCGCTTGCTGTGACGTTTCATCACGGCAACCTTGGCTTTTTCAGAGAACCAGCCATCCCAAACGTTCTTGGTCTTGGCGGCGGCTTTTACCTTCTCGATTTCATTGCGTGGCATCGGTTCGCAATCAATCGTGCCATCATCGTAGACCGCCACAGAATAGGCCCCGATCACGTCCTTGTCCGCGCCGCGCCGCATTGGGTCAAAGTTGTGTACGGGCCGCCTGTCGCCTTGTGAGAGGTCCAGCGCGAAATCCTCAAGGTCATAGACCACATCGGCGTAGAATAGCTTGATCTTGCCGCTCCGCATCACGCGGTTGACGATACCCCGGATCATGGGAAGGTACGTCACCTTCTTGATCCAGATTTCCTGCCCGTTTGGCCCTTTGGCCTTCGAGTTGTAGACCTGAAGCGTGGCCTCGTTGCCATCCGGCGTCACGCCATGCTGCGCACACATGCGGATAGCGCCCATGAACGATTGGCGGTCTGCCAGAAGCAATTCGGGGTCTTTGGTCACGGCAACAATCGCCGCAGACTTCATGCGGGATTTCGACTTTTCGTCCAGCATGTCGAGTTCCCGCGCAACCATGGCCTCCATGTCGCGCTTGAACTGCACCATGGGGTGCGGGGCCGGTTCCTTGTTGGCGATCTGGTTCATTCTGATTACCTCGCAATGTTCGGGATTTCGCCCGCGATCTGCATTTCCCCAAAGCGGTGAAGCATGGTCGGCGGGTAGCTGTAGGTGATGAAGTCCTTGGCGCGACCGGGCCACTCGCCCGTTTTCAGGCCGTGGGCTATCAGGTCCATCCCGTGCCGGTTCATGACACGCGCCCAATAGATAGCCTCTGCGTCCAAATCTATCGGGATGGGTTCGTAAGGCTCTGTCGTCTGAATGAAGATCAGCGCGCAACGCTCGGCAGTCGTGCCCATGACAATCTCTGCGGCCTCAACGGCCAGAGCCATTTGCAGGGTGTACCCGTGATCAGTCACGGCCCGTTGCGCCGATAACGCAAGGTCATGACCCTTGGGCGCGAAGGTTTTCAGATCCCCGAAGTCATAGCCGTTGGCCGGGATGCAGTCGGGGCGGCTCTTGATCCACAGGCCCGTCTTTTCATCCTGCCAGATCATGCTGATTTCGGTCAGGTCGGAAATCAGCGCCTCACGGGCCTTGGGCGATGCCGCAAGGTTCTCGCTCATGTAGATGATCTTCTGGACCTGTTCGGCGGTCAGTTCGATCTTGCCTTTGTTGCGGGCGTCGAAATCCGTCCAGAACGCAGCACCTTCAGCAGCAGCCGCAGACCATTTCCCGTCACGCTCAAAGGCCGCGATCTGGACCGTTGTAGGGCGGCGCGGCGCATTGTCGGGCACGAAGGAAAACACCTCGTCAAACACCTCGTCGCCAAGGATCAAGGCATGTGCGGCGCGGCCAAGGATCAGCCCATCGCCAAGTTCCTTTTCCGGGTAGCGGTCGGGGTTCAGGCTGGACGTTTTCCAGAAGGCATGAGGGCTTTGCAGCGCGGCCTTGCGGATGCCCGTAGACGACACAGAAGGGCCGGGGCAAACGCCTTGGCTGTGATACCATGCAAGGGACATGCGGTAGGCCCCCGGCTCTGTGACCACTTCGCCATCAGCAATGGTGCGGATTTGGAAGGTCACGTCTCACCGCCCCCCGATCTGGACTGTAGCCGGGGTTTCGATCATCTGCGCCTGCGCAACAAAGTCGGCAACGTTGCGCTTGGCGTCGGATGGGGTAGCGAGTTTCCAAGCGTCGTATCCGGGGAGGGTCATACCTGCCCCCGTGCTTTGGCGGCGTGTTGTTCGCAAATCGCCAGCAAATACGGGCCGTGCGCTTTCCAGAATTTTGCAGCCCTCGCACCGTCCATCTGGATTATGCGGCGATCATCAAATGCCGACCAATCGGACATTGGATGGTTTTCGCATCCGATAGTCATTTGCTGATCTGTAATCGTTACGGGGTAATCAAGGCCGATGATATTGACAGGCGAGACCCATGCCTCGCCGGAGACCCGTGCCTCGCCGGAGACCTGTGCCGAGCCGTAGACACATGCCGAGCCGTAGACCCGTGCCTCGCCGGAGACCTGTGCCTCGCCGGAGACCTGTGCCGAGCCGTAGACCCATGCCGAGCCTTCTTGGCTTAGGTTTTCTTCTTTTTCGACAAACCCGCCCTTTTCGCCTGCCTTGACCCCCCCAAAACTGACTAGCGCCTCAATGCGGTACAGTGTGCGGCCCAGCCAAATCTTCGTTTCAGACGTAAGTTTGAATTTACCAGCCATCACAAAGCCCTCCACATCCATTGCGCGGCGTAGCCAATCGTCAGCCCCGCCAAAGTGACGATCGGCAACAAAAACAAGAGGATACGCAGATCATAGGCGGATTGCGTGGCGGCTTCGGTGAAGTCGGGCACGTCAATAGGCCGCTTCTTGACCCTGTACGGTGGCATCCCGATTGCCGCCATTTGTTCGTCGGTCAGGCGGCGGAAGTTGTCGCCAGTCTCGGACCCCGGCACAGACCACAAGACGTTGCGGGCATTGCGAACCATGCGGATATCAAACCAGTCGTTTGACGCGGCCAGCACGTCGCAAGCTGCGGTGATCTGTTCGGCGGTGGCGTCCGGGTTCCGGAGTGTCACGCGGGCAAGGCAAAAGGCCTCGGTCACGCAGGGGATTTTGATGATGTTGGGGGCGGTCACAGTCCTGCATCCTCTGCAAAAGGTAAGGCCGTTGCGGTAAATCTCACGGCGCTCGGTGATGGGGTGATCGGACTCTGCACGGATGATTTCCTGAGCCTGTGCATGGGCGCAGATGTATTCAGGGATGCCCATCACCACACAGCGTTCATAGCGGCGCTTGGCAGCGTCGATCAGTGCTATGGCGGCGGGGTTTGTCGGGTGCATCTTGCGAGTCCATCGGTGTTTTCGATGGAGAAAAACTATCCACCATTTGTGGATCATGCAAGCGCAAAAATCACATATTGTGAATTATTTTGGGCTAAGGTAGGCGGAATCGCGCAGTCGAACCTGCGAAAAAGTTACATGACGAGGCCTTGCGCAACAATCTTGCGGGGATAAGTTGCTGACATTGGAATACTTTGAGGCGATCATGACCGCTGAAAACAGAATGGACAGACTGATTGAGCTTGCCGAAGAAACGGGATTTTCCTTAGACGCGATTGTGCGCGCCTTGGCCCGGTGTGATCAGACGATCTTTGACGCGGTTTCTGACAACCCGTCTCTTCTGCCGAGATATATCCAATCAAGCGTAAGCCCGTAGGTCACGGCCAGCTTCTCGGCACATTCTAGCGGTATTCTGCGGTTGCCCTTGGCCCAGTTGTTCCACTGGGTAGGGTTGAACCCATGGCGCACGGCAAAGTCTTTCTGAGACAGGTCTGTGAAGCCTTCCCTTACCGCTTCGATGCGGCCCCCGATTACTGCAAACTGTGCATCTTCTGCCATGACCAGTTGCTTGGCAAATAGCGCATTTTTTGGCAATCCACCAATTGTGGGATTGTGAAAGTCCACATTTAGTGGATAAATGCTGCGCATGACAATAGAACTCCTCTCCAAAACACTCACTAGATCAGCAATGGCGGCACGCCTTGGTGTCGGTTCTACCGCCATTTCCAATGCTATCACGCGGGGCAAGTTTCCGCCCGGTTGGTTCCGTGTCTTGAAGGACATGGCATCAGAGGCCGGGATTGATTGCCCCATGTGCCTGTTCGCCTTTGTGCCTCCATCGGCTCAAGGGCAACCATCGCAGAAAACTGGCGGCAGCGTCAGTCTGGAATACCCCACTGTCGAAATAGACAGGTCGGCGGGTGCCTAGCCATCCCAACCGGGTTCCTTCACCCCTGCGCGCGGAAGGGGAATTGGTCACACTTCGCGGCCCGGTTCGGGTTCATGCACCGCAAATGTGATCATCCGGCGCTCTGGCTCGAAGCGAGATGAGAGCAATCCCTTCAACATCATAGGAGGTCACGGCATGGAATTGGCCGTTCACCACGACAAGATTCTGAACTTATTCAACAAGCACATCGGCCATGAACGCGGCCGGGCATCAGAGGCCGGGGCAGACCGCGAAGAACACGGCAAGATGCTGGAACTGTGCGGCTTGAACAAAAAGGCCACTGGCTGGATGAAGGCCCTGCACAAGATGGAAGCCGACAAGCGCGATGACGTTTTGCGGTCTTTCGATGCGCTGCGGGTCGAAATGGAAAAGGCATGGGGCGGCCAGAAAACGCCTGACATGTTCACCGAAGATTCGCCGGTTGCCGCAACAAACGACGACGATTTCTTTTCCGACATGGCCGAGCCTGCCCCCGATCTGCCGCAGGATTTCACCGATGAAGTCAATGACTTTGAAGCTGCACTGGCAGGGGTTGAACAGGCCTGATGCTGCCCCTCGACCCGCCCGCCATGCTTGTTCTGCCAACCCCGATCAGCGTCAATTCGCTGTTTCGGAACGTCGAAAAGATTGGGCGGGTCATCACTAAAGAATACAAGGCGTGGCGCAAGCTGACCGACCAATATCTGGGCGCACAGCAGCCATTGCCGCAGTTCAACTGCCCTGTCCGCTTGACCTTCTACGTGGGGGAAAAGGGGGTCGGCATGATGGACACAGACAATGTGCTGAAGGCCTATACCGACGCATTGGTGAAGGCCCACGTCCTGACCGACGACAGCCGCAAATGGATACGCCGCACGTCCGCTGTGTGGGTGCCGGGTATGTCTGGCGCGGTGGTCAGGATCGAAACCGCAGGCATGGATTTGCTGGCTGACAAGCTGCGCGCTGCGGTCAAACCGAACATGAGGAATTATCTGAAATGAGAGAGCGCAGTTCACGCGAGGGACGGAAGTATGCCGCGATACCAAACGTCGCTATGCGTGACACACGTTTGAGCGCAGAAGCGCGGGGCACTCTTGCTCTGCTGATGACCTATTCGGACGACTGGCACTTTCACCGTGACAAGCTGATGGAACTGCTGAACGTTGGGCGCGATAAGTTCCAGAAAATCATGAAAGAACTGGCAGACTGCGGCTATGTCGAACTGGTCACGATGCGGTCAGAAAAAGGCCATTTGACCGGGACAACTTGGATTATTCGGGATGATCCTGAACCTTCAACCGAGAGCCTGAAAACCCGTTCCTCGGATGCCACCGAGAGCCTGAAAAACCGTCGGCCGGTTTTTCCGACAGCCGGTGAATCCGCCCCCTTAAGAAGAACAACTTTTAAAGAAAACCAAATTAAAGAAAACGTGCGCGAGTCTGGTTTGTTCCCAGAGCAAGACATTCCGCAGGCCACAAGCGTTGATCAGCACTTCACAGCATTTTGGAAAGCGTACCCAAAGGCCGTTGGCAAACCTGCAGCGCAAAGGAATTTCCTGAAGGCCGTGAAGGACGGGGAAGATCCAGAGCGGATTGTCGAGGGTGCCCGCCGATACGCTGCATGGCTGGCAAATCCCAAGCCGGGGGAGTTCCGGCCAATTCCCAAGCATCCGCAGGGCTGGCTCACAGATCAGCGATGGAATGACCCAGACCTGTGGGTGCAGGACCAGAACCCGGCGCGGTCAAGATATGCCGCGATCAGGGAAGAAGCTGAACGGGCCGCGCAACGATAGACCGAACTGAACCTTTGAAGGACACCACACAATGAACGCGATCATCCCCACCACGGATATGCCGCACAACGTCGAGGCCGAGCAAATGCTGTTGGGCGCTTTGCTGGCAAACAACGAGAACTATCACCGGATCAGCGATTTTCTGACCGACGAGCATTTTTATGACCCGGTTCATGCCCGCGTCTTTGCGACATGTGCCTCTCGGATTCGGGCGGGGCATCTTGCCAGCCCGGTATCGCTGAAAGTTGCGCTAGAGCATGATGAAGGCTTGGCGCAGTTGGGCGGCCCCGGCTATTTGGTGCGCTGCGTTGGCGCTGCATCATCCAGCCATATCAAGCATTATGCCTTGCTGATCGTGGACGTTTACAAGCGCCGGAAGCTGCTGGAGTCGCTGGAACAGGCCAAGGACACGGTTTTGTCTGGTGGCGATGTGCTGGAAGCGCAGGCTGGCGTCATGCAGATGGGCGAGTTGCTCATGCAGAACGATCAGGGGCCGCGCACAAAGTCATGGCTGGCGGCCTGCACCGGGGCCATTCAGGGGATCAATGACCGCTATCAGGGCCAGAACCTCGGGCTTATGAGCGGCATCAAATCTCTGGACGATCTGACGGGCGGTTTTTTCCCCGGCGATTTCGTTGTCATTCCAGCCGCGCCTTCGATGGGCAAAACGACAGTTGGGCTGGCTCTGGCAAAGTGCTTTGCCGAACAGGGCCACGGAACCTGTGTTGTGTCTCTCGAAATGGATGCGGACAGTCTGGCAAACCGGCTGCTGGCATCCATGGCAAACGTTCCCTATCGGTCCATGCGCCGCGCTGACATAAGCGAGGATGATTTCAGGAACATCGTGGGCACAGCGCAGAAAACCCAAGGCTGGCCGCTGGTCATAACCCCGCCCCGAATCCGCAGCGTTGAAAGCATCTATGCCGAATTGAGCCGGGTGAAGCAGTCGATGGAAGGCAGCGTACCGGGCGGCCTTCGGGTGGTGTTTGTTGATTACCTGCAGCTTGTCCGGTCCAAGGGCAAAGACGAGGTTGAGATTGTGGCAAACGCCTCTCGGGCCATGAAGTCTTGGGCGCTGATGTTTGGAATAACCGTTGTCGCCTTGGCGCAGGTTTCCCGCTCTGTGGCTGATCGGGACGACAAGCGGCCCCGGATGAACGACATTCGTGGCTCTGCGCAAATTGAGCAGGATGCGGACGTAATCGCCATGGTTCACCGCGACCATTACTATCTGGAACGGGAAGGGCCGCCGCGCAACAAGCATGGCCGGATTGATGACAATGAGCGGGCGGATTATGAGGCCGCGCTTTCAGCATCGCGTCGGCAGATGGATATAATTCTCGCAAAGCACCGTCACGATGGGATTGGCGAGGTCAAGCTAGGCTGCGACATGGCAACAAATCGGATCTGGGATTTGCAGCGCGGCGACCAAGCTAGTTTTGCAATGTAGCCCTGTGTGGGCATCAATGGGGTCAAGGAGAGCAAAATGCCGGTAGATCAGAATTTTCTAAACGAGGTCGAAAAAGCAGGGTGGGTCTTGCGCTATGTGAAACAAGAGGAAGTGTCGGTCATTTGCCCGCGTCATGGCTGCGATCTGCGGATCACCCTGAAGCCCAACCAACCCGTGCCAAACTCATGCGGGGCCATGCCAGAGGTCAAGGAAATCGTGTTTGACTCGTATGACGCATGGCGCAAGTTCATGATCGACAGGCGCGAAGGTCTGGGCCTCTCCATCAGGGACATGGAAGCAATCGCCGGTCTGGCCGACGATCACCTTGCCAAAATCGAAAGCGAGACGAAAATCCCCAACCTTGAGACCGCAATCATGATCAGTCAGGCGGCGGGGGTGCAGTTGTTTGCCCGCTTTGCCCCGTTAATCAAGCTGGCAAAGCGGACGATTGTTGACACTCGGGATCAGCTTGCGTCTCGGACGACGATGCAAAAGCATCACCGGGCGCGGCGTCAAGCGAAACGCGCGGCATCCGACGCGCAATAGTTGCCAGTGTGGCCGTTACCCGCGTCATGCCGCGCAACACTTCTGCCAGATCACCGGGCAGGCTTTCCCAATCAGCCACGACACGGGCCGCCATATCAGGCCCGTTGATCCAAGCCTCAAGCGTGACGATCACTTCCAGCGGCACGGAATGATTGCGCCGCCATGCGAAAATGGTGGAGCGGTTTTTCTCCAGATCGGCGGCCAGCTTGGGGGCGTAGTCACTCCCGCCGTAGTATTTTTGGGCCAGCGCGTGGAAACGGTCAGTGCGGTCAGTTGCGCTAAGGGCGCGTAGTTCAGCAATCGGGGTCAAGGTCTTGTCCTCTCGTGTGGTTTCAAGGTATCAGGCGGTTGCCCCGTCCTTCGGGGTGCCTGCGCAGGCGGGGCGGTCTGTTGTGGTGACGGGCCGCCCCATTTGTTTCATCGGCGGCGTAGGTTCATCAGAATGATGGTTGCCACCACGGTAATGACGACGATTTCCAAAACGTGCTGCATAGCCTGCCCCCTGATTGCCCCGCGCGCTTAATAGGAAGCGATTCTAGCGGGGTCTTAGGGGTGCAGGGTATCAGGATTAGCCAAACAGGGACAGTTGCGCTGTGGCAGGCTTTCCCGGCACTGGTACGCGGTCGCAGCCGGGGATCACAAGCTGGGGTCCTGCCGGGGTCAGTTCCTCGCGGTATGGGGTGGGCTTGGCTGGCGCGATAAAGCGATAGCGGCCAGCATTGAGCCGGACCTCAACCCCTTCCAGCGTTTCCCCATCATGCGCCCAAGTCACGCGCCAACGGTTCGGCCCATCAGGGACAAGAGTTTTGCTTTCGCCGCAATAGTAGCGCGCAATCGCGTCGTTGATCTGGCTAAGGGTGTCCGCTGCCGCAATCAAAAGGTCTTTCATTCTTTCGCCTCCCTGATCCCCATAGCCTCGGCCTGATCCTGTGTCACAAGCCATGTGCGCCCAGTTGCGTCATAGGCCGCAAATTTGCCGCCCTCGACTTTGTAAGCCCCTATCGGGCCAGTGGTCGGCGGTGTTGCTGCTGGTTTTGCCATGGTCAAGCCTCCTTTGCCGCCTTGGCGGCAGGTTTGATAGCAGCGGCCTTTACGTCGCCCTCATTGGCAAAGTAATTGGCCTGCTCGTTGATCAAGGTGCGGACTTCGAGCCGGGCTTGTGCGGCGCTCATGTCTGCGGGAACGGTGACGGTGATTAGCATTGTTACCCGTTTGCGGCGGCTTGCCATGGGTCTTGCTCCTTGTGTGGTGTGTGGTGCTCGGCATGGTGCCGGAAAGGCCGCCCCGCGATAGGGCGGCTAATCGGGTATCACGCGGTCAGAAGGGCTATTGCCGTGTGGCAGTCGGCCATAAAGGGCTGTTCCTCTCCATCCATGTCGTTCAGTTCCAGACGGTTCAGGCAGGAATAAAGCGTGGCCTCTGCCTCTTTAACTGCCGGATGGGCTGATATGTCGTGTTCTTCAACTGCCAGCGTCTCGCAGAAACACAGGGTATCGCAGAGAATCGAATAGGTTTCGCGCCAGTCGGTGTGATCGCGTTCCTGTGTGTCAGAGGCACAAAAACGCTCATACCATGCCGTTACAATCTCGACGGCCTGCGCGTCTGCGCTCTCTTGGCTGAAGTGAATCGCGGTCTGTGATCCGCTTTCGTCCGTGGTAAGTGTCCAGATTTTCATGGTCTATCCTTTCAGGGTGTGATGATCAGGTAGGCAAAGAGCAGGGCAAACAATGCCCCGCAGGCCAGTGTGTCGCGGATGCGGTGGGGCATGGGTCACACACACAGCACAGGGCTAGACTCGCCCTTGCGATAAATCTTGATCATTGCGCCGCGTGGGTCGCGCTGAAATTCCACGGTTAAGCCGTTCATCTTTTCCGCAAAGATCAGGTGCAAAGCGGTCAGGGCCATTTTTTCGGCGCGGCTTTGCGCTTTGTCTTTTGCCGCCTCGTCTGCCTCAGTCCAGCTTGCCAGCCGCATCTTGGCTTTCGCGTCCCAACGCTCGATTCCGTTGCAAGCCTTCTCTGCCCACCGCAGCAAAGAGCCAGACGCGCGGCGCAGCTTGGCGCAGCCTTCCAGCTTGTCAGAATAGGTTGAACCAGCATCAGGGCAGAATGTGGCGGGTTCTTTGTCGATCAGGCGGTATACCTGTTTCATCAGGTCAAGCGTTGCCTTGGCGGTCATGGTCAAGCCTCCGCTTCGCTGTCGTCGCTGATTTCAAGAAACGCGGTGCCAACGGCATTGCCGTTGCTGTCGCGCATGATGAACTTGCCCGCCCGTCCTCTGCGCACGGACTGCGAAAGCTCGTCCAGAATGTCGGCAAGCTCACGCTCGGGGGCATCGGTGAAAGCCTCGTTGCTGCTGTTAAGGTTCAATTCAAAGCTTATCGTCATGGTGTGGCGATCCTTCTAATGGTGTCCGGGGTGGTGATCCCGTCATGGCTGGCCCATGGTGACGCCCTACCTTGGCAGGGCGCTGCAATGGGTCAGGGTTAAACCGTCTGGCCTGCAAAGCCCCACTTGCCAGTGATCTTGACGCGGGCAGGCTGATCGTCTGCGAAATCGGCCAAGGCTTCCCGCAGGTGACGAGCGCGACCAATGGCGCGACGTGCTAAGGCCTTGTCTGCCCCATAGGTGCGGCGCTGGCTCAATGCAGCACGAGCGCAAGCCAGTTCCCGCGCAATCTCTGCCCGAAGGCCTGCGGCGCTGTCTGCGTTGAAGCCGGCTTCTGTGGTCGCAGCATAAAGGCGCGTCACGAGGCAATCGACGATCTGCCCCGCGCCTTTCATCGGCGCATAAACCGCAACGATATAGGCACGGCCCACAGCTTGGCAGGAGTTCCGGTAGGTGGTGCGCGCGGCTTCGCGGCAATCGTGGTGGGCTTGGTAATAGGCAAGGCGAATAGATGCAGACAAGGCCTTGATGCTAGGCGCGTTGGTGGTGTCGTGCTTACGGGTCATAGCGGTGGTTCCCTCAGTGGTGGGGCGGTGGTGACGCCCTGTGTCGGTAGAATCACCATAGTCTAGATTTGCGCCACCTGTCAAGCGGCAATCGTGCAAAAAGCGAACGATAGCGCGCAATCCGTGCCGCCGTGCATTGAGATGGACCCAAAACCCGCCCAAAACCGCACCTATGAGCAAGCCAACACACATCACCACATCAACAGATAAGGGCGCAGCCCCCCACGGGGGGAAGCCTCAACCGCCCAAAATGCGCGCAGCACTCCGCAAAGCAGTTACCCTAATAGCAACAAAGGGTATGCAGGTAGGAAAGGCCGCAGAACAGGCAGGAATGAACGCCTCAGCCCTATCACGCGCAATCAATCGGCCAGACGTTGCCGCATACCTCGAAAGCCAAAAAGCCCAATTCGCCCTAGATGCTCACCAGCTAAAGGGACAAGCCAAAGCCATGGCGATTACCGAAGGCATCAGGCTCCTACATGAAGCAACTTCAGAAGCGGTAAGGGCAAGAATGGTCGAGTTATTCGCGGGCGAGGACCGCCAAGCCCTTGTAAACGTGAACATAAATCCACAAGCGGCATCAGCTTACACCTACCGCAAACCGGGCAAGAATGTCGCGCCCATAGATAGCCCATCTAATGCCGTGGATGGTCAAGCCATTGATATTACACCACTTTCTGAAAGTGAGTAATCAACCCTACCTTCAACCGACCATTTCGCCCCATCGGCCAAGGTTCTGGACGCCTATAGGGGGTGGGGTAGGGGG
>JACCDR010738977.1_pt1 | contig 35331 bp, 98 predicted proteins | sample 7446431 | NCBI WGS metagenome assembly JACCDR01 (sample SAMN15323443, study PRJNA562643) | freshwater metagenome | isolation source: river surface water | place: USA:Blue River Watershed | collected 2017-08-17 | reverse complement strand
TAGACGTAGTACACGATGTTGCGACCATTGTTAGACTTCGGGTTCTTCGGTTGGTTGACACGCCACATCACAGCCCTACTCTGAGCTGAACGATGCGACGCTCGATTGGGTCGAGAGTCTTCATTGTTTGTACGAGAGCAGATTTGATTTGCGCGAACGCAATCGGACGCTCTGGGTTGTTCATTCCATCGTCATCGTCCAAGCGAAACCTCGCCTCGAGAGACTCGCGCTCGGTTGGCGTGGCAGGCTGGGACAACGAAACGGTGGCGCGGGAGCCTGCGACGGTCGCCTCAACGACGTCCGCCGATCCACCGACGATCTCGGCGATCTTCTCCCATGATGGCTCTTCAACACCATCCTTTCGAAGCTGCTCGATTGTGTTCTCGATGTGCTTCTTCAAGCGAAGAGCATGTGTTGGCACGCGAATGCTATGCCTCTGCGTTGAGAGGTAGTGACTGATCCGTTGACGGATCCACCAGGTGGCGTACGTCGAGAAACGGTTTCCTCGCTCCCACTCGAACTTCTCGATTGCATGAATGAGACCCATGTTGCCCTCCTGAAGGAGGTCCTCCCAATCGACACCCTTGTCGCGGTACGCGCGAGCGACCGCGACGACGAGCTTGAGGTTGCGCGTGATTAGCTCATTCATGGCGACCATGTCGCCGGCCTTGTAGCGCTTGAACAACTCCACGACCTTGTCGTGCTTCAGAACCTCATGATCCTTGATGCGGTTGAGGTACCATCCGACCGTGTCGTTCATGCGTTTCGACGGACGCGATGAGGCGTCTTTTGCGCGTCTCAGTTCCATCCGTACGTCTCCCTCACGTAGCGAGGAATCCTGTTTCCCTCGTACTCCGGAAGGAAGTCTTCATCTGAGAGAGACTTCACTTCTGCGACACGTTCACGTTCGACATACTCCTGATGACGACGCCGTCGCCCGTGACGGATCTGCAGTTCTCGCTGCGCGTACGCCAGCTCGGTCTCCCAGAGCTGACGCCAGTTGAGATCCCCCAATCTCTTGCCCATCTCGCTTCGACACTTGCTGATTCGATCAGCAATGTCTTCCTCTGCGAGGAGTGAGAGTTCGTCAACCGTGATCACTTCGATCTTCCACTTATTCAAAACGATTCTCCGTGGCTAAGGGGTCAGTTTCACGTGCCCCGTGTTTCACTTTGTCAGTGTAACCTTCGTCGGTGACTTTGCTAACGCTCGACAACGTCAAACTTCACTTTGAGACGTTCTGCTCTTCGAGTTGCGATGATCGTCGCCGTCGGGTTTGCGTCGCCTACAACAAACGAGCAGTCTAGCTCGCTCGCAGCTTCAACAGTCACTCCAGAACCGCAAAATGTGTCAAGAACAACGCTTCCTGGAACGACGACTGGTGAGAGCAAACGCTTCACAAGTTTTGTCGGCTTCATCGTTGGGTACGAGTTCAAAGCGCGCTCGTGTGACGATGTTCCGAGAACGTTGATGTCTGAGAAGACGTCGGTGACTGGCTTCCCCGCTTCAATGCGCGCTGCACCGTCGTTCTTACCAAGACGTTTCGCCCGGTACATTTGCAGCTCAGGTGCCTTATACGGGACACGATCGACGCGCTCCGAATCAAACCGATGAGTGCCAACCTGCTTCGCGTAGTGGAGGATGGTGTCATGCTTTCTCGAGAAGCGATCCTTTTGACGAGCGCCCCAGTCATAGGCCCAGATTATCTCTCCAAGGAAGTTTTCACCTCCAAAGACGTGGTCCATGATGTTCGCCTTCGCTTCGTGAACCATACGCCAGTCAAGATGGAGATACAGGCTCCCGTGTGGCTTCAACACTCTTTTCGCATGAGCGGCAAATGAAAGAAGAAATTGGTTTAGCCACTCCTCTTTCAATTTGCTATCGTTGTAGTAAACTGTCGAGTCGCGCGGATCTCTCTGCGTTAACCCTGTGTTGAACGGCGGATCAGTGTAGATCACGTCAACAGACGCGTCTGACAACAGGTGGAATAACTCAAGATAATCGAGGTTCGCGACGTAACACTCGCCGTGAGAGATCTCGAGCTTACACGGGAGCTTTACGATGTTAGGCATGAGCGAAAAGATGGTAAAGCTCCTTGAGCGACAGATCGAACTCCAAGAGGAGCAAAACGAGTTGATTCGTGAGAACACGCAACTGCTGGGCGAGATGCTCGACAGACTCGACGTTATCGCGAGCAAGGAGTCGATCGTCAACGTCGCACCTGGAGCAACAAACCTTGTCGCCAACCACACATCTGTCAAAAATCTCCTCACCGAGGAGAAGAAGGAGCGGGGACCAGCGCCATTGCCTGATTCCGTTGCGCTTTCAAAGGTTCTTGACGGGATGGATGAAGCGACTGAGGTCAGTCACTTTTGGCCGACCGGAAAGGCGAACCCTGGATGGGTGCGTGTGTCGGTGAAGCATCCTAACGAGGAATCGCTTCACGATCGCGTTGCGAAGGGTTGTCTATGCGGCAGATCGATCATCTTGAGAGAGAACAACGGCGACAAGTTCTACTCGTGCGAGGCTCTCACGCAAAAAGGAAGTTGCCCGTACCGACCGGCCGCGTACTTCGACAAGCTCACTTTTTTGGCCAACCTGCCACCTCAACATTGAAGAGTTGAGCTCTCACAACGAGCGTAGTACCCTGAGAAAATGAATGAGATTGCCGGACCGATAGCTTTCACGTCGCACAACATGATCGTTCTCCGAGGCACAGAAGTGTGGCTCACACACGACCAACCGTGGTGGAACATCGTTGAAACCATTCGTTGGTGGCTGACCCCTGGAAAGGAGTCCCACGTCTTTCTGAAGGTTCGCGGGAAGGTCAATCACGTTCGCGTCGCAGCGAAACGAATCAGCAAGACTCACATTAGGCACGGGTGAGAAAATGAACCTTGACGACCGCATGAAGTCTTACGAGCAGGCGACTCGCACCGTTCTGCCGCGGCGGATGCCGATCATCGTTCGCGTTGATGGAAAGGCCTTCAGCAAGTACACGAAGCAGCTGGAAAAGCCGTTCGATCGGAACTTCATCAGCGTGATGGAGGATGTTGCGATCGCACTATGTCAGGAGATACAGGGCGCGCAGATCGCCTACTCGCAGTCTGACGAGGTCTCTGTGCTCGTGCATGGTTACAAGAAGTTTGAATCGGAACCTTGGTTCGCGAACCAGGTGCAGAAGATGGTCTCAGTCGCCGCGGCGGTCTCTGCCGCAACGTTCACCGCCAATTCGTGGCGCATGTGGCGACAGCACGATGAAGCCGCGAGCCTTGACCAGATCGAGCCGGCGTACTTCGACGCGCGAGCGTTCGTTTTGCCAGAGGCGGAAGTCAACAACTACTTCGTCTGGCGTCAACGCGACGGGATCCGAAACAGCATCCAGATGTTCGCGTCGTGTCACTTCTCGCACTCACAGCTTCACAAGAAGAGTACAAGCGAGATGATCGAGATGTGCAAGGCGAAGGGGCACGACTGGAACGCGCTGCCGCCATCACAGCGTCATGGTCGATGCGTTTTCAAGCACTACGAATCCGTCGACGGCGTCGCTCGCAATCACTTCCGAGTGGACACTAACATCCCTCGTTTCGTCGATGACATGAACTTCATCGAGCGCTTCCTCAGCACAGAAGACGAGAAGGCAGCCGCTGAGTAGCTGTTCATTTCGGCAGAGGCTTGTTGGAGGCAATGTTCGACAACGCTAGCTTGAGAGTTTCACTTAGCTTGTCCTTGCCTTCATCGAGGATCAGGAATGATTCCTTGAACTGTTCCGGGTTCACGTAGATGAGGTCCGTTCGTTCCTCGCTCCATTCTTCTTTGTACGGCTGGAGCACTGCTGTCACGTCCCACATAGAAACGTTGCCAAGCACACGATAAACCGTACCGTTCGATTTCAGCATCGCCAACGCACCTTCATGACATGCGTAATGTGCGTAAAATAAACTCATGTGAACATCTCTTCAGAGTTCTCAGCGATCAGTGAATCACGGTGGAAATCGAATCTCTCGCCTGTGTACAGGTTGAGAGCGTGATACTCGACTGGGTGTGGTTGCATCCACCGATTCCAATGCTTGTCGCTTGGCGAGATAACAAGAAACATGACCTCTTCAGATCCTTCAGTTTCGTAAGACATCACGTTAGACACATAAGTCACACCGACCTTGAAGACGCGATGCTCCCACAGGTTCTTTGAATCAGTCATGCGCCCTTCCGTGTGAGATACCCTTCGCCATGCAACTTGAGGATGAGTCGTTCGCCGACGTAACCGTCCTCGCGATCCATGCAACGTTCCTTGAGAGGTTTGATGACGAAACCCTCGCGAACGTGACCGCCAGTTAGTGTCGTCTTCCCTTCGGCGATCGGCAGCAAGCGCTCGTACTCGCCTTCAGACCAAACACCTCGCTTGAGCTCAGGGACGGTGGCGAGACCAAGCGTGCGACACACCGCGACGAACTCGTTGTGGTCGAGCCATCGGCCGGTGTTGGAGTCCCACGCGTCGAAGAAGCGGAGCTCGTCGCCCGTCTTGCCGCGCTCGACGCCGTACGGCATGTCGCTGTTGTTGCCGTACGTCTCTCCGAAGAACACGACGTTCGGACACTCGGCCAGTCGACGCTCAAGCTCGTAACGAACGGCCGCGTCTGACCACGTGTGACGCTGCTCGGTCGTGAGCCAACGTGTGCGCGAGCCGATGTGCAGCTTCTCGCCGTCATGCACGAAGCGAGCGTTCTGCCCGTGGATCTTCTCGGTGAGGACGTACTCCTCGCCGACCCTGAACGCGTTTGGGTAACGTCGCAAGCCCTCGATGTCGTAGACGCTCGGCATCATCGTGAGACGCGGCGCCTTGACCTGGAAGCCGTCGGTGCGAGAAGCGCTGATGACCTCCTCTGGCTCCTCGTACTTCGTGATTCCCATCAGCTCGGCGACGTCTTGACCTTCAACCGTCCCATCGGGAGGAACGCCGAGCATGCCCATCGAGAACACGCCTCGCAAGCGCTTGGCTCGCACGCGTCGATCCTTCTCACGAGGCACCTCAGCGTCGACCAACTTTTTATCCCCACCTGGGAGAAGAACCTCGGTCGGCGGGGACAGCCAAGCCCATTCCTTGGTGGCGGGCACAACGCTGTCGACGGGGAGGTAGACGGCGAGATCACCCTCCGAGAACGAGCCGCCGAACTCCTTTCCCTTGAAGATGACCGGGTAACCGCCGTGGATCTTCGCGATATAAAGAGAGTCGGCTTGCGGGTGCTTCTGAACGTTCGTCAGGCGGACGACGTTTACGTGGAATTCGGTCATACGACCGAGTCTAAGTCACTTCAAAACGGGCTGATATCTCTACGCGATACGCTCCTTACGCCCAAGCGCGCGACCCTGACCCCAGGGTCGCTCTCGACTCTCACCTAGACGGATCGTCGTGAAGTCGTCAAGTCTCAAACAGAGATGGTGCCACCACTTGCTAGACTTCTTCTCTTTTGTGGATTCGAGCACGTAATACACCCAATGCTCGTCGCACCACACCTGGCCGACACGATTGTGCTTTGAGCGATTCATGCTGCCGACGCAAGTTTGCGCCAGGCTGCCTTCACACGCAACGAGCTCTCCCAGACCCAGTCTGAGTGTCCAGACTTCTCAGGGTGCTCAAGCCAACAGACGATCATTCGTGAACCATGCACAGGATCAGGAACATCCACTCTTGCCGTGACCAACAGAACGAACGGAATAACAGAAGCTTCAAGCATCAAAACGTCGCCGGTCTCAATGGTGATCTGCTCGTCAACGCCGTTCGATTCGATCATACAACCCTCTCGTAAAGGCAACTCTTGCCTAGTTCACTGTTTGAAAACCAAGTCTCGTTCAAGAAGTAACGTCTGTTGGTGTCAAGGCTGAACACCTCGTGCCACCAGCCAACTCGACAAGCTGCAGCGACGACGTTGCTCAGACTTCCGTCCCACGCCTCGACGAGTTGAGGCTGACCTATGACGAGGATGGTGTCTTTCCCCATGCCTTCCCTCGCCCACACCTGCCCGACACGTGAGGTCACGCCTGCGAAACGTTGAAGCCAGACGACCACGGCTGTTACGACAGGGGAACCCTTGATCGTCATTACCGTAAGTTACATCTGTTCTACAACATTCCAGACGGCTTGTCAGCTGGTAAGTTGAACGTTGTCAAACTCACCCGATCCTGATCATGTAAGGGAAGTCTTCCCAAGGGATGGCGCCCTCGTCAACGAACTTCTCTCCACGTGCGACCTCTGAGCTGTTGAGTATGCAAACAGGATGACGATCGTACACTTCGGTCTTCACAGGAGGGCCCACGACGACGAAGATGACGCCGTACTCCTCCCACGTTTGACCGGTTCGGTTCGTCACAGCAGCCTCAGCATCTCAGGGTTGACGCCGATCGACAGACGCTCGAATGAGTAGTAGTAGTGTTCCATACACCCTTCAATGAGCGTCCCGTTGTTGAGATTGATCATCTCATGGTAAGTGATGGGTTGTCCGTCGCCTGGGTGCTCTCCAAGCCATGATCTCACGATGTAGTATCGTTCAATGGGAGGGGTGAGCCACTCCCACACCTGACCGCGTCGATCTGTAAAGATTGTCTTCATGACCTTAGGTTTACCACCTCTCCGAGCGATAAGACCTCTTCAGATGTCAGCCTAGCCTGTCGATGGACTCGGTGAGCTCGAGCGGTCGATCGTTCGTCTCGAATAAGGGCCAATCCTTTGAGTTGCCTTCGCTGTCGATGACTAAGACAGCGTGCTCGTACTGAAACGGCCTCCCATCCATCTCGTACGTTGCCACTTTTGGCTCGCCGACGATGAAGTAGATCCAGCCGTCCTCGTCCTCCCAGACTTGGCCAACCCGGTTGAAAAGCTCCATGAGCTCATCGTGATCGCGGTGCTTCGCACCCTCCCAATGGTGCAATCGAAGCCCTCTCATCCGATCCTCTTGAGATATTTCTCGAACTGACGCTCCTCAGCTTCCTGAAGCTCCTGCTTCGTGCCGACGAGGTTGAGCGCCTTCTCATTTTCCAGAAACACGACACTGTGGATCCAGTAGCGTCGATCGGCCGTTGGGTGATGTGAGCGCAGCACTGTGAAGACGATGCCGAACTTATTGTGAGACCACGTCTGCCCTTTCCGGTTCATGTGTCTCACCGTACCACATGAGAGAGACATCGTTTCTCTTCTTAAGTCAGGCGGGTCATCCCAGGCGTTGCGTCCCACGAGGACCCCTGCTCGGTCCATTCAAGTATCCTCCCCTCCTTCGCGCCGGAGGCGTGGAACACGCGATGGACGGTGCACTCGCCATAACGATCGCTTCCCGGCCGTGAGCCGACGACGATGACGATCCTCACGCCGTTCATGATGCCTTTCGCCTCCCACACCTGCCCTTCTCGATCGCTCATAGAGAGCAATTGTACCACGTCGGTCGCAGTAACATGAACGAATGGCTCACCCTTGTGTCGACCAAAAATGGGCAGATGTTGGGCGATCGGGTGTCTACACGTTGGGATCTAGCTTCCTCATCTTCGCGGTCATGAGCAGTGCGATCGATCGTGCTGACGTTTTGATACTTGACACGAACATGCAGATGTTCGGGTACACAGTCGGCACCACGATGACCTTTTCCTGGAATGCGAACTTTTGGTACGATGTGAAAGAGATCAAGTGATCGATCGCACTGGCCAGGTGTGGGAGGACCGCGACGGAGCGCTCGTGTACCTCGTGCTTGAGACAGTTGAGCGTCTCAAGTATAACGTGTTCTACCATCGTGTGCTGTTTCTTGTGTCAAGCATCTCAGGATACTCAGTGGGTGAGATCGCTTACGAGTTCGAAAGTTACACCAAATCATGGGAAGAAACGACGAGAGTGAGACTCGCATGACCGCTGTGGAGCTCAGGTTGAACGAGAAGCAGAAGCTTCTCACTCTGTTGTACCTCGCAAGGCGAGTGTCAGCGACACATTTGCTAAGCGGTCTCGAAGGATGCGTGGAGATGTGTCTTCTCCGACTGGAGGAGCCTAAAGGCTCAACATAAGAGTTCAGCTCTGAACAGAAGAGGCAAATGATCGCCTCGTGAGCGACATCCAGCCGTTGCAAGTCTACAAACGAGGTCACGTCGTCGCTGTCGTCTTAGAGAAGCGAGCGTTCGCCCCTCACGATTGGGTGTGGGCGGTTGGACAAGAGCATACCCTTGGTGCGCTTGAGTGGTGGGACGTGCTCATCCTTGACTCGAACGATAGTTGGCAACCTCCCGGCCGCGTCAAAGCATGGGTCTCCGGCATGCTGACCGACGAGCACTCCACGAGGATTGCGTGAAGGATCGAGTGGGACAGGTGTGGGAGATGAACTTCGTGCATTCGCCAGCGTACCACGAGGATTCGTTGCACGTCGTCGTCGGCGTCGCCGAGCGGAAGGGCGTGGATCACCACAACCCTCACTCCGTTCTATGGATCCACCCTTGCGTCAACTTGGCGACCGGCGAGAGGTTTGACGTGCGCGAGTGGAGCGACACGTCGTGGGAGAACAGCCCGACCAAGACGAGGATCGCGTGATCGAGCTGCATGAGGGGCAAGCATGGGAGATGACGACGCGCGACTCGACGCTCGTCGTTGCGCTGCTTCGTCCGGAGATCAAAAGAGATAGGTCGGTGCGGTGGCGCGCGCTGGTCTTGCATGACACGCTGTACCCTGATGTGGTCGGCAGAGAGACCTTTTGGAACGAGAACGAGATCCTCAATGGGTTCGCGAGGATCGCGTGACGCTTAAGTTGCTCGTTGACGGCGCGCTTTACAAGACGAGCGACGTTGACAGGGGGATAACCACACCTCCGTTCAACGAGTACCTGTTCATCGTGCTGGAGACGTGGTACCATGATGACGACTATCACGTGGCAAAAGTGCTCATGATCGAGGGCAACGACATGTTCCCACCCGGAACCGTTCACCGAATCAGCCCGATTTATTGGCTGTGGTCGGAGGCAAGGAGGATCGCGTGAACATCCCTGATCGCACCGGCCAAGTCTGGGAGCATCACAACCGGATCTACCTCGTGATCGGGCCGGCACGCTCCACGAAGTGGGACCCCGACGCGGGTCTTCACGACCTGCTCCGGCTCGACGACGGGAGGTCGTGGGCGTTCGTGGAGTTCGACGGCCGCCCGCTCGAGCTCGACGAGAAGCTCAAGAGGATCGCGTGACAGTCATTCAGTACGACCACAAGCAGCCGTGCGGGTGCGTGCTCTGCGAGACCACGCGGAAGGAAGCCTACGCCGGGCCCGGCTTGTACAAGACCATCCGCGCGCGCAAAGGGGACGCGGGCACGACGACGTGGACGCTGCACTTGTTCGTGTGGGGCGAGAGGCTCAAGCCTGACACGCTCGTCTGGGTGGAGCGGGAGGTTGAGCGCGACGAGCCAGGCCACCACTTGAAGGGCGTCGTGATCTGGGTCCTGGACGGGGACCTGGACCGCTTCGCGCGGAGGAGCGTCCTGTGCACGAGCGCCATGTGGCTGGAGCCGGCGTGATCCTCAAGGATCGCGCTGGCCAGGTGTGGGAGCTCCAGCGGAGGCCGCAGGTGTCGCTCCTCGTGCTCATCATCAAAAGGAGCGAGCGGTACCTCCACGCCCACGAGTGCCTGATCCTGTGGAGCGAGGACCCAACCCTGAAGCCGGGGGAGGTCAAGGCGTGGTACGAGGACGGGTTCGAGGAGCCAGGGCGACGGAGGATAGCTTGACCGTCGACCGCGCAGGGCAGGTCTTCCTGATGGACAGCTGCGTGCTGGTCATCGTGCGGTCCCACCGCGGGTGGCACGACGCCCTCGTGCTCGACGACTGGAGCGTCGACCCATGGCCTCCGGGCCACGTCGAGCCGTACAAGGAGAGCTGGATCGCCTGGGCGCACTGGGAGAGGATCGCTTGAGGGTCATCGTGCGCAAGAGCGTTGACCTCGACGGCGCGCCGATCATGTGGGTCGAGCTGCCAGACGGGAGCGCCGTCTCGCTCGGCGGCCGCGGGCATGGCAGGATCAAGTCTAGAGCGTGGTCGCAACAGATGTTCGCCGAGGTCGCGCTCGGCGATCACCCGAGTTGGGAGCTGATCGCTTAGCGGCCGCTCGTTGAAGCCGTCAGATCTCCGGCGCCCACCCCTCCCCGAAAACGATCGAAAAGAGGCGACTTCGCGAACGACACGCGAAGAGTGATGCTTCGCACGAAGAGCGGTAGTGTGAAAAGGTCGGTCAAACGAGGCCCGGGTCACTCCGAGGGATGATCCCCGAGAACCGCCGGCGACGTCGCCAACCGACAGGAGAACACGATGTCGAGGCCGAACTTCCACTTCACACACTGCGGCAGCTGCGGCTGCGACGCCGGCACGGCGACCAACCCTGCCACCGGCACCCTCTTCTACTGTTGCAGCGCCTTCGAGCGAACCGGCTGCCGCTGGACCGCCTCGCCTGTGACAGGCAAGCAGTGGGGCCTCGCTAGCGTCGTCGCGCGCGCGAGCAGCAAGAGGTCAAGGGCGACGAGCCTGCGCGCGGACACGCGCGCTCGCCTGATCGGCAAAGGCCACACGCCCGAGGCCGCCGACGAGCTCATCGCGAGGCTCGGCGTGCTCGAGGCGAGCGAGCAGGCCGCCTGAGAGGCTCAAGCGTCGCCCGGAACAGGGAGCAGTTCCTCGGAACCAAGAGAGCGACGCGATCGACCTTCCCGTTCGAAGGAACCAAACGAACATGAACAGCTCACGTACAACGCTCATCATCAACGAGATCGGACCACAGAACGGAAAGTCACGCGCGATCATCGAGCCTCGCAAGGGTCAGACGGTCTCGATGCCGGGGAGACGCCTGAGCGTTGAAGGCTGGGACGAGGTCGAGATCCTCCGCAAGGACGGCTCCAAGGTCACGTACCCGGTAGACCACCCAGCCGTCTCGGACCCGGATCGTCCAGGCTTCTTCCGGTACGACGTCTGGCTGCCAAAGTCATGATCGTCTACATGCTCCTCAACACCAAGACCGAGATGGCCTACGTCGGCTCGACGGAGCTAGCGCTCGAGGCTCGCTTCAAGCAGCATTGGGACAAGTGTGTGAGCAAGACGTCGCCGCTAGCGAGAGCCATGCAGGAGACGCTCAAACACGAGTGGGAACGCGTGACACTAGAGGAGTTCGACGACCTAGAGAGCATGCTTCGTGCCGAGGTCGATTGGATGTTCGAGCTGGAGACGATTCGGCCGCGCGTTGGCTACAACTCGCAAGTGCCAAGCGAGCAAGACATCCAGGCCAAGCTCAAGGCCGGCGGAAGCGTCGCTCGCACTCAAGCGGCCCCGAACCGAGCCGCCCGACGTCGCGAGGAGATGACGGAGGAGGAGCTTGAGTTCTTCCGCGAGATGGGCCGTCGAGGAGCAGAACGGTCGGCCGCCTTGGGGGAGGTCACGCCGACGGAGGTCCGTGTCGAGAACGGTAGGAAGGGAGCCGCAGCCGTGTGGTCCAAGCCCGGAGCCAAGGAGAGACATGCCGAGAGGACGGTGCCGGCCCTCAAAGCTGGTCACAAGTCGTGGTGGGACTCCTTGCCCGAAGAGGAGAAGGAGCGGCGCCGCGAGATGGGGAGGCAGGCCGGGAAGGAGGGAGGGAGGCTCGGAGGGAGGCCGGGCAAGAAGTCCACTAACGGGGGTACCGGGGTTTAAACAGGGTACTTGCCTTAGTGCGGCCGGTATCTAGGCAAGAAGCCCATGCATGCAGGGGCGGGGCCCGGTAGGCCTAGTGCGGTTGAGCACCTGTCGGGATTTTACCAGAACTCGGTTGGGATCCGATCCAAATCCGATCCAAACGCGTTGGCACGCGACTCTCCTCGACTTGATCCGGTTCGCTTCCCTTCAAGCCGTGGTACAGTGTCTCCCATGCTCTCCTCCTCCCCCTCCGCCTCCGCTCCCTCCACCCTCTCCCTCGTGTGCAAGCGCTGGGACGCTCGCCCCTGGGAGCACCAGGAGCTCGTCGTGTACAAGGCACGCGTCGAGCGCGAGACCGAGAAGGCCGTCCTGCTCGTGGACGCCTCCACCGCCAAGCGTCGCCGCTCGTGCTGGCTGCCCAAGCGCGCGCTCCTCACGGACAACGCGGGCTGCCTGAGCGCGTGGGCCTGCGGGAAGCTCGACAGCGCGGGCTTCGGCGAGACCGACGTCATCTCCCTCCCGGGGAGGTGAGGTCACGCCAGCCTGTTGAAGCTCTCCTCCCAGGTGTCGCGCCAGCCTTCGTGCCTAACGATGACCTGGCCCTCCCTGAGCACCTCGAGCTTGCTCTCGATGACGAGGCAGCGGTGCCACACCCTGTCCCAGTGGCCGTCAGAGGACAGCACGAGGAAGGTGTAGAGGCCTGTGCTGTGCTCGAGGACCTGCCCTTCGCGGTCGATCGCCTTCACCTCTCGCATGGCTCGAAGATCTCCCAGAAGCTCGACGTCTGGAGCGTGGTCAGGCCGAAGAGGAACTGCTGCCCTGTCCCCAGGTCGAGACCCATCGCCTGCCCTGGTTCGCCCGGGACGTCGACCGACGTGATGACGAACAGCTCGTCGTCCTTGGGGTTCGTCGCCCTCCACCGCCACACGTCGCCCACCATCGGCGGCCGCTTGTCGTGCCTCACCACGTTGCTCTTCCTTCTGTCTTGGGAGCCGGCTGAGAGGATCGAACTCTCGACCTACGCATTACAAGTGCGTTGCACTACCGCTGTGCTAAGCCGGCTGAACGTGTCCAGTTGTTGTGCCCAGGGAGGGACTTGAACCCTCACGAGTGTTACCTCGGCGGATTTTGAATCCGCTGCGTCTGCCATTCCGCCACCTGGGCTAGCTGTCAGCGTTTCCTTCTCTCCTCCGGAGGAAGGTCCTCGACGAGCTGGTGAATGCCGCCGTCGGGCCAGGTCGTGGTGGTGACCTTCGCGGGGCCGTGGATGTAGCACTGGCCGTGCCCGAAGCACGAGTGCTTCTCTGTGCGGTCCTTGCCGGACCTCAGGTAGATGACCTCGACCTGTCGCTGCTTCTTCCTCATGTGCACCTCAACCCTTGTCCTTCCACAGCTTCTCCAGCTCGTGACGACGCTTCGCCAAGCCTTCCCACAGCTCCTCTAGCTCGGGGTGACTGTACCAGAACACCGCGTTGTTCTCCCACTTCGTGGAGCGTTCAATGGCGGCGTCGGTGTCGTCCCACAGCCTCAGCAGCTCGCTGATGAGCTCGTCCTTTGACATTAGTCCACCACCTTGCAGTAGCCGATCGCGGTCTCGATCCTCCAACTGTCGATCCCAGTCTCAAGGTCAAGGACACGCCACTGCCACCACTTGCCCTCCTTCTCCCAAGTCGGCCAGGTGTCAAGCTTCCGCTCGAGGAGGAGGAACATGCTGCCTTTGAGAGGATCGAGGCGTGGCGCGATGACCTGCCCGACGGTGAACAGCGGCGGCTTGCGTGATCCCTCACCGATCACGGCAGCCTCGCCTTCCAGGCCTCGAGGAAGGGCTCCGTCACGTCCATCGAGACGTAGTCGTCCCCTTGCATGCCCGCCTCGGAGTAGTTCACTCGAGCTGCCTCGGCGCTCGAGAAGCCGAGCGTCTCGAGGAGCAGGCGGAAGGCTGCTAGCCAGGTGCGGTCGGTGTACACCACGTCGAGCCGCTCGCTGTCCCAGCTGGCGGGGTCAAGGTGGGCCCTCAGCTCGCCGAAGCGGCCGTCGTTCGCCACGTAGGCCAGCTCGAGGCGGGTGATCCGGGTCACGCCCACGTGACGCGTCCAGAAGCCGTCGCCGCCTGTCGAGCAGGCCCAGTCGACGTCGACAGCGAGTCTCATGGTGACGACGCCTCTGTTGGAGTTGAGATGTTTGAGGCTCGAGCTCCGCAAACGATCATGATCTTTCGTGAGACAGTCCCATACAGACCGCCATTCCATGCGACGATACCGTGTTCGCCTGTTCTGTCCACGATCGTATACGGCCCCTTGCAGATCGCGGCCGCTCTGTTTAAGCAGCCACTCCAGCTTCCCGCTGTTCCTCCGCAGCTGATCTCGTGGCCCATTGCTCCGTTGGGGAGGTAAACGGGCGTCGTGGTGACGCAGCCGACGAGACACAGGCTAGCGAACACAAGTCCTGCCACCTTCACGATGTGCATGATGTTACCTCTAACAGACCTGTCGACGGAAGCGAACCAGCTCATGTGAAGCCTTGTTAGTGGTACGACACCGAGAACATCAGCGACTTGACGAGAACGCTCTCGTTCGAGGTGTTCCTGCCTACAGTGAAGTCAACGTTCGAGTAAGACAGCTTCGCCAGCAAGCCAACGTTCCAATCAGAGGAGGACCGCGCTCGCCAATCGTACCCAACGCCGCCGCCCAGGTTCATGCCGTTGCTCGAGATGTCAACGCTGTCGCTCATCAGTCGAAGGACAGCGACACCGCCGTTGACCGTCAAGTGGAGGCCTCCTTTCGGGTCAGGATAGAAGTCAAGGTACGGGCCGACCGAGGCGAGATTCAGGTGAGAGCTGGGATCCGCGGAGATCGACCGACCTGCGACACTCAGTTGAGGTCGATGAAGGTAATGATCTTCCACTGCGCCTCCTATAGCGAATCCGCGCGCCACGAAGCCTCCGAAGTAGAGGGAATTCTCGATGGTGAGTCCTTCGACGACGCCGTCCTTCGCGCCTAAACTCGTCTCGTCGTCAATGAGATAACCGATGCCTCCAGCGTACCTGAACTGAAATCCGTGGTGCCGCACCGCCTCTTGAGCTGACGCTGAGGAGGTCGTGATCACTGCGGCGGCGGCGATCAACGCAAGGGACAGAAGGTGTTTCATGTTGACGCGACGTTACCGCGGCCTGTGAGGGAAGCGATCCAATCCTCACGCCAGTCTCGTCATCGCACCACGCTTGATCCAGTCTGAAAACCCGGCCTCTGAGAGACGCACCGTCTTTCCTTCGCGCCAGGCAAATGCAACGCTGTGCTCGAGCACCAGGCACTCGTGCTCAGTCCAACGCGGTCCCATCTCCTCTGAGCGAACAATTAGGAGGACCGTTGGTGTTGATGTGGCACTCTTCAGGATATAGGTGTGACCTCTCCGATTCATCCTAGCCTCGTCCATCTGGGGTCGTCCTCCCAGGCATCCAGCTCGTACTGCCTCGTCACCTGGCCTGGCGGCTGATGTCGCGCCCACGACCCGGTGGAGTCAAGCGTGACGCAGGTGTGACTGCCAGGCTCGATCGTGTCGACGACGAGGACGATGAAGCCGCTTGAGGGCTCGTCAGTGTAGCAGTACTGCCAGGTCTGCCCGACGCGGTGCCAGGGCCAGGTCACGCCAGCCTCTCCCAGTCCTCGTCGAGGTAGTCCAGGTTGAAGCACTGGATCGTGCCTGCAGGCCGATACGTCTCCCACGGCCCGGAGTCGAGGATGAGACATCGGCATCGGCCGCTGCTGTCGAGCGACTCGAGGATGAGGACGATGAACTTAACATCCGAGCCTTGTTCTCGGTAACCCCAGGTCTGGCCAGCTCGATCTGTCACGCGATCCTCTCCCAGTCCTCAGAGTGAGCCATCTCGAAGCAGTGGGTCGACCCATCGTTAGATGAAAGGATGTCGTCCTCGAGGATGAGAACGTTCCAAGGGTTCACCAGCCGAGAAGTGACCCTATGGCTTGGGCTGAGAAGCGCCACGATGAGCTGACGCCCACCAGACGACACTCTCAGCCTGTACACCTGGCCCGCCTGCAGCGTCACGCCAATCTCTCCCAGTCCTCGAAGTAGTCCATGTCGAGGCACGTGACCTGACCTTCGCGCGAGGGGATGAGGCTGTCTTCGAGGACGAGGACGTCCCAGGGCTCGAGCTTGAAGGTCACCTGGCAGCTGCGGCTGAGAACCACCACGACGAGCTCTCGCTCGTTCGCGGGCGTCCCCAGCCTGTACACCTGGCCAGGCCTGACGGCTGTCATGCGAGACCGTGAGGGGCTAGCTCGGCGTCGCACTGGGCGATCTTCATCGAGGCCTTGTTCCAGCCCTCGTCGAAGGGCTTGCAGTGGGCCATGCGCACGACGGCGGCGTCGCGGCGGACGATGATCAGGGCGAGGTGAACGGCCTCGTCCTCCTCCATCTTGAGGTCGGTGTACTCCGCGACGAGCTTGACTGCGCGGTCGAACGAGGCGTCGAAGTCGAACTTGGCGTTGAACATGAAGAGACTATCTCACCTTCTCGCAGAGAAGCGAACCAAGTCAAGCGAGCCGCGTGAAGTGCGTTCGCTGCTCCCAGACGTACTTGGGAGTCTCGCGTGCGAACGAAAGTTGACCCACCAGGTCGGCTTGCTGGCTCTGGAGAACGAAGACGTTGTGCTTGATCGTTCCGCCGTCATCGTTCTCTGTCGAGAGGACGAGCCAGATGTCCGGGCCCATCTCCCAAACCTGGCCCGCTCGGTCTCTCATCGTCAGCCAACCTGGCGCGCTGAGCTGCCAGAGACGCGACCTCGCTGCATCCGCGCCATGGCCTCGGCCTGCGCCAAGGCGCCATGCTGCGAACTCGCAGGGATCACTACGGTGTAGTCGCCCATCGGGGTGCAGATCGTGACTTCGTACTTGTGCATGAGAGGCACCTTACCTTGAGGTGGAGAGAAGCGAACCCTCGCCCGCAGCTCACTCCGCCGCGGCTTCGACCGTCGTGACCGCCTCAGCTGCCGGCGCCTCCGAGGCGGTCGCCTTGCGCGCCTTCGGGACCGAGCGCCACACCGCGGCCTTGCCCGAGCCGACCATCAGCAGGCGGTTCTCGCGCTTGGCGAGCCAGTAGAGGCGGTCGTAGGTGTACTTCAGCGGCTTGCCGATGGCGGCAGCGATCTCCTCCGTCGTGGCCGTGCCGGCCTTGCGGTTCTTGCGTCCCTTCGCGTTGAGGAACTCGACGATGAGGGTGGAGGTGGCGGGCGTCTTCGTGGCGTTGTTCGTGTCGCTCATGAGACAGACCTTACCCTGTCCTAGAGAGAAGCGAACCAGTTCCAAGCCCCCACTTCTCCAGCTCCTCGTCGCACTTGGCGACCCGGTCAACAGCGATCTCCCAGTCCGGCGAGAACAACGGCGAACGCGCCATCCGGACGACGTTCGCGTCTCGGCGCGTGATGGTGAGGGCCAGCGCCATCGCCTCGCTGTCGGTGCGAAGCGACGTTCGCTCCTTGACCACGGCGAGGGCTTTGGAGAAGCTGGCGTTGAAGTCAAAACTGCGCATGGTGGCACTGTTCCACGCCGACGACAAGAAGCGAACGCCTGGCTCACTCGTCGTCATCGTCGTCAGGCTCACCCGTCTGGATCCCTTCCACCGACACCCAGCGGCCGCCTTCCCAGACGCAGGCGCTAGACGACCACCCGATGGCCTCTGAGCGCAGTCGGCCGTCGTCGCCGACCCGCAGGGTGTACTGGGTCAAGGCGTGGACCAGCAGGACAGCGTCGGCCGGTCGCTGAGACGCGTACAGCGGCAGCATAACTCCCAGGATCGCCGTCATGGCGGGGTCGAAGTCCGGATGGTTCAGCATCCGCTGGAAGCTGGCCTCATTCAGCGCAGCTGCGAGGTCCCTCAAGGTCTTTGCCTGGCTCATGGTCGGCAGCCTTACCACCGCCTCCGTCAGAAAGGAGGCTGTCAACCAGGCTCGTGGAAGTTCTCCGCGATCCACCGCTCAACAGCTGCCAGAGCTCCAGGGTTGTCGTTGAAGAAGTTCAAGAGAGAAGTGACGTAGGCCCCGTTCTTCAGCTGTGTGGTAGGAAGGTACGTGCCTCTGCTCCTATAGCCCAACGCTTCCACCACCAGGCACAGCTCCTCCGAGTTACGCATGTCCTTCCCCATCTCCTTTCCGGGTGAAGGAACACCGTACCACAGGAAAGAGAAAACCGAACCAGCTCGCAAGAAGCTGATCCGGTTGGCTAGCTCAAGTAAGGCGAAGGGCTCAGGCCCACGCCTCGTTCTTCCAGGACTTCTTGGCGTCCTTCGCGCGGCGGTCGTTCTTGTGACGGTGGGTGGTGTTGGTGTGGCCGTAGCGGGCGTTCATGGCGACGGCGACCGGGTTCCGAGGAGCGCTCTTCTTCGCGTTGTTCATGAAGACACCTTACCCTATCCTGAAGACAAGCGAACCAACTTCAAGTCAAACGAGTGAATCCTGGCACCTTCTCCCACACGCATGCCGTCGTCTCGTAGGTCCACGTCGCGTCGCCGATGATGCTCTTGACGTTGCTGTGAAGGATGAGGATGTTGTGTTTGAACTTCTCTTCCGTCACACCTTCTGTCGAGGTGACAAGCCAGATCTCGCCACGCGTGCCTGTCTGCCACACCTGGCCCATCCGGTTCACATCAGACATTCAGCGGCTCGCCGTACAGGTGGCTCTCCTCGGCATGGATCTTCGCGATCCGCTCGAGGAACGCCGACAGGCTCCGCTCGTGACCTGAGCCGAAGCAGATGTTCGGGCGGGTGAACGTGTAATCGACCGAGCCATCGAGGTTGGCGCGGAAAGTGAAGGTGAACGTGCCCGTCGAGATCTTGTCCTTGGACATGGAGGTACTATCTCACCTTTCTCTCGGAAAGCGAACCCTGGCTCACGCCTTCGGGACGAGGTAGATCGTGTACGACCGCTCGCCGACCTCGGCCGTGAAGTGGGTGACGAAGCCCTTCCAGGCCTCGCCTTGGACGTTGTAAGGCTCGCAGCCCTCGCTGACGTCCTCTGGGACGGTGAAGTTCTCCTTGACGATGTTGAAGACCCGCTTGATCTGACGGTCGTTCACCTCGTCGTCCGAGATCGCGTAGCCGCGGTCCTTCGTGGCGGCCTCGCGGTGAGCCGAGGCGTAACGGTGGTTGCCAGAGCAGCCGCAGTAGCACTTGCCCTTCTTGCCCGAGTAGACGGACATGACCTGGGAGAGCGTGACGGTGGCGAGGAAGGCTTTGACGTCGTTGGCGTTCATCATGAAGACACCTTACCCTCAGATTGGAGAGAAGCGAACCGACTTCAAGCGACACGGATCCACACCACGCCCGGCTTGTCGTCTCCACCGACACACCCGTTCCACAGGACTCGGATGTGGCGACCATGCTGATTGGCACATACCTTGGCCTCGACCTCGGTCCCAGCATCGAAGCCCGGGCCGAGCCACGTTCCGGTGTACCGCGCGCCGTTGCGGAGGATGAAAAGGCCCCGAGCGTCGCGTTGAACGGTGAGCTTCATGAAGACACCTTACCCTGAGATTCGAGAGAAGCGAACCGTTTCAAGGCGTGAACGACCTCGCGGCGCATCTCCTTCGCCTCGCGGGCGGTGACGGGCTTTCGCACGAGGTTGAAGTTGATGTGAACGTTGGACGGGATGCCTAGGCCGGCGTACACAGTGAGACGGACCGGCGGGAGCTCGTCGATGCTGATCTGGGGAACGTTCATGACTCCTCTTGTACCACACTGTGGAGAGAAGCGAACTGAATTCACGAGTTGCCCAAGCCCATGCCGACGAAGGGGAAGACGATGGCGATGAGGAGGAGAGTGATCATGAAGTCACTCTCTCATGCTTGTCAAGAGATCCGAACCGTTTCAAGTCAAAGACTACGCACCCGATCCGTCGGCAACCAAAATCGGATGGTCGGCTCGTCGTCTAACTGCAGAAAGACTTGGTCAACAATCGTGCCATCGACTCGCTTACCCTTCTTCTTGTGGTCGTGCGGCGTCGCTTTCACCACAGTGGCAAGACCACCGGTGTAAATCAGACGCACTTTGGAGCCGATAGGGAACGTCATGAAGATCACCTTACCAGAACGGGAAGAGAAGCGAACCGTTCAAGTCGACGGGCGAACCTCCTCGTCCTCAGCAAGCTCCATGCCAACCTCCATCGTCATGTCCTCCAGACGGGAGTTCAAGCTTCGTGCCAGCTCCTTGAGTCCGGCGACGTCCGAACGCTCGAGGCGCTCGGCGGCGTTGATGGCCTTCTCAATGGCGTTGAAGAGGTTATTGAGGCGCGCGCGGTCGAGGTTGGTGAGCATGAAGACACCTTATCAGAACTTGAGGCGAAGCGAACCAGTTTCAAGCGGTTCGGGCCCAAATCACTCCAGGCTTATCATCCCCACCGACACAACCACCCCAGTATAGTCGAACGTCATCGCCGTAGCGACGAACCTCGACGAGACAACCTGCTTCGAAGCCTGGGCCGAGCCAGGTGCCTTCAAATCGCTTACCGAAGACGATAATGTGAAGGCCCTTCGCGTCGCGTTGCACGGGGATCATCATGGAAGTCACCTTACCAGAACGAGGAGAGATCCGAACCACCTTCAAGCGGTTCGGATCCCGTCCAATCCGTGGTTCAGTTGGTGGCTTCGACCCTCAAGGAGAGGACCGTGCCAAGGTTCGGGTTGAAGGCTCGATAGGCTCCCGTTTGACCACGATTGGCAACGAAGATGGTCAGGACCAACTCGCCAAACTTGTTCTTTTTCATGCCAGCGAAGTGGCCGACGTAGGAGGTGGACGGCTTGTTCCAGTCCGACGCCTCGGCATACTCCTTGATGCCGCGGGCGTTGGCCGGCCGGCCGGCTCGGTACTCGATGTGAACGATCGTCTGCTCGTTGGCGTTGGCGAGGGCGGAGGCGATGTCGTTGGCGTTCATCATGAAGACACCTTACCCTGAGGTTGGAGAGATCCGAACCGTTTCAAGTTGGCACGCTTCACTCCGCCGCGTCGTCCTCGCAGTCCTCGTCCTCCGACTCCTCGGCGACCCACGGGAGCCGGGGGAAGTAAAGGATCATGCCAAGGCCCATGGAGTCGGTCCGAACGGCCTCGACGCGGGTGAAGTGTTCGGCGGCGTCGAGGCCGTCCGGCCCCTCCTCGCAGAGGGCGAACATGATCTGTGCCAAGGTCTGCGTCGGGTTGTGGCAGTCCACGCCGACGCACTGGTCTCCGTACATGCCACGGCCCGAGTAGGACCGGACGTCGAGGCCGAGGTCTTCGCAGATGGCGCGGACGCGGAGGGCGATGTCGTTGTTCATGAAGGCCATGATACCAGAGGGTCGAGAGAACCGAACCAAATCAAGTTGCTTTCTGTTTGGTTCGCTTTACTCTGGAGTCTCGTGTACCCTTTCTCACACGCACACTGGACACGGCGACCCTGTCAAGCTGGGTTGCCACCCCGTTCATGATGCCCGCCGCCTGGTCGAGGAGCGCGCGGAGGTGACGGGCTTCGGCGCGAGCCTCACGCAGGTCGAGGGCAAGGCGGACGATGCCTACCGGGTGGATCGGCGTGACCTCGCCGCTCCGGCAGCCTTCGTTCTCGACGAGCTCGTTGACGACGTCGTCGTTGACCCGCGGCATCACTTGCCCTCGAACTGCTCGAGGACTGAGCCGTACACCGCCTGTTGAACGTAATCGTTCTCATCCACCTCGCCGTAACCCTCGTAGAGGTTCTCCGCGATGTTCTGACACATCTCGTCGGTGAGACGAGGGTCATCCGGAGTGAACGGCTTAATCTCCTTGGCGAACGCATCGATGTGAGCGTTGAGATCCTCGGCGATGGTCGCGCGTGTGGTCACCATGATCGTGAACACCTTGTTTGGATCAAGCTTCTTGCTGGCCTTCTTCGCTGTGGGCATGGAGAGACCTTACCTCATGTCTCTGGAGAAGCGAACCGCTTCCAGGGGAACTTCGTGCTGGCGAACCGCCACAGGCCTCTGTTACGCTCTCGGCCTGTCTCCAGGTTGACGAGGCGCACCTGACGCGTGGTGACGGCCGTCGCTGCCAGCTCCTCAACGACGAGCCAGAGTCGCTGCCTGGCCGGGGTCTCGCCAGGTCGGTACAGATCCTTCCCGAGCTCGACCCAAACGTCGCCGACCCGCGGGAGCTCGAGGTCAACTGACTTCGAGCTGAAAGTCATTTCAGCGGGAGCACTTTTGCAACTGGGCTCGACCAGTTCAGAGCTTGATGGTGCGGATGCCAGCCCGGGCGAGGCGACGCTCGAACGCCTCGAGGTCCTCCTTCACGTTGAACCGCTGCTCGCGGTAGGTGCCGGTCTGGTCGTAGTAGCGGATCGTGGCCTGCGGGATGATCGTTTGGCTCATGTGCCTGTAGAGTATAGCGCTTGAAGTAGGAACCGAACTAAGCCGCGAACCGACCGTCGAGGTTCTTCTTGACGGCCTTGATGTGGTAGGTGCAGTCCTTGGCACCATGCTTGATGCCCTTCACGACCTCGCCGTCCTTGCGCATCTCGAAGCCAAGCTTCGACAGGGTCGCGGTGAAGCTGGCATTGGTGGCGCAAGCGCGTTCGCACGGGAACCAGCCCTCCATGACGCCGATCTCCCAGTAGCAGCTGCCAAGCAGGCCAGGCGCGCCACGGACGAGCTCACGGACGTAGTCCTCGTGACTCACTCGCGGGCGGTGGTTGAGCAGGGTGCCCATCTTGTGGAAGTACCAGTCGGGGTTGCGGGCGATGTGGAGAGGCAGCGTGATGACCTCCCCGGTGGCCACGCAGACCACCCGGTCGAAGGTCTCGGCGTGGTACAGGCCGGCCTCGAGGTTGATGACCTCGTCCTCGGCGTTGACGGTGCGGATGCTGGCGTATGCGGCGTACGTTGCGTTCGGCGTCATGAAGACAGTGTACTTCAAGGCGCCAGACAACCGAACCAACTCAGCCGATAGACTCTCGTTTCCGTTCAGTCTCCCACCTGTGGAGAGTCCTTCGATCGATCTGAAGTTTGTCCGCCGCGGCCGACTTGTTGCCGGCGTTGCACGCCAACACGTAGCTGGCATACGCTCGAGCGACAGTATCCAACGCCTCTCGACCCTCGATGGCCGCGATCAGAGCGTTGTACAGTACGATTGAACTAGGAATGTCAGAATTCTTGGAACCCATCAGGAAACCCCCCAGGTCAGATTCGACCTAAGGACACTTTACCACGAGCCCGGCCGTAGCGAACCATCAGCACGGCCGTAGAATGTGAACAAGCGGCAAACTGAGCAATGTTCATCCCTTACGATCTGTCTCATGAAAGTCTCAGCACCCACAGCAGCAGCCATCGGGACACTTGACAACGCCGCACTCCCGGCAAGTCTCAGGGGCGACCGCGACAGTCGCCTGGCGCTTGGCACGATCCTTCTCGAAGGACAGGACGGCCAGCTGACGGCGGTACTTGACAGTCATCTGACGCGCCTTTGGCATGCGGTCGGCGAACAGGTGACGGCCAGACAGGATGAGACGCGCCCAGTAGGTGCCTCGACGCGCGTCGCACGCCTGGAATCCGATGCCGTTGTGGTGAACCGTCGCCTCAGAGGACTTCTCGTCCCTGGTCTGACGGTCGTAGATGCGGACGATGGCGGCCTCGACGGCCTTGTCTGAACGCTCGAGCAGCGCCGCGATCTCTTCGCAGCGAGCATCGAACTGGGCGCGGTTGCAGCCGAGGGACCGGAGGAGGTCAGCGGTGACGTTCATGAGAGATCTCTTACCATGATGGAAAGAGATCCGAACCGGCTCAAGTCGAGTTCTTCGCTGTCGGGAAGAGGCGGACGACGTGTGGCATGATGATGCCGTGGATCAACTTAAACGCCGACGAGAAGTGAGGGCTCGGGCGCGCCACCTTCGTGAAGTGCGTGATGAAGTAGACGAGAGGCTGGTCTTGTGCGATGTCCTCGACGGTGGGCTTCCAGGTCTCCACCTTCAGAGGCATGGGCACGGAGCCAGGGTCGAGCAACGCCGCGAGGGCCTCGACCTCAACCTGACGAGGCATGCGCCAGGCCCATAGGTCGATGGCGGCGTCGACCACTACCTTCTTGCGGGTCGTCACAAGGCGCGAAGGATTCTTGAGAAGCATCTCAAGTGCCAGGCGCGTCAACTCAGACGGTAACTTGTCATGGTAGTCGAACCACAAGTCGATCAGATCGTACTCACGGTTCAACGATCCACCGAGATCCATCCTGCGTTGGCGGACAGGTTGGCCGGCCCTGAGAACTTACCACCGCCCTCGTCGAGCAGCAGGTTCACAGCGCCGACGGCGTCGAGGTGCTTGGGCGGCGTGAAGTTCGCGGTGTAGAGGGCCGAGTAGGTCAGCCTGAACTCGTCAAGCACGCTCGTCGAGCTGACCTCGTTGGTGTACATGACGCCGAAGATCAGGTGGTTGGCAGGGTGCTCGGTCACGACAGGCAACGGGAAGGACGGGTACGCCGAGAACACGGACATCACAGTCCCTTGCTTGAAGCCGTCAAGGAACATGGTCCAGCTCCCGCCGTCAAGCACGAAGGCGACGTGGTAGAAGGTCCCGGTGTTCAGCGTCACGTTTGAGTCGACGCATGTCATGGCGTTGTTGCTGTCGAAGGCGCAGCAGGTCGGCTTCCCCACACGACCGCCCGTGGTCGCGAGCGCGCAGTAGGCATACGGGCTCGAGAAGATCAGGTCTCGAGGGCCGGTGTGGCCGTCAAACCGAACGTAGGCCTCGAGCGTCACGCTGGACTGGCCGATGAGCGTGTCGGGAGCCGGCATGCTGAGGCGCGCACCGACCGTTCCGTTGAAGGTCACACCGTAGCGAGGGACAGGCGGCGCAGCGTCAACGTCGGCAGCGCTGTCCTGTTCTCCAGAGTCGGTCTGAGAGGCGTCTTCGCTCGCGTCAGCGTCACCAGTCAAGCTGGAGTCGACGGAGGCGTCTGAGGTGACCTCTGCGTCAGTCTCGACGTTCGTCGCGACGACGGTCTTCTCAACTGGCGGGTTCGCTATCGAACTGGGAGGCTCGTCGAGCACACCCGCGCCAGCGGCGCCGGAGCAGGCAACGAGCAGCAGCGAGAGCGGCAAGGTGGTCTTCAACGAGCTCATGAGAGGAGTTGTACCTCATGTCGCTCTCGAAAAGAACCAATTACAGAGCTAAAGATCTCAGGCGCACCTGGTCCTGTCTTTGATCACCTCGCCCTTCACCTGCGACGTCGGCGCCGGCGCTGTCGGTGCGTCTTCGTGGACACGGTCCACCACCATGCTGTAGGTCTGAGGCTTGCGTGGCACGGTGACCCGCGGTGCCCGGACAGCCACCATTGACCCCGTTGGTGTGAGGTGCTGCCAGCTTCTCTGATAACGCGTCGACAGGTCGATGCTGACCGTGCCGATGCGGCCGACGAACTTCCCCTTCAGACAGGCCACGGTCACCTTCGCCCACGGAGTCTCCACCGACCGGCCCGCGTCGATGTCTATCACCTTCACGACGTCGCCGCGGTCCAGTGTGAACTCCGGAGGGCCGATGATGAACGTCTGCCCGTCCTCAGCGGAGACGCCTGTGAATGCCAAGACTGTGCCGACCTGCACGCTCTTCGTTCGCAAAAGGGTCATGAATCATAGTCTTACGTCTCTCGAACCTTCATACGAAGCAAAAACGAAGCACGACTGTCCCTTTTTGTCACAATATTCAAACCTGCCGGCCCCAGGAGAAAAGGTGTAGCCCGGGCGACGTGGACGCGCCACCCGGGTTGAACGTGCAGGTGTGTGTAAGCTGTTACTTGGCCGGCTGGTCGTCCCTCTGGAGGAGAGACGCCGTCACCTTCCACATCTTACCGCCCTCGGTTCTCACGTCGATCGTCTTCTGGTTCTTCCGGGTCACGGTGCCTCTGACCGTCTGCGGGCCCCAACCACGCTTCTTGACCTCGAACTTGACTTTGTCGCCGACCTTGAGGTCATGCTTGACGCTCTGGATGTCGTCGTCGCGCAAGATATTCAGCGTCTTGCTGACACTTCGACGTTCCTCCACGGTCGCCTTGCTGTACAGGAACTCGATCACGTCTTGAAAGGTCACGGCGGGCTTGGCGTTGGGCATGAAAGAACTCTACCTTGTTGCGGAGAGATCCGAACCTTATCGCTCGCTGGGGAGGAGAACCGTCGTCGCGGACCGGTCGGCCTCGGTGAGGACCCAGACCTCAACGCCACCCACATCGAAGATGGAGATGAGCATGTCCGACCCGTCCAGACCGGCCTCGTTAGCCTCGGCATCAGCCGTGCCCCAGTCGCAGTTGTGATGACGCTGGATGAGACCTTTGACCTCAACCTTTGCGCGACGGCAAGCATCGAGGGCGCCGGGCGTGGCGACGATAGTGCCGAGGAGGAATCGAGCAGGCTGAAGGCGGTTGGACATGGAGAGACTCTACTTTGTTATGGAGAGAACCCGAACCGGCTCAGTGGCCGTAGTTGAAGCCGTAGAGGTAGGTCCGTCCAGACGGCGAAGGGCCGACCTCAATGTCGACCGAGCCGCAGCAGCCGTTGCAGACCGCCTCTTCGTATGAGGCCTCGTCGCCTTTGAGAGCCAACCGGAAGTTGTCGGCGCACGGGAACGGCTCGTCGTCGGGAAACTCGGCCGTCGCTTGAGACATCCACCAAGCATCAAGCTCGGCGCGGAGCCAGTCGTGCTCGGCCTGACCGAACAAGCGGAGGACATCGCTGAAGCAGACGACCATGACAGCGGCGTTGAGCATGAAGAGATGATACCATCACGTCGAGAGATCCGAACCGTTTCAAGTCCGCGCGATCACTTGATGCCCGCGGTAGACGTCGTAGCCTGGCGGGACGGGGAACACCTCGTCGAGGTGATCGTAGCGGATCTCCCCTGTCACGAGGTCTAGAACGTCGAACCTGGTGCCCTTAAACGCCACAAGGACGAACGCCTCACGGTTGTTGGCGCTGACCCCGATGAAGACGTCGCCGACCTTGAAGTTGCCGTAAGGCCTCTTCCTCGCCATGTGACGGTTCATCCTACTCTGTTTCGCTTCGGAACAGAACAGTCTCGCCGCGAATGACGTCGTACGGAGGCGGGATGGGCTCGGCCGCAAACACCCACGAGAAAAGGAAGCGACCGTCCATCAGGTGAAGGAAGTCAAGCTTCGTGCCAACGCGAGTGACCACGACAGCGTCAGCCTCGTTCGAACGGTGAATGAGGACGTCGCCGGGGAGCAAGGCCCCGAACGACGCCCTCGCGGCACGCTCTTTGCTCACGCCTCGATGGTCTCGGTCGGCGTCAACTCCACGGCCTGGACGGCCTTCTCCTTGGCCGGCCGGGCCTTCTTGGCCGTCCGCCAGACTCGGTTCTTCCCCGTCCCGGTGGACTGGAGAACACCCTCTCGCTTCTCGAGCCAGAAGAGCCTGTCGTAGGTGTACTTCACCGGCTTGTCAATTGCGGCCGCGATCTCCTCCGTTGTCGCCGTCCCGGCCTGGCGGGTCTTCTTGCCCTTGGCCTTGAGAAACTCGAGAATCGAAGCGCCTGCAGTTGTCTTGGTGTCGCTCATGAGATTGACCTTACCTTGTCTGCGAGAGAAACGAACTTGTTTGGGAAGTTTTCAGCCGACCGGGCGGAACCCGTCGCGGCCGTTGAAGTCGTGCCAACACACCTCGCCGACGAAGCCGTCGGACAGACGCACCTTGCGGTACGCGAGCACGTACTCCTCACGGCCGTCGCAGGTGTACTCGTACTCGCGCTCCGTGCGGACCTCGCCGACAGCCTCGACCACGGCGCCGTCAGCGATGAGCCTGGACGTGCTGTAGTCATCGGAGTACACAGCGAAGCCCGAGGGGCCGAAGTCGCCGGGCTTGACAGCGGGGAGGACCAGGGTGAACTTGGCGGCGTTGTTCATGAGGTAGACCTTACCGTGTTCTAGAGAGAAGCGAACCAATGCAAGTCACTTGACCGCGAGGATCGCTTCCATGCCAAAACGTTCGATGACGACTGACCCGCGACGGTACCCATCGACCGTGCACTGGTAAAGCTTCTTGGCACCCTTTCGCGAGTGATCTGCGATGGCGCCTTGTCGATTCCCGCCGAAGTACTCGTGGTTTGAGGACTTCACCCAGGGCTTGCCCTCCATCACTGCGACCCTGCGCAGTATGTCGTCACGGGTGGACGGACCGTGTGCCATGATCACGGCGCATATCAAGTCCATCTTGCTGAAACCCTTGAGGTTTCCGATGGGCTTCGGCGCGTCAGGATCGGGCGCCACCATGGCATGGCTGACGTCCACGATGGAGTGGTACGACAAGTTAAGCCACTCCTGGTACGCTTCTTGATCGCCACTGACGAATATCGCCATGGTGTGATGCCGACAGTCCGCAGACGACGCCGCTCCGCGCCATGTCGTTGGCACAGCTTTGACAGCCGACGTCATCGCCACGAACGACGTGACTCCAACCTCGTCGTCAAAGTGGTAGTCGCTCTCCTTGATGACGACCTGGCCGGTCCGCGTGTACCGCACCTTTCGGTACGTTCGCTCGGCCGGCTTGGTGTCGATCTTGTAGACCTTGAAGTGGACGTCACCGGCGATGACGATGGTGCCAGGCCCGATCTCGCGGAGGTTGTCGACCATGGGAAGACTCTACCTCGCTTCTCTTCGCAAGCGAACTACTTCGCTGCAGCCTTCTTCTCTTGGTAGCGCTTGTAGGCCTTCGTGGCGAGGTCGAAGACGGCCTGCTGGTCCTTGTCGAACGAGCTGGCATACTCCTTGCCGAACTCCTCGAGCTTGTCGAAGTCGTAGATGGAGCAGCCGGTCCAGGTCACGTGACCCTCGTCGTTCAGGCCCATGACGCCGAGCATGGAGTAGGTGGACTTCTTCGGTGCGTTCCAGACCTCACGGCCCTCGACCTTCGGGTTGGTCGTCTGACTGCAGAGGCGAAACCCCTTCTTGGGGCTGCACTCAAGCCAGTAGCGGATCTTGCACCGCAGGCGGAACCCGTAGGGGTAGTCGTTGACGACGTAGGCGGTCTCGGGGCTGGTGTGTCCGGTCAGCGGCTTGAGCGTCATGAGAGCACCTTACCTTGTTCTCGAGAGAAACGAACCGTTCAGTCGTTGTAGATCACGATCCTGACGCCAGCGGCCGACTCATAAGTCCAGGACGTTATGTCGTCGCCGTAGGCCTTGTTCGTCTTCACATAGGTGAACAGAACGACGTGGCCGGTGCGGTGGGACTTCACATAGAAGCCGACGTCGCAGGCGTCAGCGTACAGCCGACGACTCACCACCGGGTAGAGGTCCGAGGTGTCAGCCGAGCCGATGCCGTCGTACCAGTGGAACTTGTTACCGTCGTGGACCGGGACGCCGCGGAGTGTGTTCATGACGAAGACTCTACCAGAGCCTGGAGAGAAGCGAACTAGCGCTTGGCCTTGCCGCACACGATGACGGGGTTGCTCGGATCCTTGTTGAGAGCCTGGCCGAAGCAGCCGGGACGACCCTCGATGATGACGACGGCCTGGCCGTTGCCGATGTCCACGACCTTGGCGGGCTTGCCGGCGTTGAGGAGGTTGAAGGCGAGGAGGAGGGCGGTGGCGATGTTCATGGTAGGCATCTTGTCAGCTTTCTGGAGAGATCCGAACCATTTCAAACTGGTTCGCTTTCCATCAAGCCATGGTAGGATGTCTCTATGAACAACGACGCCCGCAGCTTCATCGGTCTGAAGGTCGAGCAGGTCCGCTGTGTCTCTCCGGAGTATCAGAAGTTCGTTGGTCGCAAAGGAGTGGTGGTGGAGTCCTTCGAGGACGAGAAGGGCAACATCCACTGCAAGACCGACGACGGCGTCTGGTGCCCCTCCTTCCTCCTCGCGGTGCTCTGATGGCTACCTCCGTCTTCACGGGGTGGCGCACCTTCACCCCCGGCATGTGCGAGTGCTGCGGCTCAACCGAGGATTGGGACTGCGACGGTCGCGGGACGGTGTTCTGCGAGTGTCAGCGCTGCCCTGAGTGTGGTGGTTGGGACGGTCACGACTCGGGCTGCCCGGTCCTCGAGGAAGCTCGAGCGGAGGCGGACGAGGACAGGCATCTTGACCACTGAGGACTGGTTCACTTCTCGATCAAGCGGTGGTAAGGTCTCCTCAATGGATTACACCAACCCCGCCTACACCTGCACACGGCGAGGCTACTCCACCGACGCATCGACCCTTGGCGTCCCCGCCGGCGAGCACCCCTCGGTTCGCGGCCTCGACCCATGGAACAGGCCCTTTCCCAAGGCGCTCGAACACTGGTTCACCCAGCGGGTGGCAGGCAGCGACGCTCTCTTCTGGCGTGTCGAGGGCGTCACCTCGCCCACCGGACGGGCTGTGACCGTCACGGTCTACAACGGCTAGCCGGTCACGAAGTGGGTCGCCGCGGCCTCCGCCGTCGCCGCGGGCGCTGTCAGGGAGCGTTGCAAGGCGGCGATGAGGAGAGGGAGGGCGTCTTGCGTTACGCAGAAGCGCGCCCCGACCTGGCCGTCATCCGTTAGACTGCGGATCTCGACGAGGCCAAGGCCGTCGGGATCAGGGCCGACCTCGATGGCCTCGCCGGTGTTGTCGTTGCAGACTCGATACACGATCTCAAGCGAGTGTGTCATCCGTGATCCTCGTTCTTCCAGGACCGGCGAGCGTCCTTCGCACGGCGCTCGCGACGGTCACGCATCGTCGTCGACGTTTTGCCGTAGCGCGCGTTCATCGCCACAGCGACGGGGTTGCGAGGGGCCTTCTTCTTGTTCGGGTTCATGAAGAGAATGTACCCCCAGACTTGGAGAAAGCGAACCAACACTAGCGCCGCCACGGCTTGTGGATGGCGTCGTTCTTGGCACGCGTGACCTCGTAGTGAGCGTCGTTGATGAACCGAGTGAGGTCGATGACAGCCTCGACGGAGAGCTTCGACAGCTCAGCCTCGAGCTTCGGGTACCGCTTCCCAGTGAAGTGTGCCATCTTCGACACCGTCATCTGGATCTGACGCGCGTTTTCCTGACTCATTGAAACACCTTTGAGCACCCCTGGAAGACGAGCATGCTCATGAAGAAGAACACGAGGACCCCGGTGGCCGTGTCACGGAGAACGTGGAGCGACGTCATGGTGGTAAGGATACCACGACCACACGGGATCCGAACCAAACGTCAAGCGGCCTTGCGCTTGGTCTTCTTGGCCGGCTTCTTGGCCCGCTCCTCCTGCCGCTCCTTCTGACGCATGCGGCCGTAGTCGCTCATCTGGCGCTTGTACTTGTGCTCCGAGTTCGCCTTCAAGCACGCCTTGCACGAGTGGACCTCCGAGCCTGTGACGGTCATGCAGAACGGCCGGCCGCCGCAGTAGCCATGACTCCTCTTGAAGTCGGTCAGCTGACGGTCGAGGTGAGCGACCTGGACGTAGTGGCGACGGATCTGCTCCTTCACGAGGAGCAGGCCAACGACAGCGGTTAGCTTTGCCATCACGCCGCCTTCCTGGCCGCGATGGCCGCCTTAGACGTCTTGTCGATGCACCTGCCGCACAGCTTCATGCCGTCCTTGGGCTTGTTCTCGCAGCGCAAGCACAGGCCCTGCCTCACCCGCTCAGCCGCTCGCCGACGGTTGGCCTCGGCGATGTTGCGGATCCACTCAGGGGACTTGTTCTGCTTGGTCGGTCCGCTCTTAGTCTTCTCGCGGTGGATGACCTTGAAGGCGCGTCTCTTCGGCTTAGGAGGAGGCTTAGTGACCTTCGCGACCTTCCGCCTTCCCTGCCTAAGAGGCTGAGAGGATAGGACCTCTGACAGCTTGGCGGCAGGGAATGGCATGGCGTAGCCGCCGACAAGGAGCGACGACGTGCCGTCCTCCTCGACCACGAAGTGGACGTCAACCGGTAGCTGAAGCTGGTTCATCGCGTGCCCCTCCTAACAGGGCCACACAATGTATACCACCCTCTTAAAAGGATGGCCACACCTTCTAAGAGGTGCTACCTCCCTCTCAACCGTCCTGATCGTCGTTGTCGGCGTCCGACATCCAGTCCTCGCCGTCCCAGAACCACGCCAGATGACCGTCGAAGGCCCACAGCGAGCCGTTCGAGATGTCCTCGCCCCGGCCGGTGTCCTTAGGCGTGGGGTCGTGGTACATGGCGAAGTCGTCGCCGAAGTCCCCGAAGGTCGCCTTGGCGGCGTCAGCGGCTCGCGGGTTGAGGCCGTTCAGGTCCTCAATGTCGATGTAGTGCGCGTTGGCTGAGAGCATGGAGGAGAGCATGGAGGTCACTCTAACATACTCTCTTCGCAAACGAACCAGTTATGACCGCGGCCAGCCAACGCTGACAGGCCACATGACCCCGTCCATCTTGGACAGGACGTGCTTGGAATGCGCGGCGACCTTGGCCTGGAGGGCTGCCACCTCCTTGAGGAGCGCCTCCGCCTCCGCCTTCACCTCAGGCGGCATCTCTGACCCGACGACGACCCCGAGGCCCTCCTCGACGTCCAGCAGGTTGGGGCTGTCAAGAAGGTCCGCGACGTTCCACCAGGTGTTCATGAGAGTAAAGTACCCCGCTTCAAGCGAGATCCGAACCGTTTCAAACCTCTTCCCAGTCCTTGTCCCACCGCATCACAGGCACTTCGTCGACTTCAGCTTGCTCCCCAGCTTGCCTGCTTCGACCGTTCAGCCGAGCCTCGCCGGGGTCAAGGACCAGGATGGTGTGACGCGCCGTGCCAGTGCTCATCCGCACCGTTTTGATGACAACCACGATGGCGTTGTTGCTGCGATGCCGGTACGTCTTTCCTTCGCGGTTCAGGCTCATGTCAAACACCTTACCACTTCTCTCAGAGATCCGAACCAGGTAGCTTGTCGGCCTTCTTTTTGAGCTCCAGGTAACCGCCGACCGTGACAGCCCACTGCAACGGCGCGGGTTGATAGACGAGCCATTCTAGACTCGTTGGCGGGGTTGGTTGACGGGCTGGGGTGACGCCAGGCGGGAAGATGGAGTGCTGCAAACCGTTCGGGGTGGGGTAAGGCGTGACGCCGTCTTCGGAGCGAAGCCACACGTCGAACAGCTGAACGTCACGCTTCTTCACCAACTGAGCCTTATCGACGAACCACAGATAGAGCAGGTCGTTCGACGGTCGAACCTTGCCCGCGCGCGTCAGCTTGAAAGCGCGCGCTTGCAGGCCAAGGACTTTGATCTCGTCGTCGGTCATGAGAGACACTCTACCGCAGTTCTCTCGGAAACCGAACGTTACTTGATCGGAGTGAGAGACGATCTGGTGAAGTTGCCGTCGTGGTCGAAGCAGCCGTAGGTGAGCTGCATCCCACCTGAGCTGTCGCTTGTCGCCAGACGCTCGTACTTGACGATCCCATCTGGGTCAGATATCGTCAAGTTCTTCGTGTCGACGGCGTAGTTCGGCGACCACACGTCCGACGAGGCGTTCGGGCACGTCGACTCGCGAGGGAGGAAGGTGACGGTGTCTGCCGTCGTCGTGTAGGTCCCCGCCCACTTCTCGACCTGTGCGGTGCTGCTCGACGTGACAGTGAGGTACAGCTGCACGAACGTGCCGTTCTCATTGAAGCTGAGACCTGTGGCGCTGACGCCGTCCGAGTAGCTGTAAAGCCAGCTCCCGTGAATCGTCGGCTCAGGCGGCGGTGTGGTGTCAGCAGCGCACCCGGTGAGCGTTGTACCAACAACAAGGACAGCGAACAGAAACTTGATTGCGAACAGAAACTTGATCATAGAACCCCCGTATTCCACTTTGTTGAACTAGAAGAAACGCAGCTTCCCCTCGGCCGGCGGCCACTGGTCGAACTGACACTCCTCGATGGCCTCGGCGCACTCCTCGGCGGTCAGACGCTCGATGCGCATGCCGGGCACCTGGTTGCCCACGACGAAGAAGTCGATGACCTGGCCGTTGTCCTCCATCACGGCTCGAGCCGCCCACGTCCCCTCGACCCGCGGGTCGGGGTGGAGCTTGATCGACTTCACCTTCGCGCCGGTGTACTCCTCGAGGCCGGCCTTCATCACAGCGGAGAGCTTGTTGACCATGAGAAGACTCTACCTTGTTGTGGAGAGAAACGAACTAAAACCGCTTGGGGATGATCTGGTAGCGGATGTTGCCTCGCGCGCTCCGGCGCACGTCGATGACCTGACCCTCCTCCCGCAGGCCGGTCAGCATCTGCTGGACCAGCTCCGACACGAAGGCGTCGTCCTTGACCCTCTCAGGGCCGATCTCGACCACGTCGAGCAGCCATACCTTGTTGGGGCCATGCCACGTCTTCAGGCCGACCCGCTTCGTCACCTCGCCCCAGCACACCACCTTATTGGCGCGGAAGTCGATGTAGTTGACGAGGTACTTCTTGCCGGTCGCCTTGACCGTCGCGATGCGGAACGTTGTCGCCATGCAAGAACTCTATCAGAGTTGACAGCGAAGCGAACCGATCAGAGAACCTGCCAGCGATCTCCATCGTCGCGGCAGAGGCCCAGGTTCGAGCCGTTGTCCCAGTCCACGAACAGCGTCCCCATGTCGTCGACGAACGCAACCGTCCCCTCGGTGCCAGGCTTCAGCTTGGTGTAAGGGTCATTGCAATGGATCAGACGAACGCGCTTGCCTTGAAGGTTGCTCTTGACCATGAGAACACTCTACCTTGTTGTGGAGAGAAGCGAACTACTTCTTGAGCCCAAGTTTCTCTTCAGGGGTCGTGCCAGCCATCTCGCACAACACCTCGAACAGCTGGTCGGCGGTCCACCCTTTGAGGGTCGTCAGCTTGGGGGCGAGGGCACGGATCTTGGGGTCGTCCGACGAGATCATCTTCGCGATGATATCCTCTTTGGTGATGCCTGCGCTGCGGAAAGGCTTCTTGGACATGGGAAGACTCTACCAGAGTTGATAGCGAAGCGAACTACCTGCGACGGCGCGCCTCAAATTCGTTCCAGCATCGAGCCTTGAACTCGTCAGTCACTGAGTCGGGCGGGTCGATCAGGGCATTTACACGGAGGTTGAAGTCCTTGGCGAACACCCGGCCGCTGTGTCCTAGCTCAGCAGGGAGCGATGCTTCAAGCTCCTCCATGGCCTCAACGAAGGCCTTCTCCGGGTCGTACTTGCCGCGGTGTCGCTTCTTTACAAGCACGTCGAAACGGTAGCGAAAGTGCTCGTCGACCTCCTCGTCCCAGTGACGACGCAGCGACGGGTCAGGATCTCCGTTGGCCTCCGCGTAGCGGGCTTTGTAGTACTCGCCGACGGCGCCGCGCAGCACGTTGTACAAGCCTTCCACGTACGCGTTGCGTGTCAACGCCTCGTCGAGAAGCTCTTCAACCATGCGCTCCACGATCTCGCGGATCAGCTCCCTGTTGACGTTGTCGGTCATGAGAGCATCCTACCCGACCTGTCTCGACAACCGAACCGTCTTGATGAAGGAAGCCGCCTCGTGCATGTCCATGCCGACGTCGACGATCAGAACGTCCTCGACGTTCAGGCGGTACCGCGAACGGATCGACATGACCTCCCCGGGGGCAGACACCGTGCGGGGCCCTTCGAGGTCGGCCGGCTCGATCTCCGTCACCGCGCTGAAGACGTCGTTGCGCTTCCCGAACGCCTCCTTGACGAACGAGACAGGGTCAACGACGTGCACAAGAGCTTCGTAGATGATCATGAGGAGGACTCTACCAGAGTCCTCCCCGCAAGCGAACCACTT